>Ga0137366_10000191_pt1 | contig 35411 bp, 67 predicted proteins | sample SagtaG_8_FD_104938 | JGI IMG/M metagenome (GOLD analysis project Ga0137366, IMG submission 104938) | Vadose zone soil microbial communities from Sagehorn Ranch, Mendocino, California, USA - Sage1_L_60_16 metaG | ecosystem: Environmental > Terrestrial > Soil > Vadose zone | place: USA...
TATGGAACTAACATGAGTAGGTATAGGCTCCCTCCTCGTAACGTGGCAGAGTTGACTGCTAACATAGAAAAGCGTATTGGAAAGATTGAACGTACGCCTCAGCTTGCCAACTCCACAGTTCCCATCGATAGCGACCTGAGCATCAATGGGAACTTGATAGTTCACGGCTCTGCCGGCCAGACTATTGCTGAGATGGGAAGTGGCTTTTCTGGTGCGGCTGGGGGTTCTACTCTTGCGTTCTCGCGTGCTGATGGTAACCCTAACAGCCTAGGCACTTTGGCTTTTGTTATCCTCGACAATCCCGATGCACAGAGCCAGACGTTCTGGCTAATGGGCCGAGGGGGCAATCCACTCTTCGCTGAAGACAGTAGTGGTAACGGAATCGGAGTCCCCTACCTACAATACGCTGCTCGTCCAACAGCCAACCTGTCTACTCCATCCGTCTCTACGTCTTCGGGCTCTTTCGCAGCACAGTGGACGATACAAGGTTCGTACAGTCACCCTCACATTCAGTGCCTAGTACTTGTTCAGACGTCGGACGGGACTACAGGTGGTCAGATACGACTAAGGGACTCTACTACGGGGGGACTCTTCGATACTCAGAGTATTCCGGTGGGGGAGTTTAACTACCATTATATGGTGGGCGACTTCCCAGAACCTGCAGGGTACGCGGTAGGATTTAAATGGGACGTAGAAGTGCTACGCAACGCTGGTGCAGGAACGATTCGCACCGAGCTTATTTACGCTCATGGAATAGGATACCTGTAAGGTGGCGAGACTTACCATACTAGCAGTTGACACGCTCGGCCAAGTTGTTAGTGGATGGGCCGTTGCGGGCTCACTCATAGCCGCAATTGTGTCAGCAGTCGTGACAGGTAGGCTTATCCCCCGCAGTTGGGTAAAGGAACAGCTCAACAGGGTTGACGCAGAACTAAAACGAGTTGCAGCAGACCGCGATGAGTGGCGTGAGACATCTCGTCTCAATGAGCAAACACTATTAACCACAGCGACCCAGCTAGGAGAGGTACTCAGAGTTGTAAATGTCATCAATGCGGCAGTGCTTCCTCCGCCACCTCCGAAGCATGTGCGGCGATCTGACCAAGGGGCGGCATGAATGCATTGGTTCAAGAGGTGGACTAAAGCTCCTGAACCTACAACAGACAGAGACGTAGCCTCTGAACTTGTAGTAGACGGAGAGGCGTCGAAGGCGAGACGCGAAAGTGAAGTCCTTGCTAAGGAAGCCGACCAGCGATGGTCAGAGGTCGAGGACGTAACAAAACCGTACCGGGTGCTAGGCGACGAATATATAAAGTCATTGATGGCTACTTACACGAAGAGGAGGACTCAGTGAAAGTGTGGTACCTGTTCCTCCTCCTCGCCGGCTTAGCAGAACTACTTGTCTTCCTCGCAACGTTTGCATTCTTTACGGACTGGTCTGCGACCCGTTTGGGTAGACTGACTATGGCTTCGAATACAACCTGGGCTGGATTGTTTCTCATGGCAGTCGTGGGCTTGTTCTTCCACGTCTACCCCTGGATCTGGATCGGTGGCTTCATGGCCTTTGACGCTGTCATGGCAGGACAGGTTCTTATGCTGTGGCATCTACAACATGTACGCGAGAGGCTAATGGCTCGACTGCGCGCCCTGCGGAGACACAATGTCAGCAACTAGTCAGAACTACAAGGTGGCTCTGAACGCTAACTTTCGTATTGCTGTTCAGGTAAGGGACGCCGTAACGGGCCAGGTTGTTAACATCACTGGCTACTCCGTACACATGCAGGCTCGGCCAAATAAAGACCCGACGTCCACACCCATATACCTTGATGCGTCAGTGGGCAGTGGCATTACTCTAACTGATCCTGTCAATGGGAGATTGGATCTCAACATTCCTAAGGCCACCATAGTTGCGCTGACCTTTTCAGCCGCCTACTATGACATTGCCATTACAGACCTGATAGGCAACGTGGACATAATCCTGGAAGGAATACTCACGACGACCAAGGGGGTGACGGCGTAATGGTCAATGCACTTTTTGAGAACGGAAGGCAAGGCATCGCGGACGACAGCATTCAGTTGTCGACTGACACAATCAAGGTAGCTCTACTGGACCTCGGTACAGCCGATACTGCTGTCAAGGCCATTACGGGTGCCACCAACGCTACGCCAATTGTCATTACGGCTACGGCACACGGATTCACTAACGGCGACTTGGTATTCATTGACGGAGTAGGTGGCAACCTTGCCGCTAACGGTCTCTGGAAGATCGCCAACCAGGCTGCTAACACGTTCGAACTAACGAACCCAGTTTCTGGAGTCAACGCCGTAGGTTCTGCTGCCTACACATCCGGAGGCTACGCAGTCTGCTACGGACCGTCTGCAAGTAGCGACAACTTCGACGACTTCGATGGGTGTCTTGTTGGCACTGCACAGGCACTTGCCAGCAAGACTTTCACTGCCGGTGTATTCGATGCTGCAGACGTTACGTTTACAGCTGTAACCGGAGCGTCCGTTGAGGCGTACATTTTCTACAAGGATACCGGTACTCCTTCAACGTCAAGAATTATTGCTATCTGTACAGGCAAGCAGATTGTAACTGCTGATGCAGCTCTTGCGGCTGGAACTACATTGGTAGTCGAACCAGTAGTTGCTGGTATTCCTAATGGGACCGTACTTACGTTCTCCTCGGGACAGACCGCAACCGTGAACGCAGTAGTAAATGCTGGAGACAGAGCCATTACGGTACTATCGACTACTATCTCGTCTGGTGCACGTGCCCTTGCACCTATGACTGGCTTCGGGCTACCTGTATCTCCTAACGGAGGCAATATTGCCATTACGTTCGATAATGGTGCCAACAAGATCTTCAAGTTGTAGGTGACATATGAGCTTTCAGAGTTGGGGCGAAGTCCTCGCACGCGCAGAAGTAGACGGAACACCACTTGCAAACACGCTTACTGCTACGTCTATCCTTCCCGCTCAGGCTAAGGTCCAGCTCCCACAGAGTGCGTTCTTCTACGTTGGAAAGCTTCTGCGCGCCCGTGCCGTTGGTCGTGTTTCTACTACAACTGGTCCACCGACAATTACCTTTGACGTAAGGTTCGGATCGGTTATTGTCTTCAATGGTGGCGCAGTAACAACTGTTGCTTCTGTTACTAACAAAACCTGGTGGCTAGATGTCACCTTGACCTGCCGTGCAGTCGGTGCTGGAGGTTCCGCAACAGCAAACATGATGGGCACAGGCAGCCTTACCTCGTCAGCGGTTGTAGGTTCTACGGGCGGCGCCGCGAATACTGCGCTACTGCCCGACAGCGCTCCCGTCGTGGGAACAAGCTTCGATCCAGGCGCGGCTGCTGTTGTTGACCTATTCGCTACGTGGTCGGCCGCAAGTGCATCTAACACGCTTCAGCTGCACCAGTTCATACTGGAGGCTCTGAACTAACTCGGCAGTTGGGCTTCGCTAATGGGCATTGCACCTGACGTCACTGGCTCAACGTCGATGACCGCCGCGGCAACGTCGGCGACCGTAGACATTACTGCGGCTGCGGTGGGTGCTTGGGTGTATGCTTGGGTTGCACTCGGCATCAACGCAGGTGCTGTATCGTCGACTGGCTGGACGAGCTTACTTGATGCCGACGATGGTACCTCTGCCCACTACGCTCTGTTGCGTAGACAGAAGGTAGCTGGCGATACTACATTTATGTTCTCGTGGACCACATCCACGAAGGGTACGATAGGCTGGGCATCGTATACTGGCCTAGATCCCACCACCGTTGACGAGGGCGCAACCCTCGTCACGAACGGCGTTACGAGTCGGACCGCGGTACCAACACCATCAGCGACACCAACCGCAGCCAATCGGTGGGCAGTTGCCTTCTTTGGGGTACGCACGACCACCGTCGGGAACAAGCCCATCAGCTGGACCCCCGACGCTGCGACTACCGAACGTCTCGACGTCGACAACAACGCTGCAGGGTCGGCCCCGTGGATGGGTCTGGAAATCGCAGACACGAACAGCGCGGTTACCCAGGCTTCTCATTCCTACACAGCTACTCACAACGCAGCTGAGTCTCACGACGGCTCGGCAATTCTGTTTCTTATTCCAGCCCCCACAGCGACAACGGCTCCGTCAGTAATTCACCCCGGTAAAGGTCCACACCGTTTCGCGCGGTTCATTAAGTCAGTAATCCAACAGGTCAACGTAGCCACCATCATACCTGACCAAGCAGTTAACCCTGTTGGCATCCCTAGTGCGGAACAATTCGGAACAGCTACAGTTTCGAACGTTATTGTAGCCGCGGGAATACCTACTACTGAGCAATTCGGGACTGTAGCAGTTACGCAAGTCGTAAGCGCACAGGGAATACCTTCGGCTGAACAATTTGGCACTTCTAGCATTAGTGCTACGTACAGCATCAACGCCGTAGGGATCCTCACTGCAGAAGTTGTCGGGTCTGCAACCGTAGTTACGAGCATCGCAGGCGTAGGTGTACCTTCAGCTGAACAATTCGGCGTAGCTACCGTTGCGACGTCCTACACAATCAACGCAACTGGTATTCCAACTGCGGAGCAGCTTGGCGTAGCCAGTATTGGTCAGGCAATTAGCGCTGTCGGAATTTCTTCTGCGGAGCGCCTGGGCGTAGCTGCTGTTACACAGATCGTTAGCGCTGTTGGAATTCCAAGTACGGAAGTCTTTGGACTCTCGGTCATAACGCTAACCGTCGGTGCCATTGGCATCCCTAGTGCCGAACGCTTTGGCGTAGGTTCCGTTGCAGTCGGCGGTCTAGGGATCAGTGGCGTAGGCATACCTAGTACTGAACAATTCGGCGCTGCAACTGTTGCTCCTGGTACTGTTACAATCAACGCCGTCGGAATCCTGAGCACTGAAAGTTTTGGTCCAGCTAGCGTTGCACAGTCAGTCAACGGCGTAGGTATACCTACGGCAGAGCGCTTTGGCGTGGGCAGCATCGTCGGTGGACCTTCGGGCATCAATGCTACAGGCATTCCTGGTGCCGAAGCTTTTGGCATTGCAATCGTTACGGCACTCCCACTTGTAGCACCTCCGCCAACAGTAATAGTCTACGTCAAGCCACAACTCGTTACTGCGTACAAGGGTGCTTCTCTAGTGGTAGGCAATAAAGGCTCTAGCCTTGTGGAGGTGAAGAATGGAAGTGAACTGGTCCTGGGGACTCGAGGCAATGCAATCGTAGTTGTACGGAGGCAACAATGACACAACCAACTGTACCTGTCAGTCGCAAAGTCAAGTGGGCAACGTTCGGATCGTTCGCCGCAGGCCTTGGACTAGCACTCCTGGCCGGCGTCATCAGTGCCGTTACGGATCACCCGGAGATCCTAACTGGTATCCCGACCTGGGCACAGATTCTAATCATTGCAGCAGTAACGTCTGCGGGTGCCTTCGTCGCTGGATACAAGGCACACCACTAGGCCGCTGGCCTCCTACTATGTCGTAAAGACACCCTCCAGTGGTAGGAGGCCAGCTTGCTGCTCACGATCTTGAATGCCTAGCGGACTGCGCTAAAGATACCACACAGGCTGTTGTTACGTGTCCAAGTACATATCTGGACTTACTTGAGGAACCCATAAAGCGACGAGTCGTTCAGGGTGAAGCAGGCATAGTACAAAAGGTGTCTAAGTGCATCCATCGAATGTGGCATCCCTGGAGCCCAGAGGCCTAGTTTCTTGATCTGCTCAGGGTCTTTCCAGAATCCGTCCTTGAGTGAACGTGGCTGCATCACAAGCTTTACGCGGTTCTCACGTGGCTCTTCGCCGCGGAGCTGATACGTTCCGCGAGACATTTCTGCATGGAACACTTTGACTACACCTACATACTCCGCTGAGATGTAGACGATCTTATCTCTTTGCTGGTCTTCCTTGTTGAATTCAAACGACTCACACACAATAGTGAGTGGCACGTTCCAGGGTCGTTGCCAGGGAAGACTGTCGCAGATACCCAAACAGATACATAGGTGCTTCCAGAGTCCGTAGTGGTGCTGATCCTCTACAATTTGTCTATACGTAAAGTGACGACGTAGCTGAGTAATGTCCGTGATAGGCGTCCTTGGTGGGCACCAGAAGGCTGAACCCGTCTTGCCTCCTGGGTCTAGTGCTAGTACTGGTCCTACTTTTTCAAGCATCAGTAGTGTCCTAAACCTAGTCGGATTCTGACACAGGCCGTGTGGTATCTTTGTGTTCAGCTGTGGGGGCATTCAAGATCTTGAAAATGAGTTAGATTGCTAGTTAGACCTCAGTGGATCTTGCTAGTAGCTAACCTATCTAGCTGCTAGATTCCTTCAGTCTAACTAGCTCTAACAAAGTCTAACTAGCAGTCTAAAGTTGCTCTCAAGCTAAAGCTAACTGCTAGGACAGTAGGTCAAGTTGTGCTTGAAGTTCCTGGATTTGGCTTTCGAGCCTGGCTCGCTGAGCAGCATCGGACCGAGGACGTCTAGGTACGACGACAATATTGTCGGGGTGGAAGTTCGTCTTGTCGCCATCCTTGAACCGTACCAACTCAGTCTTGTTGTCGATTGGTCTACCAAGGCTCTTCGCCGCGACCAAGAAGTGTTTGCCTACCCAGCCATTTTCAGTCTTTACGTACGTGTAGCCCATAGCATTGACTGTTTCCGTGCCTAGCTCCGCTGCTCTACCTCTAGGCATTGGGCCCTCCTCAGTGGTAGTACAGATGTGTGAACAGAAGTCCAACAAGTCCGATGAGTCCCGCAAGTGTCCAGCCGCGCCAAGGCTTCTTTGGCGCAATGCCAAGAATCCTCCGAAGGTTATACGTTAGGGTACGCTCTGGGTGACGTGTTGCTACCTCGTAGACATCCATAACGATAAGTGCAGTCACTGTGACTGCGAGCCAAACAATCCACTCAGGTGTCATTGGGCTCCTTCGGTCGAATAAACTCCGTTGTCCCCGTTTCATTCCAGGCAATGCTCTCTTGCCTAAAATTGGTCGTCAGACGTTGGAGTACGTTACGAAGGGCCTTCTCGTTGGTTGGCAGGATAGTAAAGCCGAAGCACGCATTCTGGTATCCACTGGTGGGCAGCGAAAACCATTCGCCGTATATCTGAGCGGCGAAGTTTCTGACTGCACCCATTACTGCGTACTGAAGTTGCTCCCAAAGGCGCTGGCTCAACTTGTCGTCGCTGTTACCGACCTGTACGAATACTGTCTTCACTCTTCCTCCACGTAGTAGACACGCCAGGAGTCTGGTTCGAATTCAATACGCTCGTTGTACGTACGGTGCCAATAGTCGACTATGTCTTGCTGGACTGTTTCTTCGAGTGCTGCTACACTTACCGCGTTTTCTAGCTCTTCATCGCTGATTACTCCTCTGGCCGTTTTGGTTCCGGATTCTACCTTAATGTTGTAGAGGCACGTAAGTTCGTCGTACCAAACAAGTGTGTGTATGCTGGTCATGACCAGTCACCCCAGCTCCTGCCAAAGTCCGTATCAACTACGAACGGAACGTAATCAGTCCACTTGGTACCCTCTTCGACCATGATGCTTCGCATGATCTCTGCAATTTCTTCCTTGCGTGATTCAGGACCTTCTGCGATGAGTGCGTCATGAATCGTAAGACGAACGAAGCCAATGCCACGAAGAGCAGGACGGATCCGAATGAATGCTGACAGGCAAATATCGCTTGCGATGGACTGAGGCTTGAAGGAAAGTGCCTCGTTCTCTACATCCTTCTGGTTCTGCTTTGTAATAAGCCAGAATCGACGTGTGCGGCCGAACGAGGTCTTGAGGTCTTCGCCATTGTTGACAGCACGTTTTATTTCGTTTTGCCAACGTACAACGCCTGGGAATCTTCCCATAAGTTCGTCGTACATGTGCGTTGCGTCCTGGACTGACATGCTGTATTCCTGGGCTACGCTATAGGGAGTCCGCCCATAAGCCGATCCGTAGAATAGTGCCTTGATCCGGACGCGTTCTTCCTTTCCCCAATTGCCTGTACTGAAGATCTGGTCGCACAGCTCATCGAAAATGTCACGTGTGTGATCACTAAGCAGACTACGAAGGTGTTCGTCCTGCGCAAGGGTAGCGATTACGCGAGCCTCTGCTTGACTGTAGTCGCAGTGCACTAGGCAGTTTTCTGGTTTGCTAACTACGAACTGCCTCTTGATAGCCTTGTCTCGTACAATATTTTGCATATTGGGGTTCCTGCTGGACAGTCTTCCAGAGGTCGTTCCATGTAGTAGATATGTGGTAAACACCCTTCCTTTGTACATTCGCTTTCGTATACCAGTAACATAAGTCGAGTAGAGTTTTTGCTGACGACGATGTTCCAGAAGTGTTCGCACGAACTCAGCTGGAGCTTGGTTTGAAAGACGTCTGAGCGTTCCTCCAAGCAGTGGCTTAAGAGTATTGACGTCAGTCTTTTGTACGTAGACTTGCTGACTAGCAAGATACTCCCTGATCTGTTTTGGCGACCGAGGGTTCAAGAAGGTAAGTTGCTGTACTCCCTCCAGGTTAGAGGTAGAAGTCTTGACAATTTCGTCAATCCTAGCTTCGAGTGGATTAATGCGCTCAAGGAACGTGTGTACTAGTTCGTTGGAGTACTGACGATCGACCGTAATGCCGTTAAGTTCCAAGTACATCAGTTGGTCGGACGCTGCACATAGAAACCGAAGAAGTCTACGTTGGTCGTCGTCAAAGAGTTCCTGCTCGTATTTCTTTAGGGCCCAGCCATTGCTAACGTCCCAGGCGTTATACTGGTATAGGATTGGTCTAGGGACGTCTCCGTAGTTGCCTCCTGGAGGAATATGCTTCTTGAATTCTGCTTTCCAGTTGGGCGCTCCTAGCTTCTCTACACTTAGGACTTCGAGCGAGTGATTGCCAGGACGTTCGTCTAAGACGTAAGATCCCAACATGGTATCGAAGCCAAGTTGTAGGGGTCCGAGATGAGGGTAAAGTCCTCCAAGGTCAAACTTGCCGTTGTGAGCCTCGATACTAGATCGCTTAAGTAGCGCCCCGAGTGAATCGAGCACTCGTCTTTCTCGAAGTGCAGAGTAGCCAATAACCACAACACGTCGCTCAGCATAGCCGAGTCCCACGCACAGCAGATCGTACTCATTTGGGTGTCCGAAAGAGACGTCTTTTTCAATGCCGCACTCAATATCGACATAGATATCGTTCGATAGCTTCTCGATCTCTCCCATGGCTTCGATGGCCATACCACCATCCTCAAAGTACTGCCACTCGGGAGGAGTCCAAGCACTTGTAACACCTGCCTTCAGCTTAGCAATGTCACTTACCATGGAGGGGAAGGCGTCGGCATTACGCAAGCAATATGCGGGATGCCAAGTAGGTAAAATACGCCTTACGGACGAATTCTTCAGGGCGCTAGTTGGCTTCTTGGGAGGTCCGACGCGTAGTCGCGTAATGCCTCTGATGTCGTCCAGAAGGACCGATGCAGCAGTTCCTCCGAGGGCAACAACGTCTTCAACGCCTGAGGCAGCCAGCTCGGCCATAAGGCGACCACGACAGGCATGGATGGCAGCCTTTGGTGGTGTTGCGTTATCCTCTGGTCGACATAGGCATGCATTGGTGTACATAACTTGGCTGCGGCTTAGACCGTTGTGACCCAAAACTTGGTCTAGAAGCTTGCCCGACGGGCCCCTGAAGGGTTCCTTGTAAGCTGCCTCGTACTGTCCCGGAGCTTCTCCGACGACTGCTAGCTTGGGCAGAAGTGGAATCAATGACGGAACGAACTTGCCGTCATCAGCGAGTGGGCAAGACTCACACTCCGCCAATGGGTGCTTCCGCATTAGCCCACCTCATGTAGGTGTTTACGTTGTGGTCCAGTAGACGACCACTCAATAGTTGTCCGTAGTTCGTTCTGAAGTAGTCCCTCGGACGTATAATTCCTTTAACGCCAGAGTCTATCCTTTTGCCCGCAGCGGTATAGGAGAAGGGCAACGATGTATCGATCGATCGCACACTAGTGTATTTAGTCGCCGCTGCTACTTCCCTAGGCCACTGCTCGTTGGCCCCGAGGAAGTGAAGCTTGAACCTATTAGGGTAAACCTGCTCGATCCAGTTGGCAAAGTCGATTCGAGTGTGCAGTTGGCCTAGCGTTACGGGCATGTGCTTCGGGATTCCGATGGTCGCAATAGATTTGTGCTTAGCAAAGACGTCGACGCAATACCGAAAGTCGGTCAGTCGCCTGCCCTGTGCAACTGCGAACAGAGCTAGTGTCTCTGAAGGATATACCATTTTGCGAATCCACTTCGACACCTGCTCACATGTCGTTTCGGCTTGGCGTAAGGTGTCTGGCAGAACGATCTCGTTGGCGTGCAGAGCGTAGGCATATCCTAGTACCTCGAAGGGATCTACCATTTTGCCTTCATAGGCACCATTGTCTATGACAAGGAAGTGGTGTTCTAGGCGATTCTGGTACGCTACGATGTACTCCGAACGAGTGCACTCCTGTGCAAGGGCTAGGTGAAAGACATAGCGTAGTGCATATCTTTCCAGGCCTCTTGGGGGTATAAGTCCTACCTTCAACTCAGTCTCCGTGGGGTACTACAATGCCGTCTCGGCCCAATGGTGTATCTTGAAGTTCAGCTGTCTGCTCTTCAATTCGACTCCGGAGCATTTCGATCCTGACCCAGAGGTACCTTGCGTAATTAGCTGCGTCCACTAGCTCCTCCTGGAGCATGCGGAGCAGATCGTTGTCTGATTCAAGGAACTTGATCGGACCGTACTTCTTCTCACCAAGCTCGTGTCGACGCTGGCACTCGTAGTGAAAGGCCGCGTCCAGTATGCGTACCTCGTGCTTGAGTTGCTCTTCAGTCACGAAGTCACTCACGTCCGAACCTTGCTTCGTTGAGGACGTGCTTGCGCTCGTACACCCATTGTGGGTCTATCTCGAGAAGACCTGCAATGCACAGGAAATACGTAAAGATGTCCGCGACCTCGTTCTCGACTTCTTCCCGCTTTTCGTCCAAGGTGAAATCGCCTCGTACGATCTTCTTGACTAGATTAGCGAGTTCGCCTACCTCTCCCGCTAGGCACAGAACCTGATTGGGCAGCGTCTGCGTCGCAGGATAGTGACCGAACCACCGACTGCTGTCCCTATGCGCTCCCTGAGCCATGAGGTACAGCTGGCTATGCCGAATGTGTTCGTCGTGTGGCACTAGTGGCTCCCGTTGATATAGGAAAGGAATTCCTGTTTGGCCGACTTGGAGTGATCTGCAAACACTCCAGTCATTCGTGCTGTTGTTGTGTACGTTCCAGGGACCTGTGCGCCGCGCAGTGTCATACACATGTGCTCTGCGCGGATGACTACCGCAACGCCTTGAGGTTCGAGTGCCTCCTCCAGGAACTGCGCAATCTGGAACGTGAGGCTCTCCTGGACCTGGAGGCGCTTTGCGAAGTGCCGAACGACCCGAGCGAACTTGCTGAGTCCTGCAATAGCATTGTTGGGTACGTACCCTACGTGTACCCAACCTGTGAAGGGCACTACGTGGTGGTTGCAAAGACTCGTAAAGGGAATCTTCTGAACTGTTACTAGGTCCTGGCTCCGAGCTTCAAAAGCTCGCCACTTCATGCATGAAGCATCACAGTCCCTACAGCTAGTTAGTTCCTGCAGCATGTCAAGAAAACGTACAGGCGTCTCCTTGCCATGCTGGCCGCGTACGTCGAGACCAGTGTGAGTGCGGAGGATCTCGGCTGCAGCCTCTACAGGTTGAGATTTCTCCCTCTTTGCTATGATCTTTTCGATCGCGTCGAGCTTGCCTTCCATCTGCGCACGAAGCCCAGGAGGCTCACCGGGAAGATCCGACAGAGATCCCAACGTAGCTTCTAGTTCTTCTCGCGAAGGGATGGGGTCTCCTGGCATCAGATACCTCGTGCTTCTGGGTCGAAGATGTACTTATGAGTTTGAAGATTCAGCTTCCAAGGAACGTCGACTTCGAGCATCCAGGCCACGAGCTCTTTGGCCTCTAGCTTTCCCCAGACCGGACCACAGTAGATCTCAATGGGACCTGGAACAGCAAGGTGCACCTTACATGTTTCCAGGGCAGCATCGAAGTCCAAACGGTTAGCGACAGTAAATTTAACTGCACAACCGTGGTACCTGCTAAACTTGAAGACATTGGTAATGATCGCTCCGTAGTCGATGTTTTCTGCTTCGCCTGATCCTGGAAGTTTCCAATCCATGACTACTGACACACCCGGATTGAACACCCAGTGAGGATACACGAACGTTCCGTTACTAAAGAACTCAATTGATTTGCCGTCGCACCAGAGTGCGTAGGTGAGCTTACGCAGCTCTTCTTCGGGCTGCAGGAAAGGTTCACCACCCGTAATGCAGATGTTATGGATCGTATCGTAATGCGCGTGACTTCTTACTAGCTTGACTAGATCATCGGCCGAAAAGCTTAGCCACTCTTGTCGGTACTTGCTGGGGTCGATTGCATGTTGCGTATCGCAAGGCCAGCCAGGACAGCGAAGGTTACATCCAGCAAGGCGGACGAAGATCGTTGGCGTTCCTACTCTTGGTCCTTCTCCCTGTACTGAACAGTAGATCTCACTGAGCCTCAACTTCATCGTCCTTCCAGTACGCTCGTAGGATCTGAGCGTTGATGTTAGTGGCAGGATGGTCATGGCCTACTAGTATTGCTCTGTAGTCCTGTACCAGGTAGGCGTGATCCCCAATAGCGAACGGCATACCGTACTCAAGTGTCGGTAGGTTCCACCTAGGCTCCTTGTCGGTTTGTACCAATACGAGTCCAAGGTCCAGATCCGTCTGGATGTGTCGAATGCCACTCAACGAAGGCAGAGCATGCCAGACACGACCGTGTTCGTGGAGCCGTACGCTCTCGATCATGTAGGTTGCAGGCTCTCGCCATGGCTCATGTGACTCTACGAGCGTCCCGGCCCTAAAGACTTCGAGGTCGATCTCCAGCTTGGTCTGGTCGTCTGAGTAGTAAGGCATTAGTCAGCTCCAAAATACTCTGCGAATGTACTAGGCGTCTCGCTTACACGCACCTTCTCGAGTAGGACATCTTCCGGTAGCACAATGTGCTGAGTCTCCATGAACTCAAGGATTCGGTGGTATAGTACCCTGGCTAGACATTCCGACGTGGGCTGGTTCACCTTGTCGTTCAAGTGTCGATGGTCGAACTCGTTCTTGACCCAATTGCCTAGACCATCAAGGTCGCCAAAGTCAAAGAGCCAGCCCTGGACGGCAAGCGTCCCACCAATGAACGTAACCTCGATCGTGTACGTATGACCATGTAGGCGGCCACACTTGTGGTTCGGACGTAGACCATTCAGCTGGTGCGAAGCGTCGAACGTGAACTTCTTACCGATCCGATACACGGATCCTACCTCTCAAGTGGACGGCACGTTCAATGACTTCTTCTAGCATTGCAGTCTGACTAGTACAAGACATCTCTTGCATTACCGCTCCAACGTCGCAGACCCAATCCAGGAAGTCCCCGATCGACTCGAGCTCGATTTCTGTCTGCTTCAGGTAGACAGCAAGGTCGAGTACTTCGTCCAGAGCGTCTCGGACTGAGTTGCGTCCATTGAAAGCTTGAAGGTACGTGCCATACTTTTTGAGTCCGAAGGCCTTTCGCCACTGCAATTGCTCCACGACAAGGTCATGTATGGAAGGATTGTCGCTGGCTACAGGTCTAGGTTCTCCATTTACGTAGTCCGCAGTGTTACCCATTGCGCAGGTACTCCTCAAACACCCTTGCGCTCGTAACTACGCTCTTGGCGCTTGGCGTACTTATGTCGCTTAGCGCTATCGCATTTTCAAGTGCGACGCTGCGGTAGTCGAAGTCGTGGCAGTAGCCAAGTTCGTTGGCACCCGACGGTGCTGGCGGTACCGGAAAGAGACCTGCGGAAGGAGGATTGTAGTCAGGATCCATTTTGTTCTCCTAGGTGTCGAAGTGCCTTGATTGGCTTGCGAGGCTTGTGCCTCCGGAAGTCGTCTAGTTCAGTAGTCTCGATCTCTACAGTCTCTCCGTGCAAGACACGAAGGTATGCTTCGATCCATGTCCCTGCCATTAGATCGACTTCCGCTGTTACAATGTTGCCGTCTACCTCTAGGGTACGCTGACTGTAGATACAACCGGCCTTAGCAAGTAGGTCCTTTGCGTCTATGGTAGGATAAGCTGCTACTCGTCTACCCTTCGCTATGTGTCGGATAGACACAACCGAACTGCAAATAGCTCCCACAGGCTTGTCGGCATAGGTCTCGATGACCTGCTGCAGAGGCTTGTAGTGCCAGTAGAACTGTGAATCCTTAGGGTGTCCTGAAATGATCAGGAACCCATCGTACCTTGTGACATCAGGTAGTAGGGCATCGGTAAACGTGTAGTCAGCAGAAACTGCAAAGCTACGGTCCTCGGCGGTGATTATCTTTGACCGGGAGAGAATGTAGCTCTTAACCCTCTGCTTCCGTAAAGTCTGTAGCGTTGTCATGAACTCGTGGCGGTTGAACCTTGGGTTCACTACCAGTAGCACTTCCATTCAGTACCTCCTCGAGCTTCATTAGCGGAGGCTCTTGCTGCGGTGACTTGTAGTCTAGGTTGGGCGTTCCGTCGGCGTTTAGGTCGAGCCTCGCCAAGTAGATTTCGCCCTCGCGCTGGAAGACCTTGAGAGCCAAGTCGTGGTTCTTGATGTAGGTACTCAGTCCCGTAGTGAGCGACATAAGTGAGCGGTTTGTACCTTCTGCAAGACTACTGCGATCCAGCTTTGCTACTACGGCGTTACTCTCCATGAACGCCTTGATGATTGGGTAGGCAACTCGACCTCTGCGACCTTGGTGGAAGTTAGGAATCTCGCTCGGATCCACTGGCACAAACTTTACCATTTTAACCTTCTCCTTTCTACTATAAGTATATCATAAGTCTCCTTTGATTATCAACGATTTTTGATGAACTCTTTGGAAATTATTGACACTTTTAACTTTTTGTAAGTCGCTTTGGGTCCCACTGCGTATAGAGCGCCCACTGAGCTTCGGCCAGCGACATCTTGTTGGAACAGACCCTGGAATGCAGATCGTTTTCTACCTTGTCCTTCTTGCGTGCATCATCCCAAGGTTCGGGCCAGAGGTTCCTATAGTCCTTTGGATTACCCCCTACTTCAAGCGCAATCCAGTGGTCTTCCTCGTAGTGACTCGGGTCCTTATCGACGTACTGAGTGTCGTCACCAAGCTGCGACATCTTTAGTCGGTGCGTGTAGTCGTTGCTTGGCCTGATTGTCTTTGTGTATCCAGGAGTACAGATGGTTGTCCTGATAGTACTCTGTCGCACGTCCGCATTGAGTAGGTAGCTTGGCACGTGACCCTTTGAACGCGAAAGTGCAGCAGCCCCTGCAACTAAGAGTGCGCCAGCTACAACAACTGCGATGCTACGTTTGTACATCAATTCCCCGTCAAACTTGGACTACAGCCGTGTGGTGGTCCGTAGTAGCTGCCAGGGCATTGAAGATCCTGAATGCCCAGGGAATTACCCAGACCACCACACCGCTTGTAATCTGTCGAATTAATCCTGGTGTCCGTTGAGCTTCATTTCGGGTGGAACAAAGCCTACGACTTCGAGGCCTCCGTTTGCAAGTCGACAAGCTTGAGCAGCTTGAGTCAGTCCTGAAGCAATCATTTCAACTACTGCGGGAACCGATTCTGCCGGAATGAGCAGCGTGGTTTGTAGCGATCCGCTCGTGACGATCATGGCGGGAGTCTTGAACCCCCGCTGGTCTTGGCCGATCCCAAACTGAACAATTACGTTCGGGGCCTGTACCTGACCTTGAACGGGCTCAGTCATTTGACTTCCTCACTGCTGTCCTCCAGAACTCGGTGTTCTCGTACTCCGTCTGGTCGATTGGTATGCACGTTCCAACGGGTCGGTCTCCGTCATTCCAACGAGTAATTGCCACATCGATTGCTTCAAGACGCTCGACGCAAGTACCACACTTGCCGCAGTGCTTGCCCCCGCCTCTGTAGCACGACCACGTCAGATGAAGGGGCACACCCAGTTCGAGGGCGCGGTAGGCAATGTCTGCCTTGGAGGCGTACAGGAACGGTGCATAGATAGCATCGCCATCGCTTTCGCCCTCTTCATTGAGGGGGAAACTGTGAAAGCCCTCAGTACCTTTGGTAATTGTGTTGCACACCGAAGAGACGAACTCCGGCCTGCAATCTGGATAGATGGCGTGGTCGCCCGAGTGGACGCCAATGCCAATACATTTCGCCTTCTCGTTGACTGCAACGCCCGCAGCGATACTGAGCATGATCATGTTCCTGTTCGGAACGACCGTGGCCTTCATGCTCTCTTCGTCGTAGCTGCCTTCGGGCACCTCGATCGGAGGCTTTGCATAGTCGTATATGTTGATGGGCTTGCCGACCTTGAGGTTCTCGCCATCTGTCAGCAGTTCATGAGTGCCTGAAGGCAATGACGTAAGGGCACTATTCGAAATTAGGTGTGTTAGTCCAGTCAGGTTGATAATGTCATGCTTGAGACGAAGGTTTTGTGCGGTAATCATTGCGTACTTCAGCTCTTTGACGTGTCGCTGTCCGTAGTTGAACGACAGTAGGTGTGGACAATAACCCTCTTCAAGCATGTCGTACACGAGTGTGGTTGAATCTAGACCGCCGCTCACAATGGCAATGCTGTCTGTTTCCATCAGCTTCTCCCCTTTTGGTGCGTTCATGTTTTCTCCGGTCCTACAGCGTAGTATCCCTTTCCCCTCCCGGTGGAAGTCGTGTACACAAGCATACGTTGTTCAATGGTATTGAATATTGCGTTTGCTTGCGTTGCCGTGAGGTGATAAGCCTGCATAATTTGACTTCGGGTAGACCCAGGACGTGCCTTTATTAGGCCCATAATGCGTTCGACGGTTCGTTCGTCAGCGGTCTTGCCAACGCCATTGATAATGTCTACTGCGTAGGCACGCCAAGTATCTCCGTAGGTCATGGCCTTCAGAAGGTGCTCCAGTTCTACTGTGACATTCTCGGGGTTCTGATCTTCCGCAGCGGCTATTAGGACCGCAGCTTTTAGTACTGACTTGCTCAGACGATCGTAGACAGGCGTCATAATTTCTGGACGCTCTGACTCAACGCCAAAGTGTAGCATTGCCCGTTCGAACTGCGCATAGCGAGTCCAGGCTTCTGTAGTAAGTCTTGCATCCCATTTCTTTGGGGCGGGAATGGTAACGCCAGTTACTTTAATGAGCGTGTCTTGTACAACGTGATAGTGGTCCACAATGTTCTGCATTTCGTCAACGAGTGCATTGCGATTGCCAATGTCACGTTCTGTTGGAGGTCCCAATGGTTGAAGCTTGTTAACATCCGATTCTGCAGTCAGGAAGATGAACCGAGGAAGGAAGCCCGACGATACGTGCTCCAAAGTCACCAACGATTGCATTCGGTTTTTAATTCCCCCAGCGAACACAATCAGGATTGGGTCCTTCACTTCAATGGTTTCCTTGCGCAGGATCCTCTTCTGTGTTCTTCCGTCGTACAGCTTCGTTAGTAGCTCGGACATTCCTGCCATGTAGTCACGTTTGGACATCGACTCTAGCAGTCCTGTTACTTCGTCGCGTAGGAAGATAGAGGACCTGTTGGGGCGTACTGAAAGTCCAGTCAACAATCCTTCAATGGAACCGTCTGCGGTTGCCATAATAGCGTCAGGGTCGACCTCAGCTAGGAGATCGGCCGAGATGTCCATGGCAGTAGACTTTCTAGTCAAGGTCGTATCGCCCAACAGCATAAACCACAAGTTAGGCAGTATTCGACCGAAGGATGTCCGTAGGACAACACAATTCGCTAGTAGTGCTGATAGTATGACGAAGGCCCCAGCCTGATGGTACTGAACAGCTGCATCGCCAAGCCCGGAAGCCCATTCGATGTACCTCTCGACGAAGGTTTGTTTGTCTGCAACACTCTTGATTTCCTCGTCGGAAAGAATAGGTCCGAGGACACTTTCAGGTGCAACAACGGCCTGTAGGTTCTGCCGGTACTTAGTATGAGCTCTTCCGATGTCCTTCCATAGATCGTTAGGTCTCCCGTCACGTGCAAACTTGTTGTAGGCCGAATCTCTCGCTACCTTGAAGACTTCTTCCCGAGACAGACCTACCTCGAAAAGGGTCACTTCTAGACTGAAGAGTGTTTTACTCCAGTCTTCGCCTTCTTCAGGCTTGGCTTCAAGTTGTGCCCAGACGCGATCAGGGACTCTTTCTGCGAACCGAGCTAGAATTTCCTCGCTCGACTCCGTTGGTAGGTCTTCCTCTAGTGGCGATTCTATGTAGTCTACGCCTACTGGTTCGGGGTACTTCGAGAAGTCTTGGACTCGATAATTTCTGACACCTACACCAATGATCTTAACTAGGGGACTACCTGAATACTTGTGGTTGTACGTTCCTGGTATACGTAGTACCTGCGAAAGGTCCCACCCTGACTTGTCAACTCCGAGGTCTGCATGGCTGTATGCAATGCGCTTCGAGATGCCTTGGGCCGTAGTGGGATCGGTTGATTCCTCAAATATCCAGTAGGCCTGGTACCTGTCCGGTGAACTCTGGACCTCTATGGAGGCTGGAGTTGATAGTGATTCCGGACGGCATGTATCTAGATCAGCCCAGGCACAGGGGCAGGATACAACGTCGTTCTTAGTCCTCCTGGTAGTTGAAAGTAGTTGGGGACAAAAGTAAACGTCGAACGTTTCTCTCTTCGAGAGACAGAACTCTGACAGCTCGGCTAAGGACTTCGGCCACTCGAAGAAGCAGTCGCGCCATACTTTCTTTTCTCTGTCGAAGAGAGAAATGCAAATGAACCCTTTGCCAGATACGCTGCCAAACATGACAGCAAAGAAAGTCTGTATTACATCGAAGTCCTCAGTCACACATGTCTCACCCTCTTCTGTTAGTTCACTTCGTGGGCCCGGCGGGAATCGAACCCGCGGAGAGCACATTGTGGGCTGTGCTCCAGTTTGCACTGAGGCTGGGGAAGTTAAGTGCAAACGCTCTACCATTGAGCTACGGACCCAGGACCTCCGCCGTTGTTACTGAGGTGTTACAGTCATCTCGGTAACAACGGCGGAGGCTTTAGTGCAGACGTCAAGGTCGTCGCAGAATCCCTTCGGTGACCGGACAAATCCCTTACTACCGAATTCGTTTTGCTCGCTTGACGTCTGCACGCTCTGTTGCTACTTCAGGAAGGTTACGCCTTCTGCTGCTGAAGTAGCCTTGCCTGCCGTAGTGCTACCGACCGACTTCCAGGCGCTAGTAGGAAAGTAGCTCTTTGGCTCAAAGCGCGGGCTGTACGTCTGACCATCGCTACCCTTCGTCTCGCCCTTCTTTATTCCGACAACAACGAGTTCCTGCCCGAGGAACCATTCCGGTTCGGGAACCTCTAGGTCACCTGCACCATCGATGGTGTAACCAAGGGCCTTCAGGATCTGAACGATGCTGTACAACGCACCCTCGAAGAGCATGACGTTGGCCCAGCACTTGCGGTCGATGTATTTACCTGCGGCCACATCGTCGATTACAGTGAACTGCATGCCGTAGTACGGATCGCCGTTGTGCTTTTCGGACGTGGAGAAGCGAAGCTCGACGTCGGAAATCGCACAGAGGTACTTACCTCCCGGCAACGGTTCGGGATCGCGGGGGGTAGCGTCAGCTTCCTTGCCGGACATATTTACGCGAATGCCTGACATGTGTTTTACCCTTTCGGAACGAGACTTTTGGTGGAGGCGAGGTCGTGGTCAGGTTCTGAGTTCTTAATGAGTCCGTACAACTGTTGCATTGATGGATTTCCGATTTTTAACGGAAGTGTGTATTTCTTTCCAATGCGTGACTTCGCTGCAATGTCGGATGTCCTGTCCGTCTGCATAATCCGTGTTGGTACTCCGTCTATATCCTCCTTGGAGTAGTAAAAGACATAATCAAAGAAGCCAGGAATCTCCATAGCAAGTTTGCCAGAGAGCGCTGGCATCTTGATCGGTCGGTTCATCTTGTCTCTGTCGATACGTACGAGTGCCGTGAAGATTGTGTTCATGGGCAAGTCACGGTAAGCCCTTACGAACCTACGAATCTGACTTGCACTCTTATTCCATTCCTGCAGCCCCGTAATGTCGCGGTCTCGATCGGGTTTTTCCCTAACTAGGTCTTCCATGATCTGTTCGACGTTGAACTTCTGGATTTCGGTCAGGGAGTCTAGAACGACTGTTTGGTAGGGATGTTTTCCTACCTTAAGTTCTTCGAGAACTTGTCGGAGTTCGTCCCAGGTGGTCACGCGTACAACGTCAATGCTTGGGAAGTCCCGGAGGCTTAGGGTGCCCGCCTCGCAGTCGACGAAGAGCACCTTGCGCATCTCGGGGACGTCGTCGGCTTGACCACTCAGGTATGTTTTGCCGACTCCCCAATCCCCGTAGACCATCATGTTGAAGCTGAACTCGAGTTCGTGTACCTTACGAACTGCAAGTCCACCTAACCTAGTTGGTGTCAGAGGTTGGTCTAGGATCGTCATGTACCACTTCCTATCCACTTACCTAGAAGGTTATTTACCTTTTCCAGGAGAAAGGATAATAGTCTGTGATGCCTCCGAAACTCAGCCACGGCTTCTCTTATCTGTACTAAGCTCTACGTTCTCCCAGTACTTGTACGCACGCTTCTCGTACATTGAGTCTAGCATGTACTGGAAGTCTTCACCTCGGTTCTGTGCGAGACACGGAGCCTTGTAGGCACAAGTCTGACAGGCAAATCGTCCAGGCGATGGATAGATGCGCTTGTTGGGATCAATGATGTCTAGTGCCTCGAGCCAGATGTTTACACCTGCGTTGTACAGTTCGAAGCCATTGCGGCTGATTTGACTGCGCTTGTGGTAGACAGGCCCCTCGTTGTGCAGGTACTGTAGGAACTCCTCGTATAGTCCATCCTCGTAGGCCTGAGGGTCGTTCTGAGAAACGATGCGCTGGTACGTTTCGTAGTCAGTGTCCTGCTGCTTGTTAACGCTGAACCTACGGCCAAGGCGCATAGACTTCAAGGGTTCAGGCTCAAGTGGATATCCCTTCTTGAGCTCCGCATAGACGAATCCAGCTACTGGTATATGACCACCATTGAGGCGCCCCAGTAGGTCTATAGCCCAACAGTACGAAGTTATCTGGTCATCCAAAAGCATGAAGTCGTCTTCGGACCCTGGCTCGGCCGTGAAGACCCTAATCGTTGTCTTCCAGTCCCAGATCCAGTAGTGGCCTTCAGTGTCCACTGCGAGCATGTCGATACGGCCACCGTACGTTAGCGGTAGGCCCTTCCAGGGAGTACAGAAGAGCCTATCCTTTTCTGGGTCTCCGGTTAGCTCCTGGATACTTTCTACGTGTGCAGATTGGTCTAGTCCTTGCCAGTACCGGACCTGCCTACGCCAGCACAGTTTGCACTTGCAGTAGGTGGGCTGCCCCTGTGGGTCGAGGATCGGAACCTCAAAGGGAACTTCGACACCGATTGGCGTGAATCCCTGATCGTAGTATGGCAACACCTGACTGGCGTAGTACCGGAGCATTCCCAGACCTAGTGTGATCTGGTCCTCGTACTGGGCCATCTTCTCGGGGTCAGGTTCTGCGAAGCTATTGAGCTCAAGGTATCGCTGACGCTGTTCCTTAACGGAAGTCTTGAAGGCCATAAGGGCAAGGGCTGTAGCGGTTTCGCGATCGTTCCAAGTCCTTGGGTCGTACAGTTCCTGCATGCCCTTATGAAAAGCAATACCGAACTCGAAGTAGTGAGGGGTAGTCAGAGGGTAGTACCCTTGGTTGAAGACGTAGTTGTGACGACGTAGACATCCCCGATGTGAAAGGCGTTCGCTAGTGTGAATCGAGTGGACTAGCCCTTTGTCAATAGAGTCATTAACGTCTTGCCACCATTCATTATTCACGTTTGCCGCCCGTTTGAGTATCTCTAGTGTATCTTAATTATACCTAGTGTTCAGCTGAAAACTCAAGTCCCAGTTTGGAAAGCTGAAGGGTTCATCACAGGCTTTTCGACAGGATTGACTGTGTGTTCCCATTTAGGAAAGCACGCCTTACAGCGACGATTTTTGAGGAATACCAGTGCTTGCCTTGGCGTTATTTTTACAACTCTCTTGGACGACCAAAGGGCGATCCCGCAAATCGTTTCGTCGCCGCTAGGACTGATCCCGTGAGGATCGTCGTAGGGAGTAAACATGTACAGAGTTTCGGTCATCACTCACCAGTTCCTTCAACCACCTGTAGGGTGTCGCATGGTATTGTCTCTCCACACTCAACGCAGTAGGTGCCTACGAGACCTCCTGGTCCTCGCTCTACTGAATGCCAACTGGCAATGCGCCCTAGACGTTCACGGAGCAGGAGCACCTCAGACAGCAGCAGGTACGCGCGGGCGTCCACGTGCGCGCTGTAGCCCTCACCCTCCGGTATGCCCGCGAGGTCGAGCAGATGGTGTACCGTCCGGGCCTCCTGCATCACCTCGTTGACGCCGTTGCAGCAGTCCTCGAACTTTCCGTCGATCATGGCCCCGTACTGCTCACCGTCAACGATGTTCAGGTGCTTATGCGGCTTCGTGGACAGCTCTTGAATCAACGTCCAGTTGACCTCAGTCATCGCTTCTTCCCTTAGGTCGTAGATGCTCAGGAATTTCGTAGGGCTTTCCGCCCTCTACTACGCCTAGATAGCAAGAACGCTCGCGTGGGTCAAGTTTCTCTGGCTCCAGCAGGTTGCGTGGGTGCTGCCAGTGACTCTTCTTGGGCTTACCACAGACGGAGTGAATCCAAAGGCCCCACTTCTTACCCTTTGCAGACTTGTCTCCAGGGTTCGTGCATTCGCAGAACTGCGTTGGCTTCATGAACATCGCACGTACATCCACGTTGCCACCGTAAGGCGAGTGAACACTATACTGCCCTTCCAGTGAAGGGTGAGGAACAGCCAAGTAGATGCCTTTCGCGCCTCGATTCTGAATCGCTGCTACTAGCGCTTCCGCGTCCCCGTTATCTTCAAATGCAAGCAACACGTATCGAGCCATTAGGCTACTCCCTGCTCCTTTTCACCTTGTGGTAGCTCCTGACGCTTCCAGTTTAGGTACTCGGTGGAGTTGTTATGGACCTCAACGCACTTAATGTGTGACAGAGGGTACTCGATACGTCCGTCTTCTGTCCTAATGATCAGAACCGGAACGTAGTCAGACTCGTAGCAACGTCGGTCCGACATTCTCCACCCATAAGTCTCCGCGAACGGATAGGTGACTTGGCTATTGTCAGCCAAGTAGACTACTAGGTAACCGTCAGGATTCATACTAGACTCCATTCAACTTCATGAATGTCCTCTGGTGGGTCCTCTTCACGCATGTCAGGGTCGTAGTTGTACAGACTTACCAGGTTATGTTGCGGGCAAGCACGTCTGTGCTGGTCGCCGCATGTTAGGATCCCGACGCCTACGTCTACCGAGCAGCACGGCTCATCGTCGCAAGTACACCTGTCAGGAGCTTCGTCTGGATCTCGAAAGAATTTATCCTGACAGGCTCTGCACCAACCAGTCTGAACGTACTCCTTCTTCGTGTCTACGCTCCATCGGTGGTAGTCTAGATGGTCAATCCTGCGACCACAACCCATTGGTGGATCGATGCACCACAAGTTGCGAATAGCAACTTCCCGGTTGTACATGTTGCCAGCCAATACTGGTCTAGGTTCCATTCTTTTCGTTCCTTTGCCTTTCAGCCGCGTATGGCAGTCGCTGTGACTGATCTGCGTGGCACCAGAACGTGCCTAGACTGTCACTGTCGTGAAGGTGCGGTTCGTGGTCTGTTCGATCGCCACAGAGACCTTGGAGGTCATTGCCCGTATCTCGTAGGTGGAACGGCAATGGAATTTCGTACTGACGAAGTGTGTCCTTCGTGTTCTCCCAGGCACTGTCGTGACTGACGACCGGAGCGACTACCCCAATGAGTTGCCACAACTTACGTTCCTCATCACGTACGTCTCCGAGGTGGTCCGCAAGAGCCTGACCGCACAAAACTTCGACCACTATTCCTTCGTACTCACGACGGACGCGCCTTAGTAGTGCCTTTGCCTGAGCGACCTCAAGCCTTTCCCCAACGTAGGTGCGCCAGTCGTTCACAATCGTGCGCAGCATTGAAGCCAGTTCTTGTATCAGCATGGGGTCGAATGTAGGATCCATTAGCTGCCTTGACCCTTCTGGAGCACTACCACAATTCCATCTTCTCGAACGGGAGCGAGGTGTCCACTTGCGAGTAGAACACACTTACGGTGCTGACATGTACAGGTAGTTGGATTTGTACAATCGGAGTGCTGCTGGTCCTTACAACTTGGACAGATCACGGCGTTTTCCTCCCGTGCTTGTGCAGCGGAATCAGCGTCTGCGGCGGTTGGGGAATCTGCGGACGCTGAGTTGCCAGCGTTGAAGTCCTCATGCCCACCCATACGCTCTGTGTTGCCAGGTAGGCTAAGGTCAGCTGCGTCCCGCAGTTTTCGCAGTCTGTTACGTGGCCTTCTGCTCGCCAGGGTGCAAGGTTATCATCATTGGGCCACGCATTGACAAAGCTGCAAGCCTGACAGTTGAAGGTACTCACTCTTCGACTAGCTTCCAGGTAGTGGTAGTGGGCTCGAGGACTTCGCCCAGTTCAGTGGGGTCCAACATACCTGCCTCTACGTCGTACATGTCGACAAGCATGCGCTCTTCTACTGTCTCCGGCGGCCAACTCCGCAGTGCGCCATCGTCGAGCAACCTCTGGTACTTAGCCTTATCCATATCTGCGTAGTCGATGTCCATAGGGTCGTACTTGTACACCTTGGTCTCGGTAATGAGGACCTTCTTGACCATTATTTTTTCCTCCCGGAAATGACAAGAGCCGTGTGGTGTTTTGTATTCGTTAGCAGGGGCATTCAGGATCTTCAATGGCTAGCGTGGTGTACCAAGATACCACACGGGTTTGTGTGTCAGGCTCCAAGGTCAGATCGCCGAGCTAGTGTCGTCCTGACGGTCTCGGCTACCTCGTTGCTCATTCCAGTCAGCACGATCCGGGGACCGTAGTCAACTACCAAGCTGACAACCAGCTCATCAGCGAACGCAACAGTGACTGCCTCAACTCCGGAGAAGTCAAGGATCAGTGGACCCTCGTCCTCTACCAGCAGCATGACTGCCGCGTTACGGAGCAGGCGAGCCTTGTGTCGAGTAGCGTAGAAATGCCGACCGAATACAATCCTACTACTCATTCGAAATCCTCGTGCAAGATATAGGCTCCTGTTCTCCAGTCAGAGGAGCAACCTGGATTGTTGCAGAATACCGCAATGTCTCTGCTCGTTACGCCCACCAGGAGCACGCCTTCTGGCGCGCCACCAAAATCGTCGTTGTGGTCGCCCTTATGGGCACGCAGTACGAGGAATGCTACGTCGTCCCAGCTAACGAGTGCAGTCATCACTACCTCTCTAGGTACGAGACTTCGCCAGTAGCGCTTACAGTTATCAGGAGTGTGCGGGGTGGACGCGGCCCGCCAGCAAAGAGTACATGGACAAGCCAAACTATCCATAGCAGTCCGCACGTGAAAATTCCTCCGACCGCGTACAGCACATGCGTGTCTCGGCTGATGCCACTAGAGCCACCGGAAGTTAGCGTTGCCGACCTTTCAGTCTGTGCAACTAGCTGCCAACCACCTACCTGTGCAGTGGTGACCAGCTGCTCGAGGAGCTCGCTGGGACTAGTTTCGTTCGTAGTAGTCATTATGCATCTCCTAGGAGTTCCTTGATTACTTTCCACTTCATTTCGACTTGATCGAGACGTTGCGCATCAATTGTTCCACGCGCGCAGATATCGATAATCTCGATGTTGTTCTTCTGTCCAATACGATGAAGGCGATCTTCAGCCTGAAGGTTAACGCCGGGCGAGGGATGCCTGTCCAGAAAAACCACCACCGAAGCAGCAGTGAGGGTGAGACCCACGCCACCAGCAGATATTGTTCCTGCAAATATCCTTTTACGACCAGACTGGAATCCTTCCACCAAAGTAAGGCGGTCCGCCTGCGGCGTGTTGCCAGTGAACAGCACGTGGGAGATATTGTGACGAACCATCCTAGCGGCAAACATTTCCATGATCTGTCTACTTTTGCTAAAGACGACGAACTGTCTGTCCTCATCCTGAATCCTCTCCATCAGCGCGTCAAGCTTACTGGAGGGTTCAGTGAGAAGAAGAACGGGTTTCATTACCCAGTCGCCATCTTTGTTCCGTACTTTTCTCTCCTCAATCCTAGCGTACGCCCCCGCGAACTGTTGTAGCCGAACGAGCTGTGCGACTACGATTGGTGCAGCAATTGGTTCGTTCTCGTGCTCTCCTACCCATGCCAGCATGTTCTTGCGCATTGCGTCGTATGCGCGACGTTGTTCGGGGTGCAGTTCAACTTCCATCCTTTGTGGTGGATACTTTTCGGGTAGTTGCAGGTTGACTTTTGGGTCAATTTTCAGTCTTCGGATGAAGTATGGAGCTATGCGAGCTTGGAAACCTGCTGGGTCAACAAGGCCTAGTACTTCATTGTATGCGTTCTTGTGCATACCGCCACAGCCTACTGCTGTACAGACTCCCACAGTATGTCTCTTGGCCACGATTTCGTTGTTGTAGAATCTCCAGTAGCTCGTCCAGGTACGTGGGTAGAGCCAGTTCAGAATGCTCCAGATGTCGTCCGGACGGTTGTCGGCAGGCGTGCCCGTCAGCCCTAGCTTGTGCATCGTTGGAAGCTTCTTGAGTCTTGTTGTCTGCTGCGCCTTGCGGTTCTTGGCCCTGTGTACCTCATCTGCTATTACGTGGAACCAGTGCAACCTTGCCAGTTCTGGCATCAGGCGCAGACTCTCCCAGTGACAGATGAAGACATCTGCTACGGTTGAATCTACTGCCTTTAGGAAGGCTTGTCGATTTTTCCTATCTAGGACCGTAATCTTCAGGCTAGGGTTCCAGAGGCTGAACTCACGTTTCCAGACGCCAAGCATTGAAAGTGGTGCTACTACTAGCGTGCATAGTCTGCTTCGTATCGTTCCGACTTCGGCAACGAGTTTGCGTCGTTCCTTGTCCAGAAGGATAGCCTCGATCGTTTTACCGAGGCCCAGCTACATGTCGTCCGCGCAGAGAAAGTTGGGTACGGCAAGAGCCTTTTCAACCATTTCCTGCTGGAACTTATACGGTTCCAAGGACGACATTAGGACATCACCTCCTCTGGCGAAAGGCTTTCTGAGTAGTTGTACATTGCTTCGTCGGCAGTTACGTCTTTCAGAGTTGCATAGAACCCGTCGTTCAGCCGCATGTAAATGCACAGGTCCCCATCGCGTACGAGTGTAGCTAGTACATGCACGCGGATGTTGGCGTTCTCGAACTTTCCGTCACTAACTACGCGTCTGACGGCTGGACTGAAGAAGTACCTTACCTTCATGCTACCACCAGTCCTTGCTCAGGAGGTCTTTCAGCTCCTCGTCTGTGAGATCTAGTGGCACAAACGTCAGCCGTAGGCCTAACAATCGTGCCACCCGACAAAGCAGTTGTACAGTAGGTGGCATTGCTCCGCGCTCCACAATGGGCCACTGATCCTGCCACCGAAGGGTGAGGCTGTCACGTATGTGAGTTGTCTTTATGCGCTGCCGAACACGTTCTTCTACTAGCCTTTGGACCAACCTGCGTACCTCAGGGTCTTCTGCAGCACGTCTTTTTGCCAGGCTGTCATCTACCATGTTCACCCCCAATTTGTATCGGCACAGATGACTCCTGCCTCCCCGGCATGCTTTAGGAGTTCACACGTTGTCAGGTCCGGATTGGCAAAGTCCTTTCGGTTGAAACCTAGAGGGAGGTTGCATTGGTTCCATTCGGTGGATACTAGTCGTCGAGCCTGACGATCGCTAGATGCACGCACGACGACAGTACGCGTTTCGTATCCTACATTAGGGTCCTTTGTACGCAGCAACCAGAGTACCATCATTTCCTCACCCTTATACGTTCAAGTGCATGTTCAACGTCGATGCGGTCCTGCACCCAAGAAATGGATTCGATGAAGCCACCTTGAACCAAGGCATTCAAGTAGTTAACTACTTGAATTGCACGCGTATCGTAGTCACAGCACGAAAAGTCGTGGTTCATGTACGACTTGAGCCTGTCCAGCTTGAACGGAGTACTCGTGCCCTTCATGGCAAGTCTAGTGCTTTGCCAGTTCTTACACTGAAGAGCCCTAACGACCTCGTCCTGGGTGTAGAATTTGCTCACGACTACTCCTCAGGTTCATCCTCCACTGAAATGTCTTCGATGTGCCAGCCTTCATCTCCCCAGCCATGAAAGAAAATGGCGTTTACCCTTGTCGATGTTGAACTGAATTTCCTTGGCGTCTTGGTCGCTTATGCCATAGAGGATAACTCGCTTGGTCATAGTACTCCGTTCTCGTACGCGGCAAGCGTCCCATGCATTTCGTCGTACCCATCGACGTTTAGTGTCCGTATGTAGTACTCCTCGAGTACGTCGTCGTAGCTAGTCCCAGGCGGAAGCTTCGATGATTCAGGACGAACGTACTGCCTACGGTTGACACGACGTGGCGGGTGAAAGCGAAGGTCCATCAGGTCGGATGCTGTAACAGGACATTCAGAGCAGTTCCAACAACGTCGGATGATCTTGGGGCGTGAGACCGTTCCGACTACAACTTTGTCGCCTCGATGGTCAAGCTTGTGACGTCGTAGTCCCTTACAGATGATGACGCCGTCGGGTACGTCCCTGAGGGACTTAGACCTCTTCATGACCACACCACTTTGCCCACTCGATTTTCAGAACTTTGGTTCCCTTGAGGTAGCGGGCTTCCTTACCTTCAGTTGCCCGACGCAATTCCGCAAGGCTCGTGAAGTAGCGCCAGGTCGGCGTCTTGCTTCCAGGATTACTTTCGGGGGCTAGCATTAGTGCACGCCAAGTGTAGTTTGTAGCGCCCGCTTCGAGGTTGGGGCGTTTCCTTTGGAAATTCCTGACCTTTGCTGGGTGGCACACGTGAGCCTGGAACGCAAGACCCTTTGATTCAGGTCCCTTCCTGAAGAGGACCGTCTTGCCTTCCACGCGAATTGCTACGAGTCCATTGGCCCCACAGTTCGTGCACTGCTTTGCGTCTCTAGTCTGTGTTACGTTCGTCATCTTCATCGTCCTCTTGTGTGAATCCAAACAGTTTGTCGGCTTCTTCAATGTTGATTACGTGTCGCCCACAAATGCAGTCGTAGAGTTTTAGTCTTCTGTTCCGGATTGAGTAGTACACTTTTTGTGGCGCAAAGGTCTTACCTGTACTTCTGCTACGTAGCCTTGCGTAGTCGATGGGCGTAGCCATTTTCTGTTGTTCAGCTCTGTCGCTGGCCTCGTCGTCCTGCATTTCTTTAATGATGTCGTCGATGCTCACGTCTAACTCCCAGCCTGGACTACAACTACTATTCGTCTAGCTGGGCTTCCAACGTTCATAGGTTCATCCTTACACTGTATAAATTCTGACCTGTCCGTCGACGACCTCTACTCTAGTTACCGCTCCTTGGTACGGAGTGCTCTTACCTTCCCTATAGACCACCACCTCAGTTGGATCATTTGCAGTCAGTTCGAGGTCAGTTTGCATGAGTAGGAGCGTTAGTTCCCTCAGTTCCATTTCTTCGCCTTAGGATCTTGAGATTTCATAGCTAGTGAGCTCGATTTGTCAAGCAGTCTAACAAGGTCTAATCTAGGTCTAACTGAGGAATTTAGCTTTCTAATAGCTACCTCTAGCTAGAGGATCTTGCGAGTCTAACTTGCTTACGATTTGGTGTAAGGATCCCAACGTCGCTTTTCCTCTACCTTTACCATCCAGAGGCCTTTGAGAGGATTAGAGCAGATCCACGTTTCGGTCCATTCTACCAGGTTCTTTCCCGAAACAATTTTGTCTACCTCTCCAAAGAGACGATCCCGAGTGCCAGGGCCGTAACTCCATTCTTTGTCAGGCATATGGGTTCCTCACCTCTGCAGTTTCTCCGTCGTTGGCTTGCAACTGGCGTTCAAGTTCCCACTGCAGGTTCTCTTCAACGCGTCGTGCGATCACTGGATCGAGTCGCTCGAACTGCTTTTCGCGTGACAGCGTGATCGGAATCGTTCCGTCAGCGTTCACTTGAACAGTCCAACTGGTGTCATACCAACGACACCTTTTGTTCTGACAAGTAAACGAAAAGATCGTTGACCCACGTGGCTCCCTTGCCGGACGCTTGCCTGCCTGCTGGCCCGACATCTTACACTTGGGGCACGCAGTTGCTTCCTCCCATGTTCCAATGGTCTCAGTCACTGGCTTCTACCATGAGAGTCAGCTCGCTAGCCGGAATACCAGTAACTAGCCAGACAACGAACTCGTCCCAGTCGCGTCCCTCTGGCGCCCTAGGACCAGTGTTGTACCACTTGCCTTCGGCCTTGATGGCTGCGTATGAGTACTCAGTACTACTCGCGGAGAACCGCTTCTTGAACTTGAAGACGGTCCCTTCTTCGAAGTCATCCTCGCCGAAGCCTGAGATGAGGTCCATCTTGAATCTGACCTCGGCGTCGATCTTCTTCTGACGTATAAGTTCTGCGACCTGTGTATCTACGTCATTCACTGGTCAAAACTCCCTTGTTTGTAGCTGTTACTTCGACCTGCACGTCAGGCCCTACCAGTCGCCGGAGAAGACGAGTGTCCCATCCTGGTGACATTGACTGGTATCGCGCGTAGGCCTTGAGGGCTTCAGGCTCGCTTGGGCCACGGTACTGAACGCACGCTCCTACCCCAACGTCGACTGTAACGATCCACTCCACCCTAACGGCCTGGATCATTGACTCAATCCGGTAGACCTCGAGCTCAGCTTCCCACTCGTCGGCAATCTTGTCGGCTGCCAACTGAATAGCTCGCCAAGTCCACGGTCCCGACTGAAGGCCCAATGGGTGCCCAAATACGGAGATCTGCTCTTTAATGAATGCGCGCCGCTGTTCTTGTCTCACTTTGGCTCCCTAGGAAGGAGACAGTCCTTCGTGACAGAGATGTAGGTTCCACCGTTCTGTACACAAGCCCTTTCCATGTCCCGGTCACGACCTGCGTTGACTACGTTTACGTAGGTGATTTCACTAATGAGGATGATTGCCACGAGAGCAGCAAGAGTTGCTATCCACTTGGTCCTTGCGGCACTTTCTAGGTCGTTGGGGGTCTGCGACTCCATCTACTTGTCCAATCCAAGAGCTGACTCTACTCGCGTTAGTCGACGGTTTACTTCAACTAGTCCCTGCTCAAGTACACGGACCTTGCCTCGGCCTGGAGCCTTACGTGCTTCGTAGTTGCGGAAGTCTTCTTCCTCAGGAGGCTTCCAGAGGATCCATCGGCTCTTAGCATTACCGCCACCCCGACGCACTTGCTCTAGGCACTCCATTCCCTTAAGGGTGCTCAGCACCGTTGTGTAGTGAGGAGTGCTCAGACCTAGTGCAGAGAAGAGTCGAGTCGTGTAGCCCTCGAACACCCGAGCATCGACCGTAGTGTTCAGGTCGTAGTCCTTTGCTGGCTTAGAGCGTTCTAGCATCTTAGCGTAAACAGTCTTGCAGTGCTCAAACAAAATAGGCGTGGGGGTCTCCTCGGGCTCAGTCACTGTTATCACCTCCTCCCCTCTAGGAGGTCTAGTGCCTTCTTCAGAGCCTCTAGGCGTGACTCCTGCAAGTTTCGTAGGTCTAGCCACTCTCTTACAGTAGTCGGAAAGTCATCCGAGTGGGCATCCTTCAAGGCCTCACGAGCCTCTTCAGAAGCCACCTCTAGGGCTTCTGTCAGGTACACCCTTTCATTGGGGTCTAGCGCATCAAGCTGACACACCGAAACCTCCCTTCTTACTTAATTATACTTGGTGTCACTATGTGAAATCAAGTAATAAAACCAAAGTGGGTTGACAGAGTAGACTGAAGGGCCCCCTTTCGAGGGGCCCTTCACATCTGGTAGGATCTTCTCAGCAGCTATCGTCCTCTTCGAGAGGGAGACCTACCTGGATGAGGAAACAGCCACGGTCGGTGTCGAACTCTACGTGGAGAATTTCGTACTTCTCACCGACGTCGTCGAGTACGTAGACTTCGGAGTCGGTCCGATGATCCAGAAGTGCTCGCACGAGATCGTGTCGCTTCACGACTACTCGGCCTCTTCGATCGTGCCCGAGGTCTCGTTGACGGCCGGAGCCTCTGCAGCCTTGGCGGCCGCGGCCTTCTTGGCTTCCTTCTCGGCCTTGGTAGCCTTGCTCTCCCGGACGCGCTCGTCCTTCGCGTCCCACCAGGCCAGGCTCTCGTCGACCTTGAGCAGGTTCTCCCGGCCGCCAGAGCTGTACCGCGGCCACGGGTTCTTGACGCCCTTCTTGTCAGGGTCGGCGTTCTTCATGTAGCTGTAGACCATCTGCGGCGCAATGTCGATCGCGTCGGCGGTCGGGTTGGTGGCCCGAGCCTTCTCGGTCAGGTGGGCCGACAGGATCTTCGCGAACGCGACCGGCGAAACGAAGCCCTCAGGTACCGGCGGACGGGTCGGCGCCTTTTCCTTGGCCTTCGCCTTCTCAGGGGCGACCACAGTCTCAGGCTCGTCGGCCTCACTCGGCGTGTCCACGTCGACGTCGGTCTCCAAGTCGAGCTGCGCCTCAGCCTCGGCGTCTTCTAGGTCGCTCGTGGGCTCGACCTCCAGCAGTGTACCAACGTTGGCTACGTCTTCGTTGCTGTCGAACGGGTTGCTCGTGGTGGTTGACACTTTTCCTCCAGTTGTGTGTTCCGCAAAAGCTTTTTGCTTTTTTGCTTCAATTCAATTATAGCTGCTTTTCATGATCTTCTCAAGGTGTCCTTGCTGTGAAACTTTTTTCCTAAAAATCCGGATGTTGTGGGATGAATTACCTACTGATCAGGCATGGCTACTCGAAAGACCCTCTCGGTGCCGGGCTGTGTAGTGATACCACGTTCTGCTTGGTCAGACTTTCGATGTGCCACGTCCAAGGCTCTCCGGGCAGGTCCCAGAGGTACGTAGCACGTTCGACAAAGTCAAGGTACTGACAGTGAACTTGAACAGGTTCACGAAGTGGCGGCTGCCAGACTTGAATTCCCTCATTCATGATCTTGAATGCCCCTCGGTATGAGCTAAAAGACACCACACGGGCTTTGTTCGGATTGACCTAGTGTAGTGACTCCCAGCGGAGCTTAGTTGGGTCCCACTTGTCAACGGCTATTGTCATGTTGCCGTTCTTGTCCAAGGTGCCTACGTAGGCAGTGTTGCCACAAGGCTGGAACGAGTCATACGCATGTGAATCTGTGTGGTGACGCCAGCCACTACATAGTCTTACGAAGTAAGTATCGGTGTCAGGCATGTAAACTAAGCCACCGTACTTTTGGCAGAGTTCGCGGCTTAGGGCACCTGCTTCGTCTAGCGTTGTCAGCGCAACTTGCAGTGCACGTTCGTGTAGTGCCTTGCGCATGCGACTCATAGGGTTCATACAACACCTACAAGCTCGCGCAGCTCGGCGAAATTGCCACAGTCAGGTACTGGCAGGTAGGGACCAAGCACGCGGTCGATTTCGTCTTGCATACGCAGACTAAACTGATGCCAGAGCTCACCCCAGCGGAGCTCGTCCTCGACCGCACTAACCAACTCAGAACTGACTTCGGAGTCTTGGAGTGCATGTAGCTCTTCAGCGAAGCCTTCGGTTGCACCAATGTGTTGGACTTCGTCAGGTTCGCTGTAAGTAACGTACTGCAAACCAATGAGCCCTGTGACAGCGATGACTGCGATCCCCACGCCAAGTACGAACACGCACCTACACCTTTCTTGTAATGTACGGACGCAATTCCTCTTCTGTGGCGTACCCTTCTAGTGCAGCACGGCGAAGCCTTACCCTGTGCATGGTAGTTATTCCGAAGCTGCTCAGTGTACCATGTCGGCAAGGTTTGTCAGGCCGAGCCTGACAATAGTTACATCTTACTTTCAGCCCCCAAATGGGGATGTACTGACCTGCGTTCTTTTCGTATTTCGACATTGCTGTCCTTATTATCCTCGGGTTACCATGTGAAACTCAAGTAGGTCATTTTGTACAGTTTGGTTGGTCCTGCACAAAACAGGCCGTGTGGTTGCTTTGAGCACTTCGCTAGGCATTCACGGAGGTCACTCTCTCGATGTACACGTAGTCGTGGCGTTGTAGTCTGTCGGGACGGGTGTGGAGGTGCTCATCGTTTGAACACTGTTGTTGAATCCCCCTTCGAGAGCTGCAATGATCGCGTCGGCAACATGCAGGGGAAAGTCGGCGAGATCCGTTCCCGGTTCCCGGGTCACTGTGACGCCGCACCGACATGTCCAGGTCCACCGGTCGGCACCGGCCTCATCGCGGGTGTAGTCCTGGTAGGCGATCGGGTGTTCGATGAGCACAGAGGCGATGCGGCTACGCATTGGAACACTGTTGTCGGTCATCGGATCACGCCTCGTACATCCTCATGGCAGTATACATGGCTGCACACATGTGCGCTTCGCGTACGGCTGCTTGCTGGTCGGCAACGATGCCCTGTGCCAACTTGGTCCCCTGCCAGTAGAAGACTTCCTTCCCCTGTGCAAGTGCTTCCTGCTTGCCTTGGTTGTACCTGGCCCGCAGCCTTTCAGCTTCTTCGTACCAGAACAGCATTCGTTGGTACACGTAGTCGTGGCTGGCTGAGTCTGAAACTTGGTCCAGAACGGGTACGACTGGAACACTGCCACGTCGTAGGGGGCTCAAGCTGCCTTCGATGCGATCATACAACGTTGTCATCGGCACTCCTCGGAATCTCGTTCTTTTTACGCTTCCGGGTCGAACCAGTTACGAACATCCAGCTTGAGTCCACGCTTGGTCAGCACAACGGTGACTCGGTAGGAACCCTTCTGCCACTCGATCTCCTTCCAGATCTTGGTGCCGAAGTTGTCCTTCTCGCGCGTCCAGCCCGAGGACGTTGCCTGGACAGCCTTCAGAATCTCTCCCTCGTTGTCCTCGTTCTGGAGCGAATCGCCGTCTTCGCCGTAGGCGTTCCAGACGTCGGTGATTGTCTGGTGTAGGAATTCGATGCTGTCGAACGTCAGGTCGCCGTGGAATCCTTTTCCGGGCACGAGTGCCATTTTGACCTCCTCGGTCCTTTAGCTGTCCCTCTGACAACTAGGAATGCACTGAGGTGACTCGCATCACGGTAGAACATCAGCCCCAATCAACCCCTAGGCCGTAATGCGAGTCCTTACCGGGTTGCCGACCTCAGTGCAAACCTACCTGGCAGCTACGGACTTACGTAGATGTAAATGCGATTTCCGTCCTCCGCGTACGCCACCCTTCGGATCTGAAGGATATCGCCTCGTTCATAGGACAAGGTCTGTCCGTTCTGTTGCCCGAGTGTCACAATTTCTCCCCCGA
>Ga0137366_10000196_pt1 | contig 35226 bp, 27 predicted proteins | sample SagtaG_8_FD_104938 | JGI IMG/M metagenome (GOLD analysis project Ga0137366, IMG submission 104938) | Vadose zone soil microbial communities from Sagehorn Ranch, Mendocino, California, USA - Sage1_L_60_16 metaG | ecosystem: Environmental > Terrestrial > Soil > Vadose zone | place: USA...
ACCAACATTCAATTCCAACTGCAACGGCCGGCCGGATCGCACGCGTTGCACGCGTGGGAGTGATTGCCTGTTAACTGGTTTTCCGTCGCCAAACAGCAGCGTGTTCAGGTTGCCTTCAATTTGGGGATCCTGGGCCGCCTGCTGGCCAGAGGCCCTTACACTGATCGAACGATACAAGTCGTCGTAGGTAACGCCGTCCACTTCTCGGCGCGCAAGGTCTGTAAGAAATTGTGTCAGGTAGTAAGTCAGAATACTCCCTTTTTTGTCCGAGTCCGGCATCATGTAGGAAAGCTCATCGCTGCGACAGGCTGAAATGAATATGATTCCGTCCAATTGACCTTTCTTGTGGGTAAGCCATCCACCGGCAACTTCACCTTTTCGGGAGAATGGAGGCATGGGACCGTCGATCCGATCGTTCCAGGGACGACCCTTGGGTACCAGGACATCCTTAGTGGCGCTGCCGGAGTGGCAGCTATCGAATATTACCGTGACGCTCCCACGAACCTTCCCGTCCCGATCGCGCATCTTTTGAGACAACTCCTGCAGGAGAAGCCCATAAGTATCATCCAGCATGTACATGACGGCATGACGCTTGTCGCTGGGCAGCCTCTGCTTCTGTTTCGGAACCCAGGTGACCAGGACCTCGTCAAAGCGGTCAGCTGTTTCATCCCCACTTACGTCAGGAACAAAGTGACCGTGACCCGTGTAATAAATGACGATCCGGTCGCCGGGCTTTGCTTTGTCGATAAGATGCTCTTTGAACTCCTTAACTATGTTTTCCTGAGTTGCGCTTTCATTCCGTAAAAGGTGAATGTCGCTTTCCGGAAACGAGTAAAACGTCTTGAGCACGTAATGCATGTTATCCAGGTCTGGCCCCACGTTCAGGTGTCCAAAACCATCATCCGGATTAGTTCCACGTTCGTAATCACTGATGCCGATTAACAAGGCCCGCGACCGTGAAGCAGATAACTGGATCGGGATGGATGGAACAGTTGAGGACAGGTGTCTTGCCGTTCTACGCTCCGCAAATAACGCGACGAGCCCAACTGCCAGAAGCATTGAGAGCGCAGCGGTCTTGTAGGATGAAGAAGGAACCATCTTCAACTCCTGTGAGAGTCGATCGAGAGAGAGCAGCGGTTTGCCTGGCCCGGCTAAAACCATCACTGCAGTTAGGTTAGCTTTAACATCATGCAGAAGGGCTCGACAAATACAGATTCGCAGGTTTGTGAGAAATCACATTCCGGAGAGCTTCGCACCGGTGCTCAATTCAATTTCAGTGTCTTCCAAAAACCCGGGGGAAAACCCGGGCGGGGTTTCAGGGATAGGTTCGAATATACCCTACCACATAGCGCACATTTCTTTTCTTGGCAACGACTCTACCCCCGTTGGATGGGTTATCCTTGCTGGTATTGAACTCCAAAGTGCTTAGCGTTGTTCCTTTACGATCGACAGAATCCACTATTCCTACGTGCTGCGGGTTTCTCCCTCCAGTCCAGTTGTAAAAGACTAGCCAACCCTGCGCCGGACGACTACCACGAGGGACCCAAAAGGGTTTCCCATTCGCGTACTTGCGCGCTTTGGCCGCATTCATCATCGCGATGGTTGAAGGGTGAGTTTTGCAGTAGTCCCGGGTAACGTCAGGCAGCGCTTGTCTGAGTCGCTTGGCGTCGTCACCGGGATCTGCGTGCTGAGGGTCTCCCGGGTGGTCTTTCGGCCAGGCCAAACGGTAATGCGCGCGGGCGGCCGCGAACCCCACTCCAGAGGCACAATAAGGCACAAACTGACCGTTGGGGTATCTAAAAGGGAGACCATATAGGGCCAGAAACGACTTAACTCTTGTTGGGGACGGTGGCTCCTGACGGCTAACATGCAATGCGGCGTATTCTTTAGCCAGCTTCAAAGTCTCCATTGCCATGGTCTTACTGTCTATCTTAGCCGCCTTCGATTCACCGGAAACACCCTCTTCAATTTGCGCTGATGTCTCCGCATCAATACTCAATGTTTCAGCGATGCCCTTTTCGTTTTTAGTTGGCGGGTCACCTATTTGGATCTCTTCGACGGGACTAATCGTCCCTTTTTTCTGCTTCCCTTGCTGATTGGGCGCACCCGCAGCCAAGACAGCATCCCAGCGATCCCATTTAGCAGGTTTAAAGAAAGCGTCAGCCTTGTGCTGTCCTCCGAGCGCTTTCCTATTCTTAAGCTCCGAAACAGGAGGAATAAGCAAAAACAAGACGATGGCAAGCAGTGGTGTAACTCGCAAACCAGCTTTGATAAGTATATGCATGACGAGAATTCCTTACTGTTGTTGGCTCCATCAAAGCGTGAGCGTTAGAAGCTAAACTGGCAACCGGAAAACCAAGGCTCGACTTCGGCTGCACTCTAGATCTTAGTCCCTCAGTTAGTCAAACAAAATCCTCGCGTCTCGGGTTGGCGACGGTGAAGCCGTGATAGAGCAACCAGGGTGTGCTGCAATTCACTCGCCCTCCACTTGAAGCAGGTAGGGCTACGGCCCTCCGTGCAACGAGAGATTTGAACAGACAGAATTAAAATACTTGCTCACAGTTCAAACTTATTTGTTTTAGTATTAGAATCTGGTTTCTTTCATCCGTTTGTAAGCCTGATCATGATGGGCTTTTGAATCTGTCTCATAAGAAAAGGATCTTTCCGGGAACGCTGCTCCGCAACTTCTCGAGAAAGGTGTGCAAACGCTGGGCCCTCTCGCCAGCACTCCCGACTGATCGTTAATCCTTCTTGCTTTCTTGCACGTTTGATCGAAGCTAAATAAGCGCGCAATCAGTGGCACAAGCAGTGCAGAACGATTGAGCGATTTCGTTGGAGAAAAAGAAACAGGTCGAAGGAACTATCCAAGAGTAGGGCCGTCTCAAGGTCGCCGAACCACTTGGGTGTCCTTAATTGTTAACTTACCAGGTCCGGAAGTGTTCACATTAATGGACAATGAGGAGAGAAAACCGCCATGCCAAGAGAAGTCAACGATACCCAATCCTACGCCGACAAAGTAGTAAAGTTGGTCCCCACGGAAATCGTCGGAGCATACATGGTTCTCGCGGGAATAGTCGGCGTTACCGCCTCAACCCCCACTGCACCGACCGACTCGCTGTCCAAGATTCTGATCCAGGGCGTTTTCTTCGTGTTACTGGTCCTGACGCCGTTGTACCTCTGGAGGGTTAGCGGAGTGACTAACATCGTTCAATTAGTCGTGACCACTCTCGCCTTCATTCTCTGGATCTACACCCTCGGTGGTCCATTTGCGGTGTGGGGAATTTACGAACCGAAGGTCGCCGCGATCCTTTTGACGCTTTGGTCGTTCATTATTCCTGTAATCGTCAGGCCAGCCAGCACTTGAGTCTTGTTTTTGGCCGTCATCAGCTTAATCTGCCACTCTGAGTCGGCCAAGGCCTTGACTCGGCCTACAAGTCTGAACAAAGTGATCAGGCTGGGCCACCGTGCACCGGCAAACGGATGGTAACCTGGCCTGACCGCTATCGTATTTCCTGATTCGAATGGAGGATCTTCATGCAACGAACGAAGACAGGCCTTTTCCTTCTAAACACTTTTCTGATCCCGGCGCTGGTTGCGCTGACCGTTCAAGCGCAGAGCAATAACATATCCTCTTCCCCTCCGGCCGCATTGCCGTCAACGATGAGTAACAGTCATCCTGTGGGTCTGAACGAAGCGTTCGACCGCGCTGCTAAGGACTTCGATGTTCCCCGCGACTTGCTGGTGGCTATTGCCTTCGTTGAAACAAGGTTCAATGACCGTAATGGGAAACCTAGTAAGGACAACGGCTATGGACTGATGCACCTGGTGGAGAACCCGCAAGCGCAAACTCTGGTCACGGCTGCCCGTTCGATAGATAAACCTACGAATACCCTCAAGTCCGACGTAGAGCAGAATATCCGTGGAGGCGCTGCGATCCTAAGAGCCTACGCGAATGAGCAAGGACTGGACGCCTCGACCCGCAAGGATCTGGCCGAGTGGTATCAAGTCGTGGCGCGCTACAGTAACGCCGGGAGCGATGAGGTCGCCAAACTCTATGCGGACGAAGTTTTCGGAGTGCTGAGCGGAGGGTTGAATGTTGCGACCAAGCAGGGTGAAACGATAAGCATCGTCGCGCGCGAAGTCCAACCGAAAAAGGGCAAGTATGCAGATGTGGTGATGACGCGGTCGCTTGATCTTCCGGCTACCAGAGATCTTAATCCGGTCATTCGAATAGCTTCGCCGAACAACTTTTCGGCTGCAAATCGTGTTAAGGACTTTCCTATCCGTTACATCGTCATTCATACGACTCAAGGATCATACGCGAGCGCGATCAACTGGTTCCAAAACCCAGCCGCACATGTCAGCGCTCACTATGTTGTGCGTTCGAGCGACGGGAACATCGCCCAGGTGGTCCTGCAAAAGGACGTCGCCTGGCACGCCGGCAATAGAACATACAATGAGCAGGGTATCGGTATCGAGCATGAGGGATTTATAGATGATGCATCCTGGTATACGGACGCGATGTATAAGTCGTCCGCTGCGCTCACGAGGAGCTTATGCTTGAAGTTTCACATTCCGATGGATCGCGCGCACATCATTGGTCACTACGAAATAAAGCCACAGCGCAACAAACACACCGATCCTGGCCCTCTCTGGAACTGGAAAAAGTATATGAAGTATGTTAATCCCGGCTCGCAGGGTGTGCGGCCGAAAGGCCGACAGCCGGTTCGCCACTCGCATCCCTCATCCCTCATACCTCATCCCTCATCCTAAAAAAAAATGTTCCCGCGCGGCCAATGAAAGATTAGGTGATCGAGGCTATGGACCAATACTCTCAATCGCGGTCTTAGCTCAGTACCGGCGGTGGAAGGTGTGTGAAAAACAATAGCTAAGGTCTTCCGGCCGGCGCTCGGTTGTCACAAGTCCTGATAACGAAAGTATCATTGAACCACGCAACTCTGAATGCTTATGTCTCTTCTTTCTCAAACAATGATCCGAAGAACTCAAAGATGAAAAATAATCCGGCGGCGGATAAGACATGCCAGAGGGCGTGTCCCTGAATCACCGGGTTCGTGCCGAGACACAGGGCCTTTGGCTTAATCTCGCAGTTCTTCGACTCATCCACACCCTTGTAAACGTCCTGGCAACAGGCACAGCGGGTATCACAACAAGCTGCTCCGGGACAGAGGCCTTTGCACGACAAAACCGGAGCCTTGTTAACAGCCTCGCAGCCATTACATTGTTTACACTCCTGAACAGCCGTGATGTCTTTTCCATCCAGGAACTTAAACGCAGTAGCACCGGCAAAGAGAATTGCCGCGAGTAATCCGAACCAAAACCATTTGTGCCAGCGAGTATTTCCATCAAACCAGTCAGAGTGTCGGCGGCCGCTCCCATAAACGCCTACCAGGAACAGCAGTCCACCTGCACTTAGAGCCACGTAAGTAGAGTCAAAAATCCCTTTGAACAGCCCCATAAAGATACCAAGGATCGTGAGCAGTCCGATCCATGATGTCGTGGGCCAAAACTCCGGGTGTAATTGCCAAGCCGAAAAAACTCCGTGCAAGATGAGCAGCAAAAGAAGCACATTGATGCCGATAATGTCGAGATATTGGCCAAATGTGGTCAGCGTCCCGTGAAACAGTCCGCTACCGAAGGCCAGGAGGACGAAGGCCAAGCCGATGGCTATTCCGATGGTCGTGCGACGGCGGAAAAAAATAAATAGTCCGAACGCGGCGTACGCAAAGTTTGACCAGAAGTTTGCTTGCTGTTTGATCAAGCCGTGATCTGTAATCGCTTCGCATTGTTCAGAGGCGTAACTCATAACCCGATCGCAGGTCACTTCTCCAAAGGGATTTGATCTCGCCACACTAAATCCGAACGCGAGGATTGCCATCAGAACGAGCGAAGAAATCCATATCCAGAACCAGGTAGCCTTTGAGCTGAAGAGGTAGTCACTGACATTCATAGTGTCTGTTCCCGGCGAAATCACACTTGCGGGTGACGGCGCTGACGTAGCGCCCTATGGTGATACCGACCCAACCGGAGCTGCTGGCGGGCGCGTGTTCAGACTAGAGCATGGTTCGGAGAGTTCGGGACGGTCTGCTAAAAAGCCCCGTTTGATAAACTCACAGGTAAGTCCTTGCAATATTCTTAAACAGCGAGGTGAGTCACAAGAACCTTCGGGTATATAGAGTTTGACTTGTGTTCCTTCCAACACCGGTTTGTTTTCTTCGGGCTCAACCCTCAAGACAGCGCCATCCCACTGCGTGCCCACGACACCGTTTTTTTCTTCCAACCTCAACTTCGCATCAAAGATCATCCGGACTGCAGTTAGTAAGTCCTGGCCCTTGATACCGGACGGCACCTTGACCGTGGTACCCGCGAGGGTCAAATTGACGGGCGTACCGGGCTCGACCAAAGTGCCCTCACCAGGACTTTGGTCAGCCACCTGTCCCTCCTTGTAGTCCAGTGAGGGAATGGGATCCTTGACTACATCGACCTTTAAGAACTGCTCCCCCTCTAGTATCTGTCTTGCTTGCTCAAGTGTGCTGCCCAATACCTTCTTCACTGCAGCTTTGCCATATACCTCCAGCGCCACAGTTGAATCGCGTTCCACCGTTTCTCCTTCCTTAGGCACAGCACTCTTGACCGTTCCCACTTGGCCCAGGTCAGGCGCGGCCACTTGGACTTCCGTAAATTTAAGTTGTGCTTTCGTGAGCAACTCACGAGCCTGTTCGATTTTCTGTCCTTCAAGTGGCGGCACTACCACGGTCTTTTTCCTGGTCACCAGCAGGACGATTCCACCGGCGATTAGAGCCAGCACAATCAGCGCGACCGGAATAATCCACGCCTTTGACGGTGGGCGCGCCTTGGGCGGCAAGAGTTCGGCCATGACGGCGGGTCCCTCAGTAAAGTGTTCATCCGGATTGATCGAGGAAGCGATGTCGAGCCTGAAACCATATTTTCCTGACGGAGTGTTTGCCGGAACGTCCAACATTACCGTGAACTGCTGTGTGCCACCGGCCACAAAGTCCCGTTCACTTTCACCTTTCAATGTCAGCCATTGCTGTTTGGTATCGCCCAGCGGCTTTAGCCTGGCAAGACCGCGTATTGGACGTGTAAGGGTGTCCGTGACCGTGAAGGATGCCTCACCGTGCCGGTCGGCATCCAGCTTAATGGTGTCGTTAGCAGTTGTGATTGCAAAGATATTCGCCATGTCGGTCCTCCAGAGGTTCACATCCACTTACCGTACCAGCTTTGCGATTGGGGCAGCTTAACATAGTGCTTATCCAGGGTTTTCATTAAATTCCAGGTCGCGTAATTCCCGATCTTATGGCCCGGTGGTTCCAAGATGAAGGCTAACCGCAGCGGTAGTAACTGCGAACACAGTCACCATGAACTCCGCGAGAGCGGCAAGTAATTAGCGGTTTCTTCAGACGACATGGCTCCTAATCTGCTGGAGAAGTTACCATGATGACCACAACATAAATTATGAAGTACGCATATGTCAGAGCGTAAGATACGGGGATTGACAGAATCGCGGAGAGAACGGCGTGAGTGAAGCGACGATCCTTTACTTTGAGATTGACCAGCAAGGCAGAGAGCGGAGCGCCGAACGCGAAGCTGGGCCAGGCCCAATTCAACAAGAGAGGACCCGGCTCGAGCCAATCAAACTTAATTAAGAGCAGAAAGGTAATTGTTGTCGCAATCAGCGCTGCCAGCCCTGCACCAAGGACAACCCAGCCCAGGCGAATAGTTCCCGAAGAATCTCCAGCTGGTTTCGATGACAGAACCTCTGACGTCACTCTTGGTTCATCCTTGCCAGATGTCTCGCTCGACACTACCGGTGAAACCTCCTATGAAAAGCCATCATGTTTCGGCTGAGCCCAGCTTACCGAATCTCGGTTGTTAGGTCACGTATGCGGACTAATGAATGGAGTTCCGGGTTTCCGCGATGATGGCGGCAATCAGTTTCTGCACTAATGCCGCTTTGCTTTGTTCGTCAGTGACGGGACCCTCGACCAGCAACGTCGCGACACGCTTGTCATTGCGGATCAAATTGAGATTGATACTTACCTTGTCGCCCACGACCGTGTATAAGCCCACCGGCATGAAGGCGTCCGGCATCTCGCTCGCATCAACATAGACCAGCGACGCCTCGTTAGCCCCGCGTATACCGACATAGCTGGCTTCCAGCAGCTCCTTCTGCAAAGCGGGCAGCAACTTCAGATTGTCATAACCCAGGTCCTTGTTCTGCAGCGACGGACGCAAGACTAAAGGATTAGGGCTCGGTAGATTGAACAGCTGCTGCTCTGCTGCCGTGTACAGGCCAATATCGAAGGGACTACCGATGTCCGGCGTGAGAGTACGGGGCTGTTGTATTGCGCCTATGTTTCGCGCCAGCTGTGGCACACGATCCTGCGCATAGTCGAACAATTGGCCCACGTCGGCGTATCCGCCGTCATGCAACTTTGTTCCCTTCAAACCCTCCAGCAGGGAATACGTCAGCAGACCCTGGCGGTAAGTCGTCGTCTCGTAGCTCACCTTGTCTGCGGCGCTGCCCATCAAGACAAAAAAGCCGGTGCGGTCTTTCAAGCGCTCCAGCGCCCGTATCTGATCCGAGGGTACGTCTTTCCGGGCTAGCAAACTCTCGGCCGCCGCTCCGGCAGCGCACGTATCCAACACCAGCGCTTTCTTTAAGGCAGGAATCTCTTTGATCCACTGTTGCAGTTCCTCACTCGAGACCGTTGTCGCTGTGCGAATCTTGTCCTCCGCGAGGACTGAGCTGTCTGTTGTGTATGCTTCCTGAATCAGGTAGAGATATGAGTCACCGCCCTGTTGCTTGAACGCCACGCCATGGCCAGAGAGATAAACAACCAGGATATCATTCGTTTTCGCCTTCCCTGCAAACTCAGCGAACACTTTGCGAAAGTTTTCCTTGGATGGCGCCAGCTCGCTTGAATCTGCAACGGTGAAGAGCGTTTTGTTTTCGGTCTGGTCGCCGGCAAGCAAGCGGATGTGCACTTTATCTCCGCCGAGAAACTTTGCTGCGCCGATTTCCAGTGCGTGCGCAAAGTCTTGCGCGTCCTTGGCCGAGTAGCGCAGGTTGAGTTGGCTGTCAAGGAATTTAGACACGCCGCCAATAATTGCGTAAAGCTGAGTTGGTTCCGAGGGCGCCGGTCCCTCACCAACGAATACCACCTTAACTCCGCGCGCACTGTTTTTGCTGTTCAAGGATTCGCGGACGTTGCTGGCAACAACCTCCAATTTGTTTTCCTTGCCCGAAAGGAGCTGTTTCACGTTTGCCAGATCAATTGTCAAAGTTGCTTCTTTAGCTTGTGGATCGAGCCCCGTCGGGCGAGCATCGGCAATGACCTCGGTGCCGTTGACGAAAACCTGCACTGGACCAATGCCCCCACCACGATTCCGAAGCTTTACGTCAAAAGTCTTCTGGCCCGGTTTTAGTTGTTGGTATTCTGCGTCTGGAAACAATTCCTCGGCGGTGAAGAGTGTTATTTTTGGAAGCGACTCACCCTGCATAACCTTTTGCAGCAGCCCGGGCAGATAGTACAAGTTTTTCATCTGCTCAAGCGTGACCACTTCCATGCCGACTACGTAGTGCATTAACTTGCGCGCGCCGGGTGAAGCATCAAACAAACCGCTGGACGTAACGACGGCCCAATCGTTTTCGTCCAATGCAACCAGACTTGATAGTTCTTGACCGGCAATATTCCAGAGTTTAGTGCTCGCGTCCGGACTGCCGCTGGCTAAGGTCTTTCCATCCGCATTGAAGGCTACTGAAACCACATAACCCGAGTGTCCCGTCAACGTGTGCAGTTCTTGTCCGCTGGCCACATCCCACAACTTGATCGTCTTGTCATCGCCGCCACTGGCAAGCGTCTTGCCGTCCGGGCTGAACGCTACCGAATAGACGGCAAGGGAATGCCCCGTCAGTGTGCGCAACTCTTGTCCGCCGGCGACATCCCACAACTTGATCGTATGATCATCGCTACTACTCGCAAGCGTCTTGCCGTCAGGGCTGAACGCTACCGAAGTCACATAACCCGAATGCCCCGCCAGCGTACGCTCCTGCTCGCTGCCCAGGTCCCACAACTTGATAGTCTTGTCCCAACCGCCACTGGCGAGCGTCTTGCCGTCCGGGCTGAACATCACTGATCGGACGATATCGGTATGGCCCCTCAGTGTGCGTTGCTCTTGTCCACTGGCTACGTCCCACAACTTAATGGTTTTGTCCCAACTAGCACTGGCGAGGGTCCTACCGTCCGGGCTGAACGCCACTGAAGTGACAAACCCAGAGTGCCCGGTGAGTGTGTGCAATACTCGCCCGCTCGTCACCTCCCACAACTTTATCGTCTTATCTTCACTGCCACTGGCGAGAGTCCCGCCATCGAGGCTAAAGGCCACTGCACTGACATGACTCGTCTGGCCGGCCAGCGTGCGCAACTCGGGGCCACGACCCAGCCCCCACAACTTGATGGTCTTGTCCCAGTTACCACTGGCGAGCAACTGGCCGTCCGGACTAAACGCAACTGCAGACACATAACTAGAATGCCCCGCAAGTGTGCGCACCTCTTGCCCGCTCGCCGTCTGCCACAATTTGACGGCCTCGTCAGAGCCGCCGCTGGCAAGCGTCTTCCCATCCGGGGCAAATGCAACTGCACTGACATAGTTCGGACGTGCGGTGAGCGTGCGCAGCTCTTGTCCGCCTGGCAACTCCCACAACTTGATCGTCTGATCGTAGCTGCCGCTGGCAAGCGTCTTCCCGTCTGGCGCAAATGCAACTGAAGTGACCTTGTTCGAGTGCCCCACCAACGTACGCAGCTCTTGACCGCTGGGCAGCTCCCACAACTTGATGGTCTGATCCCAGCTGCCACTAGCGAACGTCTTGCCGTCAGGGCTGAACGCTACTGAAGTGACGTATTTCAAATGCCCTGTGAGCGTGCGCAGTTCTTGCCCGCTGGCTATATCCCACAACTTGACTGTTGTGTCGTCGCTGCCACTTGCCACAGTCTTGCCGTCAGGGCTAAACGCCACTGAACCCACATTGTTCGAATGTCCGGTCAGCGTGTGCAGTTCCTGCCCACTCGCTATCCGCCATAGCTTGATGGTTTTGTCCCAGCTGCCGCTGGCCAAAGTTCTGCCGTCCGGACTGAACGCCAGGGAGCTGACATATTTCAAATGTCCTGAGAACGTCCGCAATTCTTGCCCGCTGGCGATATCCCACAACTTAACGGTATTGTCGTAGCTGCCGGTGGCAAGCACCTTGCCGTCCGGGCTGAATGCTACAGAACTAACCTGACTCGAATGCCCTGCGAGCGTGCGCAACTCTTGTCCGCTCGCCGCCTCCCACAACTTGACAGTCTTGTCATTACTGCCACTCGCGAGGGTTTTACCGTCCGGGCTGAACGCCACTGAGGTGATAAATCGGGAATGTCCGGTCTGAACGACCAGTCGTGTCTTCTCAATTGCTTGGCCACGACCTTCCGGCCCAGGGATGAGGAGCAACAGCCACACGATTGACAACCGGAACCCGCCGCTCATGGGTCTTGTCTTCATCCTGACGATGCCGCCGCTAAGACAGTTTGTCGTCTACCACGCATAGGCCCTAGTTAATCCTACCAGGAATAGGCTTTGGAGTAGGCGTTGGAGTAGGCCTTGGAGGAGGAGGCCTTGAGATCACGAGGTTGATCGCCGTTCCAACCGGAACGGTTTGATTGGCCTGGGGGTTTTGATCAATGACTACATTGGTACGCTGTATGCGGGAAAATGTGCCGACACTCCTGTCGTCGGCAGTCCTGTAACTAATCCTGCCCAGTCTGAGACGCGCTTGCTCTATAGTGCTGCGAGCCTGCTCTGGCGTCATCCCCAGCAGACTAGGCACCCGTACACCGGAAGGTTCCGATTCCTGTGACCTGGAAAGAACGAGATCCACTGATGTGCCTGGGCGAACCATCTCTCCAGGTCTGGGATTCTGCGCAACGACAGTCCCGGGCGGTGCATCGGCATTGACTTCGGTAACCCGGCCGCGTGTTAACTTTCCAAAAAACCTGGACAGCTGTCGAAACGCCGCGTCTCTGGATAGCCCGATGTAGTTGGGCACTTCCACCAACTGCACGCGAATAGAGACCGTGACGTCCACGGGACATCCCGATTTCAACCTACTGTTAGCGACGGGCTTCTGTCCTATTACCGTGTTTTCCTGGACAGAGTTGGTTTCCTCTCGCCGAATTCTGGCAACTAAACCGAGTCTGCTCAGTTCTTGCTGAACTTCATTCGCAGAATGGTTGATGAGGGACGGAACCGTCACCGCATTCTCTCCGGCCGCCGAGACGAATACCGTGACCATGCTGCCGTGTGCCACTTTGTCATCTTTCTTTGGAATGGTGGAGACCACCTTGCCGTTCGCATCACAGTCAGCCTGGTCTCTGGTTTGACCCTCAAGTCCTTTGTCTCTTAGCTTCCGTAAAGCGTCGTCAGGCTTGTCGCCCTTGACCCCAGGTACCTTTACCAGATCACCAGAAGTCGGAGGAGTGGGAGTAGGAGTAGGAGTAGGAGTCGGCGTATACGGCGCAGGCGAGGGACTAAACGTTGGAGTAGGCGTGGGAGTTGGTGGCGCGCGATGTTCTACTACCCGGCGCGCCTCGCTGGCCTTCTCTCCCTGCTTGAATACCTCCCGCTCAAGTTTCAGGTAAGCATTAGCGTAAGCAGCGGCGAGGTGTGGGTCTCTATCTGCAATCGCTACGGCGAAATAATAGTAAGCCTGCGGCATTTCGGGACGCACTCGTATTGCCTGACGATACGCGTTGATTGCTTCTTCCTTGTGTCCGGCATCTTCGTAAAGATTTCCCAGTCCGACGTAGGCCTGGGCCATATCGCGGTGTAGCCCGATAGCCTGGGCATATTTCTGTCGAGAGCGCGTATAGAAGTCATTGGCCTTGGCCGCGTCCCGCTGCATTACGTATAAATTTCTAATCCCGCGGTAGATATCCCCCAAACCCTTTGCGGGAAAGGCGTACGAGCTAGACATTCGTTCAGCCTCGCTGAAGGCTTGCTCAGCTGTTCTGTATTGCATGAAGGCATCGCTGGTACGACCCTGCTTCTGCGCAATGTCGCCGAGGATGAGATTGGCCTCGCCCAGATTTGATTGTGAAACAACCCTTGACAGGTCGTTCGGCCTCGCCGCTGGCTGTTGAAGCACACCGGAACTGCTAAACAGTTCAGCTTTAAGCGTAGGGGTTGACTTCGGAGACGGATTTGATTTTGCCACGTTTGATTGAGACTGAGTTTGTGAGATAGCCTCAAACGCGCGGGAATAGCGATCTTTGGCTCTTTCGACTTCTGCTTTGGCTCCTTCGTAGTCTCTTCGGTCCTGCAATATCTTCGCCCGGTCCAGATAGACGTTCCCGAGCGCATTAAGACCCGGCGAATAGGCTGGATATTGATTCACCGTTTGCTCGAGAGTGCTTTGCGCGTCGCCGATCCTTCCCATCAAACGATATGCTTCCCCCAGGACCGTGAGACGTTGCGGCGTTCGCGTTGAAGCTGCGCCGATCCTTTGTAGGTCGTCGACCGCTTTCGCACCGTTGCCCCAGTCAACGTAGAGGGCTCCCAGGATCTCGTAGCTGCGCGGATCACTGGATAGTATTGCGCCACGCCTGGCCACCCGAAACTGCTCGTTCCTCTCCTGCCAGGACTGGAAGTTGGGAACAACGGATTGGGCTGAATACGTTGGCTGGCCGGCGAGAATTACGTTATTGGACCAATTGAGGGTCCGGTCGACCTCTTCTGTGGAAGCAACGCGCCTGACCAGTGTACCGTCCGCCGCGAGCACTATCTGTTCAAGCTTTCGCGCGGCCGCTGAAGATTGCCCAGCCAGCCCGCCCTGCTCGCCATCATCGGGCTGTCTGGTCCCGGATGGCCCTGCAATTACCGTTACGGAGATCGGAAGCAGTAAGCCGGCGATCCGGCATCCAGCCTCCTGAGCGCAGTCGAGACAGCTGGCTATTATTTCACCCTCATAGACTCCAACGGGCACGTGGATCGCGATTGCCCTGAGTGCAAATGAGATTGAACTGGAGCGTCCCGCCTCGATTTCAAATTCATTCGCTCCCAACAGTTCGAACCACCCCATATTGCGTGGGCCCATGATTCTAAAGCGATGTTTTTGTTGGCAGCTATTAGTGAAAACAAACTCACGCGTATAGGAGGTGGTTTTGTCCCGAACGGCGACAAACTCCATTTTTGCCTGTGGTCGCCGAGGAAACCCAATCGAGCAATGCGCAAAATTGACATCACCACCTGTTACCGCAGGCTCTGCACCACGGGTCGAATTCTCTACAATTGAGGAAGGAGAAAAACTGCCTTTCTGTACGTTCACTGACCCCTCAAGCACTTTGATCGTATTGGTACCGTCTTGGACGTCAAGCTCGTATTCCGTGCCTGTCACTTCGAGCTTCAGTTTTTCCGTCGCCGTATCAAATTTGCCCTTGACGCGCATGAGGACTCTGCCACTCCGATCGAAGATCGAACCGACGCGTATTCGTGCGTTTGAGTCGACCAGAACTTCGTTGTCCTTTTCTGGAGCGGCATCAAGAAAGAGAATCGTGACTTGAGCGTTAGTGCCCGTGCTGATTTCATCACCGGCAGATAGAAGCATTCCCGCCTCACCAGCCTGCTCTTCAGCTGTGACGCGTATTACTTTCATCTCTGACTGATCGGCGACAGGCTTGTCAGTCCCGTTCACGAGAATACTCTTTACTACTGCGATGGGATCCTCGCCTTGTGCGGCTTGCCCTGAAGATACCGCGGCGCGGGGCTTGGGTTGAAAAAGCTGGCCTGCACCGAGGAATACTAAACTCAGAGCCAGGAGGCAGACGGCTGTAAGGGCGATATGCTGACTGTTGCGCGACATAATGAGCTAACGCGCGATAGCTGACCAGTAGACTGTGAAGACTTACGCACACAAGCAGCGAGGGATCGTGAAGCGTAAGCATCCGCACTTTTCAAAATCTAGCCAACAACTGCTGACGCGCGGAAGCTTACTCCAACCGAGTTGCTGACTGCAATGGAAATTGAAAGCGAGTACTCGTACGCGTAAAACACGGTCGCCCAAAATTAGGATGGTAGCTCAAGCGGTTTCGTGCGAGATTATCATTTCACTGTAACGACGGGTTTCCGGGTCCGAAAACGTCCAGGTTTTTTGCTTAGATCATGTATTTTGTTAGACGTTCTATGAGTCTCGACCCACATATCTGCTTGCAGGCCCGGTTATCGCGCGATGCTCGATTTGACGGCCGTTTCTTTATCGGTGTAAAGAGCACTCGGATCTATTGCCGACCGATCTGTCCTGTCCGCACCGTCAAGGAAAATAACGTGCGTTATTTTCCCACAGCAGCCGCCGCCGCGGAAGCAGGCTATCGGCCATGCCTGCGCTGCCGGCCGGAATTGTCACCTGGAACTCCGGCATGGTTGGGTACCTCCACGACCGTGTCTCGTGCTCTCCAGCTCATCAGTGAGAGCGCAATGGAATGGGAAGGCGTGGAGACATTCGCCGCTCGTTTGGGTATCGGCAGCCGACAGCTACGAAGGTTGTTCCTGCGGCACCTCGGCGCCAATCCTATGGCAGTTGCCAAGACGCGTCGCCTGCACTTAGCTAAGAAACTCATTGACGAAACTAATTTGCCAATGGGCCAGATAGCTGTGGCCGCCGGTTTCGGGAGTGTGCGTCGGTTCAATAGCGCGTTCCGCAAGACTTATCAGAAGACTCCGACGCAGATCCGCCGTCTCGCAGGTTCCGTCACTGTACAATCTGATAATGAATACTTGTTTCGTTTGCAGTTTCGTCCTCCGTTTCATTGGCAGGGGTTGCTGGCGTTTCTCAGTCGACGTGTGATTCCGGGTGTCGAGACATGCGAGGGAGATCGCTACTGTCGCAACATTTCGCTCAACGGCCATTCAGGAAGTCTCGGTGTGTCCCTTGAGAAGAGTGGCCTGGCGCTTGAAGTTCGTATTTCTTTCCCCGAACCACGATGGCTTTTTCTGATCATCGAGCGGTTGCGTCGCATGTTTGACCTCGGTGCCGACCCACGCGAAATTGCTGCCCATCTTAATGCGGACCCGCTGCTGGCTCTGCGAATCGAGGCAATGCCCGGTCTACGTGTTCCCGGGTGTTGGGATGGATTTGAACTCGCTGTACGAGCGATTCTTGGTCAACAAGTCTCGGTGGCCGGCGCCAGCACACTTGCTGGGCGCCTGGTTCGAACTTTTGGCACTCCGATTAACGCGAGCCCTCCGCTCACCCATCTGTTCCCAACGCCAAAAGCTCTCGCAGAAGCGGATATTGCTCGAATTGGTCTGCCGAAAAAACGTGCTGAAACAATTCGCGCTTTGGCCCGTGCCGTGAGTGAAGGCCGAATCGTTTTTAGTTTAGTAGCGAATGTCGAAGACTTTCAGTCGCGCCTTCGCGAGCTTCCAGGTATAGGGAATTGGACCGCGCAATACATCGCAATGCGTGCCTTGGGAGACCCGGATGCGTTTCCTGCAAGTGATCTGGGTTTATTGCGAGGCGCCTCGTTGCATCACGAGCGCGCACTCACCCGACGCGCCGAACCCTGGAGGCCGTGGAGAGCCTATGCGGCGATGTATCTGTGGCAACGAACGGAAGAAGACGAAAGATCTTCAAGAGAACGCACTTCGGCACGAGCTGTGACAACCGCTGTGTCCGTGTAGATAACGCGAACCGCTTGTTCGGCAGGAAGAAATATGAAACGCCGACGGTTTTGCCGCCGAACTAAAAAAGCTGAGGGTCGAGTTTTACGAAATGAAACCAGGTGAAACGATCTCGTTTCGTGGGAAACAATTGGTCAAAGCGAACTGAAACAGATCGCGAGGTGATAAATCGATGGCCACTGAAATGGAGAAAACAATGAAGCATCTCATTCTCTTTTCCAGTCTCTTTCTGGCCCTTGTTGCAACTAGAGCTCCGACCGCAGCACAGAATAACGTGCCGCCTGAAGTGCGCGAGATGGCGCGCAAAGTGATGATGCCCGTCGTTTATAAAGTGCCGGGTATGGACAAAGTAACGGTCGTCCATAACTTGAAGTACACCAGAACCGATGACCCAAACGTCTTGATGGACGTTTATCTACCACCCGACGCTGCACCAGTCGAGAAGCGTCCGGCTGTAATTTTCATTCATGGTGGAGTAAAGACGCAGTACACGCCTAAGGATTGGGGCATCTACACAACCTGGGGACGACTGATCGCCGCTTTCGGCTTTGTTGGCGTGACTTTCACGCATCGGCTCGAATATCCGAACAAGTCTTTAGAGAATGCCGCGCAGGACGTCCGCGCCGCCCTCGACTACATACGCACGAATGCCGATAAATATAATGTCGATAAAGACCGGATCTGTCTCATCGCTTATTCGGCGGGCGGGCCGCTGTTGTCGCTAGCGATGCGCGACGACACCCCGTTCGTCCGTTGTCTGATTGGCTTTTACGCCTTTATGGATATACAGCAATCGGATTATCGGACGACCGAAACGACGGAAACGGTCAAGGCATTTTCTCCGATCACTTATCTCGAAAAGGACGCGAGCAAAATTCCACCGCTATTTATTGCCCGCGCCGGGCGTGACGAAGTCCCGACGATGGACGATTCGATCGATCGTTTTGTGAAAGAGGCTCTTGTCAGAAACATTACGTTCAATTTCGCCAATCATCCGCAAGGCGTTCACGGATTCGACAATCAGAACGACGATGACAGGTCGCGTGAGATCATTCGGAGTGCAATTGCTTTCATGCAATTTCATTTAAGCGTCAGCCGCAAGTAAAGGGCAATGATCAATGCAGGAAGACCTGATGGACTTGGCGGTTTTGATCTGTATATTAGATAAATGACAATTGGTCACTCCTCGGTTCTGTAATTGACTGGTACTTCCAGTATACTTGTCCTATTCCTCCCCTTTCGCAACAAGAATCGTTCCCCTGTTTTTGTCCCCCTTTGGAACTGCTGCTAATGCGTCCATCTGTCCGCGAAGTGGGCAGCGGCTATACTCACCTTGCATGAACCGGGCCGGGTCGTAGTTTATTGAGGTCACTAACGCACCAATTTTCCCTACGACGTGTCGATTCTGCCACTCGCCGTCCGACTTACTGATGGAGGCACACGCTACGAAATACACCACGACCTAAGAAGTAACTGCTTCTTGGTCATTTGCAAGAATCTTTTGCTATTTGAAGGAGATATGGACCATGGTAAATGAGATGATCAACGGTACGTTTCGACAGACCAATCTACCTAACGAATCCGACTCATACCTCACAAAACGTGAGGAACTGCGTCTGGCGGAAATTGAGTTGATGCGGCACCGTGAACGAGTCGCGGGGCTTCGTCGCAGTCTTCCACAGGGTGCACCGATCCAGGACTATGAATTCGAAGAGGGACCGGCGAACCTCGACGCCGGCGATACGCCAATACAAAAAGTACGCCTGAGCGAACTGTTCACTGCGCCGAATCGGTCGCTGGTCGCCTACCACTTTATGTTCGGAAAGAAGCAGAACAAACCGTGTCCGATGTGCACGCTGTTGATCGACGGCCTCAACGGTGTCGGTCATCACCTGGCTCAGAACGTCGATGCGGTCATCGTCGCCGCGGCCGATCCCATAGCCCTGCGAACCCATGCTCGCAAACGTGGTTGGGATAATTTGCGACTCCTGAGTTGTGGCGCCAATACCTTCAAGTACGATCTGGGCAGTGAAGACCGCGAGGGGAATCAGGACTCAACGGTGTCGGTTTTTACCAGGGACAGTGACGGTACACTTCGCCACTTTTACACTGCCCACCCGTCGATGTCGGAGGACATCAAGGAGCGCGGTCTTGATCTACTATGCCCCGTCTACAATGTCCTGGATCTCACGCCCCAGGGCCGCGGTGATTGGTATGCGTCATTCGATTATCCGCCGAAGGTCCATGCGGCACGCGGCTGAATCAACGACACGAAGGCTACTTGAAACAGTTCCAGCACAGGGCTCAAGACCTCCGTGACTCATTTTTCAACCAGGGAGGAAGAAAGATATGACACCTGCAAATGGCATGACCGTTAAGCCGTAGTACTTCGCGATCTGCGAGGCAGTCATAGATGCATATGGGCGATGAGGACCTTTGGGAACTGCGGGAGCTGGGTTTCATAACGAGGTTGCCATTCAGGGTCACCGCGGCGGGATTTCGGTGCTGGCCACTCAATACTCCGCAAATGCATCATCGGGGTAGCAATACAACCAACGCTCTCCGGGCTGCGCTGATGCAATTACAGGGTGTTCGCTTACGTGCGCGTGCTTCGTGGCATGGCGATTCGGCGAGTCGTCACAACACAATGTCGCGCTGCAAGTTTGACACGTCCGCAGATGGACCCATTGTGCTCCGATCTTCACGCACTCTTCGCACTCCAGCCGCTTTGCATGTTTGACTTTCTTAATCGCCGCTATGTGAGAGCAGGTTTCCTCTGTCATCATCTTCTCCTCTACTCGGCAAGCACTTGATGTACGAAGGCGACCGCAATCGAGCCTTCGCCGATGGGTGACGCCGCACGCTTGATGTTGCCTCCCCGAACGTCATCGACCGCGAACACTACTGGAATGGACGGTCCTTGTCGGTTGTCCTTCGCGTCCTCAAGTTTCGCGGCGCTGCCGCCCTCCTTGCGGAAAACAGGGGAGGCCTTCCGCAAGCATTAGATCCTCTTTCAGCGTTAGGCTTTGTCTTACCGTGACTGGCGATGCAAGGCCTCGCGATCTATCAATTAAACTTCACGGAAAGCCGGTGGCGTTCTGCAAGGAGGGTGGTAGAGCCGCTACGAACCCATCGCAGTAAAGCGCCACAATCTCATGGTGACCTATGGTGCGACCTATCGGTTACACCGATGCTGATCGCTCCCCCTTGAAGAACCCGAGAAGATCCGCGTTGACCTGGTTCTTAAGTGTCGAGCACATGCCGTGTGGCGCACCCGGATAGACCTTCAGTGTTGCTCCTTTGACAATCTTAGAGGAGAGCAGGGCCGAGGCGCCAATCGGCACGATCTGGTCGTCGTCGCCATGCAGTATGAGCGTTGGCACGTCAAATTTCTTAAGATCTTCAGTGAAGTTCGTCTCGGAGAACGCCTTGATGCAATCAAGGACGCCCTTGAATCCGGCCTGCATCCCCTGCAGCCAGAAAGAGTCACGCAGGCCCTGAGAGACCTTGGCGCCTGGCCTATTGGCGCCATAGAAGGGCGCGCTGAGATCCTGGAAGAATTGCGAGCGGTCGGCGAGAACACCGGCACGGATCGCGTCAAAGGCCTCGATCGGCAAGCCGCCGGGATTGGCGGGCGTTTTCAGCATCAACGGCGGCACCGCACTGATTAACACGGCCTTGGCAACACGTTTCGTGCCATGCCGGCCAATATAGCGAGCAACTTCGCCGCCGCCTGTCGAGTGACCAACATGGATTGCGTCCTGGAGGTCGAGGGCTTCAACGAGCGCCGCCAGGTCGTCTGCGTAAGTATCCATTTCGTTTCCATTCCATGGCTGGCTCGAACGGCCATGGCCCCGCCGGTCATGAGCGATGCACCGGAATCCGTGGTCGCCCAAAAACACCATCTGGTCTTCCCAAGCATCCGCACTCAAGGGCCAACCGTGGCTGAAGACTACAGGCTGTCCTTCACCCCAGTCCTTGTAGTAGATCTGAGTGGCGTCTTTGGTCGTGATTGTCGACTCGAGAATTGGTTTTTTCTGATCGGTCATAAGAACTCCCTTCTATGTCCACATCGGAATTGATGGTTACTTTCATCTTTGGCAACCTTAAACTCTCTAGTAAACAGCGTCGAGCTGAGAGCAGGTTGCATTGGCATGATCGTTTTCCTGTGACTGTAGAGTTTGCAACAGCGTCATCACTAAAATCATTCCTGATGAGCGCTTTTCCGCAAACCTTGCGCAATTCTCCACAGATAATCAGCGGCGAAACATCCATTTACCACGAAACATTCAAGACCAGTGAGGCATTGAGGTTGCAGTGAAATGACTTTGGCTTAAGGAATCCAGTTACCGCCTCGAGCGCTTCTGGAACTAGTGTGCCGCGGCGCTCCGCATAGCGCCAGGGAGGAATTATGGAACTGATCAGATTAGAGCTTGATCCAATGTGGAAGCCTGTCATCCCCGGGCCGACAGCATTCAAGACGCTAAGAAACGAGTACGAAGTGGACTGTGAAATGTGCGGGAATCCTAATTACGTTGACAGGCGGACTTTCAAAAACCTTCACAGCCCAATTGAGATGGGGACCGGGAATCCTTTTTTCTGCGTGACCTGTGGAAACAGGTTTCGGGACAGTACCAGCTGACAAGAAAGGTGGTCTTATGGTTATGAATCTGACTTCAATCGATCCGGCATCTTCGGTGACTGGGGGATGCAGTGCATGGGCGCGCTTGCACGACGAACGAGGAAGCATTTGCGAGGCACTTCTCGCTGAAGACTGCTCGATTAGGTCGCTGGAAACCAGTGGCCAGGAATCGGATCTCGCCTCGGAAGACACCGTGCGCGACCTCGAGTGGAAACGCCGAGAATCTCTGCAAATGCGCTTGCGTCAGATCGATGATGCGCTTGACAGAGTCTTTTCAGGCTCTTACGGGCATTGCGTTGACTGCGGCAAGACGATAGACGTCAACAGACTAGTGGCTGATGCCGCAGTCTCCGGCTGTGTGGCCTGTCAGCGGAAGGATGAGGGAGAGGCCTTCTTCCATAGCATCTGATTTTTGAGTGAATTGTCGCTCAACCGCAGAAGAGCCGGCTCCCTGGAGTGCTCATGTCGCCGTAGTCCAGGGAGCCCCTTCTTCAGATAGAGATTCAAGAGCTTTCAGTCTGTCTTCTTAAAGGGCCAATTAAAGGGCCAAGCTAATACGCCGAACGCACCAGATAAGCCCACCTCGCGGTAAACAATCTCAACGCGATCAGGTAATTGCTGACTCCAGGCGGTTACTCACTCAATACTCTGAAGTGTGACAGTAACTACAGGCACGGTGCCGGCGGTGCGGTTGTAGGACACCCAGAATCCCGCGCGCTCGTACCACACTATCTTGTAGAGTGATCCGTCTGGCCTCGTTTGAATGTCCGGACCGACTATGGCCTTGTATTCTGGAGCACCAATTCCGCCAAGGTAATCAATCGAGATGGTCCGGATCTTGTGCGAAGCGTCGTAGACAATCTGCGCGGTTTCCTTTTCCGAGATTGTAAAAAAGTCCTGATCGTCGGCTTTCTGCGTCGGCTCACCAAGTTTTGCACGGGCTTCAGTCGCGGTCATGCCAATGCGCAGGCCTCGATAATCGCTGTATAACGGCTGCTGGATTGATTCGATGTGAGCGTTTGCTGCCTTCGGCTTCTGCTTCTGGTCCTGGCCGCTGACATTGCTATTCCAGGTCAACAACAAACCACACCAGGCCGCTGAGCAGGCAATACCTGTCAGCAGTCGTTTCGTATTGGGATTCATCGCTGTTTTCCTCCTTGAGAAGAACTATTAATCGATATGAGGACTTATCAGGACTCTCTTATTGAGGCCACTCTAGCTATCGGCAACTGCTATGTGCTCGTTGCCGCCTGTCCCCTTACCAACAGCCCAGACCTCGCCACCGGCCCGCATTTGCAGGTAAATCGGATCGATTGGTCGCGTCGGTGGGCCATGCAAAACATAGCCCGTGCGAGATTCGTAAGCACCTCGATGGCATGGACACTCCAAACACCCTCGGGCTCGATCGAAATATACCGAACACCCCATGTGTGAACACTTTTGGACGTAGGCGTAATACTCTCCCTCCGGGCTCCTTATCAGGATCGCGGGATCAGTCCGACTCGGATAATGGAAATTGAGAGCTGATCCAGGCATTAACCCTTCCGCGCCTTCAATTCTTAACGGAGGGTATACCGCGCGGTAATCCTGCTGAACGAGTTTACTTGCGCTAAGGTCCTCGGCAGCCAATAACAACCCGGCGGAGGTCAACAACAAGCCGCTAAAAAAGCCGCGGCGCGTAAACGGCGAATTAGTCAGGCCAGTGATTGGGCCGTCACCTTTCGGGGAATTCATTTGGTTCCTCCTTTCGAGACAGGATAGGTCGCTAATTTGAGACTTCCCAAATTCTCTCTATTCTCATCCCTGCAACGCCTATGCCCGCCGTGAACTCGGCGGAAGTTCTCCTGTGCGGGTCAGTGAGAGTTGGATCCGGAGGAATGTTTAGTTTGTGCGAGGTTTTGCGCAGGATTTGTGGGTAAGTTTCCGCATTCGAGTCGCGCGACCCGATGGAGATCCGAGGCCACTCAACCTTTGAATTAAGAATTCAATCCGGGCAAACCATCTCTGCTTGGACTGGCTGAATCAGGGTTGAGAGTATCTCATCTTGAGCGTGGCGCGGCTGGCGCATGAGCCCACCTCCCAACCTCAGAGGTCAGTAGGTTCAGACGAGTTTTCACCCACTCTCTTTCATGCTCAGTTAAGCGGGCGGTACGAGGCAAGCATTTTCATATAGTTTGCCCGTTCGAAAGTAGCGGGTTCGGCACAATGTTGCTGGCTCATGCTGCCTATCATTTGGCTGACGGATTCGTACTCGTACTTTTCCATCCACTCTTCCACCGACTTCAGAACCTCTTTGAGGCGTCGTATGCCGTTTTGCAGGAGTTCCGAGGCCATCATGGTAACCTTCGCTCCAGCCATCAAACTTTTAATCACGTCCTCGGAAGTATGAACGCCACTGGTGATTGCAAGATCGACCAGCAGACGCCCATAAAGAATGGCTACCCAACGAAGTGGCAAACGCAATTCGCTGGAATTGCTGAGCACCAGGCGAGGCACGACCTCAAGGGTTTCAAGATCAAAATCCGGCTGATAGAAACGATTGAAAAGGACCAATCCGTTAGCCCCCGCTTCAGTCAGGCGCTTCGCCATGTTCGCCGTAGAGCTGAAATATGGACTGAGTTTCATTGCGACCGGGATCGACACTCTCTGTTTCACACTTGCCAGAGTGTCCAGATACGTTTTCTCGATCTCAGTGCCCGCTGTGTCAAGATTGGCAGGGATGTAGTAGATATTCAGCTCGATTGCGTCGGCCCCCGCGTCCTCTATTAGAGCCGCATAGTCGATCCACCCGCCCGGTGAGACTCCGTTGAGACTACCGATGATTGGAATGTCGACCGCCTCTTTTGCGCTCCGGATGAGATTCATGTATTCATCAGGCCCGACGTTGTAGTCCCGCATCTCAGGAAAATAGCTCAGCGATTCTGCGTAACTGTTGCTGCCACTCGAGAGAAAGTAATCGACAGAATAACTGTTAAGAGCGATCTGTTCCTCAAACAACGAATACATCACCACGCCGGCGGCGCCTGCGTCTTCCAGACGACGAATGCTGTCAACGTTGTGCGACAGTGGCGACGATGAAACCACAATTGGGTTTTTTAAGACCAGACCGAGATAGTTGGTTGTGAGAGTCATTTAGCTTCTCCAAAAAGTGACGGACAAACCTGATGAGTTTATCGTTGCCATTGCGTATCAGATCTCCTCGATTGAGACCCTTTTTTTGCAGCGCCAAAGCCGAAAGTTTGTGGGAAATTACTCGACCTTTGCTGAGGCTAATTGTTTGTAGTTTTGCCAATGTCTATTGACGGCTTCCTGGGCTTCTTCCAGAAACGCGTTTGCAACTTCTGGATTACTCTGTTGCAGCATGCGGTAGCGACCCTCCGTGTAAATGTATTCTTTTAACGGGATTTTGGGATCGCTCGAATCAAGCTGGAATGGATTCTTCTTTTCAGCCGTCAACCACGGAACGTATCGATAAAGCGGCCAGTGACCCGATTCCACTGCGAGCTTCTGCTGGTGCATCCCTTTAGCCATATCGATTCCGTGAGCGATGCATTGGCTGTAGGCGATGATTAATGACGGACCATCGTGCGCCTCAGCCTCCAGAAATGCCCTTACTGTGTGGGTGTCATTCGCGCCCATCGCCACTTGCGCGACATACACATTGCCGTAACGCATCGCACCCATCCCCAGGTCCTTCTTTCCGCTGGTTTTGCCACCTGCCGCAAACTTCGCAACTGCCCCGAGCGGTGTAGACTTGGACGCCTGTCCACCCGTGTTCGAATACACTTCCGTATCGAGCACGAGTATATTGACGTTTTGACCACTGGCTAACACGTGGTCCAGACCGCCATAACCAATATCGTAAGCCCAACCATCGCCGCCCACTATCCATACGCTCTTCTTGACCAGTGAGTCGGCAACGCTCAGCAAGTCTCGCGCTTCATTCCGGGTTTCACTCGCAAGCTTTGCTTTTAAGGCAATGACCAACTCGCGCTGAATGCTGATGCCTTCATCGCTTGATTGATCGGTATTCAGCAGACTCTGCGCCAGCGATTCACCTATCATCTCGCTCAGACGACCAACCAAATCTCTTGCATACCCTCCCTGATGGTCGAGAGCCATTCTCATGCCCAGTCCAACCTCGGCATTATCTTCAAATAGAGAATTGCTCCAGGCCGGCCCACGACCAGCGGCGTTTATCGTGTAGGGCGTGGTTGGCAAGTTGCCACCGTAAATACTCGAGCAACCAGTCGCATTCGCGATGATCGCGCGATCGCCAAATAACTGCGTCAGCAGTTTGATATAGGGAGTCTCGCCACAGCCGGCACAGGCGCCGGAGAATTCAAATAACGGTTGCAACAACTGCACATTCTTGACAGAGCCAAAAACCAGTTCACCGGTTTTTGGTATCTCAGGCAACTCCAGAAAGAAGTCCCAATTGGAACGCCCACTGTCACGCAACGTCAATTGCGAGTGCATGTTTAGCGCTTTGCGAGACACGTTGCTCTTATCTTTTGCGGGACATACCTCAACGCAGAGACGGCAGCCAGTGCAATCTTCAACTGCGACTTGAATTGTGTAGAGTTTGTCAGGCAGCTCGCGCCATTTTGCCGGCATCGTCTTGAAGCCTTCAGGGGCGCCGGCCAGAACACTCTGGTCCAGTACCTTTGCCCGGATCGTCGCATGCGGGCAAACCAGAACGCATTTTCCGCATTCAATGCAAAGGTCAGGCTCCCACACGGGAACATCTTGCGCGATGTTCCGCTTCTCCCATCGCGATGTGCCAACCGGATATGTCCCGTCGAGAGGAAATGCGCTTACTGGCAGTTGGTCGCCTCGCCCTGCGATGATCTCGGCGGTGACATTCTGTACAAACGCCGGGGCATGACCGGGCACGGTAGGGGGCATTTCGAATTTACTTGTCGCCTCCGATGGCACTGACACTTCATGCAAGTGCGCCAGAGCAGCATCCACCGCTGCGAAGTTCTGTCGTACGACCGGCTCACCGCGCTTCCCGTAAGTTTTCCTGATTGATTCTTTGATCTTGATGATTGCTTCGTCGCGAGGAAGCACGCCGCTCATGGCGAAAAAGCAGGTCTGCATGATTGTGTTAATGCGATTGCCCAGCTGGTTTTCTTTTGCAACCCCATACGCGTTGATGGTGTAGAGCTTGATTCGTTTCCGGATGATCTCTTCCTGGACACGGCGCTGCAGATGATCCCAAACCTCACCCTCCGGGTGCATGCAATTCAGGAGCAGTGTAGCGCCGTCGACAGCTCCCGCGAGCACGTCATAGCGGTTTAGAAGATCAAATTGGTGAACGGCGATGAAGTTTGCCCGCTGGATTAGATAGGTACTATGGATCGGTTGCAGGCCAAAGCGCAGATGAGAGACCGTCATCGCGCCGGCTTTCTTTGAATCGTAAACAAAGTATCCCTGCGCATGGTTGTCGGTCTCTTCGCCAATGATCTTGATCGAGTTCTTGTTGGCGCTGACTGTGCCGTCAGCTCCAAGGCCCCAGAATAACGCGCGGACCTGGTCATCCGGCTCGGTAGAGAAGTCGGCGTCAACGGGAAGACTGCTGAACGTCACATCGTCAGTGATGCCGACACAGAAGTGGTTCACAGGTTTCGCTTTTGAGAGTTCGTCAAACACAGCCTTGACCATGCTTGGTGTGAATTCCTTCGATGAGAGCCCATAACGTCCGCCGATCACATGCGGTGTCTGATTGAAGGTGGCAGTTCGGTTCGCCAACGCTTCGCTCAGCGCCGTCACGACATCCTGGTAAAGCGGCTCGCCAATACTACCCGGTTCCTTGGTGCGGTCGAGGACGGCAATCGCTTTCACGGAAGCAGGTAAGGCAGCCACGAAATCATCCACTGAAAACGGCCGATACAACCTGACCTTTAGTAACCCTACCTTTTCTCCTGTGGCGCAAAGAGCAGGAACCGCTTCTTCCGCTGCTTCGCAGCCGGAACCCATCATTACCAGTACACGCTCAGCATCCGGCGCACCAGTGTAATCAAACAAGCGGTAGTGACGGCCCGTCAGGAGGGCGAACTTGTCCATCGTCTCCTGAACAATTGCCGGAGTTTCAAGATAAAGAGAATTTGCGCGCTCTCTCGACTGGAAGAAGACATCGGGATTCTGCGCGGTACCGCGCATCACGGGGCGGTCGGGCGTGAGTGCGCGCTGACGATGCGCGTGAACAAGGTCGCCGTCAATCATCGACCTGATTTCATCGTCGGTCAGCTTCACAATCTTCATCACCTCGTGGGAAGTGCGGAAGCCGTCGAAGATATGCAGAAAAGGAACGCGGGCGCGCAGGGTGCTTGCCTGGGAGATTAGGGCAAAGTCCATTACCTCCTGGACCGAATTGGCGAAGAGCATCGCCCAGCCGGTCGAGCGAGTAGCCATCACGTCGGTATGGTCCCCGAAAATCGAAAGCGCGTGAGTAGCAACTGAGCGGGCGGCTATGTGAAAAACGGTGCTGGTCTGCTCGCCGGCGATCTTGAACATGTTGGGAATCATCAGGAGCAGGCCCTGGCTAGAGGTGAAGGTTGTGGTGAGCGAGCCGGTTTGCAGCGTGCCGTGTACGGCGCCTGCCGCTCCACCTTCCGACTGCATCTCTCGGACGATAGGCGTCATCCCCCAGATGTTGAGGTCGCTTGAGGCAGCCCAGCCATCTGAGAATTCGCCCATCGGGGACGACGGCGTGATCGGATAAATCGCAATAACTTCGTTTGTTTTGTAGGCCACATGAGCGGCTGCTTCATTCCCGTCAATGGTTACCTGTTGTCTTTGCGTCATTGTGTAATCTTGCCCAACTTCCTATCTCAATTTGCGGAATGTCACACACCGAAAGATCGTGGTTGCTGGTGACTAATACGTCGCGGGCTATGTGTTGCAAATATCAGACCCTCATCCCTTTGGCTTGAGGCGCCCCGTCCAAAAAAAAACCAACCGCAGGCGGTTTAGTGGAAACCGTCTGCGGTTGAAAGAGATCGAAACTCGCAAGGGAGCTTGACCTCAATGGTTACATCACCTTCACCTCGATCTGTTTCGGCCGGGCTTCTTCGTTCTTTGGCAGAGTTACTGTCAGCACCCCGTCTTTGAAATCCGCCACGATCTTGCCGCCCGCGACGAATGCCGGAAGCGTGAAGCTTCGCATGAACTCGCCGAAGGTGCGTTCGATGCGGTGATAGTTTTCGCAATCAACCTTCTCCTCGAATTTGCGCTCGCCACGCACGGTGAGCACATTGTTCTCCACGGTGACATGCACAAACTCCTTCTTCACATCAGGAAGCTCCATCTTGAGAACGAGCTCTTTCTCCGTTTCATAGATGTCGCAAGCTGGTGTCCAGGCGGTGAATGGCAAATTCTCCTCCCTAGGAAGAAAAGGTCTGAACATGGTGAATGGATCTTCGTAAAAACGAGGCGGCCTGTTTAGCAGCCGGAATGGATCCATTGCCATAAAGTTTAGAAAGCTCTTGTTGGGAGCCAGAAAATTTCCGGGTGTCATGATGTTGCTCCTTTCGTTATGAACTCACACCCAAACCAAAACCCGCTCCTTGTTCACGCGTCGCCAATAATGATGCGACTGAGTGATTGTGCTCCCGAACTATAAGAACATTACGTATGGAGGCTCCCTCTATTGTCATGCATGCCGTTCTGTCCCGGTCGATACACGACCAGCTCTGGGAATTCGCGAATGAACGACTGGGCGATGTAGCAATCCCAACACACAGGCAGGTAGGAGGCCATGACTGTCGGCAAGTTTTGGAGCTCGACAGCATCCCAGTTTAGAAGCGTTCCTTCGTCGCTCTGCAGGGCTGGCTTGTGATCTATCCAATGAACATCGTCAAACAGCTTCCTGCAGTAAACGCAACTCTTGCCGGCGTACCACCTCATCAGAACACCACGCACCAGAAATTCGTCAGGCCCCACATCCAGGTTCGCCAGGCATTCCTGCCTGCAATTCTCTTTGGATGGCCAACGCGAACAATCCTGCAGACGAAGGTCAGAAGGTTGGCCCAGGGCCGAAGTTAACGCGGCGTGTACCGCGTCAACCTCGACAGTCGCGGACGTGCCTATTTCTGGGCAAGTAACGACCTTCTTGCCTCGATAACGAAGGTACGAGCGAACCAGGGAGCGAACTCCGAAGTAAGTTGGTGCAGCCATTACCAACAGAACCATGACTATCAAGGTAGTAGTGGTGTTCATCTGTCACCTCTTTTTTTGAAACTACGCTCTGACCTCTGGTTTCGCGCGCTTCGCTTCGATTTCCTTAATCCTGGCATGAAGCCACGTCTTCACCTCTCTTTCCATTTTGGCTTGATTGTCCGCGACTTCCAGATCGTCAATGGTCTCGCCCTCTTCATTCAACGGGATGAAATGACAGGGAATCTCTTTCGTCCTGTTCTCGGGTTCAACGAAGTCGATCAAATGACATTCGTTGCACGGATGGGCACGGTACGGATATCCGTAATTGATGCAGGTCAGGGAGTCCTGGAAGGCAGACTTCGGTTGCCACGGCATGCGGGTTGACCTCCCATATCCTCCCTTTTCGATGAAATCAAGTTCATCCTTGAGCAATTCGAGAATATCGCGATCGTCTGTAGCCATGGCGCCAACCTCCAGTTCTCCCTGACCGAGCTAGAGCGGCCTTGCCGCGCTGCTTCTATCAGCCACTTTGAATCCGACCGATGACTACAAAAAGCAACGCACATGCCGGGGCAATTATGGGTTATTCTTTGGCAATCAGCTGTCAAACCATCCAAAAGTTGCGAAAAGTTCCGCAAGGCTTTGCGCGAAAGCGCGCACTCAGGGTAGGGTTCTGAGCTATTGTGACTGGAAGGGATCACAGTCTTGAAATATCCTGTGAGGGCACAATCTATTTTGCTGCTTTGGCGGCACACAAACAACCAGCAAAGCCAACTATGGAGCCGGAGCTCAGTTACGTCATCAAGCGAAGCAAAACAGGCTTAGGGTTGTTCGCGATGCAACCAATTTCGCCGGGCAAACGGATTATCGAATACACAGGCCTGCTTATCCCAAACGAAGAAGTCGAAAAAAGGAACGGCAAGTATTTCTTCGGAGTAAATACGAAGTGGTCAATTGACGGAAGTCCTCGGGAAAACATTGCCCGCTATATTAATCACTCGTGCAATCCGAATGCGGAAGCGGTGGTATCCGGGCGCCGAGTCTGGATCTGGTCAAGGAAAAAAATTAGGGCTGGGGAAGAGATTACTTATCACTATGGCAAGGAATATTTCGAAGACATCATAAAACCCAGAGGCTGTAAATGTGGAAAGTGCGATCCCAGACCGAAGAGATCTAAATCCGGATAGTTATATCTAAAACAATCCCTTCCGTTGCATGATCGTGAGGATGGTTTGTGCAATATCGTCAAGAGGCAACAGACTCGTATCAACTGATAGGTGGTAGTTTTTGGCACAGGTCCATTCATGGTTGGTCATCTCGGCAAAATATCTCTCTCGCATCTGGTCCGACTCTTTGATTTGGGTGCGGGCCCTTTCCGGGCTCAAGTCCTTGTAGACATCCATCACACGCTCAATGCGAAAGCTCATAGGAGCATGGCAGAAGATACTGAACATCTTTGGATGTCGCGGCAGCAAGTACACTCCGGCCCACCCTATCACTACACAGTCGTGCTTGCTCGCGATTCGCCGCAGAATTTCGGTCTGTTTTTCAAAAAGCTGCTCGTCGGAAAACGTCCTGATTGGCGGGGGATTGTAAGTCGAATCAGGAGTACCAAACGTCAACCCGCCTAAAATCCTTTCCCAGAACGATGAAACTCTTTCTGCCCGCGAGGCGATGGCTTCCTGGTCACACCCAAACTCCTCCGCTGCCAGGTGAAGCACTTCGCGGTCAACGTACTTGAATCCCAGATGCGTGGCGAGCACCTGCCCGATGTACGAGCCTCCGGTTCCCATTTGTCGTGAAATGGTAATCGTGGTTTTCATGGATTCGACCGAGATCCCTTGACCGCCGAAGTTCGTTGGGGAACTTTTCATGACGTTCAGGGTATTCAAACACGGAAAGTCAATGCATGGCCACAGGCGTCTTTCGTCGCTTCACGCGCGCAAACAAAAATACCATTGGAATGCATAACACACATAGAAACGACAGCAATCGGAAATTATCGATGTAAGCCATGACGCTCGCCTGCCGCACCACCGTTCCATAAATGGCGCCGTAAGCCTGCTGCGCTGCTGCGGTGGAACTGCCCTGGGTCGCCAGCGTCCCGGTTAGGTCATGCAGGCGTTGTTGAAAAGCAGGATCGTAAGGAGTGAGGTGCGAAACCAGTGCCGCCTGATGAACCTGAGCGCCCCGCGAGAGCATGGTCGTTACGGCGGCAATACCCAGACTACCTCCGGTGTTGCGCATGAGGTTGAAGACGCCTGACGCATTACCCATCTGGTCATTCGCTAGCGTGCCCAGGGCCATTGTGGTCAGCGGCACAAAAACAAAGCCCATCGCGAAGCCGCTGATTATGCCCGGCCAGACAATGCTGTTCATGGAGATCTGAAGATTGATGTCGCTAAATAAGTAGGTCGAGAACGCAAGGAGGCTGAAGCCAAACAAAAGCAGATAGCGACCGTTTATCTTACCGATCAGCCGGCCCACTATGATCATTGAGGCGACCGAGCCAAAGCCGCGCGGGCTAACCGCCAACCCGCTTTGGAGCGCTGGATAACCCATCAGAGTCTGCAAGAAAAGCGGCAAGAGGGCAATTGTTCCGTACAGGACTATTCCCAGCACCGTCATCAGCGCGGTTCCAACTGCAAAATTGCGATTACCCATAATATGTAAGTTAACAATCGGTTCCTTCGCGCGCAGTTCCCAGATGATAAACGAAACGAACGCTACACCCGTGAAGACCGCCGCCGAGGTAATTAAGGACGATGAAAACCAATCTTCCTCTTGTCCCTTATCGAGAACCAGCTGCAGCGTGCCGAGAGCCAATGCCATGAGGCTAAAGCCAACGTAGTCAATACGGCCCGGGCGCTGCTGTTTGATGTATGGAGGATCCTCGATAAAAGCTCTGGCCATCAGGATTGCGATTATTCCGACGGGGACGTTAATGTAAAAGATCCAGCGCCAGGAGTAGTTGTCGGTGATCCAGCCCCCGAGAGTTGGTCCGATGATTGGCGCCGTCACAATGCCCATGCCGTATACAGCCATCGCCGAGCCCCGCTTTTCGAGCGGAAAACTTTCCATAAGCACGGCCTGAGCAATTGGCTGCAACGCACCGCCGCCGGCGCCCTGGAGGATGCGCGCAATAACCAACATGCCGAGGCTTGCCGCTGCGCCACATAAAGCCGACGAAGCGGTGAAGACCAGAATGCAGAAGATCAAAAAGTTCTTGCGGCCAAAATAGCGCCCCAGCCAATTGGTTGCCGGCAGAATGATTGCATTCGAAACAAGATAACTGGTGAGTATCCACGTCGCTTCTTCCGGAGTCGCCGAAAGATTACCTGCGATATGAGGCAGCGCGACATTCGCGACAGACGTGTCGAGCACTTCCATGAAAGTGGCCAGCATAACTGAAGCCGCGATCAGCCAGGGATTGAAACTCGGAGCCCATTCGCCTGCCACCGCCGTAGGCCTGGTTCTCACTGCGACACGAAATCGCTCTGCCAAACTACTCATTCTTCTTCTTAACCCCTGACCTTTTCCCGATGTCCGAAAGTGACACGTCGACGCTCTCAGGCTGCAGGAAGGCGGCGCGTGACACAGCCCGGGGAGGACACCCCAGGATCGCTTATTTCACCTTCACCTCTGGTACAACCGACATTCCGGGAGCAAGCAGGTGCTGCGGATCAGGTGGCTCATCGAAAACTATCTTGACCGGCACACGTTGGACCACCTTAACGTAATTGCCCGTGGCGTTTTCGGCCGGTATAAGACTGAAGCGGGAGCCAGTTCCTGCTTGAATGCTGTCGACGTGAGCCTTAAAGGTTTTGTCGGAGTAGGCATCGACTTTTAACTCAGCCGACTGTCCTGGTCTGATTGCTCCTATCTGACTCTCCTTGAAATTCGCCGTCACCCAAACATCGCCCGGTACCACCGCCAGCAAAGGCTGTCCCACCTGGACCAGTGCGCCTACTTCCACAGACTTGTGCGTCACGCGACCTGTTTCAGGCGCATAGATTTTCGTATAGGAAAGTTCCAACTCAGCCTGATCCAGTGCCGCCCTCAAACCCTCCAGGTTGGCGCCTGCGGTTTGAGCTTGCGCTTCACTAACTGCTACTTGTTGCGGGGCTGTGTTTGCCTGGGCCAGGCGGCCTTGTGCTTCGCTAACCTGGGCCTGCGCGCCGGCCACCTGGGTCTGCGCTCGCCGAGCATTTTCTGCCTGCGCTGATTCCGCTGCAATCGTTTCAGCAACCTGGGCCTCCGCAGCCGCCACTTTTTGGCGCGCTGCCTCTGCTTGCGCATCCGCGGTTCGCGAGGCGGCGATGGCTGCATCCAGTCGTTGTCGCGAGATTTCGTCTTTGCTAAAAAGGTCTTGATAACGTTGGACATCGGCGTTGGCGCGGGCGGTCTCGGCTAAGGCGGCGCTGAGTTGCGCACGAAACTGTTCAACGTTCGCCTTGGCGTTTGACACGCCTGCGGCTGACTGACCGATCCGGCTACGTTCAGCAGCAGCATTGGCTTGTGCTCCTCCCACACCTGAACGGGCCTGGCGCACACCGGCCGTTGCCTGCTCGATGTTGGACCTCGTGTTGGCACGCGTGAGTGCTACCTGGGTGCGGGCCTGATGCTGCTGCGCAAGACCGGCGTCCAATGCAGCTTTTGCCTGCGTTACTTTTGCCTCATAGTCGCGCGCATCCAACTCTGCAACCAGGTCGCCGGCTTTCACTTGCTGATTGTCGGAAACGTAAACTTTGGCGACATAGCCTGAGGCCTTAGGGCTAATCTGAATGATGTGTCCGTCGATAAATGCATCGTCGGTAGTTTCGTGCGAACGCGCATAGAGCCAATAACGGATGCCCAGGATGGCCGCGACCAGAAGCACAATTATCGCGCCAATGAGAAATGCGGGGCGTTTGTAGAGAGGTCGTTTTCTGAAATGCTCGTGCGGTCCGCGATCGTCATCGTCGCTCAAAGGCTGCTCGTTCTGATCTACGAGCAGCGGCGTCTCCTGGTCCTTAGGCGGTCGGGCATCCGGTGCGTTTGCGTCTTTCTTCTCAGTGTCGGCTTGCGCTCGCTCCGACTCTTCTTCCGTGTCCAACGTCTTCGACATAGCTCAAATCTTTTCCCGCTATTCGCATTCCCGCGGGCGAACGTCATTGCAGTTAATCACAATCGAAAGGCCTGAGCGCGCCCCAGGGCCGCTGCGAGATTCAGCCGCGTCGCATTGTATTGCGCCAGTGCCGTAACCTGGGCCGCTCGCGCATCCGTCAGTGACGTCTGCGCGCTTATGACTTCCAAATTATCTGCCACGCCGGCGCGAAAACGATCACGCGCCATCTCCAATTCCCGCTCGGCCAAAGCGAGAGATTTCTCGGAGGCCCGCACCGCTTCAGCCGTCGTACGCAAAGCCGCGAATGCCAGCCTCACGTCCTCTTCGACCTGGCCGCGCGTGCTATCCAATTCGAGTTCATTCTGTCGTTTCTGGCTTGCCGCAACCGCGATCCTGCCCTGCGTTAAACCGCCATTGAAGATCGGCACATTCAACTGAACTGCCACGCGGCGTGTCGGCAGGTCGGTACTGGCAGGCGTGATACCACTGACGCCATAGTCGCCCAAAAATTCCACGTTTGGCAGCAGGTCGGCCCGCGCGGCCCGTTGTTGATAGTCGCTCA
>Ga0137366_10000213_pt1 | contig 34496 bp, 33 predicted proteins | sample SagtaG_8_FD_104938 | JGI IMG/M metagenome (GOLD analysis project Ga0137366, IMG submission 104938) | Vadose zone soil microbial communities from Sagehorn Ranch, Mendocino, California, USA - Sage1_L_60_16 metaG | ecosystem: Environmental > Terrestrial > Soil > Vadose zone | place: USA...
GCAACCGACCTCGAGTCCGGCGAGGAGGTGTGGTTGCGCGAGGGCAAGCTGTTCGACGCGATCCGCGCCTCGATCGCGACCCCTCTGATCTTCACGCCCTTCAGGTACGGCGGTCGGATGCTGCTTGACGGCGGCCTGGTGAATCCGGTTCCGATCGCGCCCACTCTCAACGACACGACCGAGCTCACCGTCGCCGTCAACCTGAGCGGCCCCATCGAGTCGAGGCCGCCTCCGCTCAAGAGGGCGCCGATCCCCGAAGGCAACACCTACCGGCGGCGCATCCATGCCTTCATCGAGAGCCTGCACCACTCGAAGGCAAAGGCCCCGGCCGCGCCCGCGCGCGGGATCCTCGATATTGCGCTCGCATCCATGGAAGCGATGCAGAACACGATCACGCGCTTGAGGCTCGCCGCCTACTCGCCCGACGTGACGGTCGAGATACCGTGCAATGCCTGCGGCTTCCTCGAGTTCTGGCGCGCGGAGGAGTTGATCGCGCTTGGCCGCGAACGCACCGCGCGGGCATTTTCACCAAACCGGCACTGACGAGCCTGCAGGGCCGGGCATTCCCATGAACCATGCGCGGGACTGAATACCGGTCCAGCATCGGGCGCTCTCGCTCCTCACCGCGATGCGCGAATTATGACTGTGTCATTGTTCACGATTTTTTCGTCTCCGGCCCCCTGTGTGGCTCTGTCACGGCTCATAATGGGTGATCCCGGTCCGGGTTCCCGTGGGTAACCGCTCGTCCCTAATCGCATGAGCCGCCACCTTTTCCCCTTCGAGCAAGCGCGGAGATGGACGGTGGATTTCGCGGCGCGCAGGGCGCGAGCCCTCGCCTTCGGCAGCCCGGTCCCCTACCTGGCGAGGGTCGTTTTGCTCGCTGCCGTGTATTTTTCCGCAGCCAAGCTCGCCTTGTTGGTGGCGATACCGCCGGGCTACGCCACCGCGGTGTGGCCGCCTTCGGGAATTGCCCTCGCGTCGCTCCTGCTGCTGGGTAACCGCATCTGGCCCGGGATTTGGCTGGGCGCTTCGCTCGTCAACGTCACCGTCCAGTCTTCGCTCGTGGCCGCTACTCTCATCGGCGCGGGCAATACCCTGGAGGCGCTTGCCGGTGCAGCGCTCGTCCGCGCGTTCATCGGTTCGCCGGGGGTGTTCCAGCGTGGAGAGGACGTTCTCAAATTCGTCGCCATCGCAGCGGCTAGCGCGACGATCGCGGCGACGGTGGCGGCGGCGCCGCTCGCCTTCGTGCATTCGCTGGAACCGCGCGAGTTGTTGTGGAACTGGTGGACATGGTGGCAGGGCGACACCGTCGGAATCATCATCGTCGCTCCCCTGATCCTGGCCTGGGTCGTTCGCGCCGATCCCGCATGGACACCCTGGAAAATCGCCGAAGGATGCATTCTCGTCTGTCTCCTGTCGGGAGTGATGTACGCAATATTCGGTGCGGGCGTTGCCTCCTACATCCCTTCGCTGCAGCTCACTTTCGCGATCCTGCCGTTCATCATGTGGGCTGCTTTTCGCTTCCGGCAGCGCGAAGTCGCGACCGTGAACGCTTTGGTGTGCGCAATGGCCGTGTGGTTTACGCTCGAGGGCAGCGGGCCGTTCGCGCAAGGATCGCTGAACGAATCGCTGTTGCTGCTGCTCGCGTTCATGTGCACCGTGGTGACGACCGGGCTCGTGTTGAGCGCGGTCATCGGCGATCGCGGGCGCGCGATCGAGGCGATGCAGCGCGTCCTGCGGGATTTGCGCGAGCAGACCATCCGCGACTCGCTGACTTCCCTCTACAACCGCCGATTCCTGCAGGACTATCTGGAGCGGGAGCTGATCCGCGCGAAGCGCGAGCGCGCACCCCTTGCGGTGATCATGATGGATCTCGACCGTTTCAAGCAGATCAACGACAGAGCCGGCCACCAGGCTGGCGACCAGGTGCTCGTGGAAGTGGGCGCGCTTCTGAAACGCCACGTCCGCGGCAGCGACATCGCCTGCCGCTATGGTGGCGAGGAGTTCGTGGTGGTCCTTCCCAGGACGACGCTCGAGAGCGCGCGCCGCAGGAGCGCGGAGATCTGCTCGGCCATCAGGCGCGAGGCGCAACTGCTTCGTGGGGTCACCGCTTCGCTCGGGGTCGCGCTGTGTCCAGCCCACGCGACCGACGCGGAGGACCTCCTGCGCGCCGCCGACCATGCCCTCTACAAAGCCAAGGGGGCCGGACGCAACCAGGTCAGGATGTTTGCCGGCCAAATCAGCCGCGCCGGGGAAGGGGCCAAGTAAGGCCCGCCCTCGTCACGTCTTGTCCGCCAGGAACGATCCGCTCAGCGCGGCGAATTCTTCCGCGGCGTCCCATTGGACGAGATGCTTGCAGTGGTCGACGAGGTGCAGATCGAGCCCGGGGTGGAGCTCCATCGCGAGCGCGGCGCGTTCCGCGGCGTGGCCGCGGTCCTCTCTTCCGTAGATCAGCCGAAGCGGCGACTGCACCTCGCCGAGCCGCTGCCAGAGCGGCTTCGATCCTTGCTTCGATTCCTTCCTGTCGCCGCCGCGCGCGCGAGCGCGCTCGAGGAACGCCCGGAAATTCTTTCCCGTGCTCATGCGCTGGCGCGTCTGCAGCGCTGCCGGCGTGATCAAGGTCTTGTCGAAGAGGCTCTCCTCCAGGACCCTGCGCGTGTCTTCCAGAGTGGGTTCCGCGGCCCCGCCTTCTTCGCCCTTCGCGGCATCCGGTTTTCCGCGACCGGGCAGGGGCGGCAGCAGGCTTCCGGTGGCGAGCACGACGATCCCGGGCACGCGCTCGCCGTGCTCCAGGGCGAGGTTCACGGCGATGCGCCCGGACTGCGAATGGCCTATGAGACGCGCCTTGTGCAGCCGCACGGCATCCATGAACGCGAGGACGAAGCGCGTGCGATAGGCGACTGAAAGGTCCTCGGGGTTGTCGCTCAGGCCGAATCCGGGCTGATCGTAGGCGATCACGCGCAAGCCGCGCGCCGCCAGGTCGGAGAGATTGCCCGTCCAGACGTCCGCGGAGGAGCCGAGCGACGCCCCGTGCAGCAACACGACCGCCGGCCCGCTTCCTTCCTCGAGAGTGCGGATGCGCAGCCCTTCCACCTCGATGAAATTCTCCTTCACCGTCGTTCGACTACTTCTCGGCGATGTCGAGCAGCACGCCGTCGGGGTCGGCGAGGTGATGAGCGCCGCAGGGGCAGCGCTCGAAGAGCGCGAGCCGCGCCTGCCCTTCCGGTCCCGCGCCCAGGGGGAAGGGGCGCAAATGCGGATTGTCGTCGCCCACGGTTTGCAGGCGCTCCTTCACCGCCTGCAGGCTCTCCACCCTGAAGCCGATGTGATCCGGCCCGGGCCGCGCGATGCCGCCGCCCGCGTAATCGAGGATGCTCCAGGGCATGAGGATCAAGGTGATCCGGCCGTCGCTCAGATAATGGCTCGGGTCGCCGGCCTTCTTGGCTAGCCGCTCGAGGCCGAACAGGTCGACGTAGAACTGCGCGACCGCGTCGGCGTGCAGGGTGCGCAGGGCAAGATGGCTGATGGCGCGCGCTTGCTCGCGCGCCGGCTCGACGTAGACCGAGGCGCGGTTCTCCATGTTCTTCTGCGACAGGTCGAAGAGGTTGCCAGCGGGGTCGTGGGTGCTGATGCCCGCAAAGGGGCGCGTGCCGGGGCGCATCAGGACCTGGATGGCGGGGTAGCGCTCGCGCAGCCGCGCGCAAGTCCGTTCGACGTCTTCCACCTCGACGCCGAAGTGGTCGAGCCCCGCCGGGCGGCCCGCCTTGCGCGGATTGATGTTGAGGCCCACGTAGCCGTCGCCGACGGTCACCGCCCGCTCCGGCCGCGTGTCGGCCGCGGTCTTCATGCCGAACACCGCCTCGTAAAATCTTCCCTCGAGCGCGTATTGATCGCTGACGATGGCGATGTGCCTGATTTTTGCGGACATGAATCAACGACCTCGCAGAAATATCTCCCGGAACTCCTTTTCGTGCCGATCGGCTTCGCGCGCGAGCTGCGGGTTCACATAGTGCAGTTTCAGCGGAACCGAGGCTTGCCCTCGCGCAATGTCGTTGCGCGCGGGCACGCGTCCGCGATCGCGGATCAGCGCCTGGCCTTCCGCCGAAAGCAGCAGGTCCACCAGGCGGCGAGCCCCGTTCGGATGCGGGGCTCTGGCCGATACTGCGACCTGGCTTGGCGAGGTGATGACCGGATCGAGGGTCTTCACCCAATCAACGGGCGCCCCGGCGCGCCTCGCCTCGTCCATTTCGGCGGCGTGCACCAGCGCCAGGGGAAAATCGCCCGCGACCAGGAGCTTGGCAAGCAAGCTGTGGCCGCGGCGGAACTGCGGATTCTGCCGCGCGAGCGAGCGCATGAAGACGGCGCCCTTTTCCCCGCCGAGATAGTCGAGCATGGCGGCGTACCATTCGACGTCGCTTTCGTCCAGGGCGAACTTTTCTTTCCATCTCGGCTGAAGCAAATCCTCCCAGCCTTTCGGAGCCTCGGGCGGCGGCACCAAGCGGGTGTTGTAGCCGATAACGTATTGGCGCACATAAATCGCCGCCCAGCGGCCCTCCGGGTCGACTGCGCCTCCGGGAAATCCGCTGCGCGTCTCCGGGGACGCGTAGGCGGCGAGCAAGCCTTCTTGCGCGAGCGCATCCATGTCCAGGTGGTTGAATGAAACCACGTCCCAGAAAAACTTTCCGGCGCGCATCTCGGTTAGGATACGCGTGCGGATCTTCTCTCCCGGCTGGCGCAGGACGGTGAGATTCAGCTCCGGATATTTCTCCCGGAAGCGCTTTCGGAGCGGCGCCGCGTCGGGGGTGTTCATCGCGGTGTACCAGACGACTTCGCGTTCGCCTCCGGCCGCGTCGGCCGGGCGCGCCGGCGCCTGAGCGAGAGCCGCGCCGGCTTGGGCAAAGAAAAAAAGCGCCGCGAGCAGGGGCGCGGACCTCGCGATGGCATTCGACATGGAATGCCAGTCTAGCATCGGACTGCGGATCGGCCGCGCCGGAGAGATTGCCGAGCGACGCGGGAGCAGCGACGGACGCCGCTTCATCGGCCCGCCGCGAACGGCCTCAGTACACGTCGCGCTGGTAGCGACCTGCCTTTGCCAGTTCCACGAGGAAACGCTTGGCGGCTGCGCCGTCCATCCCGCCCTGCGTGATGGCGATCTGCTGCAGGGCGAGGTCCACGTCGCCCGCCATGCGCTGGGCGTCCCCGCAAACGTAGAGATACGCGCCGTTCGCGAGCCAACGCCAGAGTTCCTGCGCGGCCTCGAGCATCTTGTGCTGCACGTACACCTTGCTCGTCTGGTCGCGGGAGAACGCGAGGTCCATGCGGCTGAGCACGCGCTTCACCGCGAATTCTTCCAGCTCGGTTCGATAGAGAAAATCCGCTTCGCGGCGGTGGTTGCCGAAGAACAGCCAGTTACGGCCGGCGGCGCCCGCGGCCGCGCGTTCCTGGAGAAAGGCGCGGAACGGGGCGATGCCGGTGCCGGGGCCGACCATGACGACCTGGGCGGCGAGGTCGGCCGGCAGGCGAAAGGCGTGCGCTCGCTGCACGAACACCGATAGCGCGCGCCCCGGCCGCAGGTGCTCGGAGAGGAATCCGGAACCGGTTCCCAGGTAGCCGCGGTCGTTCTTCTCGTAGCGCAGCACGCTGACGGTCAGATGCACTTCGCGCGGGTGTCGCTTTTGCGAGCAGGCGATGGAATACAGCCGCGGCTGCATGCGCCCGAGCGCCGCGACGAATTCGACTATGCTCGGGCGTGCCGACGGAAATTCGAGCAGCGCGTCGAGCACGTCGTGCACCCCGAGCCCGTCGGCCCGGGAATCGTCCTCGGCAAGCTTGGAGAGCCTGGAACGATCGGCCTCGTCCTTCGCTTCGCGCGCGAGCAGCGCGTAGAGCGCGTCGCTCGGTGCGCGCAGGTCGCATTCGCGGCCGAGCGCCTCGCGCGCGGAGATGACCGCGCCGTCCGGGAGCGTCACGGCCTCGGACCCCTTGGCGCGCAATATCGCGATCAGCAGCTCGACTTCATCGGGATTGTTGCAGGGCCAAATACCCAGCGAGTCGCCCGGCTCGTACAACGGGGCCGCTTCGTCCAGCTCGAGCGCGACGTGGCGGACTTCGCGCTCCGAGCCGGGCGCGGTCAGGGGCGCACTTGATATCAGGCGTGCGGGGATGGGTGCAGCACGGCCGTAGCCGCGCTCGACTATCGGCGGGCCCGCAACCGGGGCAGGCCGAGTCGCGGGAGCGCTAGTGTGGTGCGCAAGCAGTTCCTTGAGCTTTTTCGCGGTGATGCGCCCGCCCGGAACGCACTTGCCGAGGTCCGCTTCGGCGCCGATGGCGATCGACTCCGCGTAGGTCTTGCACAGGTACCCGCACTGGCCGCAGTCGAGCTGGCCCATTGCCGCCATCAGCTGGCGTTCGAAGGGCCGTCCGGAGGCGAGCTTCATGCGCTCCTCCAGCGCAAGCGTCGGATCGTGCCAGGGGAAATCCTCGTCGACCTGCGGCTCGGCCGCGGGTGGCGTCGCCCTGGGTGTCGCTTGCGCGCGTTCCATGCCGAGAAGACCGGCGACGAATCCGTTCAGCCACGCGCGCTGCGATTCCGTGAACGGAGCGTTGTCGGGAAGGAATACCAGCTGCTGCATTCAGGCGGCCTCCGGAAGCTTCGCCCGAGCGAAATCGCGCAAAGCTTCCGCGCCATGGCGTGTCGCGAAGCCCTGGAAGCTTTCTTCCGGCGAGTCGCGCCGCGTGAGATAGGCGCGCACCAGCCGCTCGATTGCGTGGGGCACTTCATCCGCCGGGATATCGCGCAGGATTTCGCGCCCGAGCCCGCGCCGGTCGCCGAACCCGCCGCCCGCGAACAGGTGATAGCCCTCGATTTCGGCACCCTCGGCCGCGATCTTGGTCGCGAGCAGCCCGATATCGCCGACGTAGTGCTGCGCACAGGAATTCGGGCAGCCGGTGAGATGAATGTTGAGCGGCGCGTCGACCGTGAGGCGCGCATCGAGGTGATCGGCGATCGTGAGGGCGTGGCGCTTGGTGTCGCTCGCAGAGAACTTGCAGCCGGTATTGCCGGTGCAGGCGACGATTCCGGCGCGAATCGACGATGCCTCGGCGCTCAGGCCGATTGCCTTGAGGGCCGCCGTCACCGCGGCGCGATCGGTTTCGGCGATGTCCGACACGATCAGGTTTTGCCATGGGGTGAGGCGGATCGTGCCGCTGCCGTGGCGCCCGGCGATGTCGGCGATCGCGCGCATCTGGGCTGCGGTCATCTTTCCGACGGGGAGGGCAACGCCGCAATAGACCCTCTCCGGCTGCTTTTGTGCGTGAAAACCGACGTGCGCGCCGCGCGCGAGCGGCCGCCGCGGCTCGCATTCGACAAGCGGCATGCGCGCGAGCGGCGCCGCCAAGCGTTTTTCCACTTCGACTAAAAACCGCTCCAGACCCATTCGATCCAGCACGTACTTGAGGCGCGCGCGCTTGCGGTCGGTGCGATCGCCCTCGTCGATGAACACCCGCACGATCGCCACCGCCACCGGAACGCACTGCTCGGGCGCGATGAGCACGCCGAGATCGCGGGCGAAATCGCCATGCCCGGTGATGCCGCCGACCGCAGCGCGGAAGTACACGCCGTCCGGCTTCGCCTTGCCCGCCCCGACGCGCACTGCGGAGAAGCCGATGTCGTTGGTATCTTCGAGGGAGGCGATTCCGCCGCCGCCGTCGAAGGCGATATTGAATTTGCGCGGCAGGCCGTAGAGCTCGCGGTGGTTGAGGATCGTGTGATACAGATCGAGGCCGAGCGGCCGCGTGTCGTAGAGCTCCAGCGGATCGATGCCGGCGGTCGGGTTCCCGGTGATGTTTCGGATATTGTCCGCGCCCGCGCCGCGCGAAGTGAGGCCGGCCTCGGCGAGCCTCTCCAGCACCCGCAGCGCGTGTTTCGGTGCGATCTCGCGGATCTGTAGGTTGGCGCGAGTGGTGACGTGCGCATAGCCGGCCCCGCACTCCTCGGCGATGTCGGCGACCGCTCTCAGCTTGCGCGCGACTATGATGCCGTTCGGATTCCGCAGCCGCAGCATGAACGAGTTCTGCGCGGGAGCGACGTGGAAGAGGCCGTGAAACTTATAGAGGAATACGTCCGTGCCCTTGGGAAACTCGCCCTTGGCCGCGTTCGCCGCGATCTCGTCCCACATGTCGAATGGGTGCTTGGCGCGCTTGGCTTCCTCCTCCCTGACCAGCTTCCCGCCCGCGGCGAGGACCCGGTTCTGCGCGGCGAAATGGATGCGCTCCGGGCCCACGGGCTCGGCGTTGCCCGGTGCGGGCTGTGCCCCCCGCGCCGCGGCGAGACCGCGGCCGAGGCCGTCAAGGTAGCGCTTCTGTTCTTCGGTGAAATCCACTTACTTCGAGTTGGCCGGCACCGGAGTTGCCTCGTCGCGTGGGTCGACCTTCCCGGGAAATCCGTTGGTCGCGACCCAGTAAGCGCCGGCGACAAATACTCCCCCTCCGACGGCGTTGCCGAGCGTGACCCAGAGGAGGTTCCACGCGGCGCCGCCGAACGACACCGTTTCCGGATGGTTGCCGGCGAGGGCGAGGCTGAGCACGGTCATGTTTGCGACGCTGTGCTCGAATCCGCAGGCAATGAACGCGAGCAGGCACCACCAGATGACGATGCACTTCGCGGAATCGGAATTAACCCGGGCCGCCATCCACAGCGCGAGGCACACGAGCCAGTTGCACAGGATCGCGCGCGCGAACAGGCTCAAGCCCGAATCGTTCATCTTGAACGCCGCCACCTTCATGACCAGAGTGTCGGGAGCCGAAAGCAGTCCGCCGCCGCCGCCCGCGGCGAACAGCGCCACCAGCGCCACGGAACCGACGAGATTTCCCGCCCATGTCATTCCCCATGAGCTTGCGATATCCGCCAAGGTCCCCGCGCCGTTGAATCTGCGCAAGGCCATGAACATGGTGTGGCCGGTGAAAAGCTCGGACCCGGCGATCGCCACCAACGTCAGCGCGATGCCGAACGTCGCCCCCATCACCAGTTTCTGGAATTCCTTGGGGACTTGGCTGCCGAGGGTGAAGATGAGAAGAATGCCGACGCCGACATAGGCGCCGGCGAGCATGCTGGAAACGAAAAATCCGCCCGGATGCTTGCGCATCGAGGTCAGTTTTTTTTCTGCGGCTTTCGAAAATCCCTCGATCGTTTCGGAGTACATGGCCTGCGTTCTCCTTGGGTATTCAAGGAAAGAACCGCAAGCGCCATGCCAACCGCCAGTTTTTTTGGTTATGTGACGGATTGATATGAAGAAGCCTCGATCTCCGCATGATGCGGAGGGCGGGTCCTATGCACTGCCGCAGTGCAGCAAGCGACGCGCTTGCACCATTCCGGGAGCCGATACCGTGGCGGGTCGCCTTCGGCCGTGCCAGAATTTCAATTCGCGCTGTGCCAACCGGGGGGACGCCATGACGCGGGGAATCGGTCCGTTAGCCAGTTTCGACGAAAGCGCATTGCGCGAGCTCGCGCCTCACGGCGCCGCGCGCTCGTTTCCCAAGAACGCGGTGGTCATCAACGAAGGCGACCAGACCGACTCCCTGTACGTTCTGCTCTCCGGACGCGCCAAGGTGTTCGTGAGCGAGGAGGACGGCAGGGAGGTGGTGCTCAGCACGATCCGCGAGGGCGACTACTTCGGCGAGCTGGTTCTCGACGGAGGCCCGCGCTCCGCTTCGATCATGACCCTCGAGCCGTGCCGCTGTTTCGTGATTCCGCTGGGCGACATCGAGGGATTGCTCGAGCGCAACCCGCTGTTCGCGGGGCACCTGATCCACATGCTGATCGGCAGAGTGCGCAGTCTCGTCAAGAAGGTGGGCGACCTGGCCCTGAAGGACGTCTACGGCCGGTTCACCAAGTTCGTCGACGAGAACGCGATCGAACGAAACGGCGCGCGGGTGGTGCCCGAACGCCTGACCCAGCAGGATATCGCCGCGCGAATCGGCGGCTCGCGCGAGATGGTGAACCGCATCGTCAAGGACCTCACCGCCGGGGGCTACATCTCGGTCGACGCCAAGCAGATCACGGTTCACAAGAAGCTCCCGTCGCACTGGTGAGGACGCGGGCGGCGCCCCCGCGCGCCGGCACTTGCGGCCCTGGCCGCCGAAATGTGCATCCGGCACAAAATCCCTGTGTCAGGCGACGGCGAGGACGGACGATCAAAACCTTACAGTGGTCTCTATGGGGCGGGCGATTTCCGCCAGCCCGGAAACGAGACAAGGAGACCACGATGATCAACCGCAAAAATCTCTCCGGCGAGACCGGATTTTTCGCCGTCACCGCGATCGCGATCTTCGCCGTACTGGTGGCAGCAGCCGCAGCCGTGCTGGTCCCAGCGCTGGCGATCTCCGATCAGTCGACCCCCAGCACCGCGAGGGACGCCGGCCCTGCCGGCTATTTCCCGGACCAGTTCGTCAATCAGGCCAAAGAAATCGAGCCGATGCCGGAGATGTACTACTGAGCCGGAGCGCCAAGGCGACGGCGCACGCTCTCTAACATTCTCGCGGGTGATGAAGTTGTCAATGCCACGGTGAACCCCTATGCTGCGAGCCGTCGAATCCTCGTGGCAGGAATTGGATACCGATGACCCCATTGCGACGCGCGTTGAACGGAGAGGAACGGCTCTGGAAAGTCTGGTGGCTGTGGGGAATGCCGGTCGGCCTGGCAACGATCGCACTGGCCGTCCTTGCCGAGATGTTGCGCGATGCCGGTTGGAGCGGCGCCGGTGCGGGCCTGGATGTGCTGAAGCTTCTCGTTTATCTCGTCTGGTTCTGCGCCGCCTGGCGCTGCTCGGGCAATGTCGTCAATCGAACCTGGACCGGCATCGCGCGCGCAGCTATCGCGCTCGCCCTGGGCGTCACCGCGCTGACTGCGTGAGCCAGGGCCGCCCGATCCCCGGATGCCGAACCGGAGGTCGAGCACGACTCCGCGGCCAGTCGTTACCATACGGACATGCTGCGCAACGATGCCGATTCGTGGGGCGCCCCGGCCAAGCTCTTCCACTGGGTGATCGCGGCGCTGATCCTGGCGCAGATCGCGCTCGGCTTGATGGCGGCGAGCTGGCGGCTGTCCCCGACGAAGCTCGAGCTTTTTTTCTGGCACAAATCGACCGGCATGCTGATCCTCGCGCTCGTGGCGCTGCGGCTCCTGTGGCGGCTCGCCAATCCCACGCCGGCATTGCCCTCCGGCATGGCCGCCTGGGAGCGCGCAGCCGCGCGCCTGAGCCACTTGCTGCTCTACGTGCTGATGATCGCCCTGCCCGTGACCGGCTGGATCGTCAATTCCGCCTCCAACGTTCCGTTCCGGATTTTCTGGCTGATCCCGCTGCCCGCGATCGTAGCGCCGGACAAGCCCACCGCCGAGCTCGTCGCGCTGGTGCACGGGGGGCTCGTCGCGGTGCTCGCGCTGGTGCTCGTCGCGCACATCGGCGCTGCGCTGCGGCATCACTTCGTCAAACGCAATGCGGTGCTGGTACGAATGCTGCCAGGCACCCGCAGAAGGCCGTGAAAGAAATCGCCGCCTTGCTGGTACTCTGCGGCCTGATACCGATCGGCGCCGTGCGGGCGGCGGACTGGAAAATGGATCCGGCCGGCAGCAAGCTCGAGTTCATCGCCACCTTCGAGAAGACCGCGGCTCCGGGCGTGTTCAAGGAGTTCGACGCGCGCCTGCGCTTCGACCCGGACAAGCCGGCCGGGAGCAGCCTCGATGTCACCATCAAGGTCACGAGCGCCGACATGAACATCGCGGACGTGAACAAGGAAATTCGCGGCAAGGACTGGTTCGACTATGCCGCGTTCCCGCAGGCCGAGTTCCGCTCGACCGACCTGCGCCGCAGCGAAGGCAATCATTACGTGGCGCACGGCACGCTGCTTCTGAAAGGCGTGAAGCAGCCGGTCGAGGTGCCGTTCACCTGGACCGGTTCGGCCGACGGCGCCGTCATGGAAGGCGAGCTTCTGCTTTCGCGCGGCGCGTTCGGCATCGGCGCGGGCGAATGGGCGGCGAGCGACGTCATCGGCGCCGACGTGAAAGTGAAATTCAAGGTGAAGTTGCGCAAGGCCGGCTGAAGAATGCGCCTGCCCCCTCATCGCGCCGGCCTCGCTGCGGCGCTTTTATCGACCATGCTCGCGTTGATGCTCGCGGGCTGCGCGCCGCTCGTGCGCGAGCCGGCGCCCGCGCCTGCCGTTCCGCCGGCGGATTTTCCGGAAGGCTATTACCGGGAGGCTCTGGCGCAGGGGAAGCCGGTGTTCAGGGTCGATTCCCGCGAGTCGCTCGTCGTGATCGAGGTGCGACGCTCAGGCTCGCTCGCACGCCTGGGGCACGACCACGTCGTCGCCAGCCATGAGCTCGTCGGTTACGTCGCGCCGGGCGAAGGCCGCGCCGACCTGGTTGCCGCGCTCGAGCGCCTCGCGGTGGACGAAGCGGCGCTGCGCGCCGAGGCCGGCTTCGACACGCAGCCCACCGAGCCCGACATCGAGGCAACGCGCGCCAACATGCTGGAAAAAGTGCTGGAGGCGGAAAAGTTTCCGTTCGCGCTCGTCCGGGTGAGCGGCGCGAACGCGAGTCAACGGGACGTCACGCTTAGCGTCGCGATCACGCTGCACGGCCACGTGCGCACTCTGCAGGTGCCGGCGGAGATCGAGGCGGACGCGGAGAAAATGAGCGTGACCGGCCGCTTCTCGTTCGACCAGACCGATTTCGGCATCACGCCCTACTCGCTCCTGGGCGGCGCCATCGCGGTGCAGAACCGCGTCGATCTGCGTTTTCGCATCGTCGCGCGGCTGGCCGGACCGGGATAGGTAAGGGTTATTTCCTTTGCCTCCCGTGTTGGCGGGAGTTCTCCTCCGTTGGAATTGCAATGCGCGGCGCCCATTCCAGCCAATCCTTCGCCGGCTCCTCGTAGAGGGGGAAGACCGCCCCGTTCTCTACCGGCCCGGCTCGCGGATCGCTCGGAGTGGCGAAAGCAATCCCCCCCGCCACCAACGACTTCAGCGACTCCACATTGATTTCCAGGCCCCTGAACAAGCCAAACTTCACGTCCGCTCCGCTTGTATTCCAGAACTTCGAGGTGCTGCGCACCAGTTTCACGTACCGCGGCCTGATCAGCACGTGGATTTCCGCCACGGCCGCATTGGCGCCGAGTTGGACGGCCCGCACCATACCCACCTCGATACCGCGATAGTAAACCGGCGAATTGGGTTTCAAGGACGCGAGGCGCTTGGCGTGCAGAACGATTTCCAGCCCGTCGGGCTCCAACGCCGCCTGCGAGCCTTCCATCCCGACAAAATCCGATTTGGGCTCGCCGGTACCCGGCAATACCTGAATGTACGCACCGGTTATGACCGTTCCGAGGTTGGAGATGTCTTGAAGCTCCGTTCCGAGACGCACGATCCAGAACACCGATCCTTCCCTGGCAAACGAGGCGGCCGAGCGTAGCAGGCGCGCCTCGACCACCACGTCGCGCAGATCGTCGCTCAACTTCACCTCCTTCACCTCGCCGATCCGCACACCGCTATATTGGACCGGCGTTCGCCCGGCCCTGAGGCCCCTGCCATCCTTGAATCGGATGGTGATCTTCGGACCGAACTCCCGGACCTGGTCGTAGACGAGATAACCCGCAATCAGCGCAGCAACCACGGGGACAACCCACATGACCGGAAAGCTCCACCGGCGTGGCCTCACCTTCGCCCGGGGCAGTTCGTCGACGGCCTCGGAATTCTTCTGAGAATCCGTCATGGTTCTTGCTCCGTTTTATCCCAGACCGAGGCCGGATCAAAGCTGGCCGAGGCCAGAATGGTGAACACCACCATGGCGGTGAACGCGATGAGCCCGCGGCCCGGCAGCACCGTGGCAATCGTTCCCAGCCTTACCAAGGCCACGAGTATCGCCAGGAGGAACACATCGAGCATCGCCCACGGACCGATCACGTCGATGATCTTGTAAATCCAGATGCGCTCCTGTCGCCAGAATGTAGACCTGAATTTGGTCACGACGACCAGGAAGAAAAGCCCAAGGAGTTTGAGGAGCGGGACCAAAATACTGGCGAGAAAGACAATCGTCGCTACCGGCCACTGACCGTCCTGATACAGTTTCACACACCCGTCCCAAACGGTGCTTTCCGAATACGCCCCGTAGAAATCCATGAGCAAAATAGGATAGATGTTGGCCGGCACAAAAAAAATCAGCGCAGCCAGTGAGAATGCTGCCGTGTGTCCAAGGCTGTCGACCGGGTGCTTGCCGATGACAGACCCGCAGCGGAAACACTCGGCCGCAGTGCCCGGTTTCAGCGCCCCGATACGCTGCAGCAGGCCACAGGTCCTGCAAGCGATGATGGATTCCACCCGTTCGAATCTCCAGTGACAGGCAATTCAATCCGCCCCTTGTCGCCGTCCTATGCCGGGGCAATGCTACGGTGAGACCAGATTCCGCGCATGGAATCGGAGCTGATCGTCGATAAAACTCGCGATGAAAAAGTAGCTGTGGTCGTAACCCGTTTGCAGGCGAAGATCCAGCGGCACGCCCGATCGCACGCAAGCTTCCTTCAACAACTCCGGCTTGAGCTGGCTCTCCAGAAACTGGTCGTTCGTGCCCTGATCGACCAGAAGCGCCGGTCCCTTCCATCCGCGGCTCTCGACGAGGGCGGTCGCGTCATAGTCCCGCCAGAGGGCGCGATCGGACCCGAGGTATCCCGTCAGCGCTTTTTCTCCCCAGGGGGAGCGCATGGGCGAGCAGATCGGGGCGAAAGCCGACACCGACCTGTAAGTGTCGGGATTCTTGAGCGCGATGGTCAGCGCGCCGTGCCCGCCCATGGAATGGCCGAAGATGCCGGTGCGAGCGGGATCGACCGGAAACGCGGATTCGATCAGCCCGGGTAGTTCCTTCGCAACGTAGGAATACATCCGGTAGCCTCGCGACCAGGGCGCCTGAGTCGCGTCCACGTAGAATCCGGCGCCCAGGCCGAAATCGTAGCTCTCGCTTTCTCCGGGAATCTTCAGGCCGCGCGGGCTGGTATCCGGCACGACGATGGCGAGCCCGAGCTCCGCGGCAACGCGCTGCGCGCCCGCCTTGACGATGAAATTCTCTTCCGTGCAGGTAAGGCCGGACAGCCAGTAGAGCACAGGCACCGCCTGCGCTTCCGCCTGCGGCGGGAGAAATACGCCGAAGCGCATGGGGCACGCGGTTTCACGCGACTCGTGGCTGTAGACGCCCTGGACACCGCCGAAACATTTATTACGGGAAACGCTTGTGATCAGTAGACCACCACTGAGCGTATGGATTTGCCCTCGTGCATCAGGTCGAAACCCTGGTTGATGTCGGCGAGCTTCAACTTGTGCGTGATCAGGTCGTCGATATTGATCTTGCCCTCCATGTACCAGTCGACGATTTTCGGCACGTCGCGCCGGCCCTTGGCGCCGCCGAACGCGGTGCCTTTCCATACGCGGCCGGTGACGAGCTGGAACGGGCGGGTCTTGATCTCCTGGCCCGCGCCCGCGACGCCGATGATCACCGACACGCCCCAGCCCTTGTGGCAGCACTCCAGCGCCTGGCGCATCACGTCGACGTTGCCGATGCACTCGAAGCTGTAGTCGGCGCCGCCCTTGGTCAGGTTCACCAGGTGCGCGACCAGCTCGCTGCCGGCTTCCTTCGGGTTGACGAAATGCGTGATGCCGAACTTCTCGGCGAGCGCCTTGCGCGCCGGATTGGTATCCACGCCGACGATCATGTTGGCGCCGGCCATGCGCGCGCCCTGCACCACGTTGAGCCCGATGCCGCCGAGGCCGAACACCACGACGTTGGCGCCCGGCTCGACCTTGGCGGTGTTGATCACCGCGCCGATGCCGGTGGTCACGCCGCAGCCGATGTAGCACACCTTGTCGAAGGGCGCGTCCTCGCGGATCTTCGCCAGCGCGATTTCGGGCACCACGGTGTAGTTGGCGAAAGTCGAGGTGCCCATGTAGTGGAAGAGCTTCTTGCCGCCCAGCGAAAAACGGCTGCTGCCGTCGGGCATCACGCCTTGCCCCTGCGTGACGCGTATCGCCTGGCACAGATTGGTCTTGCCGGAGAGGCAGTATTCGCACTGCCGGCATTCGGGGGTGTAGAGCGGAATGACGTGATCACCTTTTTTCACGCTGGCGACTCCCGGTCCCGCCTCGACCACCACGCCTGCACCCTCGTGGCCGAGAATCGCCGGGAACAAGCCCTCGGGGTCGGAGCCCGAGCGCGTGAATTCATCGGTATGGCAGATGCCGGTCGCCTTGATCTCGACCAGCACTTCGCCCGCCTTCGGCCCCTGCAACTGCACGGTCTCGATGGTTAGAGCTGCTCCCGCTTTATGAGCGACTGCTGCGCGAACATCCATGGTCCACTCCTCTTGAATTCGGCGGGAATCGGAACGGTGCGTCAATTATGGAACGGCTTCCGCGGCGTGTGCAACGAGTCTCCAGAATTCGACGGGAATCGGAAGGGTGCGTCAATTATGGAACATGGAACGCCTACGGCGGCGAGTATACATTCGGCGCGCAAAAGCGAGTAACTTATCGGCCGGAGGTTGTGCACCACGCATTGCTTGGTATGGACTCTAAAAGGAGGTACAGATGATGCGAGTTATGAAGCTCAAGAAGACTTCGCTTGCCGTGGCGGCCGCTCTCGCTGTGGGAGCCGGCGCCGCGCGGGCGGAGATCGGTTTCAAGGCCGGCGCCTGGGACCTCTCGTTCTCGGGCAACGTGAACGGCTTTGCAACCTGGAACAGCTGCGATAGTTCGGCCACTGTCGTTGCGGGAGGTCTCGCCTGCAACAACGGCGTCGGCGGCCCGAAAGAGATGGCGATCGAATCCGGCCTGCTGCCGAGCGCGCTCGTCTTCGGCGGCAAGACCAGCCAGTCGGGCCTCGACATCGGCGTGACCCTCGGCTTCTACCCGGGGATTACCAGCTCCGCCACGGGCAAGCGCGGCATCGGCGCCTCCACGATCGACCTGCGGCAGAACTTCCTCACGTTCGGCGACAAGGCCCGCGGTACCGTGAAGGTCGGGCGCGACATCGGGCTGTTCGGATCGGATGCGATCCTCTCCGACATGACCTTGCTCGGGGTGGGCTCGGGCGGCGCCTTCCTCGGCGGCAACACCACCCTCGGCCGCATCGGCGTCGGCTATATCTACACCGACTGGATTCCGCAGATCAGCTATACCTCGCCGAAGTACGGCGCCTTCCAGTATTCAGCCGGCTTGTTCCAGGGAATGGACGTTTTCCCGTTCTCCGGCAACGCGAACAGCGCCTCGTTGACGGCGCACGAGCAGCCCGGTCTTCAGGCCAAGGGGAGCTATGAATGGACGGGCACCGTCCGCGGCAAAGCCTGGGTGAGCGCCTTGAGCCAGAAAGTCAAAGCGCGCGCGGGCGATGCTACGCCCCCTCCCCCAGTCGGGGGCACTCCCGTTCCTGCAGGCTCGAGCGTCTCGGGCCAGGCATTCGACCTCGGAGCGAAAGTGAATGTCGCCGACTTCGAAGGCGTGCTGTATGCCTACAGCGGCGATGGGGTCGGCACGACGGCGATCGGCTTCGACGCCGCCGCACTCGTAGGCGGTACTGTGGAAAAGCGCAAGTCGAAGGGCGGGTATGTGCAGGGGACCTACAAGTTCGGGAAGTTCAAGCCAGGTGTGAGCTACGGCCAGAGCGCGCTGGATCTGGCTTCGAACGAGACGAACCCCACCTTGGTGAAAAAGAACAAATCCTTGGTCGCGGGCCTGTACTACAGCCTCACCCAGAGCTTGAATCTGGTGGGTGAATACATCAGCACGAAAGCTGAGAACCAGGCCGGAGGCGATAACAAGGACAGCGTCATCGCCCTGGGGGCCATTCTGTTTTTCTGAAGCGATCAGACGCTAAAAAACGGCGCCGTTCCGGCGCCGTTTTATTTCCCTCCCTGAGGGCTCAGTGCAGCGGCTTCTTGACCGGCCACTTGATGTGCAGCCGATGCATTTTCCGGTAGAGCGTGTTGCGGCCGACGCCGAGCTTGCGCGCGACGTGGCTGATGTTGCCATGCTCGAGATCCAGCTCACGGAGCAAGGCCTCGCGCTCGGCTCTTCCGAGCGGATTGAGCGAGTCCGTCTCGGGCGCGGGCGCAGGCTGCGCGGGCCGCGGGCGGAGACCGTAGTCCGAAGGCAGATCTGCCAGTTGGAGCAAATCGCTCGCGCGGAGCGCAATCATCGCTCGCAGCACGTTGCGCAATTGGCGGATGTTGCCCGGCCATTGATGGGTACAGAGCGCGTCGATGAGATCCTCGCTGAGCGATACCTTCGGCGCAGCGGCCGCTTCTTGGGCGAAGATATGTCGGATGAGCGCGCGCTTGTCCGTTCGATCGGCGAGCCGCGGCAGCGTCAGCATGAGGCCCTGCAGCCGATAGAAGAGATCCTCGCGAAACTCGCCCCGCCGGATCTTCTCCTCCAGCTTGCAGTGCGTCGCGCTCACCAGCCGGATGCCGACCTTGATCGGCGCTTCGGCGCCCGGCGCGATCACTTCGCGCTCCTCCAACACGTGCAGCAGTCGAGCCTGGAGCGAATACGGCAAGTCGCCGATCTCGTCCAAGAACAAGGTGCCGCCGTCGGCCTGTACGATTTTGCCAGGCTGGCCCTCGGCGGTTGCGGCAGCGATCCCTCCTGGACGACACCCGAACAGCTCGTTCTGAATCTCAGCTTCGGGCATCGACGCGCAATTGACCGCGACGAAAGGCTTGTCGGCGCGCTCACTTGCGGCGTGCAAGGCGCGCGCGAAAAGCTCCTTGCCGGTTCCCGTTTCGCCGAGCAGCAGCATCGGGATGTCGCGTGACAGGACCCGTTTCGCCGCTTCGATATTGCGCGCCATCAACGGGTCGCCGAAGTCCAGTTCATCGAGAGCGCTGCGGCTCGCGGTCGGGGTCGAAGGCTCGCCGCGCAGCGCAACGTGCGTCACGCCAGCGCCCCCCTTGGACTCGGGCCCGTACGCGACGGCGAAAAAGCGACCGCCGTGACGTGCCTCGTAGATCGGCAGCGGGTGAAACGATTGCTTGTGGCTGCGCTGGATCAAAGTCGGCAGCGAGATGTTGAACACGCGCTCGAGCGGCGCATCGACGAGGTCGTGCGCGCTCTTGCAGCCGAGCTGAAAGAGGGCGTTGCGGTCCGCCGCCGTGATCGTGCCGGCAAGGTCGAGCGCGATGATCCCTTCGCTCCACATGCCGACGAGTTCCGGTCGGCTGTGGAAGCGCACGACGAAGGCGTCGCGGAAGCGGTGGAGGAACAGACGGTTTTCGATCATTTGCGCCGACATGTTCACGAGCACCAGGGTGTGCTGTTGCGCGCGATCCGACTCTCCGGAAGCGTCCAGCACCGCAACGAGTTCATTGCGGGGATCGAAAACCGGCGCGGCGCAACAAGTGAGCCCGGTATTGCGGGTGAGGAAGTGCTGCTCGCGGTGGACGATGACGGGCGCCCGCTCGAGCAGGCACGTCCCCATGCCGTTGGTGCCGCCGTGCCGCTCGCTCCAAGCGGCACCCGGTACGAGTCCGGCGCGCGACGCCGCGCGCTTGAAGCTCGGGTCGCCATGGTAGGAAAGCAAAACGCCATCGCGATCGGTGAGAATGATCGAGTAACCCGAGCCGGCGAGCTGCTGGTAGAGGTTCGCCATTTCGACGTCAGCGAAAGAAACAAGCTCGAGGTTCTGTTCCTTGCGGGCCAGCAGGTCCTGACGCGAAACCACCACGGGATCCGCACGGGAGTCGGGATCCAAGCCGTATTCGTTGAGACAGCGCAGCCAGGAACGCTTCACATACTCAGGCGCGCTTGGGCCCTCATTGCGCGACATACCCCGGACGACTGAGTCGATGGAACGAACGCGAGTACCGGTCGGATGGAGCATGACCCTCTCCTTCGTGACTAGCGGGAGCCTTGCGTCAGGGTGTTTGTGTGGCGCTGCCTCGGCTGGCGGCAATTATGCCACGCGGCTGCAGCCGGGACGTGAAACTGCGTGCTAGCATCGACCCTCGTGCAGATTGCACTTTAGGATCAAGGAGGGAGCATGTCGTCGACCCGCCGAATTGCGCTTGGCGCTGCACTGGCGATGGCGCTCATTGGCATCGCCCTGGCGCAGGGGGGAGGCATCAAAGCTTACCCCACCGTGGACCGAGTGGAGTTCGTCCTCGAGTGCATGCAGAAGAACGGTGGCAAGCAGGAGTTCCTCTACAAGTGCGCGTGTGTGATCGACGAGATTGCGCAAAAGTATGCTTACGACGATTTCGTGGAAGCCTCGACTGCAGCGCGCTATCAGAGCCTCGCCGGCGAACGCGGCGGCGTGTTCCGCGATCCGCCGAAGGTGCGAGAAACGGGCAAGCGCTATCTGCAAATCCAGGGCGACGCGATGAAGCACTGCGGCGTGCCGCGCTGACCGCGGCGCGCACGATTGCGGCGGCGCAGCATAGCCGGTTCGGCGATCCAGCGCAGCCGGAGTACTCCTTCGCGCGCTGCGCGTTACTCCCATTTTTGACACAGCGAACTCCTCGACTGTTCGCTTTTGGAACAGTAAGGGGCAGTGCGCGTTCTGCGCGGAAGAGCGTCCTCGCGAGAGATGCATTTTTCCCGGCGCGGGTATAAAGTCAAGAAAGAAATGCGCAGGATCCTCGTTGTGCGCCGCGTAAGTGTTATGCGGTCCACCCATCAGCATACAAAGGAGGAAATCCACATGGCACCAAAACGCACGTACAAGTGGGGCGTTCTGCTCGGCCTCGCTGCTCTTCCGGGGCTCGCGCTCGCCAATCAGGAAGTCATCAAGCTCACCCAGGACTCCAAGAACTGGGCGATGCAGGCGGGCAACATGCAGAACCAGCGCTACAGCGCGCTCAAACAGATCAACAAGGACAACGTCAAGGACCTGCGCGTCGCGTGGACCTTCTCCACCGGCGTCCTGCGTGGCCACGAGGGCGGTCCGTTGGTGATCGGCGACATGCTGTACGTCCACAGCCCGTTCCCCAACAAGGTGTTCGCCATCGGCCTCGCCGATCAGCAGATCAAGTGGAAGTACGAGCCGAGGCAGGACCCGACGGTGATTCCCGTGATGTGCTGCGATACCGTCAACCGCGGCCTCGCCTACGCCGACGGCAAGATTTTCCTGCAGCAGGCCGACACCAATCTTGTCGCGCTCGACGCCAGGACCGGCAAGGAGCTGTGGAAGGTCAAGAACGGCGATCCCAAGAAAGGTGAAACGAATACCAACGCCCCGCACGTTTTCAAGGACAAGGTGATCACCGGTATTTCGGGCGGCGAGTTCGGCGTGCGCGGTTTCGTCGCCGCCTACGATCTGAAGAGCGGCAAGCAGGTGTGGAAAGCCTACAGCACCGGGCCGGACGCCGAGATGCTCATGGATCCGGACAAGACCATGACCTGGACCGACGGCAAGATGGCGCCGGTCGGCAGGGACTCGTCGCTGAAGAGCTGGCAGGGCGACCAGTGGAAGATCGGGGGCGGCACGACCTGGGGCTGGTACAGCTACGACCCGAAGCTCAACTTGATGTACTACGGCTCGGGCAACCCCAGCACCTGGAACCCGGTGCAACGCCCCGGCGACAACAAGTGGTCGATGACGATCTGGGCGCGTGACGTCGACACCGGTCAGGCGAAGTGGGTGTACCAGATGACGCCGCACGACGAGTGGGATTTCGACGGCGTGAACGAGATGATCCTGGCCGATGGCGTCAACGTGAAGGGAAAACCGCGCAACGTCGTGGTGCATTTCGACCGCAACGGCTTCGGCTACACGCTGGATCGCGCCACGGGCCAGCTCCTGGTCGCCGAGAAGTACGATCCAAAGGTGAACTGGGCGACGCACGTCGACATGAAGACCGGCCGCCCGCAGGTCGTCGCGAAGTACAGCACGCAAGCGCAGGGCGCGGACGTGAACACCAAGCAGATCTGCCCCGCGGCGCTCGGCACCAAGGACCAGCAGCCCGCCGCATACAACCCGGCGAACAAGATGTTCTACGTGCCGACCAATCACGTGTGCATGGACTACGAGCCGTTCAAGGTCGAGTACACGGCCGGTCAGCCGTACGTGGGCGCGACGCTGTCGATGTTCCCGGCGCCGGGCAGCCACGGCGGCATGGGCAACTTCATCATGTGGGATGCGGGTACCGGCAAGATCGTGAAGTCGAAGGCCGAGAAGTTCTCGGTCTGGAGCGGCGCGCTCGTCACCGCCGGCGGCATCGCCTGCTACGGGACGCTCGAGGGCTACGTGAAGTGCGTCGATGCGAACGACATCGGGAAGGAGCTGTACAAGTTCAAGACGCCCTCCGGCATCATCGGCAACCTGAACACCTGGGAGTACAGAGGCAAGCAGTACATCGGCGTGCTCTCTGGCATCGGCGGATGGGCCGGAATCGGGCTTGCCGCGGGCCTCGAGAAGGACACCGACGGCCTGGGCGCGGTGGGCGGCTACAAGGAGCTGAAGAACTACACCGAGCTCGGCGGCGTCCTCACTGTCTTCGTTTTACCGTAAGACTCATAGCATCAAGCGTCAATAGGCTGACATCCTTCGGGGTGTCAGCCTTTTTAATCTCGTAGAGATCGCTGAGCATGAAAAACACGCAATTCATCGCCGGGATCGCATTCGCGCTCGCCGCGCTTGCGCCGGGCTACGCCGTCGCGGCCGATGACCAGCCCTATCGGGTCGCCGACGGCAACAAGGTCGACAAGATCACGCTCGAGGGTTGGCGCACCTGGCGTGCGCTCGCCTGCGAGCGCTGTCATGGCGCGCGGCAGGAAGGCCTGGTCGGGCCACCTCTGGTCGAGAGCCTGAAGCGGCTCTCCAGAGACGAGTTCAAGCAAACGATGCTGAAGGGGCGCCCGGAAAAGGGCATGCCGAACTTCGACGGCAGCAAAATGGTCACGGAAAACATCGACGGCCTCTACGCCTACCTGAAGGGACGCGCCGACGGCGCGATCCGGCCCGGCCGTCTCGAAGAGCTGAAATGAGCTTTTCCCGGCGCACGCAGTTCCATGCAATCGAGCTCGTCATGGCGGCCGCCGCGCTGCTGCCGCGGTTGCCAAGCGCCGCGGAATGGCCCGGCTACGAGAAACTGACGCGCGAACAAGTGGTCGCGGCGTTGGCCAAAACTTCGGCTTCCGCCCCGGCCGATTTGTATTCCAGGAACCTCTCCGGGCTGGACCTGTCAGGCATCGATTTCAAGGGAGCAAACCTCGCGGCGGCGGTCCTGAACCGCAGCAACCTTGCGAGCGCCAACCTCTCCCGGTGCAATCTCACGGTCAGCTTTGCCGAAGACACGAACCTCAGCAACGCCAATCTGCAGGGCGCGATGATGTTTTCGATGCAGCTTCAAGGCGCCAACCTGAAGGGGGCGAACCTTTCGGGTGCGCGCCTGATCGGCGATCTGAGAAGGGCGAATCTCGAGCAGGCGGTGCTCGCAAAGGTGGATGGCGCCGCGGACATGAAAAACCAGTCGATGGGGCTCATGCGGGCGAATATCCTCTCGGCCAACCTGAGAGGTGCGGATCTTTCCGGCTCTGATTTCTCCCGCGCCGATTTCAGCTTCTCGGACCTTTCGGGCGCCAACCTCGCCGGCGCCAAACTGAGCGGGGCGGAGTTCAGCGGAACCGATATGCGCCGCGCCAACCTCGCCGGCGCCGATCTGAGCGGCTCGAATTTCATCGACACCGATTTCACCGGCGCCAATCTCGCCGATGCGAATTTCACGGCCGCCACCTTTCGCAGTGTAAGAGGGATCGACCGCGCGAACACGCGAGGAGCGCGCGGACTCCCGGCCCGGACAAGATGACCCGAAAGACCTCCGAACACATCGCAGGCCTCGCCCTCATGGCGTCGGCTCTGCTGCTGTCGTCTGGCGTATCGGCGCAGCAAAGCGAGACGGCCGGCGGCGACCGGGTGCTGCGCGTCTGCGAGGACCCGAACAACCTTCCGTTCTCCAACCGCGCGGGCGAAGGCTTCGAGAACAAGCTCGCCGAGCTCTTGGCGCGCGAACTGGGATGGACGCTCGAGTACACGTGGTTCCCGCAGCGCATGGGATTCATCCGCAACACGCTGCGCGGGCGCGATCCTGATTCCAACCGCTTCAAGTGCGACCTGGTATTGGGCGTACCGGTCGGTTTCGAGCTGGCGTCCACCACCAAGCCCTATTATCGCTCGACTTACGCGCTCGTCTATGCGAAGGGCAAGGGGCTCGATGGCGTAACCGTTCCCGAGGGCTTGCTCAGGCTCGAGCCGGCGAAGCTGAAATCGCTCAAGCTCGGCGTATTCGGTCAATCGCCGCCGGCCGACTGGCTGCTCAAGCATCACCTGTTCGATCAGGTCGTTTCCTATCAACCCCAGTCCGGCGATCCCGAGCGCTATCCGGGCGAGATCATCGAGAAGGACTTGGCGACCGGCGCGATCGATGTCGCGTTCGTATGGGGACCGATCGCCGGCTACTTCGCGAAGAGCGCGACCTCCGCCCCGGTGGCCGTCGTGCCGTTCCAGCCGGACCCGGAGATCCAGTTCGACTTTCGCATCGCGATGGGCGTGCGCTTCGGCGAGCGCGAGTGGAAGGACAGAATCGAGCGGTTGCTCGACGCCAACCGCCTCCGCATTCAAGCGATCCTCGCCGCTTACGGCGTGCCGCAGCTGGATGACGAGGGCCGGATCATGACCGTTGCGGCCGATCCCTCGCTCACCCGCGGCGCGAAGCCTGGAAAGTAGGCGCGTGCAACCTGATTCATCACCGCGCGGCCCCGCCGCGTCGGTGGCCTGCGTAGTGTCCAAAAGGAGGAATCATCATGGCTAGTGTCAAGATACATCCAGCGGTCGACGGCGGGCTGAAACCCGCGGCGAAGAATTTTGCCGGCGGGACGCTTTATTGCAACTGCTCGCAGAACAGGGTCGAGATAGCGATCAAGGGGCAGTGCGCGCACAATCACGTGTGCGGCTGCACCAAGTGTTGGAAGCCGAAGGGGGCGCTGTTCTCGCAAGTCGCCGTCGTAGGGCGCGACAACTTGAGCGTCAAGGCGAACGGGAACAAGCTCGCGGTCGTGGATTCCAAGGCGACGATTCAGCGGCATGCCTGCAAGGAGTGCGGCGTCCACATGTATGGCCGGATCGAGAACAAGGGCCATCCGCTGTACGGATTCGATTTCATTCACACCGAGCGCTCGAACGAATCGGGCTGGGCGCCGCCTGAGTTCGCGGCATTTGTTTCGTCGATCATCGAGTCGGGCGCCAGCCCCGATAACATGGGCGCGGTCAGGGCAAGGTTGAGGGAACTCAAGCTCGAGCCTTACGATTGCCTGTCCCCGCCGCTCATGGATTTCATCGCGACCCAAACGGCCAAGGCCTCCGGCGTGCTGCGCGCGTGAAAATCGAAGGTAATCTTCGATAAAACTCGCGGTGAAAAGGCAGCCGTAGTCGCAACCCGCTTGCGGGCGAGGATCCGGAGACACACCGGCTCGCCTGCAAGCTTCTTTTAACAGCTCGGACTTTTATCTTTACGCCTGAGGAGGAGAAAACCACCGTGGTGCTCGGCACGGCGACCCCGGGCGGCGGCTTCCAGATCTACGGAGCGGCGTATTCCGCGGTGCTCAACGAAATGGACAAGACGCTCACGGTCGAGCAGCGCGGCACCAAGGGCAGCATCGAGAACGTCCCGCTCCTCGCCGAGGGCAAGATCGACATCGGGCTCGCCACGGGCGAGGTGACCCACGAGGCGCTCGCGGGAATCGGCAGGCCGCCCGCGAACCTGAAGATCATCAACGCGATGTATCCTAACTCCGGCATGTTCATCGTGCGCAAGGACAGCCCGTATCGCACGCTCGCCGACCTGAAGGGCAAGCCGATCGCCTGGGGTGCGAGCGGCTCGGGCTTCGTGGTGCTCGCGCGCTACGTGTTCGACGGTCTGGGGATGGACATCACCAAGGACTTCACGCCGATCTTTCTCGAGCACGCCGGAGACGGCTCGAAAATGGTGCTCGACGGCCGCGCCGCCGCGCTGTGGGGCGGCGGCGTCGGCTGGCCGGGATTCGTCGAGATATCCAAGGCGCCCGGTGGCGCGCGCTTCATCACCCCCGACGCCGAGGGCATGAAGCGCATCCTCGCGAAATATCCGTTCATCAAGCCGATCACGCTGCCCGCGGGCAGCTATCCCGGGCAGGATGCGCCGGTCGCGGCGCTCGGTTCGTGGTCGCTGGTGCTCGCGCGGCCGGGGCTGCCCGACGAGGCCGCGTACAAGCTCGCGCGCGCGCTGCACAAGGCCGAAGGGGCGCTCGGCGCGAAGCTCGCGCAGGCGAAGGAATCCACGCTCGCCAACACGCTCGCCGCCGCGCCCCGTCAGGACCTGATCCATCCCGGCGTGCTGAAATACATGCGCGAAGCGGGAATTCTCAAATAGCAGGGGAGATCATGAATACCATCGCCAGATTTTCCGCCGCCGCAATTCTCTGCGCGGCCGGCGCCGCCATCGCGCAGGACTATCCGACGAGGCCGATCCGGGTCATCGTCCCGCTCACTCCGGGCTCGGGCGCCGACATCGCCGGGCGCATCGTCGCGAAGTACATGAGCGACGCGCTCAAGCAGCCGGTGCTGGTGGAGAACCGGCCGGGCGCTGGCGGGATCATCGGCACGCAGGCCATGCTGAACGCCGAGGCCGACGGCTACACGCTGATGGTGCAATCGGCCTCGCACGCGGCGAACCCCGCCATCTACAAGAGCCTGCCTTACGATCCGCTGAAGGACATCGTCGACGTCGCGCTCATCGGCAACACGCCCTACGTGATGATCGCGGCGAAGGGCGGCGCCTACCCGACGCTCCGAGCGCTGATCGACGCCGCCAAGGCGAAGCCCGGCGAGATCCCCTTCGCATCCGCGGGCGTAGGGACCTCGACGCACCTGGCGGCGGAATACGTCGCGCAGGTTGCCGGGATAAAGATGCTGCATATCCCCTACAAGGGCTCGCCCGAGGCGATCCAGGACACGATCGCGGGACGCACTTCGTTCTACATGGCGCCGCTCGACGCCGCGATCGGGCACCTGAAGGAAGGCAAGATCACCCCGTTCGGGGTTTCCACCGCGCAGCGGTCCTCGGTCGTGCCGGACATTCCCACGCTGGCCGAGCAGGCCCTGGCGAACTACAACCTCTCGCTGTGGTTCGGCATGTGGGCGCGGGCCGGAACGCCGCCCGCCACCGTCCAGAAGCTGAACGCCCAGGTGAACGCGATCCTGCAGGGGAAGGAAGTGCGCGAGCAGTTCGGCAGGATCGGCATCACGTCCGCGCCGATGAAGCCCGACGAGTTCGGCAGGTTCGTGCGCGAGCAGATGGTCGTTTTCCGGAATATCGCAAAGCAGGCGAACATCCAGCCGCAGTGAGCGGGCGGACGCCTTAGAAGCGCGCCAATGCCTTGAGGGTAACGAAATCGAAATCGATGCCGTTCGACGCCTTTACGTGACTCTTCTGGAAATCCAGGCTCAGACTGAACGTCGGCGTGACGAACATCCGTGCCCCTGCGAGATAAAACTCTCCCTCGTTAGAGCGGTCGTCGCCGCGATCGGCCAAGACTCCGAGCTTGAGGCCCAGCATCTTCGTCGGGTAATAAATCGCCTGAACGAAGACGGTCCGGTTCTTTTCGGAAGCGGAGCCCTGCCGCTCGTGGGTGTCCAGGGACAGGCCGGCGAGGAGCGCGAGGTGATCCCCGCCGGAAAGTCGAGCCAGGTGCTCACCGGAAATGCTGACGGAGTCCAAGGTATCCTTGGAATCGGAAAGGGGTGCGCCGCCGGAGGTGGATTTGTTTCGCGTCGTGTTCCTCGACCAGCCCAGGCTGAGCGCCGTGGTCTTGTCGACGTATGCGCCGACCGCCAGCTGATAGAACTTTCCATCAGCCTCGCTTTCGACAGAACCGCTTCGGAGTTTCCCGGCATAGAAGGAGTCATAGGCGGCGCTGGCGAAAAAGGGTGTCTCGGGCCGCGCGAGCAGGGCCGTGACACCATACATCCAGCCGTTGTTCAGGCTTTCAAAGTTGTTGAAGTTGTTGTCGGTCCGACTGTAGTTCGCGGACAGGCTGCCGATTCGTTCGACGAACTGCGCCTGCTCGAGCGGGTAGTCCTTGGGCTGGGTCGGAAGCTTGTCGAAGAAATAGGTGGCTTCTGCGCCGGCGGTGTTTTGCCGGGAAAAGTCGGTTTTGAAGCGAGAGTAGGACAGCCCTGCTTCTGCCTGGAACGTGTCCTCGGCGAGCGCAAGGGAGGGACCTCCCATTGCGGCTGCGACGAGCGACGACGCGACAACTCCTCTTGTTGCGATCATCTCCGTCCTCCCTTTCCTCTAATGTGCGGGAATTTCCGGTCATGATACTCCACGTGCCGGGCGCGAGCGCCACTGCACGAGCAGCGCGAGGCAGGACGCGCTCACCGCGATGGCGCACACCGCGAGCCACCCCGAGTGCGCGAGCGCGGTGCTCGCGAGAAACGCTCCGACCGCGTTCCCGCCCCAGATGTGCGCGCCGAACACCGTGTTGAAGCGGCTGCGGGCTTCCGGCGCTACGGACGTGATCAGGGTCTGATTCGCCACCAGGGCCGAGCGCAGCCCGCAGTCGAGCAGCACGGCGCCGGCGATCACGGCGCCGACCCACAAGGGAGCGAACGCGAATGCGACGTACGCGACGAGCACCAGGCCTACGCCGGCCGTAACGATGGGAAAGGCGCCGCGGCGGTCCGTCCAGCGGCCCGCCGGCTGCGAAACGAGGATCCCCGCCGCGCCGGGAATCGCCAGCAAACCGGTTTGCGCGGGCCCGAAGCCGTGAAGCGCGAGCATCATGGGCGCGACCGTGGCCCAGAAGCCCCCGTAGGAGATGCCGAGCAGGAACTGGACGGCGGACGCTCGCCGCAGCGTCGCGTTGTCGCGCAGGAATCCGCCGAGCGAGCGCAGCAGGCGGCCGTAGCCGAGCCGCGTCTTCGAGGGCATCGAGGGGAGCCACAGCACGAGCGCCGGCGTGAGCGCGAGGAGCATGATGGCCGCCGCGACGTATGTCCATCGCCAGCCGAAAAAGTGCGCGATGAGGCCGCCCGCCACGCGCCCGAAAAGGATGCCGAGGAAGAGGCAGGCGAGGAGGGCGCCCATCACGCGCCCGCGCGCCTCGGGCGGGGCAAGCTCCGCCGTCAGCGGGATGATGAGCTGGGCGAAGCCGGCGGTGACGCCGACGACGAGGCTCGCCGCGGCGAGCGTCGCGAGCGAAGGCGCGGCCGCCATGGCGAGCAGGGCGACGATCAGCACTGCGAGCTCTGCGAGGATCAGGCGCCGCTTGTCGAAGCGGTCGCCGAGCGGAACGAGAAAAATGGTGCCGGCCAGGAAGCCGCCGAAAGTCAGCGTCGCGACCCATCCCGCCGCCGCCGCGTCGACGTTGAACTCCAAGGCGAACGCGCCGAGCATCGGCGTCTGGTAATGGATGGTGCCCGCGCCCGCGAACACCGACACCGCGAGCAGGATCAGCAGGCCCCGTCCGAGCGGGCGCGGAGAAGTCACGATTTCATTGAGAGGATGAGCCTGCTGCAAGACCGGCAGTGAGCGAAGCGCGGCGGGCCTCCTGCCGGCACGGGCCGGAATAATCTGTGGCAATGAACCGGGGGATGGGATAATCTGCCGTCCACTTGCGACGGCTCCATAACTTCAATCCGGAGGAGCATTATGCGTTTGATCGTTTTTACCCTGCTCGCCGCGGCGAGTTTTTCGGCCGCGGCGGGTTCCGTGGATATCAATCTGTCGAACGACACGATCGAGGCCAAGTTCTACGGGAATGCGGGTGCCGCGGACTGGACCTTCGGGGGTTTGTACAACAGGGATAGCAGGGACCGCGCCCTCAACGTGGGCCTGCTTGCGACGGGCGACTCCGCCATCGGGAATTCGCGATTCGAAGGCGGGCTGGGCGGCAAGATCTACTCCGTGACGGTCGGCAGCGGGGACCTTGTCGCGCTGGCGCTCGGCGGCCAGATGCGCTGGTTTCCCGGTAACGGGTCGTTTGCTCTCGCAACTTACGTTTTCTACGCGCCCCACGTCGTGACCCTGGTGGACGGCCAGCGGTTCTTCGACGCTGGAGTGCGCGCCGAGGTCGAGGTGATCAGGAACAGCTTTGTGTACGTCGGCTACCGCCAGATGCAGGCCGAGCTCGACAACAACGTCAAGCTGAACGTGGATAAAGGCGGTTTCGTCGGCCTGCAGATCAAGTTCTAGCCTCGCGGGCCGACGATAACGATACCGACGGCAGCGCGGCTCCGCGTTCGGTTCGCAGCAGCCGCGCTCCCGGCGGTCCGGGGCAAAGCTATCTCTTATCCATCGCCCTGATCGTATCTTCCAGATTGCGGCGCATGCGGTTGAAGGACCGGGCCAACACCCCCAATTCGTCCTTGCCCGACTCGGGCAGTTCCGGGATGGCCTTGTCGGCGCTGCTGGTCCTGCCGATGCTCAGCCGGTCGGCCGCCGCGACCACTCTCCTCACCGGCCGCACGATCAGGACGTACAACATCAGGTTCAGGATGACGAACAGAGCGAGGAAAACGCCGCCGAGCGAGGCCATGAACGTTTGGAAGGCGCGATTCGCGTTCTGGATCGGCAGGGACATCGGCACCGAGACCAGCTGGGCACCGATGACTTCGTTCAGCTGCCAGCCGAAGCCGTTGTCTCGCCCGTAGCGCGTGACCATTGCCGCGGGCGCCATCTCCGGCGTGGTGTGGCAGGAGAGACAAGCTTGATCCTTGATCTGGAACGGCCGGGCGAGATACAGCGATACGCCCTCGGCCGTGACCCGAGTTCCCGAGATCTCGAGGCGGCCGGCTTCGTTGCGGAACTGGTTGACGACGTCCGCTTCCCACCCCAGTGCGCGGTCGCGCGGGTTGGTCGGATTGAGCGCCGCCTCCTTGTAGGCGTAGTCGGGATATTTCTTGCGCAGCTGGTTCATCATCTCGGTGGCGGCAAAAGCTGGCACCGTCTGGGGCAGGAACTCGTCTTCCTTCTGCACCAGCTTGTCGCGCACCTGGCTCACCGTGTACTGGCGCATCGACAAGGCCGCCTCCATCATCACGCCGGCGTTGCGCAGGACTTCCTCGCGTGCATTCTTGTGCAGCAGGTTGTAGGAAAGATAACCGGAGCCAGCGAACCCCAGTGCGAATACGAACAGCAGCGCCAAGTTGAACTTCAGCCGAAGACCCATGGTTTTTCCCCTGTGGTTGGTGTCGGGCGATGCCGCGATTTTCTGCGGGTACGCCATTATAGGGCGGCTTCTTTTGACCGCGCATCCGGGCGCAGCCATGACGTGAATTAGTGCCACGCGCCGGGACGGTGCACCCGGCCGCCCCGGGGGCGCGGTTGGCGTAAAATCCACCGCACTGAAGGGCCACGGATGAAAGTGACAACGAGCGGAGAAACTCTCGGCGCGACGATCGAGGGGCTCGATCTCGCACAGCCGCTCTCGCAGGACGAGTTCGGCGCCGTGCTGCGCGCGCTGGGGGGATTCGGCGTGGTGCGTTTTCCGCGCCAGGAGCTGACCGGGCGGCAGCTCGCCGATTTCAGCGCGCGCTTCGGGAAGCTGGAGATCAACGTCGCCAACGCCTTCCAGGAGCCGGGGATTCCGGAGGTGATGATCCTCTCCAACATCGTGGAGAACGGCAAGCCGATCGGCCTCTCCGACGCGGGGCAGGACTGGCACACCGACATGTCCTACAGCAGCACGATCGCTCTCGCCAACGTGCTCTACGGCATCAAGATCCCCAGGCGCGACGGCAAGCCGCTCGGGGCGACCGAGTTCGCGAACATGCATGCCGCCTACGACGGCCTGCCGGCCGAAATGAAGCGCGACCTGGAAGGCATGACCGTGCTGCACGATTTCAATAAATTCTGGGAAATGATGAGGCGCGACAAGGGCAGCCGGCGCCCGCCGCTCACCGAGGCGCAGAAGAAGGCGAAGCTACCGGTGTCGCACCCGATTTTTCTGACGCACCCGATCACGAAGCGCAAGGTGCTCTACGCCAATCCCGGCTATTCGATCCGGATCAACGAGCTGCCGCAGAAGGAAAGCGACGAGATGCTCGAGTTTTTGTTCGGGCACCAGTTGAAGCCCGAGTACCGCTACGCCTTTCACTGGCAGGAGGGCGACGTCCTCATGTGGGAGGACATCGGCACCATCCACAACGCCGTGGCCGACTACGGTCCCGGCGAGCACCGTCTCGTCAAGCGCTGCCAGGTGATGGCGACGATGTTCTACGGAGAGGGAAGGGCATGACAGGTGCACTGAAAAAAGCATTTGCCGCGCTTGCGGCCGCGGCTTGGTGCGCGCTTGCCGGCGGCGCCGCGGCGCAGGGCTATCCCGCGAAGCCGGTGAAGATCCTCGTCGGCTTCGCGGCCGGCGGCCCGACCGACGTGATCGCGCGCATCGTCGCGCAGGACATGAGTGCGTCGCTCGGCCAGTCCTTCGTCGTCGAGAACCGGCCCGGTGCCAACGCCATCATCGCGACCGAGGCGGTGGCGCGATCCGCGCCCGACGGCTACACCCTGCTCTTCTCCTCGCTCTCGCTGCTGGTGAACGCGATCCTCATGGAAGGCAAGGTCCACTACGACCCCTTCAAGGACTTCGCACCGGTGAGCAACGCGGCGGTGCTGCCGATGGTGGTCGTGACGAGCCCGGAGACCCGCATCAGTTCGATGCAGGACCTGATCGTGCTCGCCCGAGCGAAGCCCGGGGAGCTGAGCTACGCGACCTCGGGCAACGGCGGCTCGACGCATCTCGCCGGGGCGATGCTCGAGAACGCGACCGGCACGAAAATGATCAATGTTCCGTTCAAGGGCAACGGCCCGGCGCTCGCCGAAGTGATGGCGGGCCGCGTGACTTTCATGTTCTATCCGATCGTCGGCATCGCCGACCAGGTCTCGGCGAAGAAACTGAAAGTGCTGGCGGTCGGCACGCAAAGGCCGCATGCCGATTTTCCCGCGGTGCCCACGCTCGAGCAATCGGGCCTGCCGGGCTTCGAGGAGACCGCGCCCTGGGTGGGCATGCTCGCCCCGGCGGGCACGCCGGCGTCGGCGGTGAATCGCCTCGCCGACGAAATGCGCAAATCGCTCGCCAGGCGCGAAACGCAGGAGCGCATGAAAGCGCTCGGCGCCGTCACCGTCGCCGACACGCCGTCCGAATTCGCCGCGTTCCTCAAGAAAGACCACGAACGCTGGGCGCGCGTGATCCGGGCCTCCGGAGTAAAGGCCGAATGAGCACGGCGAGCGGGCTTCGCAAACCTGCTGCCGGAGTTCTAGCCCCTGCAGCCTCTTCCTGCCCGATCTCGCGAAGTGCCTCCGCGCGCGTCCTGCGCGCTTGGAACATCGCGGACCTGCGCCGGATGGCGGAGCGGCGCCTGCCGCGCGCGGTATTCGATTTCTTCGACGGCGCGGCCGAGGACGAGATCACGCTCGCCGGCAACCGCGCCGCATTCGAGCGCGTGCGGCTCGCCCCGAAAATGCTCGCCGGCGTCGCGCGGATCGACACGTCGGCCGCGATTCTCGGCGCGCGCGCGAAGCTCCCGATCGCCGTCGGGCCCACCGGCGGCATCGGCTTCGGCTGGCCGTTTGCGGACGTGGGCGTTGCGCGCGCGGCCGCCGCGGCCGGGATCCCGTATACGCTCTCGACCATGGCGACCGCCTCGATCGAGCGCATCGCGCGCGAGGCGGGAGGGCGCCTGTGGTTCCAGGCCTACATCTTCCGCCAGCGCGGCATGACGATGGGCCTCGTCGAGCGTGCGCGGCAGCTCGGCTACGAGGCGCTGATGGTCACCGTGGACGTCCCGGTCGGGGGCAAGCGCGAGCGCGACTTCCGCAACGATTTTGCGATCCGCTTCCGCTTCACGCCGAGGAACGTTCTGGATTTCGCCTCGCATCCCGGCTGGGTGCTCTCGGTGCTAAGGCACGGCATGCCGGTGCTGGAAAACGTGGTGGATCTGGCTCCGGAGGCGAAAAGCACCGCCGAGATCGCGTCCTCGGTCGGGCAATTCTGGGACGCCGACTTCGACTGGGACGGCCTGAAACAGATGCGCGACCGCTGGCCGGGGAAGATGCTGGTGAAGGGAATCCTGCGCGCCGACGAGGCCGAGCGGCTCGCAGGCCTGGGCATCGACGCGGTGGTCGTGTCCAATCACGGCGGGCGCCAGCTCGACGGCGCTATTGCGGCGCTCGATGCGCTGCCGGCCATCGTGCGCGCGGTGAAAGGCAGGATGGGCGTGCTCGTGGACGGCGGCGTGCGCCGCGGCGTGGACGTCGTGAAGGCGCTCGCGCTCGGCGCCGAAGGCGTGATGCTCGGCCGGGCGACGCTGTACGGCGCCTGCGCGGCGGGCGAGGCGGGCGCGGCGCGCGCGCTCGATATCCTGCGCGACGAACTGGTGCGCGCCATGCAGCTCTCGGGCGTGCGTTCGGCGGTCGAGATCGGCCCGGACC
>Ga0137366_10000215_pt1 | contig 34416 bp, 26 predicted proteins | sample SagtaG_8_FD_104938 | JGI IMG/M metagenome (GOLD analysis project Ga0137366, IMG submission 104938) | Vadose zone soil microbial communities from Sagehorn Ranch, Mendocino, California, USA - Sage1_L_60_16 metaG | ecosystem: Environmental > Terrestrial > Soil > Vadose zone | place: USA...
CGCCCCTGGCGCGAACGCCAATGCGGTGAAAGAGCTGGTACTCGCCGGGATGCTGATGGCCGCCCGCAATCTGGTTCCGGCGGTCCGGTTCGTACACTCGCTCAACTGCGACGACGACACGCTCGCGAAGCGCGTCGAGGCGGAGAAGAAGCAGTTCGCCGGGATCGAGCTGCCGCAGCAGACCCTCGGCGTGATCGGCCTGGGCAAGATCGGCAGCCTGGTCGCCGACGCGGCGATCAAGCTCGGCATGAACGTTCTCGGCTACGACCCCGAGATCACGGTCGACGCCGCGTGGAGCCTGCCCGCGCAGGTGAAGAAGGCGCACTCGATCGAAGAAATCTTGAAGGCGAGCCAGTTCGTCACGCTGCACGTGCCGCTCCTTCCGGTGACGCGGCACCTGATCAGCGCGAAAAACCTCGAGCTGATGCACGCAGGCTCGATCCTTCTCAACTTCTCGCGCGAGGAGATCGTCGACGCCAGGGCCATCGCCGCGGCGCTCGCCTCGAGGAAGCTCAAATACTACGTGACCGACTTCCCGGCGCAGCCGCTGTGCGAGAATCCCGCCGTGATCGCGCTGCCGCACCTGGGCGCTTCCACCCGCGAGGCCGAGGAAAACAGCGCCGTCATGGTGGTGGACCAGGTGCGCGACCACCTCGAGCACGGCAACATCCAGAACGCGGTCAACTTTCCCGACGTCGTAATGGGGCGCGAGTCGCCGTACCGCGTCGCCATCGCCAACGCCAACGTTCCCAACATGGTGGGCCAGATCTCGAGCGCCATGGCCAAGGCGGGCTTGAACATCCACAACATGGTGAACCGCTCCAAGGGCGAGATGGCCTACACGCTGGTCGACGTGGACAGCCCGGTGAACAAGGGACTCGTCGAGGACCTCGCGCGCATCAAAGGCGTGCTCGCGGTGCGCTATCTGCCTTCGTCCTGAACGCCATGGCCGACGACATCGCCCAGCACCGCGCCGCGATCGACGCGCTCGACGAAAAAATCGCCGCGCTGCTGAACGAGCGTGCAAACCACGCCGCCGCCATCGGCAAACTGAAGGCGGACGGCGGCGCCTACCGCCCCGAGCGCGAGGCCGAGGTTCTGCGCCGCATCGCGCTCGCCAACCGCGGGCCGCTCGCGAGCGACGCGCTCGTTCGGCTCTTCGCCGAGATCATCTCGGCCTGCCGCGCGCTCGAGCAGCCGCCTTCCGTCGCCTACCTCGGGCCGGCGGGCACTTTCAGCGAGATGGCGCTGGCCAAGCAGTTCGGCGCGAACGTCGAGACACTGCCGTGCGGCTCGATCGACGAAGTGTTCCGCGCCGCCGAGACCGGGACCGCGCAATACGCGGTCGTCCCCGTGGAAAACTCCACCGACGGCGCAATCGGCCGCACGCTCGACCTCTTGCTCGCGACGCCGCTCAAGATCTGCGCCGAGGTGGTGCTGCGCGTGCAGCAGAACCTGATGGCGAAGCGACCTTCGATGAAGTCGATACGCAAGGTCTATTCGCACCCGCAGTCGCTCGCCCAGTGCCACGGCTGGCTCTCGCAGAACCTGCCGGGCGCCCGGCGCGTTCCGCTCGCGAGCAACGCCGAGGCCGCGCGCGTCGCGGCGAAAGAGGCGGGCGCGGCCGCGATCGGCCCGGAGATCGCCGCGGCGCGCTACGGGCTCAAGCTCCTCGCGCGCTCGATCGAGGACGATCCCAAGAACCGGACGCGGTTCCTGGTGCTGGGTTCCCACGACGCCGGTCCCTCGGGTGCGGACCGCACCTCGCTCGTCATGAGCGCGCACAACCGGCCGGGCGCGGTGCACGAGCTGATCGCGCCGTTTGCCGCGAACGGCGTGAGCATGACGCGGCTGGAATCCCGTCCCGCGCGCACCGGGCAGTGGGAGTACTACTTCTACGTCGACATCGAAGGCCATCAAAAAGACGAAAAGGTTGCAAAGGCGGTCGCCGAGCTGCGCGACAAGGCGCCGTTCGTGAAGGTCTTCGGCAGCTATCCGGCTGCGGTTCTCTAGGGCCGCTCCATGAGCCTGTGCGAGCAGTCTCTCTCGTATGTCCGCGCCATCGCGCCCTACCAGCCGGGCAAGCCGATCTCGGAGCTCGCGCGGGAAATGGGCCTCGACGAAAAAAAGATCGTCAAGCTCGCCTCGAACGAGAACCCGTTCGGCGTCTCGCCCAAGGCGAAGGCCGCGATCAAGAGAGAGCTCGCGGAGCTCGCGCGCTATCCGGACGGGAACGCCTTCGAGCTCAAGGCCGCGCTCGCGCGCCGCTACGCCGTTCCGCAGGAGTGCATCGTCGTCGGCAACGGCTCGAACGACCTGCTCGAGCTCGCGGCCGGCGCCTTTCTCGCCCCGGGACGGGCGGCGGTGTACTCGCAGCACGCCTTCGCGGTCTATCCGCTCGCGACCCTGGCGCGCGGCGCGGAGGGCATCGTCGTGCCGGCCAAAGACTACGCCCACGACCTCGAGGCGATGCTCGCCGCGATCACTCCGGAGACGCGGCTGGTGTTCATCGCCAACCCGAACAATCCCACCGGGACGTTCGCGACGGGCGCGGAGCTCGGCAATTTCCTCGCGAACGTGCGGCGCGACGTGGCGGTCGTGGTGGACGAGGCCTACTCCGAATACCTGCCGCCCGACCTGCGCTACGACAGCGTCGCCCTGCTCAGGAAATACCCGAACTTCATCGCCACGCGCACCTTCTCCAAGGTCTACGGCCTGGCGGGGCTGCGCGTCGGATACGGGCTCATGCACCCGGACGTCGCGGATCTCTTGAACCGCGTGCGCCAGCCCTTCAACGTCAACAGCCTTGCGCTCGCCGCGGCGGCGGCGGCGCTCGAGGACAGGAAATTCGTGGCGAAAAGCACCAAGATGAACCGCTTGGGGCTGGAGCGCCTCGAGCGCGGCCTGAAGGCGCTCGGGCTCGAGACCATCCCGTCGTGCGCCAATTTCCTCACCTTCCGCGTGTCCCGGGCGGGAACGGTGTACGACAAGCTGCTGCGCCAGGGCGTCATCGTCAGGCCGCTGGCGGGTTACGACATGCCCGAGCATCTGCGCGTCACGGTGGGCACCCCCAAGGAAAACGAAAAGTTCCTCAAGGCGCTGACAGCGGCGCTCGACGCTTGATGGCGCTCGTCGAAAAGCTGGTGGTCGTGGGCGTCGGCCTCGTCGGCGGCTCGTTCGCGCTCGCGCTCAAAGGGGCGGGCGCGGTCGGCCGCGTGATCGGCGTCGGCCGGGGCGCCCGGAATATCCGGCGCGCGCTCGAGCTGAAAATTATCGACGCCGCCGGTGCGCTCGATGAGGCGACGTTCGCGGACGCCGACTTGGTGCTGCTCGCGGTGCCGCTCGGGCAGATGCGGGCGGTGATGCGCTCGATCGCGCCGCACCTCGGTGCAAAGACCGTCGTCACCGACGCCGGCAGCACCAAAGAGGGCGTGGTCGCGCTCGCCCGGCGCGAGCTGAAAGGCGCGCTGTCCCGTTTCGTGCCGGGGCATCCGGTCGCAGGCACCGAAAAAAGCGGCGCCGATGCGGCGTTCGCCGGACTGTATCGCGGGCGCAGGGTGGTGCTGACGCCGCTCGAGGCAACCGAGCCGGAAGCGCTCGCCCTGGTGCGCGCCGCGTGGGAGCGCTGCGGGGCGAGCGTCTTCGAGCTGCGGCCGAGGGAACACGATGCGGTGATGGCGAGCGTCAGCCATTTGCCGCACGTGCTCGCCTACGCGCTCGTCGATCAGGTCGCGCGCCACAAGAACGCGCAGCAGCTGTTTTCCTACGCGGCGGGGGGATTCCGCGATTTCACGCGCATCGCCGCCAGCCACCCCGAGATGTGGCGCGACATCTGCCTCGCGAACAAGAAGGCGCTGCTCGCCGAGCTCGTCCGCTACGGCGGGAAACTCGAGCGCGTGAAGAGGATGCTCGAGCGCGGCGACGCGAGGGCGCTCCATGCGCTTTTCTCGGGGGCGCGCGAGGCGCGCGACCGCTGGCTGAAGGACACGTGAAATTCCTCGATCTCGACCCGATCGCGCGCGTGGCGGGCACGGTCAGGATGCCGGGCTCGAAGAGCATTTCCAACCGCGTGCTCCTGCTCGCCGCGCTGGCGGACGGCAAGACGCGGGTCGAGAACCTGCTGGATTCCGACGACACCGGCGTGATGCTGAATGCCCTCGAGCTTCTGGGGGTCCGCATCGAGCGCGATTCGGCCACGCTGCACGGCGGAGCGTTCCCGAACAAGTCCGCCGATCTTCGCCTCGGCAACGCCGGCACGGCCTTCCGGCCGCTTACCGCCGTCCTCGCGCTCGCCGGGGGCGAGTACCGGCTCTCGGGCGCGCCCCGGATGCACGAGCGGCCGATCGGCGACCTGGTCGACGCCCTGCGGGCGCTCGGCGCGCGGATCGATTATCTCGGCAAAGAAGGCTTTCCGCCGCTTGCGTTGCACCCCGGCACGATCCGGCGGGGGGCGTCGGTTCGCGTGCGCGGGGATGTGTCCTCGCAGTATCTCTCGGCGCTGCTGATGGCGGCACCGCTGGCGGGATCGGAAACGCGGATCGAAGTCGAGGGCGAGCTGATCTCGAAACCCTACGTCGAGATCACCCTGAACGTCATGCGACGCTTCGGCGTCGAGGTGCGGCGCGAGGGCTGGAGATCGTTCATGGTTCCGGGCAAGCGCTACTCGAGCCCCGGGGAGATCCGCGTCGAGGGAGACGCCTCCTCGGCCTCGTATTTCCTCGCGGCGGGCGCGATCGGCGAGGGCCCGGTACGGGTGGAAGGCGTGGGGCGTTCGAGCATCCAGGGCGATATCCGCTTCACCGAGGTGCTGGAGAAGATGGGGGCGAGCATCTCGATGGGCGACGACTGGATCGAATCCGGCGCACCGGCCCGGGGAAAACTGAAAGCGATCGACGCGGACTTGAACCACATTCCCGACGCCGCGATGACCGCAGCGGTTGCGGCGCTCTTCGCCGACGCTCCGAGCACCATTCGGAATATCGCCAGCTGGCGCGTCAAGGAGACCGACCGCATCGCCGCGATGGCGGCCGAATTGCGCAAGCTCGGCGCCGCCGTGGAGGAGGGGGCCGACGCTCTCCGGATCACGCCGCCCGCGGCGCTCAAGCCGGCCACCATCGACACCTACGACGATCACCGGATGGCGATGTCCTTTTCGCTTGCGGCCCTCGGCGGAATCAGAGTGCGCATCAACGATCCGGCGTGCGTCGGCAAGACGTTCCCGGAGTACTTCGATGTGCTCGCGAGTATTTCGCAGCGGGTTGCGGCGTGAGCGCGGTGCCGGTCATCGCGATCGACGGCCCGTCGGCATCGGGCAAGGGCACGGTCGCGCAGCGGGTCGCGCAAACTCTCGGCTTTCACCGCCTCGACAGCGGCGCCCTTTACCGGCTGGTGGCGCTTGCAGCCGCGCGAGAGGGAATCGATGCCGGCGACGAAGCGAAGCTCGCCGCGATCGCGGCCCGGCTCCCGGTCCGCTTCGAGGGGGAGGAGATCTTTCTCGAAGCCGAGCGCGTGACCGACGCCATCCGCACCGAGGAAAACTCGTTCGCGGCCTCGCGGGTGGCGGCCTTGCCCGCGGTGCGCCGGGCTCTCCTTGACAGGCAGCGGTCGGCTCGCGAGCCCCCGGGGCTGGTCGCCGAGGGGCGCGACATGGGCTCGATCGTGTTCCCTGATGCCAGCCTCAAAGTGTTCCTCACGGCGAGCCTGGAGGCGCGCGCCGAACGTCGGTATAAACAGTTGAAAGAGAAAGGAATCGCTGCTACACTGGCCGCCCTTTTGCAGGATTTGCGCGAGCGCGACGCACGCGATGCGACGCGCAGCGCGGCGCCTCTCAGGCAAAGCCCCGGAGCGCGGCCGCTCGACACAACGTCGATGAACGCCGAACAGGCGGCGGCCCAGATAGTGGACTGGTACCGCGGGGGGAACAGGTGACACAAAGCCAAGCAGCGCAATGGCTTGGCTTTTTTGTCGTGGATCAACGAACCCCGTCCTCAAGCGACGGGCAGATGCAAGGTGTCTATGTCGAATGCCGCTCCCGCAGTAGCTCCGCAGGATCCGCAGGAAAGTTTCGCCGCCCTTTTCGAGGAAAGCCTCACGCGCAAGGAAATGCGCACCGGCGAAGTGATCACCGCCGAAGTCGTCCGCGTGGACATGAACTACGTCGTCGTCAACGCCGGCCTCAAGTCCGAATCCTTCATCGCCCTCGAGGAATTCAAGAACGACAAGGGCGAAGTCGAAGTCAAGCCCGGCGATTTCACGAGCGTCGCCATCGAAGCGCTCGAGGACGGCTACGGCGAAACGCGCCTGTCGCGCGACAAGGCGAAGCGCCTCGCGGCCTGGCTCGATCTGGAAAAGGCGCTGGAAGCCGGCACGCTGGTGAAGGGGATGATTTCCGGCAAGGTGAAGGGCGGCCTCACCGTCATGACCAACGGCATCCGCGCCTTCCTGCCCGGGTCGCTCGTCGATATCCGGCCCGTCAAGGACACCATGCCCTACGAGGGCAAGGAGATGGAGTTCAAGGTCATCAAGCTCGACCGCAAGAGGAACAACGTGGTCGTGTCCCGCCGCGCGGTGCTCGAAGCCTCGCAGGGCGCCGAGCGCCAGGCGCTGCTGGCAAACCTGCAGGAAGGCTCCGTCGTCAAGGGCATCGTCAAGAACATCACCGATTACGGCGCGTTCGTCGATCTGGGCGGCATCGACGGCCTGCTGCATATCACCGATCTCGCCTGGCGGCGCGTGAAGCACCCCTCCGAAGTGCTCAATGTGGGCGACGAGGTCACCGCGAAGGTGCTGAAGTTCGACACCGAGAAGAACCGCGTTTCCCTCGGCCTGAAGCAGCTGGGCGAAGACCCCTGGGTGGGTCTCTCGCGCCGCTATCCGACCGGAACGCGCCTGTTCGGCAAGGTGACCAACCTGACCGACTACGGCGCCTTCGTCGAGGTGGAGCAGGGCATCGAAGGCCTGGTGCACGTGTCGGAGATGGACTGGACGAACAAGAACGTGCATCCGTCGAAGGTGGTCGCGCTCGGCGACGAGGTCGAGGTCATGATCCTCGAGATCGACGAGGAGCGGCGCCGCATCTCCCTCGGGATGAAGCAGTGCCTTCCCAATCCCTGGGAAGAGTTCTCGATGAACTTCAAGAAGGGCGACAAGGTCAAGGGCCAGATCAAGTCGATCACCGACTTCGGCATCTTCATCGGGCTTCAGGGCGGAATCGACGGCCTGGTGCACCTCTCGGACCTGTCCTGGACGCTGCCCGGCGAGGAGGCGGTGCGCAATTTCAAGAAGGGCGAGGAGACCGAGGCGCAGGTCCTGTCGATCGATGTCGAGCGCGAGCGGATTTCGCTCGGGATCAAGCAGCTGGAAGGCGATCCCTTCAACAACTTCGTCGCGAGCCACGAAAAGGGCAAGCTCATCTCGGGCACCGTCAAGTCGGTCGACGCCAAGGGGGCGGTCATCGCGATGGGCGACGACCTCGAGGGCTACCTGCGCGCGTCCGAGATCTCCCGCGACCGCGTCGAGGACGCCCGCACCCATCTGAAGGAAGGCGACAGCGTCACGGCGATGATCATCAACGTCGACCGCAAGAACCGGACCATCAATCTTTCGGTCAAGCAGAAGGAATTTGCCGAGGAGAACGAAGCGATGGCCAAGCTCCAGAGCGAAAGCGCCGCCAGCACGGGAAGCACCAACCTGGGCGCGCTCCTGAAGGCGAAATTGGACAACAAGAACGCTCAACAATAATCCTAGACCGGCATGACCAAGTCCGAACTTATTGCGAGGCTCGCGACGCGTTATTCGCAGCTCGTCGCCAAGGATGCCGAATTCACCGTCAAGATGATCCTGGACGCGATGACGCAGAGCCTGGTGAAGGGGCAACGCATCGAGATCCGCGGCTTCGGGAGTTTCGGGCTGAACCACCGGCCGGCGCGCGTCGGCCGCAATCCGAAATCGGGGGAGAGGGTGCACGTGCCGGAGAAGTTCGTGCCGCATTTCAAGGCGGGCAAGGAACTGCGCGAGAGGGTCGATCAAAAATAGGAGACTGGGCCGGCGGCATGCGGACGGCGGCATCGACGCGGTGCCGCCGTTTCGCTTTGGAGCGCGTGGTTTAGATTTTAGATGAAGCTCATCACTCATCTGTCGTGGCTGTTGCGCGCGCTGCTGTTCCTCGCCGTATTCGCCTTCGCGCTCATGAATACGGATCCGGTGAGGCTGCGCTTCTTCCTCGGGCAGACCTGGGAGACCCCGATGATCCTGGCCCTGCTCCTCGCTTTCGCTTGCGGCGCCGCGATCGGGGTTCTCGCCTGCCTGTCGCGCCTGTTCGGGCAGCGCCGCGAAATCCACAAGCTCGAGCGCGAGCTGCGAGCGGCCGGCGATCGCACCTCGCCGCCGCAGGCGTAGGTCCGGACTGTCCATGGACTTCGAGCTCTGGTGGCTGTTCGGGTTCGCGCTGTTCTTCGGGCTGGGCTGGCTCGCGGCGCGCGTCGACATCAAGCAGCTGCTGTGGGAATCGCGGCAACTGCCGCGCTCGTACTTCAAAGGCCTCAATTTCCTGCTGAACGAGCAGCCGGACAAGGCGATCGAGGCGTTCATCGAGGTGGTCAAGGTCGATCCGGAGACGGTCGAGCTGCACTTTGCCCTGGGGAGCCTGTTCCGCCGCCGCGGCGAAACCGAGCGGGCGATTCGCATGCATCGGAACCTGCTCGAACGCCCGGATCTGGTCGGGGAGCAGCGGCTGCACGCGATGCTCGAGCTGGGGCAGGACTATCTCAAGGCCGGGCTTCTCGATCGCGCGGAAGAGATGTTTCTCAAGCTCAGGGGCTCGCCGCATCGCGCCGAGGCGCTGAAGTTCCTGCTCGAGATCTATCAGCAGGAAAAGGAGTGGATGAAGGCCGTCGGGATCGCGCTCGAGCTGGAAAAGGACTCCGGGCAGTCCGCGCAGAAAGAGATCGCGAATTACCACTGCGAGCTCGCGCTGTCGGAAACGACGCATTCGCGCCCGGAAGGGGCGAAGCCTCACCTGGAGGCGGCCCTGGCCGCGCACCGCAAATGCGTGCGTGCCAACATCATCCTGGGCGAGATCGCGGCGGCCTCGGGCGATCACGACGGCGCGATCCAGACCTGGAAGCGGATCGAGCAGCAAAACCCCGCCTATCTCGCGCTCGTCGCGCAGCGCCTGCTCGAGAGCCATCGCGCGATCGGGCGCATCGAGGAGGGGCTCACGCTCTTGCGCGGCTACCTGGCGAGCTTCCCTTCGCTCGACCTGCTCGATGTCGCCTTCCAGTCGACGCTGGACTCGGAGGGCCCCGAGACGGCATACAAGCTCGTGAAGGACGAGCTGCGCCGCAACCAGACCCTGCTCGGCCTGGACAAGCTGCTCGAAGCGCAGCTCCTGGTCGCGCCCGCCGAAAGGCGCCACGATCTGGAGCTCGTCCGCAATCTCATACACAGCCATACGCAGCGCCTGGCGCGCTACCATTGCGAGAACTGCGGATTCAAGGCGCGGCAGTTCTACTGGCACTGTCCCGCCTGCGGCGGCTGGGAAACCTATCCGCCGAGGCGCAACGAGGAATTCGAGCTGACGCCGTGAAGCGCGGAGACAGAATTTGAAGATCACCATCGTTGGTACCGGCTACGTCGGTCTGGTCAGCGGCGCCTGTTTCGCCGAAGTCGGGAACGAGGTGCTTTGCCTGGATCTGGACGCCGCGAAGATCCGCACGCTCGAGCAAGGCGGAATCCCCATCCACGAGCCGGGACTGCTCGAAGTGGTCAAGCGCAACCGGGCAGCGGAGCGGCTGCACTTCACGACCGACGTCGAGCGCGCGGTGCGCTTCGGAACGGTGCAATGCATCGCGGTCGGGACGCCGCCCGGCGAGGACGGTTCGGCCGATCTCCAGCACGTGCTGGACGCGGCACGGGCGATCGGCCGGCACATGACCGAGTACCGGGTGATCGTGAACAAGTCCACCGTGCCGGTCGGCACCGCGGACAAGGTGCGCGCCGCGCTTGCGGAAGAGCTCAAGAGGCGCGGCGTGGACACGCCCTTCGCCGTGGTATCGAACCCCGAGTTCCTCAAGGAAGGCGCCGCGGTGGAGGACTTCATGCGGCCGGACCGCGTCGTGGTGGGCGCCGACGACGAGCGGGCGATACAGATCATGCGGGCGCTCTACGCGCCGTTCCAGCGCAATCACGACCGCTTTTTCCTGATGGATGTGCGTTCGGCAGAGCTCACCAAATACGCGGCGAACGCGATGCTTGCGACGCGCATCTCGTTCATGAACGAGCTCGCCAATCTCGCCGAGCGCCTCGGAGCGGACATCGAGGAAGTGCGCAGAGGCATCGGATCGGACCCGCGCATCGGTTTTCACTTTCTGTACGCCGGCGCCGGTTACGGCGGTTCCTGTTTTCCGAAAGACGTGAAAGCGCTCATCCGCACGGCGACACAAGCCGGCGGCGCGCTGCCGATTCTCGAGGCGGTGGACCAGGTGAACGCGGCGCAGAAAAAGGTGCTCGCGAAGAAAATACTCGCGCGATTCGGCGGGAAACTCTCCGGACGGCATTTCGCCGTCTGGGGACTTGCATTCAAGCAGAATACCGACGACATGCGGGAAGCCTCGAGCCGCGTCCTGATCGAAGAGCTCGTGGCGAACGGCGCGACCGTGACCGCCTACGACCCGGTGGCGATGCCTGCGGCGAAGCGCGCGCTGGCCGGGCTCGCGGGCGTCCGTTACGCGGAATCGCCGCTCGCGGCGCTCGACGGCGCGGATGCGCTCGCGGTCGTCACCGAGTGGCAGGAGTTCCGCAGTCCCGATTTCGAGGCGATCCGCGCGCGCCTCAAGACGCCGGCGATCTTCGACGGGCGCAATCTCTACGATCCGGACGAGCTGAAGCGCTTCGGCCTGGAGTACTATCCGATCGGACGGGCCGCGGTGAGGGCGGGCCGGTGAAGGCGGAAAGTTTTTCGGAGCTGCACAAGGCGCGCGTCCTGGTGGTGGGCGACGTGATGCTCGACCGCTACTGGTATGGCGAGGTCAGCCGCATCTCCCCCGAAGCGCCGGTGCCCATCGTCAAGATCGAAAGCAAGCGCACCAGGGAAACACCGGGCGGGGCGGCGAACGTCGCGGCCAACGCGGCGGCCCTGGGCGCGAACGTGGCGCTGCTGTCGGTGGTCGGCGACGACGAGCCGGGTCGCAGGCTGGCGCAGCTCCTGGCGGAGACGCGCGTCCAGGCGAATCTTCATCGTGACAAGTCGATCGATACGACGGTCAAGCTGCGCGTGATCGGCGGGCGGCTGCAGCAGATGCTGCGCGTCGACTTCGAGACCGCGCCGAGTCACGAGGTCCTGCTCGACAAGCTCGACGACTACCGTCGCATGATTGCGGACCGCGATGTCGTGATCCTGTCCGACTACGGCAAGGGCGGACTCACGCACATCGCGCAAATGATCGGGATCGCGCTCGAACAGGGCAGGACCGTTCTGGTCGATCCCAAGGGCGATGATTACTCGCGCTACGCGGGCGCGACCGTGGTCACGCCGAACCGGGCCGAGCTGCGCGAAGTCGTGGGAAGCTGGAAGGACGAAAACGAGCTCGCCGCGAAGGCGCAGGCGCTGCGCGAGCGGCTCGGGATTCGGGCGCTGCTCGTCACCCGCGGCGCCGAGGGCATGACGCTGTACGAGTCCGGCCGGACCCGGCACGAGCCCGCTCGCGAGGAGCACGAAGTGATCGACGTGAGCGGCGCCGGAGATACGGTCATCGCGACGCTCGGAGTGATGCTCGGGGTGGGGATGCCGCTCGCAGAGGCGGTCAGGGTCTCGAACGTCGCGGCCGGCATCAAGGTTCTCAAGTTCGGCACCGCCGTCGTGCAGCCGAAAGAGCTCCGCGACGCGCTGGCGCGGGGATAGGCGGACATGTACTTCGTAGTGACCGGCGCGGCGGGCTTCATCGGGTCGAACCTCGTCCGGGCGCTGAACGCGCGCGGCGAAACCCGGATCCTCGCCGTGGACGACCTGGAGCGCGGCGACAAGTTCCGCAATCTGGCGGCCTGCGAGATCGTCGATTTTCTCGACAAGGATGAATTCCGGAGGCGCCTCGAGGCGGGCGATTTTTCCGAGTCGATCGACGTCGTGTTCCATCAGGGCGCGTGTTCCGACACCATGGAGACCGACGGCCGCTTCATGATGGAAAACAATTACCGCTATTCGATGGCGCTGCTCGAGTTCTGCGTGGAGGACGAAGTCCCCCTCGTCTATGCGTCATCGGCGGCGGTTTACGGGGCGGGCACGGGCTTTCGCGAGGAGCGAAGGTTCGAGGCGCCCCTCAACATCTACGGCTACTCGAAATTCCTGTTCGATCAGGCGGTCCGGCGGCGCCTGGGCGAAGCGGCCTCGCAGATCGCCGGGTTCCGCTACTTCAACGTGTACGGTCCCAACGAATGGCACAAGGGCCGCATGGCGTCGGTGGCCTGGCATTTCTTCAACCAGTATTCGGCGGAGCGGCGCGTGCGTCCCTTCGCCGGGTCCGGGGGGTACGCGGACGGCGAGCAGCGCCGCGACTTCGTCTCGGTCGAGGACGTGATCCAGGTCAATCTGCATTTTCTCGACCATCCCGAGCTGTCGGGTATTTTCAATGTCGGGACCGGGCGGGCGCAGAGCTTCAACGATGTGGCGCTCGCGACGATCAACTGCTGCCGCAATGCAAAAGGCGATCAACCCGTGGACCTGGCGGAGGCGCGCGCTCAGGGTCTGATCGAGTACGCGCCCTTTCCGGATGCGCTGAAAGGCAAGTACCAGAATTTCACTCAGGCGGACGTCGGCGCGCTGCGCCGCGCGGGTTTCGCCGCGCCTTTCCTTCCGGTCGAGGAGGGCGTAGCACGCTACTGCCGCCAACTGCTCGACGAAGGGAAAGCCGCCGGCCCTGATGCTCAGCGCCATGAGATATCATAGAAACATGGACCGCAATCCGGAGCTGACCTACAAGACGATCGAGGATACGGTCGGCGACACGCCGCTGGTGAGGCTGAAGCGCCTTCCGGGAAAGACCTCCAACATCGTCCTCGCCAAGCTCGAGGGCAACAATCCCGCAGGCTCGGTCAAGGACCGGCCCGCGATGTGGATGATCGTGCGCGCGGAGAAGCGCGGGACGATCAAGCCGGGCGATGCATTGATCGAGGCGACGAGCGGCAACACCGGCATCGCGCTTGCGATGGCCGCGGCGATCCGCGGCTACCGCATGGTGCTCGTCATGCCCGAGCACCTGTCCGCCGAGCGGCGCCAGACCATGCGCGCCTTCGGCGCAGAGATCATCCTCACGCCCAAGGCGGGCGGCATGGAGGCCGCGCGCGACCTCGCCGAAAAGATGCAGCGCGAGGGCAGGGGGCGCATTCTCGACCAGTTCGCCAACCCCGACAATCCGCTGTCGCACTACGAGGGCACGGGGCCGGAAATCTGGCGCGACACCAAGGGGACGCTCACGCACTTCGTCAGCAGCATGGGCACCACCGGCACCATCATGGGCTGCTCGCGCTTCTTCAAGGAAAAGAACCCGAGAATCCAGATCGTCGGCTGCCAGCCCGAGGAGGGCTCGCAGATTCCCGGCATCCGCAAGTGGCCCGAGGCCTATCTGCCGAAGATCTACGACAAGGCGCGCGTGGACCGGCTGGAATACGTGAGCCAGGCCGACGCCGAGGAGATGGCGCGCCGCATGGCGCGCGAGGAAGGCATCTTCGCCGGGATATCATCGGGCGGCGCGCTCGCGGTCGCGTTGAGAATTTCGCGCGAAGCCGAGAACGCGACCATCGTGACCATCGTCTGTGACCGCGGCGACCGCTACCTCTCGACAGGCGTTTTCCCCGACTGACGGCGTTCACCGCGCGAGCGAATGACGCCGATCCTCGCATTCGATATCGAGACGGTGCCGGACATCGCCGGCCTGCGCCTGCTTCGCGACCTGGATGCGAAGCTCTCCGACCGGGACGTCGCGGAGCACGCTTTCCAGCAACGGCGCGCCCAGACCGGCCAGGACTTTCTGCCGTTGCACCTGCACCGGGTCGTCGCCATCGCCTGCGCGCTGCGCGAAGGGAAGACTTTCCGCTGCTGGTCGCTGGGCTCCGCCGCAGACGGCGAGGGAGATCTGCTCCGGCGCTTCTTCGACGGCATCGAAAAATATACTCCGCAGCTGGTTTCGTGGAACGGCAAGGGATTCGACATGCCCGTGCTCCACTATCGCGGGCTCGTCCATGGAGTCTCCGCCCCGCGATACTGGGAACTGGGGGACGAGGACAAGGAGTTCCGCTACAGCAACTACCTCAGCCGGTATCACACGCGGCATCTCGATCTCATGGATCTGCTCGCCTTGTACCAGGCCCGGGGCTACGTCCAGCTCGACGAGCTCGCGCGCCTGCTCGGATTCCCCGGAAAAATGGGAATGGACGGTTCCGGCGTGTGGGACGCCTATCAAGCCGGGAAGATCGACGTGATCCGGAACTATTGCGAAACCGATGCAGCCAACACCTACCTGGTCTTCCTGCGCTTCCAGCTCCTGCGCGGGGCCTACGACGAGGCGCGCTACCGCAAGGAGCTGGAACTGGTCCGGGACATGCTCGGCCATTCCAAAGACGCCCACTGGCGCGAGTTCGTCGGCCGGTGGAGCTGAAGCCCGCGGTCCCCGATGCCGATCGCCCTCATCGAGTCCCTCGACCGGGAGGGCCGCGGCGTGGCCCACGTCGGGGGAAAAGCCGTGTTCGTCGACAATGCCGTGCCGGGCGAACGCGTCGAATACTCCGCTTACCGCAAGAAACCCGCGTGGGAAGCCGCGCAGATCGTGCGGATCGAGCAAGAGGGCGCGGCGCGAATTTCCCCGCGCTGCGCCTTCTTCGGCACCTGCGGCGGATGTTCGATGCAGCATATCGAAGAGCGCGCGCAGGTCGCTGCGAAGCAGCGCGTGCTCGAGGACGCGCTCTGGCACCTCGGGCGCGTTCGCCCCGAGACGATGTTGCGGCTTCTCTACGGGCTTGCCTGGGGATACCGGAACCGGGCGCGCATGTCGGTGCGCTGGGTACCGAAGAAGGGTGGATCGCTCGTGGGATTTCGGGAGCGTAAATCGCGCTACGTCACGGACATGACCAGTTGCGAGGTGCTGCCCCCTCGCATCTCGGATCTCCTGCAACCCTTGCGCGCACTGGTCGATTCGCTCGAGATGCAGGCGCGACTGCCCCAGATCGAAGTTGCAGTCGGAGAGGAGCTGGTCGTGCTGGTGTTCCGGGTTCTGGTGCCGCCCGGGTCCGGCGACGCCGAGCGCCTCAGGGAGTTTGCCGACCGGCACGGCGTGCAGCTGTGGCTGCAGCCCGAGGGGCCCGACTCGGCGCGTCCATTCTGGCCGCTCGAGGCACCGGGCTTGTACTACACGCTGCCCGAATACGGGCTGCGCATCGCGTTCGGCCCGACCGATTTCACCCAGGTCAACCACGCGGTGAACCGGCTGCTGGTGCGCCGCGCGCTGTCGCTTCTGGATCCGCGGCCGGGCGAGAGAATCACCGATTTCTTCTGCGGGCTGGGCAATTTCACTCTGCCGATCGCCGGCCGCGGCGCCGAAGTGCTCGGGGTCGAAGGCAGCGCAGGGCTGGTTGCCCGCGCGCAGGAGAACGCCCGAGCCAACCGCCTCGCCGATCACTGCCGCTTCGCGGTTGCAGACCTTTTCGACGCCGCGGCATGCGCCGGTCTGCCGGCGTGCGACAAGGCGCTGCTCGATCCGCCCAGGGAAGGGGCAATCGAGCTGGTGAAATCATTTGCCGCGAAGCCCCCGTCCCGCATCGTGTACGTCGCGTGCGATCCGGCGACTCTGGCGCGCGACAGCGGCGTGCTCGTTCACGTGCAGGGGTACCGGCTCGCCGCAGCCGGCGTGGTGAACATGTTCCCGCACACCTCGCACGTGGAGTCGATCGCGCTGTTCGAGCGGGATCGATAAAAAAAGGGCGCTAGAGCGCCCTTCTTTCGGTGGAACGGAAGCGTCAGTCGCGGCTGCCGCCGAAGATGCCGAGCAGTTGCAGCAGGCTCGAGAACAAGTTGTAGATCGAGACGTACAGCGTCAGAGTCGCCGAGACGTAGTTGGTCTCGCCGCCGCGCACGATCGCGTTGATCTGCCACAGCATCAGGAGCGAGGAGAGCAGCACGAAGCCCGCCAGGATCACGAGGTACGCGGTCACGCTCTGGAAGAAGACGTTGGCGACTACCGCGAGCATGATGACGACGGCGCCCACCGCGAGAAAATTCGCCATGCCGCTCAGGTCGCGCTTGGTCGTGGTCGCGATTCCGGCCATCACGGCGAACACCGCGGCCGTGCCGCCGAAGGCCATCATCACTAGTTGGATGCCGTTTCTCAATCCAAGCACGGACTGAAGCAATGGCCCGAGCAGCAGCCCCATGAAGAGCGTGAACCCGAGTAGCAGGCCGACGCCGAGCGAGCTGTTGCGGTTGCGCTCGATCGCGAAAATCCATCCGTAGAAGATCGCGAGCACCGCGAAGAACGAGAGGATCGGGCTCGCGCGCATGAAGCCGAAGTCGAGATTCGTTCCGATCGCCGCGCCGATGACAGTGGGAATGAGCGAGAGAGCGAGAAGCCAGTAGGTATTACGCAGCACCCGGTGCTGCTGCACTGCATAGTCTTGCGCCGGTAGGGAACTGGTCCGAACGGGTTGAAGTTCAGGTTGCATTTTCAGCCTCCGTGAAACGTTGATGCGTCCTTAGACTCGGTCGATACTGCCCGAGTTTCTCGATTGGCGCCAGCAGTATAGCGAGACGATGCTCAAGACGCCATGACGGGAGGGTATTTGGGGACCGGGTGATACAATTTCAAGCGGCGACAGGCACTTGCCGGTGGCATGCCGGAAGGTTGGCCGAGCGGTTTAAGGCACCGGTCTTGAAAACCGGCAGAGGCGCAAGCCCCTCGTGAGTTCGAATCTCACACCTTCCGCCAATCTCAAAAAAGCGGCGGACATTTAGTCCGCCGCGTCGAACCTCCCCTCGTTACAACCGCGCAACTGTCGTTGCGTCTTTGGACCAGCCCGCCGGCCCAGCGATTGAGAAGTCGAGCTAGTACTTGGATTCCTCGGTTTTCCTGCGCTTGCTTCGCGCCGCCTTGCGCAGACTCTGATAAAGATCCGGATGGTTGGATTTCAGATGGTCGATGATCTCGAAGTCTTCTTTTTTCACGCGGCTCAAGTCGATCCGCTCGACGTGGACCAGCCGCAGCAACTGGCGAACGGGCTTCGGCATCGCACGGCCGCTTTCGTAACGCGAGCCGCCGCTCTGTGTCACGCCGATCCTGGTCCAGAATTCCTCCTGGTTCAGGCCCAGGCGCCTGCGGATTTCCCGCGGGTTGACGAGTTCAAACAGTTTCATGTTCGCTCCGGTACCGCTCAGATGTGGCGATACGTATGCCAACCGCATAGACCGTGCCAGAGTGGAAATGCCCCCGGCCGGGCAACGGCAGGGTTCGGCTGATCCTTACTTTTGCGAAGAATTTGCGATAAAATTCAATGCCTTTCTCAGAGACTGGCATGGCGCTGATCGTTCAAAAATTCGGCGGGACTTCGGTGGGCACGACCGAGCGTATCAAGAGCGTCGCCGGTAGGATTACCGCATTCAAAGGCGCCGGCCATCAGCTCGTTGTCGTAGTTTCAGCGATGAGTGGGGAAACCAACAGGCTGGTGGCCCTGGCGAAGGATATCCAGCCTGATCCCGACCCGCGCGAATTCGACGTGGTCTTGGCGACCGGCGAGCAGGTCACGATCGGCCTCTTGTGCATGGCGCTGCTCGAGCGCGGCGTCAAGGCGCGCAGCTACACCGGAGGACAGGTCGGAATTCTCACCGACAGCTCGCATACCAAGGCGCGAATCCGGAAAATCGACGAGAAGCGCATGCGTGCGGACCTCGCCGAGGGAAGAGTCGTCGTGGTTGCCGGCTTTCAGGGCGTCGACGCCGAGGGCAATGTCACCACGCTCGGCCGCGGCGGATCGGACACCACAGCGGTCGCGCTCGCCGCCGCCTTGAAGGCCGACGAGTGCCAGATCTACACCGACGTGGACGGGGTCTACACCACCGACCCTCGCATCGTGCCGGAAGCGCGGCGCCTCAAATCCGTGACCTTCGAGGAAATGCTCGAAATGGCGAGTCTCGGCTCCAAGGTCCTGCAGATCCGATCGGTGGAATTCGCCGGCAAATACAAGGTGCCCTTGCGCGTGCTGTCCAGCTTCCAGGAACAAGGCGAGGGCACGCTGATCACATTCGAGGAAGACGCAAAGATGGAAGAAGCCGTCATTTCGGGAATCGCTTTCAACCGCGATGAAGCGAAGATCACCGTGATGGGCGTGCCCGATCGACCCGGCATCGCCTACGCCATCCTCGGGCCGATCGGCGACGCCAACATCGATGTCGACATGATCATCCAGAACGCCGGCGTCGACGGCCTGACCGACTTGTCGTTTACCGTCCACCGCAACGAGTACCAGAAGGCGCTCGACGTGCTCAACCGGCAGGTGAAGGACCACATCAAAGCCGCCGACATTCGCGGTGACCCAAAGATCTGCAAGGTCTCGATGGTGGGCGTCGGCATGCGTACCCACGCGGGAATCGCAAGCCAGATGTTCCGCACTCTCGCCGAAGAGGGCATCAACATCCAGATGATCTCGACCTCGGAGATCAAGATTTCCGTCGTGATCGACGAGAAATACATGGAGCTCGCGGTGCGGGCGCTGCACAAGGCATTCGGTCTAGACCAACCGACCTGACGCGGAAAGGGAGCACGGACCCGTGTGATATAGTGCGCCGCACGACCGGAGAGATGCCCGAGCGGTCGAAGGGGGCGCCCTGCTAAGGCGTTATACGGATTAACCCCGTATCGAGGGTTCGAATCCCTCTCTCTCCGCCAAAGTCCGACTCTTAACCCAAGTGGGTCTTGGGCTCGAACTCCATTGAAAAGCCCGCACTCAATGGATGGATTGGGGGCAATCAAATCCGCTATACTTTTCCGGGCCAGGCAGTGTGTGAGGCAAACCGCTCTCAGAACAGATTGCGAACCTGCCGGACTTGATTCCACGCTTGATGCGACAGAATAATAATTCTGGAACAGCAATGTTTGGCCATCATTCTTCAGCCGGAGCGATCCCGCGTCCAGTCGTGATCGCGGGCATGCTGCCCGCGCCGCTTGAGTCGAGCCGGGCGCGCGGGTGGAACGGCATCGTCGTGGAGCGTTACCGCGCCAGCGACGTCGACGTCGTTGCACAATCGTCGGCGGCCCTGGTCACCGTCCATCTCGGGCCTCCCGTGACCCTGGTGCAGACCCGGAGCAAGAAGGTTGAGCGCAGGCTTATCAGCAGGGGCGACATTACCGTTACCCCGCCCGGCGCGTCCAAGCGATGGCAGCATCGGGGGCCAGGCGATTGCGTCGCGTTGTGGCTGCCCCGGGCGCTGATCCGGGACAGCGCCGCGGTCGCGGGGGAAATCCGTCCGGAACGCGTCGAAATACTCGACAACTTCGGCACGCCTGATCCGCAGATCGAGCAGCTTGGCTTGTCGCTCCTCTCCGAGCTCGAGTGCGAAGGATTCGGCGGCCGTCTGTACGTCGAATCGCTGGCAAGTGCGCTGGCGGTCCATCTGCTCAGACGCTATTCGACCGCCGGAGCTGCGGTGCGGCCCACCGCGACCGTGCTGCCCTCGTTCAAGCTCCGGCGCGCGACCGAGTACATCAACGACAATCTCGGCAAGAGCGTGGCGCTTTCCGAAATCGCCGGCGCGCTGGCGATGAGCCCCTATCATTTTGCCCGGGTGTTCAAGCGGACAACCGGGGTTGCCCCGCATCAGTACCTGATAGAGCGCAGGGTCGAATGCGCCAAGTCGCTGCTGCGCGAGACCGACCTGTCCATTACCGAGATCGCCCACCGGATCGGCTGCACCAATCAGAGCCACTTCTCCATGCTGTTTCATCGGGCGACGGCAATGACGCCCAGCATGTTCCGGCAGCAACGCTGAGCTTGGTCACCCGCTATCTCCTCAAGAAGCGAATGCACTGGGCGCTCACGCGCGGAGATGGTGGGATCGAGCTAACCACCGCCGGTGCTAGTCCGGCAGGTCCCTTTCGACGGACGGTAGCGCGGACCGGTGTGAGACGCGAACTCGCTTCGCGATGAAACTGACCGCGCCCGCCACCAGAAGCAGCCCGGCGACCCACCTCGCGAGGACCGCGAGGCCGGCCCCATCCAGCCGCGGCCAGTCGATCTTCCACAGCACGTCGCCGCGCTCGATCATCCAGTGCCACCCGGTGTGAGCCACGATGGCCGACAGGACGATCACGCCAACGCGCCCTGGAAGCACGTACCGGCGAAGGATCGCGAGCGCCGGCAGCATGACGGCCAGCACCGCGAGCTGTCCGATCTCGATCCCGATGTTGAACGAGAGCAGCGAGACCAGAAGATACTGTCCTGCGAACTGAAGGTTCTCCTGCAGCCCGTAGGAGAACCCGAATCCGTGGACGAGCCCGAACAGCCCTGTGATCAGCCAACGCCGCCGGAGATTCGCGCCCACGATATTCTCCAGGGCCATGTACACGATCGACGCCGCGATCGCCGTCTCGACGAACGGCGGGAACCACGCGCCCCTGGGCGCCAGGCCGTACGCCGCGCCGAGCAATGTGAACGAATGGGCCACCGTGAACGCGGTGATGACCGCCACGACCTGCCGCAGGCTGAGGAGGGGAATCACCAGGCAGAGCAGAAAGAGCAGATGATCGACGCCGCTCAGGATGTGCGCGATCCCGAGCGCCACGAACCCCGCGGCCGCCTGGTACCACGCCGGGTTGAGCGAAACCGTCCCCGAGCGGCTCGTGATCACCATCGCGCGGCCTCGCTCACCGAGTTGGACGTAGCGGATCGCGAGCTTCAGGTAATCCTTGAGTTCGGGCGCGACTGCGGTCCGGATGGTGAATCGGGACGACGGCGAGGCGATGGCGTACGTGAGGTGCGCGTCGAAGTACCCCTGATCGGCGTAGATGCTGGTGCCCGGGGCGACCGGCCGGGCTACGTGGGAGAGCGCTTCCTCGTAGCGATCGAACGAGCGGTCCGACGGCAAGGAAAGGCGGGCGATGGCGCTGGACGGAACCAGCGGCCGACCGTCCTCGGACACAGTGATGTCGCGCCCGAGAGCCCCCAGCGCCCGCTGGATGGCGGGCTCGGCGTTGGCGAGATCGAGTTCGCGGCCGGTGAGGGGCAAGTTGACCGTTTTGAGGAGGTGCAGCGGCAATCTGATGACGAGATGCGCCTCGCGGGGCTCGATCGTGAGGAAGGCGTTCATCACGCTCTCGAGGGCGAACTCGTGCGAACGTGCCGGGGCCGGGCCCAGAAAAGCGCAGCCCAGGCAGAGCACGGTGACGAGTCGAATCCAGCGATGGCTCATGTCACTCGCCGCTCAGAAAATAGATGGCCGGGAACTTACGCTCCCGGCCATCGCTAAATCTACTCGGAAAATAGATGGCCGGGAACTGACGCTCCCGGCCGTCGCTACATCTTACTTGCAGTTCCCATTACCGCTATCGTCATCTTCGCACTTGATGAACTTCTGGATGCGTCGACCGCCGACTGTTTCACCCGTGTACAGGTCGCCCTTCGAGTCGATTGCGATCGAGTGCAAGAACGTGAAGTCGCCCGCCATGTGCCCGGGGCGACCGAACCCGCTGAGGATCTTGCCGAGCGCGCGGTCGAAGATCCAGAGGACCTCGTTTCCGCCATCGGTTTCGAACATGAATTTCTGATGCTTATCGCGCGAGAAATCGACGTCCCATGCCGATCCGGCCGTGCCCAGACCCGTTCCCGGACAGACGGCGCTCCCGCTATTCCCAGTACACGGCACGACGGGAATGATCTTCACGGGCTGACACACGCGATCACCACCAAAACCGGTATTCGCGCAATTCGTCGGGTTCTTCTCGAAGACCTGGATCCGATCGCTGCCGCGATCGCACGCGTACACGAGTCCGTCGGCGCCCAGCACCACGCAGTGAGGATGGCCGCCGCCGCTGGGCTGGAACAGACCCGGGCCGGTGCCCACGCTGCCCCACTGGCGCAGGTAGGTCCCGTTCTTATCGAAGACGACGATGCGGTGGTTGCCGTAGCCGTCGGCGATGTAGACGTCACCGTTGGAGGGATCGACCGCGATGTCAGGCGGCTGGTTCAGGTGGGTGTGACTCTTGTTTGCCGCCGGGTTAGACCCTGAGTTGCCACACGTATTGGTTGGCGGGTTGTCGCACTCTCCCTTGATTCCGATCTGCATCAGGAAGACGCCGTCATGCGTGTATTTCTGGACGACGCCGTCACCATTGCCGCCGATCCAGACGTTGTCCTGGTAATCGACGAAGCAGCCGTGAATGCCATTCGGCAAATCCCTGTTCGTGCCAGGGGGCAAGGTGCCTTGGACCGGGGTTGGCGGGGTAGTTATCGGCCCGACATTTAGCGCGGGGCTGCCCCAGGAGTTGACCACGTTCCCCGCCCTATCGAACTCGATGACCGGGGGAGAAGCTTTGGATTTAACAGGCTGACCCGCCACCCCCTCAGGCGAGACCAGGCCGCCTGTTTGGAACCCACGGTTCACGATGAAGACGTGGTCGTTCGAGTCGATGCAGGTCCCGGCCACCTCCCCGGTCACCCAGTTATCCGGCAGCGGCTTCGGCCAGAACGGATTCACCTGGTAGCTCGGGGCCCCAGACTTCTTCGAGTCGGCTTGGGTAAGTGGGTTTAAAAGGCCAAGGCCAGTGACCAAGGCCAGGATGAGTGTTCCTACGTAGACATACGGCTTAACTCTCCTCATGGCGATCTCCTTCGTTACGCTAGGGTCGTGTCGAACTGCAGTCCAGGGATCGACAATCTTCCCCGGGCAGCGATCGACAATTTCCCCGGTGTCAATTTTACCGACGCGCGTGGAAGCGCACTATCGTTTTCTTGTCAAAACGTTGCTAATCTTGCGAGAATTTCGCTGCGGGCGCTTAACCTGCTGCGCCCGAGGACTGCATGATTTGCCGTAACGCCCGTCGCGGGGAGCCCGCGAAAGCGCTGGAATCGGACGGTCGTGAGCCATCCCCGGCCGCGCGCCATGAGCGCGACAAACGCGCAAGATTTGAAACGTTTTGGCAAGAATACGAAAGACAGCCTCCGCTCCGCGTACTAGCATTCAAGAAAAATTTGCGGGCGCGTCCAGTGGCCGCGTGCTCTCGTGATTGAGCACTGACGATGCGTCGCGCGAAACGATGGCAGCCAAAACAACCCACCAAAGGAGGAAACATGACAAGCCTGCATCTCCCGCGTAAACCACCGTTTCGCGGGTCGGTCGTAATCGGAATAGCGACGGCAATCGCGGTCTTGGCTTGGGCACCGCCGACTGAGGCCCGGGTGACACGGATCGTCGTCGATACGAAGGTGTCGCCCGCCTTCGGCGGCGCGGCGTTTGGCGCCGCCGGACGGTATGAAACGCTGGCCGGGCGTGTTTTTGGCGAGCTCGATCCGAATGACCCGCACAACACAATCATCAACGATATCGAGCTGGCGCCCAAGACGCGCGGCAAGGTCCAGTACATGGCGACGTTCTTCCTGGTCAAGCCGGTCGACATGTCGAAGAGCAGCCATCTGATGTGGCAGGACGTGCCGAACCGCGGTGGCAGGATTACTCTCGCTGCCCCCAGCCGGAGGGATGGCGACGTTGGCTTGAGCAGCGGCTGGCAAGGCGACAACTCGGGCGGCACTGCTCAGGTACCCGCTCCCGGCAACACCAACGACTACGCCGTGGTGCCGATCGCGAGGAATCCGGACGGCTCGTCGATTACCGGCACCGTCATGGGACGAATAATGAATGTCGGCGGCATCGACTCGCAGCCGATCATCGAACACTCGAACCCCATCCCGTACAAGCCGGTCACCCTGGATACGGCGCAGGCGACTCTCGAGTCGCATGACCACGAAACCATCGACGGCATCGTCACCGGGGTAAACAGGATCGCGAGCAGCGACTGGCGCTGGGCCAGCTGCAGCGCGGCGAACCCGTTTCCGGGCACCCCCGACGCGACCCAGATCTGCGTGAAAAACGGGTTTCTTCCCAACAAGCTCTATCAGGTGGTATTCACGTCCAAGGATCCGTATGTGCTTGCAGCCGGCTCCGCGGCGTTCCGGGACGCTGCGTCTTTCTTCCGCTACGAGACGCAGGATGACTTCGGCACGCCGAATCCGGTGGCCGGTCAAATCAGTTGGGTGATCACTCGAGGGAGCTCGCAGTCGGGCACCTTCGTAAGACAGCTCATCCACTACGGTTTCACCCAGGACGAGGCCAATCGCCAGGTGTACGACGGCGCCTGGCCGATCGTTGCAGCGCGTCGAATCGGCTTGAACTTCCGCTTCGCGAAGCCCGACCTCGTGATGAAGCTTTACGAAGCCGGCAGTGAAGGTCCCCTGTGGTGGCACAAGTTCCCCGATCACGCCCGCGGTCTGCCGCCGGAAGGCATCCTCGATCGCTGCGAAGCCAGCAACAGCTGCCCGAAGATCGTCGAACACTTTGGTGCTGCCGAGGTCTGGGGGCAGAAGCTGACGACGGGATGGGTCGGCACGGCCGCGAATAACGACATCCCGCTGCCGAAAAACGTCCGCAGATACTATTTCGCGAGCAGCCCGCACGGCGGCGGCGACGGCGGCTTCAATGTCAATCCGGGCACCATACCCAATTGCTCCAGCAACAACTATGGCCCGGGGACGTTTTCGTCCAACCCGCTCCCGCAGACGCAGACCGTCAATGCAATACGGTTCCATTTCCGCAACTGGGTGATGCACGGCACTCTTCCGCCGGAAAGCGTCTACCCGACCTTGGCGAAAAAAACCCTGGTGGAGCCCTCGAAGGCGGCCATGGGCTTTCCCGATATTCCGGCCGTGCTTGCCAGCGCGAACCCCGACGCGCCAGGCCTGGATGCCGGCGGCGGGCCGAGCAAGTTTGTCCAGGCGATGATGCAATACGACTGGGGCCCCGGTCTCGACTATAGCGAGAACATGGGTTTCCATTCGTTCGAGCCGCCGATCGTCAAACAAGTGATCAAGCAAGTGGTGCCGCGAGTGGATGCGGACGGCAATGAGATCGGTGGGGTTCCGGTCGTGCTGCTGCAAGCGCCGCTCGGTACGTATCTGGGCTGGAACGTTACTGCAACCGGCTTCCACAGGGGCCAGGTGTGCAATTACCAGGGTGGCTGGATCCCGTTCGCCAAGACCAAGGCAGAGCGTCTGGCGAACCACGACCCGCGCCTGTCGCTGGCGGAGCGCTACGTCAGTCATGGCGGGTACGTCGCGGCGGTTACGGCCGCCGCAGCAAACGCGGTCGCTGCGGGTTACCTGCTGCAGGCCGACGCGGACGATCTGATCACGGCGGCAACCGCGAGCAACGTTCTGAATCCGTAATCGAGTGCGGGCGCGCGGCGTGCCGGGAGACACGCCTCGCGCTTCACGCACGTGGCTAAACTCGAACGCTAAGGAGTATTTCATGGAAACGTGGACAGGCAGGGAGTGAACGATGAGCAAGAACGACGAACTGCATCCAAAAGGTCTCGCGCGCCGCAACGTGCTGAAGGCCGGCGTCGCGGCCGGGGTCGGCGCGGCGCTGCCGACATCCGGCGCGCAGGCAAAAGCAGAAGGCGGCGGCGCCGAGGGCGAGCTCACCTTCGTCAACGGCCGCATTCACACGATGGACGACGACAACAGCGTCGTCAGTTCAGTCGCCATCCGCGATGGCCGCTTCGTCGCGGTAGGGAACGCCGCCAACCCCGGGCCGGGGTCGAACGTCGTCAACCTGCACGGCCGCACGGTGGTGCCTGGGATCATCGAGAGCCATACCCACTTCGTAAGCCTCGCCAACCGTCCCGGCTATCACGTAGCGCAGTGGGAGCTCGCCTCGAACGTCGCCGGAGTCCTGGCGGCGCTCGCCGCGCGCCGCGCCGCCCAGCCGGAAGTGCCGCCGGGGCAGTTCATCACCGCCATGGGCGCCGGCACGCCACGCATGTTCGCCGAGCTGCGCCTGCCGTTCCTTGCCGAGCTCGACGCGGCGGTGCCCGACCGGCCGGTGTTCCTGTACCAGGGCGGCGGTGGACCGGCGCGCACGAATAGCGAGGGCAAGAAGTTCTTCGAAAACGTGACATCGCCGCTCGCGGGCCCGTGCGTCGTCGGCGCCGACGGCTCGCTCGCCACGGTCGCGGGCGTGAACCATGCAAACCGCGCGCTGTACCACCTGCGCATTCGCCAGACCTTCGAGGACAAGAAGAGGAGCGCGCTCGACGCCATGTCGTTCTCGGCGAGCGTCGGCATCACCGCGGTGCTCGATCAGACGCTGGTGGCAGTGGCGACCGGGACGCTCGATCCGGCCTCGCTCGATCCGCAGCCGACGCACGCGCTTTTCAACCTCAACCACTACCGCATGTACGACGCGTGGCGCGCGCTGCACCGCGAGGGCAAGGCGCTCATCCGCCTGCAGATCAACTTCCTGCACAACCAGGGGTTCATTCCCGAACTCGGCGATCTCGACCACCAGCTCCCGGAACTGCGCGAGCGGCTGAAGAACCAGTTTTTCTTCTACGGCGACGGCATGCTGCGCAACGGTGGCATCGGCGAATGGGCCGCGCCCTTCGCCACGCCCTCGAACGCGAACGGCTACGCGGTGTGGTACGAAGCGCAGCGCCTGGTTGCCAAGGCGGGCTGGCGCAACGAGAACGCGCAGGCCGGCACGCCGACCAGCTCGGCCGCCATCGAGCAGGTCGTCGCGACCTACGAGGCGATGGACGCGGAGTTCGGCATCAAGGAGCTGCGCTGGGGCCTGCAGCACGCGGCCTTCGCGACGCCCGATCAGCTCGCGCGCCTGAAGGCGCTCAACTGCGCCGTCTCGATGTCGGGCTTTACCTGGCTGAACGGGGTGCCGCGCGCCGATGGGCTGCCCAACGGCCCGCTGTATCCGCAGATCCTCGCGAGCGGAATCCCGGCCGGCTTGCACGAAGACGGCGTGCACATCGCGCCGCATAACCCTTTTTTCGCGATGCACTACGCGACCACCGGCCTCAACGTGCTCGGTCAGCAGATCAATCCGGGCCAGCAGATCAGCCGCCAGCAGGCGCTTTACGCCTACACGCGCGCCAACGCCTGGTACCTCAACCGCGAGAACGACCTCGGCTCGATCGAGGAGGGCAAGTTCGCCGATCTCGTGGTGCTCGATCGCGACTATTTCAGCGTGAGCGACGCCGACATGCGCAGGACGCGTCCGGTTCTGACCGTGGTGAGTGGGAGGATCGTTTACGACGCCGCAGGACTTTCGTAGCCAGAGAGGAGAAACGTATGGCCAAGGAGCGGATGCTAGGTTCGCGGGAAGAAGATTCCTGGTTCAGTGACGAGCAGCTCGAGAAGGTAGTGCCGGCGGAAGCCGATTCGTTCGAGTCGCCAGTCCCGACCCGGATGATCTCGAACGGCGAGTACCTGCCGTTGCCGCAGACGGAGAAGCAAAAGCAGGTGGAGCGCCGCATCAAGGAACTCGCCGACATGGCTTCGAAGAAGCTCGGCATGAGCCGGCGCCAGTTCCTTGCCGGGACAGGCGGCTTCGCGGCCGCCTTCCTCGCGATGAACGAGGTGTTCGGCAAGCGCTTCTTCGATGTGAGCTTGGTCGAGCTCTTCGAGCCGAAGGCGTACGCGGCGACCGCGGTGCCGACGAACCTCTTCGTCTTCGACGACCAGACGCACATGGTGCGCTCGAGGAAAAGGAACGACACGGGCAGGGGTCTAAGAGCGCTCGCGCAGGGTCCCGGCCCGGCCTCGCTCGCCGCCGGATTCCTCGTCAATCCCAACAATCCGGGCATGGTGGAGGTGGACGAAAGCGGCAGCCCGTGGCGGGCGTGGAATCCGACGAATCTTTTCAATTACCCCGACTCGGCGCTCCTACGCGCCGATTCGCCGCCGAACATCGGCAGCGAGTTCACGCTCGAGAAGTACATCCAACGGATGTTCCTCGAGAGCCAGGTCGACGTCGCTATCCTGAGCAACGTGACTCCCGGCACGGTGCTGTTACCCGGCGAGCCGGACCCGCTGCCGCCTAAGGACATCCCGGAATCGCTTTTCGGCGCCATCCTCACCACCGAGCAGACGGTCGCGGTGAGGAACTTCGTCAACAGGATCGCGGGCTCGACGCGGCTTCTCGCGCACGGGCTTTTCTACCCCGGCGTGGGAAACCTCGACTACATGCAGTACCAGATCGAGCATTACGGGCCGGATTCCTGGAAGGGCTACAACATCAACCGTGCGGCGAAGCTCGACCTGCGTCCCGAGAGCGAGATGGTGCGTTGGGCGCTCAATGAACTGGAGGTTGCCTACCCGACCTATGACCTCATCACCTCGGCGCACAACAGGGACCAGCTGAAGAAGCATCCCGGCTTCTACAACATCTGCGTGCACAAGGGATTGTCGACGAATGCGGCGTTCGATCCGAAGCTCGGCGCGCCCAGCGATGTCGCCGATGCGGCGCGAGATTGGCCGATGCTCAACTTCATCATCTATCATTCCTGCATCCGGCCCGCCTTCTGGAACTACAACGCGCTGCAGGATGTGAAGTCGGGTCGGCTCCGCAATGCCTTCAACCAGGTCGGCCCAGACGTGGCCGACGGCGTGCCGGACATCCTCTGGACGACCGAGTTCGCGGTGCGTTCGGCGCCTTACGGCAACGTCTACGGCGAAATCGGCACGACGTTCGCTTCATCGGTCGTCACGTTCCCGACCGTCTGGGCGCACATCATCGGCCAGCTCCTGAAGTTCATGGGCGACGAGCGCGTCGTGTTCGGCTCCGACTCCGTCTGGTACGGCGGTCCGCAGTGGCAGATCGAGGCGTTCTGGCGCTTCCAGATCCTCGAGGAGCTGCAGGAGCGCTGGGGATACCCGGCGATCACCGAAGCGAGCAAGCGCAAGATCCTCGGTCTCAACTCGGCGCGCCTCTACCGCATTCCCGGCGCAGCCGAGCCGAGCGCTGCCGGCCGCTATCGGCCGATCCCGCCGAACTACGCATCGCTCGTTCCGCAGAGCCTCAAGGAGCTGCTCGAGTATCCGGACACGCCGGGCTACCTGGCTGACAACTTGACGGCGCTGCGGAAGCGGTACGCCGAGATGGGCGGCGGCCATGATCACTCGCGGCACGGCTGGATTCGCACGAAGGTGTAGCAAACAAGCGTACGCGAGGCGGTACTGCCTGATGGCAGGCCGCCCCGCACTCTCAAGAAATAAGGGGAGGAGTGATGAAGCCAAAAGCAATCGCTGCGTTCGTAGTTTTGTCCCTCGGCAGTTCCTTGGCTGCGGCCGCGGCGCCGATGTCATGCGAGAGCCTGGCGAACCTGAACTTGCCGGATACGACGATCACGCTCGCTGTTGTGGTGCCCGCCGGCGCCTTCGATCCGCCGGGCGCAACACCGCCAATCGAGGTCGGGGCTTGCAGGGTGACGGGCTCGATCAAGCCTACGAGCGACTCCGACATCCGCTTCGAGTTGTGGATGCCCCTTTCGGGATGGAACGGCAAGTTCCTTTCCGCCGGTGAAGGCGGCTACGCCGGTACGATCAACTACGGCGGTATTCGCGGCGCATTGCTGCGCGGCTACGCGGGCGGGTCGACCGACACCGGGCACGTCGGCGGCAATGCCGATTTTGCCCCGGGCCATCCGGAGAAGGTGACCGACTTCGGCTGGCGCGGCAAGCACCTGCAGGCGGCGCGCTCGAAGGACCTCATCCGCGCGTTCTACGGCGAGCCGGCGCGGCACTCGTATTTCAGCTCCTGCTCGAATGGCGGCCGCCAGGCGCTGCACGAAATCCAGCGCTTTCCGGAAGACTACGACGGCCTCCTCGTCGGCGCGCCGGCGAACAACTGGACGCACCATTTCGCCGGCTTCATCTGGAACGAGCAGGCGCTCTGGAATACCTCCGGCGCTTGGGTAAGCAACAGCAAGCTCGCCGCAGTCCAGGCGAAGACGCTCGAGCAGTGCGACGCCCTCGACGGCGTGAAGGACGGCGTGGTGGAAGATCCGCGCCGCTGTAGCTTCGACCCCGCGAGCCTCGCGTGCCCCGCGGGCACCGATGGTGACAGCTGCCTCACGCCGCCGCAGGTCCAGGCGGTGAGGAAAATCATGGCGGGTCCGCGCAATCCGCGCACCGGTGAGCAGATCTATCCGGGCTATTTCACCAGCGCGGCGGGCGAGGCGGCGAGCTGGCCGGCATGGATTACCGGTCCGGAGACACCGGGCGCTTCGATTCAGGCTTTCTTCGGCAATTCGTTCTTCGCGCGCATCGTCAACGAGATTCCCGCTCCGGGCGTCTGGGACTTCTCGGCCTTCAACTTCGACGGCGATGTGGCATTCGCGGACGCGAAGACGGCGCGCACCATGAACGCCACGGAAACCGACCTCAGCTCCTTCGTGCGCACGAATCCGCGCGGCAAGATCATCATGTGGCACGGCTGGGAAGACCCGGCGATCTCGGCGCGCGACGCGGTCGACTATTACGAGAACGTGGTGCAGGCGAACGAGGACGCCAAGGACTTCTTCCGGCTGTTCATGGTCCCGGGCATGCTTCACTGCAGTGGAGGACCGGGACCGAACTCGTTCGGTCAGAACCTTGCGCAGACCCGGCCGCTCAGCAACTCCCCGGAGCACGACGTCCTGAGCGCGCTCGAGCGCTGGGTCGAGGAGGGCGTTGCGCCGAAGAGCATCGTTGCGGTCAAGTACGTGAACAATGATCCCGCGCTCGGTGTCCAGCGCACGCGGCCGCTTTGCGCGTATCCGAAAGTGGCGATGTACAAAGGATCGGGGAGCACCGACGACGCGGCGAACTTCGAGTGCCGCAATGCCAACCACAAGAAAGGGCAGCGGGACGACGACTGAGCACGCGCTTTGGCTTCGGTGACATTCATGAGCGGCAGAAATGATTTGACGACCGTGGGGAAAAACAAGTGCAAAGCAGAAAGACTGTAGCGGGGCTACTCGGCCTCGGGTTGTGGGCGTTCGTCCTTGGTGCCCACAGGGCGATGGGCGAATTCATCGATCTCGATCTTTTCTACAACGTAGGCACTTGGAGGAAGCAATGAGCGAATCGAAGAAGCCCGAATACCGCGAAGACGATTCCTGGTTCAGCAAGGAGCAGCTCGAGAAGCTCACTCCTGCGGATCACGCCGACCGCGAGCCCCTGCCGATCCCGACGCAGATGGTGTCGAACGGCGAGTACATGCCGTATCCGCAGACCGAGAAGCAGAAGCAGGTCGAGGCGCGCATCAACCAACTCGCGGACGAGGCCTCGAAAAAGCTCGGCATGACGCGCAGGCAATTCCTCGCCTCGAGCGGCGGCATGGCCGCGTCGTTCCTCGCGATGAACGAGGTATTCGGGCACTTCTTCGATATCCGGCCGGTGGACATGTTCGTTCCCTCTGCATACGCCGAGAGCGGCACGCCGCCGAATTTGTTCGTGCTCGACACCCAGCTCCACACCATCCGCTCGAGCCGCAACTTCAACAACCTGACGCTGCGCGCGATCGCGCAGGGCGTGCATAGCGCGCTCAACGCGCTCGACCTGCCGGACGAGCTCGGCGGCGTGAATACGCCGTGGAATCCGGCGCTAAGGGGACTGCCGAACGTCTCGGAAAACTTTTACCTGGTGCAGTTCGTGAAAGACGTCTACCTCGACAGCCAGGTCACGGTCGGCCTGATGAGCAACAACACCGGCGCGGCGATTCCGGACATCGGCGGCAGCCGCCCGCCGAAGAACGTGCTCGAGTCCGAGGCGGGCGAGTTTCTGAGCGCGCCGCAGACCGCCGCGGTGCGCGACTGGATCAACGCGCTCGCGGGGTCCAAGCGCATGCTTGCGCACGGGCAGATGTATCCCGGTGTCAACGGCAGCTACCCGGTCGGGACGCCTTCGCCGACCAACCTCGAGTACATGCAGTGGCAGATCGACACGCTCAAGCCCGATTCGTGGAAGGGCTACACCAGCGCGACCTCGGCGAAGCAGGACCTGAATCCCGACAGCCTGATGCGCCGCTGGACGCTGGACGATCCGGTAGTCGCCGACCCGATGTACGACCTCATCGTGCGCAACGGCCACATGCTGAAGACGCATCCCGGCTTCTTCAATATCTGCATCCACAAGGGACTGTCGACGAGCGCCGCCAACGATCCGAGCTCGGAGCCGCTCGGCTTTCCGACCGACATCCCGCGCGCCGCCCAGAAGTGGCCGATGCTGAATTTCATTATCTACCACTCCTGCATCCGGCCGGGCTTCTGGATGCTGAACGCGCTTAACGACGTGAACTCGGGACGGCTGCGCGCCGGCGTGCCCGACATCCTCTGGACGACGCAGTTCGCGGTCGACTCGGCGCCCTTCGAGAACGTGTACGCCGAGCTCGGCACCATCTTCGCCTCCTGCGTCATCACCTTCCCGACCGTCTGCGCGCACATCCTCGGCCAGCTCATGAAGTTCATGGGCGAGGACCGGATCGTGTTCGGCTCGGACTCGGTGTGGTACGGCTCGCCGCAATGGCAAATCGATGCGCTGTGGCGCTTCGAGATCCGGGAGGAGCTGCGCCGGCAGTACGGCTATCCGGAGCTCACCAAGGCGGCGAAGCGCAAGATCCTCGGCTTAAATGCGGCGCGCCTCTACAAACTTCCCTCGGCAAGCGAAGCGGCGCCGCGCGGCGTGTACAAGCCAGTGCCGGCGGATTACGCGAAACACATCCCGGACAGCCTGAAGACGATCCTGGAGTTCCCGGGGTACACCGCGGACAACCTTTCGACGATGCGGAAGATCTACGCCGAAGCGGGCGGCACGCGGAGCAACACGCGCTACGGCTGGCTGAGAACGAGGAGCTGACATGCGCAAATTGCTGCTGGCACTGAGCTTCGCGGTACCGGGGTTCGCGCCCGCGTGGGCGTCGCCCGAGGGCTCGGGACTGGCGGTCCCGCCGGGCCCGGGCTTCCGCGGCGGAGTGGTGGCGGTATCGCACCCGCTCGCCGCCGAAGCGGGCGCGAGGATGCTGCGCAGCGGCGGCAATGCCATCGACGCCGCCGCGGCCATCCAGTTCGCGCTCAACGTGGTCGAGCCCGAGTTCTCGGGCATCGGAGGCGGCGGCTTCATGATGGTGCACCTTGCGAAGGGGCAGGGCAGCACCTTCGCCGTCGAGGGGCGGGAAAAGGCGCCGGCGAGCGCCGATACCACGCTCTTCACCAATCCGGACGGCACCAACCAGGGGTTCACGCCCGCTTCCACCAGCGGCCAGGCGGTGGGCGTCCCCGGCACCTTGAAGATCGTGGCCACGGCGCTGCAGCGCTACGGGCGGAAGCACCTTGCGGAGGTGATCCAGCCCGCGATCGAGCTCGCCGAGAACGGCTTCCCGGTGAACTTCGTGCTCGCCGGCGACGCGACTTCGTCGCGCACGAGCTTCTACGCCGAGACCGCGGCTGTCTTCCGCCCCGGCGGCGTGCCGCTTCAGCAGGGCCAGATCCTCAAGCAGCCGGATCTCGCGAAGACGCTGCGCCTCATCGCGGCGAAGGGGCCGGACGTGCTTTACCGCGGCGAGATCGGCGCGGCGATCGTCGCCGCGCAGCGCGCCACGGCGAACGGCGGCAAGCCCGGCCTCATGACGATGCAGGACCTCGCCGACTACAACATCGTGATCCGCGAGCCGATCGTCGCCGAGTACCGCGGCTATCGCATCGCCGCGATGTCGCCGCCCTCGTCGGGCGGCTTGACCATGATCCAGGCGCTCAAGATGATCGAGCGCTACCCGCTCGGCGACGCGTCTGCCGGCTTCGGCTTCGGAAGGGCGCAGACGCTGCACGTCATGACCGAAGCGATGCGGCTCGCCTTCGCGGACCGCGCGGCGTGGATGGGCGACGAGGACTTCGTGCCGGTACCCAAGCGCGGCCTGCTCGACCCAACTTACGTTCGCGAGCGCGGCGATCTCATCAGCCTGGCCTCGATCATTTCGGGAACCGCCCCGCGCGGCGATCCATGGCCTTTCGAGATCGCGCAGCGTCCGGGTCGCACGATGCTTGCGGCGGCAGAGCCGGTGAGCCACCCCGGTGGCTATACCACGCACTTCTCGGTGGTGGACCAGTGGGGCAACATCGTCTCGTATACGACGACCATAGAGCAGGGCTGGGGGACGGGGATCATGGTTCCCGGCTACGGCTTCATGCTCAACAACGAGCTCACCGACTTCAACTTCGGCTTCAACATGCACCCGCGCTTCGGCGGCCCGGGCGCGAACGACGTCCAGGGCGGCAAGCGCCCGCGCTCGAGCATGACGCCGACGATCCTCTTCAAGGGACGCGAGCCGGTCGCCGCCTTCGGCTCGCC
>Ga0137366_10000230_pt1 | contig 33904 bp, 32 predicted proteins | sample SagtaG_8_FD_104938 | JGI IMG/M metagenome (GOLD analysis project Ga0137366, IMG submission 104938) | Vadose zone soil microbial communities from Sagehorn Ranch, Mendocino, California, USA - Sage1_L_60_16 metaG | ecosystem: Environmental > Terrestrial > Soil > Vadose zone | place: USA...
AGGCATGACAAAAGCACCGTCCCTTACGCCTTCGATGGAATTGAGATGAAAGTTGAGATGCGCGAGCGAAGTCCGCTTTCCCGCGATGTTGACGAGATCGGCAGTCCGTCCGTGCAGCAGGAAATTGTTTCGACCGCGCAGTTCAATCACATCGGCGAGCAGGACTTCCCGCTCCACGTGGCCCCTTACCCAAGTCCCCTTCTCGTCGGCACGCAAGCTCACGCCGGGCAAGGTGCGCCACTCCTGGGTCTGGGTTGGGCGACGGGCCGCGATCTGCCCGGCCTCGGTGCAGCCGTAGATCTCGTGAAGCGGCGCCGCGAAGCGCGTCTCGGCTTCGATCGCCAGCTGGGGAGAAAGCGGCGCAGTGGCGCAAAGCAGGAAGTCCACCGCGGGCAGCTCGCTCGCTTCGGCGAGCAGCACCCGCAAGTGAACGGGCGTGGTGACCAGGCCGCGCGGCCGAGGCAGGGCCTCGAGCTCGGCACAGATGTCGGAGGGGAAGAACGGCCGGCCCGCGTGCATCGCCAGGCCGCCCTGCATCACCATCAACACCGTCGACTCAAGGCCGTAACTGTGCTGCTGAGGCACCGTACCGAGCACGCTCATGCTCCGATGGGCGGCGACGCCAAGGCGCTCGAATTCGGCCAAGCCGCTTTTCGCGAGCGCACCCCAGGATTTTGGATTCGGCGTGGGCTGCCCCGTCGATCCCGAGGTGAAGCCGATGACGGCGATTTGTTCCTCGGGAATGTGAGGTACCGAGGCGCTCACCGTGTTCCCGGTTGGCCGATAGAGAAATGTCTCGATCTGCAGCGGCGGCTGCACCGCTTCATCGCCCAGGCAATAGGCGTCGGGATATTCGAGGCTCAGCCGTTTCAGCAGATCGGGCGTCACGTTCGGCGGCAACAAATTGACCTGACGGCGCAAAAGGGCAGCGCAAAGGCCCACCGTAAATTGGTAGCGGTCGGAGCACAGATTCACGACGTAGCGCCGATCCGGAAGTAAGTCGGCCAGTCGCCGGACGTCGCCGAGAAACTCCCCGACGCGTATGGGGCGCCTGTTCCGAAACGCGAAAACCGTGCCGGCGTCGAAATTGCGAATCAGCGGAATATCAGCCATGATGCGCCCGCCGGACGGGAAGCTGCCGTTTATTTGGTCCGATGCTGCTGAATGTGCTGGCTCAGGCTGCGCAGGGAGCTGAAGATCTTGCGGTTGACCTCGTCGTCGGAACGCAGTTTGACGCCGTAGGCCTTGGAGATCGCAAGAGCGACCTCCAGGATATCGATCGAATCCAGCCCCATGCCGTCCCCGTACAGCGGGGCGGCCGGGTCGACTTCCGCGGCTTGCGTCTCCAGATTGAGCGAGGAGACGATCAATTGGGCCAGCTTGAGCTCTTCGGTGGTGAGCGCGTTGTTCGACAGGGTCTCTTTCATCGCGGGCTCGTTCATATTCCCCATTTCGTCCCATCAAGCGACCGCTATTATAGCTCTTGGATCCGGGCGGGCGGGTGTTGGATCAAGTCGAGCTGGAGAATCCGCCGTCGATCACGATCACCTCGCCGGTAACGAAGCGGTTCGACTGGATGAGGGACATCATGGTTTCGGCCACGTCCTCCGCTGTGACACAGCGCTTCAACGGGGTGAGCTTGGCGCGGCGCCCCATGAGCTCTTCGTATTTGTTCTTCAGCATCCGCCGCATCCAATCGCCTTCCATCCAGCCCGGCGCAACGGCGTTCACGCGGATTTCCGGAGCGAGATTGTAAGCGAGCGTCTTGGTCAGGTTGATCACCGCCGCCTTGCTCGCCGCATAAGGCAGCGGTTGCGGCCCCGGCCGCAGGCCGACGATGCTCGCCGTATTGACGATGCAGCCTTTGGATGCGCGCAGCATCGGCAGCGCGGCCCGCGTGACCAGGAACAGGCCCCTCACGTTGACCGCGAACACGCGGTCCCACTCTTCCACGGTCAACGCATCGAAATCCTTTGGCTTGACCTCGGTGGTGGTACCGGCGTTGTTGATGAGCACATCGAGCCGGCCGAATTTTTCCTGCACCGCCCTGAGCATCGCGCGCACACCCGCGTCATCGGAAACGTCGCAACGCACGAGCAGCGTGCGCGCACCGCATCTTTCGGCCTCCTCGCAAACGGCCTTCGCGGCGGCCTCGCTGCGGTTGTAGTTGACCGCCACATCGTAGCCGGCGCGCGCGAGGGCGAGCGCCGCCGCGCGGCCGATGCCGCTCGCTGCTCCGGTCACCAGCGCTGCGCGTTTTGTAGTGGGCATGTGCTTGGTTTCCTACAATCCGAGAACGCGCTCGGCGTTCGCGTGGAAGATCTTCTCCATCACGGCGTCGGGGTAGCCGAGCTCGCACCATTCCTTGAGGATGCGCGCATAAGGCAGGCTCGGGTAGTCGCTGCCGAACATGACCTTGTCCTGCAGCCTCGCGCGCATGTCGACCTTGAGCTGAGCCGGAAAATATTTCGGAGCCCAACCCGACATCTCCCAGTAGACGTTCCCCTTGTGCAGCGCGACCGCAGTGGTCTCGTCGACCCAGGGCCACCCGGGATGCGCCATGACGATCTTCAGGTTCGGAAAATCCGCCGCGAGCTCGTCGATCGCGGAAGGGTGCGCGTGCCGGACCCTTGCGCCCATGCCGCCGGGCGTGCCCGCACCCATGCCGGTTGTACCGACGTCGATCATCACCACGGCCTTGAGCTCGTCGATGAGCTCGAACAGCGGGTAGTAGCGACTGTCGTTCACCGCGAAGTGCTGCATGATCGGGTGGAAGTGAAAGCCTATGAGCCCAAGTTCCCTCACCGCCTTCCTCGCCTGCGTCATCGCGACCTCGCCCTTCGCCGGCTCGAGCGCGCCCCAGGCCTGGATGATGCGCTTCGGATGGCGCTTCCACATCGCGTGCACGTACTCATTGGTAACGGGCGGCGTCTTGATCGTCGTCTCGAGGTCGAGCGCAACCAGCAGCGCTTCGACCCCGGCGTCGGTGAATTCGCGGATGACCTCGTCCTCGCTCTTAGCGGTCCAGCCGCGGTTCCAGTACTTGGCGAGCGCGTCCACATAAGGGCCCTGGCATGCGATCCATTCCTTGGTGCCGGGGTAGCAGTGCAGATCGATGATCCTCATGCCGCTTTTTCCCGCTCCAGCTTCGCCGTAACCATTTCGACCAACGCTTTTTTCGACACCTTGCCGAAGGTCGATACCGGGAAGTCCGACAGGATTTCGAGCCGCTCAGGGAGCTTGAACTTGGCGATCTCCCTTTCCTTGAGGAACTCGACCAGCTCCTTCAAGCTCAAGCTGCGGCCTTTCTTCGGGATCACGCAGGCGCACATCTTCTCGCCCAGATTCGGATCGGGCATCGGCACACAGGCGATGTTTTGCACCGCGGGATGCGCGAGGATCAGATTCTCGATTTCCTCGGCGCTGATCTTCTCGCCGCCGCGGTTGATGAGGTCCTTCTTCCTGCCCTCGACCACGTAATTGCCCGAAGGGTGCATGCGCATGAGGTCGCCGGAACGGTAGAAGCCGTCGGGCGTGAACTGCCGCGCATTGTATTCGGGCACGCCGTAGTAGCCGCGCAGCGTATACGGCCCGCGGCAGGTCAGCTCACCGACTTCGCCCCGGGCGACCTCCCTGCCCTCTTCGTCCACGAGCTTCACCTCGTCGTCGGGCGAGAGCGGCCGCCCGCAGGTCTCCAGCCGCACGTCCTCCGGGTCGTCGAGGCGCACGAAAAAGAGCATGCCCTCGGACATGCCGAAGTTCTCCTGCACGAACGCGCTGGGAATCAGACGCTGTGTGCGTAGCCTTACTTCCGGCTGCATGCGCTGGCCGCCGCTCTGGATCACACGCAGCGAAGAAAGATCGTACCGGCCGATCGACGGATCGTTGATCAGGCGGATGAGGAGCGCCGGCACCACTTTCAGATGCGTGACCTTGTTCCGCTGGATAAGCTGGAACAAATCGTCGGGTCGCGTACTCGCGGAGAGCACCACCTGTCCGCCTCTCAACATATAGCCTTGCATCCCCGGACAGGCGAGCGGCAGATTGTGCGCGATCGGAAGCGCGAGCAGCAACACGGAATCGCCCGTGACTCCGCAGACTTCTGCCGCGATCCTGGAGTTGTAGACGTAGTCGTTGTGGGTGCGGGGTATGAGCTTGGGCACGCCGGTCGTACCGCCCGAGAGCTGGAAAATCGCGGGGCCGGTCGGATCGATCTTGAGCGCGCGCAGGTCTTCCGTCCGTTTCCTCGGCTCGCGGGAGATCAGGTCTGCGAGGGAGAGGAGACCCGCGGGCGCTTCGCCGAGCACGATTCCCAGCCTGACCGACGGCGTCTCGCTGCGTACCCGGCGCACCATCTCCCTGAAGTCGAAGTCGCCATGACGGTCGGGTGTAACGCAGGCCGCGGCACCCGAGAGCCTCGCGAACTGGCTTACCTCGAGAAAGCGGTGCGTGGCGAGCGCGGCGATGGGGACGCAGCCGATTTTCTGAAGCGCGAAATACAGATAGACGAACTCGATGACGTTCGGCAACTGCACGACCACCCGATCGAGCGGCGCGAGGCCGGCCTCGAGCAGGTTCAGTGCCAGGCGGCCGGAGACATCATCGACTTCGCTATACGTGACGCGCGCGTCGCGATCGACGACGGCGATGCGTTCGGCGTAGCGCTTGAATACCGGCGCGAACTCCTCGGCGAGCGACCGGTCCCGCCAGTAGCCTTTTTCGCGGTAGCGTCGCGAGAATTCGGGAGGAAAGGGGACGACTCCTTCCAGCAAGCTGCTCTCCTGGATAAGCCGGCGATATTACCTGATTTCAGACGGGAGATTTCTATGGAGGCAATCTGAATACACAAGTTGGGTAGAATCGAACATGGCACATAGCTTCGGCTTTTCAGGTCCTATCGATACGCCACCGCGCTCATCGTCCGCAGGCGCTGTCATCGTGATTTCAGTCGTTGCAGTGCTGTCCTTGGCCATGGTCCTGCCCGACGCCACGGGTAAATGGGCGCTCGCCGCGTTGGCGCTTTTGTTGCCCTTGGCGATCGTCTGCAAGGCCATCTACGCGGTCCATATTGCTCTGCTTGCTTTGGTATGGGTTTCATTGGTCGGCTTCGTTCCATTTTTTCAGCTTTGGCCTCTCAATATCCTTGCGCCTCTCGCTGTCTATGGCGGGGCGGTTGTGCTCAGCCCACCATTACGGCATTCCGTTGGTTGGTTACGTATAGGACGGTCTGGTCGCGACGTACGCATGCTGATACTCGCCACGGTCGTCGTTTCCGGGGTGGCGTTGGTTGCCTGGACTGCACTGACAAAGCCGGACCTCGAACACCATCTTGCTCTGGTTCCGGCTTTACCTCTCTGGGTCTACCCGCTCGTTGCCGTCGCCTTTGCGGTTGTCAATGCTGCGATGGAAGAAGCCATATTTCGCGGCGTCATGATGGAAGCGCTGGACAGCGCACTCGGTGACGGCTACTGGTCGACCGGTACTCAGGCGGTGTCGTTCGCCGCACTGCATTACTTGACGGGTTTCCCCAGCGGCGTGCTGGGGTTTTTCATGGTCTTGGTGTATGGAGTCATGTTAGGCGTGATTCGGCGGCGCTCCAGCGGATTGCTCGCGCCTTGGATTGCGCATGTCATGACGGATATCGCAATTTTTTCCATCTTGGCCGTTATGCTTTTTAGAGGCGGCAGTGGGCCTCTTTGGCGTTGAGGCTGCAGACCGCCTGACCGGAAATCAATGAAACGGGTGGCGCAGGACGATCGTCTCGTTTCGATCGGCCCCGGTCGAGATCATGTCCACCGGCACGCCGCAGACCGATTGCAGGCGCTCGAGATAGGCGCGCGCCCGCGCCGGCAGCTTGTCGTATTCGCGCACGCCCACGGTGCTGTCCTTCCAGCCCGGAAGGATTTCGTACACCGGCTCACAAAGCGCCGCGTCCTCGGCGCCGGCCGGCAGCAGTTCGACGAGAGTCCCGGCCATCCGGTAGCTGGTGCAAAGCTTCACTTCCTCCATGCCGTCGAGCACGTCGAGCTTGGTGATGCACAGGCCCGAAACCCCGTTGATCTGGATGGAGCGCTTGAGCGCGGCGGCGTCGAACCAGCCGCAGCGTCGCGGCCGGCCCGTTGTGGCGCCGAATTCGTCCCCGCGCTTGCGCAGCAGCTCGCCGATCGCGTTGTCGAGCTCGGTCGGAAACGGCCCGGAGCCCACGCGCGTGGTATACGCCTTGGTAATGCCGAGAACGTAATGCAGCATCTGCGGCCCGATACCTGCCCCGGCAGCCGCCGTTCCGGCAACGCAGTTGCTCGAGGTGACGTAAGGGTAGGTGCCATGATCGACGTCGAGAAGCGCGCCCTGCGCCCCCTCGAACAGGAGGGCCTTGCCGGCCTTTGCCGCCGCATGGAGATCCCGCGATACGTCGGCGACGAGCGGCTTGAGGCGCGGCGCGAGAGCCAGCATCTCGTCGCGCGTTTTCGCAAAATCGACGGATTTTGCGCCCAGATATTTCGTCAGCACGAAATTGTGATAATCGAGCAGGGGTTCGAGCTTCCGGGAGAAGCGCTCGGGGACCAGGAGATCCTGCAGGCGGATCGCGCGGCGCGCGATCTTGTCCTCGTAGGCCGGGCCGATGCCGCGCCCGGTAGTGCCGATCTTGGGCACGCCTTTCGCCGATTCCCGCGCCACGTCGAGCGCTGCGTGGAAGGAAAATATCAGTGGACAGGCCTCCGAAATGCGCAGGCGTCCGCCGATTTCCACGCCGGCGGCTTCCAGCTCGTCCATCTCCTTGATCAGCGCCTGCGGCGAAAGCACCACGCCGTTGCCGATATAGCAGGTCACGCCGTTCCTCAAGATGCCCGAGGGAACGAGGTGCAGCACGGTCTTCTTGCCGCCGATCACCAGCGTATGTCCGGCGTTGTGTCCGCCTTGGAAGCGCACCACCCCCTGCGCATGGTCGGTGAGCCAGTCCACCACCTTCCCCTTGCCTTCGTCGCCCCATTGGGTGCCTATGACTACGACGTTCTTGGCCATGGCGACAACGTCTACCGAAGTGCGCCCGCGGCAACAGCGACGGCGTGCTTGCGAAGCAGCCGGCGCGGTCGTTTAGGCGTGCCTATGACTACGACGTTCTTGGCCACCGTTTCAGCTCTTGCCCAGTTTGCGCACGGTCCACTTGCCGGCGCGCTTGACGAGCTCGCGGTCGCAGTCGGGTTGAGCGCGCTCCGCCATGTGTCCAGGAAGCCCGACCACGACGACCTCCCCGGCGGTTCGCAGCTTGCGGATCGCGGTGGCGAGCCCTGGATCGTTCGAGTGCGGTGCACGAATGGCGGCCGCTCCCGCCTCGTGGGGCGCAGTGCGCGCGAGATCGCGCAGGTCCATGCTAAATCCCGTTGCCGGCCGCGCGCGTCCGAACGCCTTTCCGACCTCGTCGTAACGCCCGCCAAGCGCGACCGCGTTGGCCACACCCGGTGCATAGGCCGCAAACACCGCTCCGCTGTGGTAGCGATATCCGCGCAGGTCCGCCAGATCGACCGACACGGGGATGCTGCCGCTTCTGGAGAGTACCTTGAGGTCCCTGAGCGCCGCGTCGATTTCGCGATACCTGGGCAGCACGCGCCGCGCGCGCTCGAGTATCGTGTAGTCTCCATAGAGCTCCGGAAGGACAAGCAATGCCTTGCGTGTCGCTTTCGGCAAGGGTTGCGTCACCACGCGCAGCGCCGGCAGATCCTTGCCCTCCAGCGCTTCATACAGTTCCGACTCGAGCTCGGCACCGACCGCCCCGTGCCGGCAAATCGCGCGGAACACGGCGACGTGGCCGATATCCAGGCGCGCCCCGGAAATACCGCACGCGGCCAGCGAATCGACAAGAAGCTGCTGGATCTCCAGATCGCTCTCAATTCCGGGGTGGCCGTAGATTTCTGCGCCGATCTGCAAGGGCTCCCGAGTCGAGGCTAGACCCCGCGGCCGGGTCAGCAAGACGCTTCCCGCATAACACAGCCGCGTGACACCTTTCCTGTTTAGCAGGTGTGAATCGATCCGTGCGACCTGGGGCGTGATGTCGGCGCGCACGCCCATCATCCTCCCGGAAAGCTGGTCGACCAGCTTGAAAGTGCGAAGGTCCAGAACGTGCCCGGTGCCCGTCAGCAGCGATTCGAGGTACTCGAGCATGGGGGGAATCACCAGTTGGTACCCGTGCACGCGGAACAGCTCGAGGAGCTTCGCGCGCATGCGCTCGATGCGCTGAGCCTGCGGCGGCAGAATGTCTTCGAAGTTTTCCGGAAGGAGCCAGTTACGCATCAAGGAAGCGCGCCTAGCGGACGAAGAACAGGATCAGCAGGCCGACCAGCATCGAGGAAAGCCCGAAAAAACGGATCTGTCCGTCAGTGAACTCCGTGATGCGGCGGAAGGTCTCGCGCCACAGCGTCGGAAGAAGAAACGGCAGCAGGCCCTCGATAATCAGCATGAGGGCAAATGCCATGAGAAACGTCGTGCCCATTCACTTGCCGCCCTTTCCCGAGTTTCTGAAATACCTGAAGAACTCGGAGTTGGGATCGAGCACGATCACGTCGTTCTTGTTCTTGAAGCTCGAGCGGTAGGCGTCGAGGCTGCGGTAGAAGGCGTAGAACTCGGGATTCTCGTTGAAGGCGCGCGCGTAGATGGCGGCGGCCCTGGCATCGCCTTCGCCCTTGACGCGCTGAGCGTCGCGGTAAGCCCCGGCGATGATGATTTCGCGCTCGCGGTCCGCTTCGGCGCGGATTTTCTCCGCCGCGGAGAAGCCCTGCGAGCGCAGCTCGGCCGCGACGCTCTTCCGCTCGGCGTCCATCCTTCGGTAGACCGACTCGCTGACTTCCTGCGGAAGGTCCACTCGCTTCAGGCGCACATCGACAATCTCCATGCCGATCTTTTTCATATCTTCGTCGACTTTTTCTCGAACGACCTGCATGATCTTGTCGCGCTCGCCGGAAATTACGTCGTGAACGATGCGCTTGCTGAATTCGTCCTGCAGCGCGGCCTTTACCGTCTGGCTCAGCTGCGTTTGGGCGCGTGTTTCGTCCCCTTGGACGCTGATGTAGTACTGCCGCATGTCCTGGATGCGCCACTTGACGAAGGAGTCGACCAGGACATTTTTCTTCTCCGAGGTGATGAAGCGCTCGGTGTCGGCCGTATCTAGGGTCAGGATTCGCTTGTCGAAATAGCGCACGTTTTGGATCAGCGGGAACTTGAAATACAAGCCGGGCTCGTCGATCAGATCCTTGATCTCACCGAGCTGGAACACGATGGCCCGCTGGCGTTGATCCACGGTAAAAGCGGACAGGGCTGCGAGCACGATCGCGCCGGCGATGATCGCGAGGAGGATTCCGGAACGGCTCATCATGGCCGGTCCCCCCGCTCGCGCCCGCGCAGCGCGTCGCGCGAGCGGGCGCCGGTATCCGGCGCCGGCGGCGGCTCCGTGACACGGGACGGCCCCGATGGCGCTTGCCCCTCCGGCAGCACGCCCGCCGAGGACATCTGGATGATCTTGTCGAGGGGAAGATAGAGCAGATTGCTCCCCGCCTTGGCGTCGATCAGGATCTTGGCGGCACTCGACAGGACCTGCTGGATGGTATCGATGTACAGACGCTCACGTGTCACCTGAGGCGCCTTGTTGTACTCGACGAGGACTTGCCGGAAGCGCGAAGCTTCGCCTTCAGCGTTGGCGATGACCCGGCTACGATAGCCGTTGGCCTCTTCGAAAAGACGCGAAGCGGTTCCCCGCGCCTTGGGCACGACATCGTTGTAGTACGCCTGGCCCTCGTTCTTCTGACGCTCCAGATCCTGCTTGGCGCGCACCGCATCGTCGAACGCCGCCTGCACCTGCTCGGGCGGCTGGGCGTTCTGCACCGTGACGTTGCTGATCGTAATCCCGGTCTTGTAGCGGTCGAGGATATCCTGCATGAGCTTCTGGGCCTGCACGGCGATCTGTTCACGCCCTTCGTAGAGGACGAAGTCCATCTTGCTCTTGCCGACGATCTCGCGGATAGCGGTTTCCGCGGCCTGCAGCACCGTGTCCTCAGGACGCCGGTTGTTGAATAGGTAATCCATCGGATCCTTCAGGATGTACTGCACCGCGAATTGGAGATCGATGATGTTCTCGTCGTCGGTCAGCATCAGCGACTCGCGCAGGACCTTGGTCTTGACGCTGTTGCGATAGCCCACCTCGACCGTACGCCTACCCGTAAGATCGACGATCTCATTGCTCTGGATGGGATACGGCATGCGCCAGCGCAGCCCCGAATTGGTCACCTCGGAGAACTTGCCAAAAGTGAGTACGACTCCCCGCTGACCCTCCACGACGATGTAGAAACCGCTCGCGAGCCAGGCGACGAGCACGGCCAAGACGATCAGGCCCGCTCCTCCGCCCAGCTGCCGGACGCTCGGCGGTTCGCCAGGATCCCCGTCTCCGCCGCGGCGCCGGCCGAACAGCCCGTTCAGCTTTTGGTTGAAGTTGCGCCACATCTCGTCGAGATCGGGCGGCCCCTCGTTGCCTCCGCCTCGCTTGCCCCATTGCGGATCGTTCAATGACATAAAAATCCTGCGGCCGCTTGGCCCAGTTTCTCCGAATCAGTCGATTTTGGCGGGCTCGCCGGAGATGTCCTCGAGGCTGTTGCCTCGATCAAGGCCCGGCGCAGGCCATCCACGCCGTCGCCCGTTTTTGCGCTTAGACGAACGCGGCAGATTCTATCATATTCGTTCCGGTCGACTCCCGGATGAAGGCCGTTCCGGTCGATCTTGTTCCACACCAGAAGCCGGGGAATGGCGCTCGCGCCGATTTCGGCGAGGACTTTGTCCACTTCGACGATCTGCGCCTCGCGTGCATCGTTTGCCGCGTCGACCACGTGCAGAAGCAGGTCGGCGTGAATGGTTTCCTCGAGCGTCGCCCGGAAAGCCGCGACGAGTGTGTGCGGAAGATCGCGGATGAACCCGACCGTGTCGGAAATCGTGACGTTTCCGGCTTCGGGCAGGTACAGCCTGCGCGTCGTGGTGTCGAGCGTCGCGAACAGCCGATCCTCGGCAAGCGCTCGCGCATGAGTCAGGGTATTGAAAAGCGTCGACTTGCCGGCGTTGGTGTAACCCACGAGCGATAGCGAGAAAGAACTGCCCCGAGCCCGCGCGCGCCGCTGCACTTCTCGTCTGCGCTGAAGCTTGCCGAGCTTGTCCTTGAGCACTTTGACGCGGGTCGCGATCAGCCGCCGGTCGACTTCCAGCTGTGTCTCGCCCATGCCCCCAAGAAAGCCCCGGCCGCCCCGTTGCCGCTCCAGGTGCGTCCAGCCGCGCACCAGCCGCGTCGCCGCGTGCTGGAGTTGCGCGAGCTCGACCTGGAGCTTGCCTTCGTGGCTCTTCGCGCGCTGGGCGAAAATCTCGAGGATCAGGCGCGTGCGATCGACGACCGGGCAGCCGAGCGCCTTTTCCAGGTTGCGCTCCTGCACCGGCGACAAGACGTGATTGAATACTGCGAGCGAGGCGTCCTGCTCTTGCAGAGTTCGCTTGATCTCCTCGACCTTTCCGGAACCTGCGAAATGGGCGGGGTCGGGTCGGTGGCGGCGCCCGCGCACCAAGGCCCGCGTCAGGATTCCGGCGCTTGCAGCGAGAAGGCCCAGCTCTTCAATGCCCTCGGCGTAGCCACCCACGCCGAAGTCCAAGCCTACGAGCACGGCAGCGTTGCGCTCCGACGAACGCTCAGCCATCGCGCCAAATCAGAGTCGATAACGCGGCCGTATCAACTCTCGGGAGAGGAATGATCGACCGCCAGATTGACTGCACGCGAGGGTACGACGGTGGAGATGGCGTGCTTGTACACCATTTGCGTCACGGTGTTCTTGAGGAGCACGACGTACTGGTCGAAAGACTCGATCTGACCCTGGAGCTTGATCCCGTTGACAAGATAGATCGATACCGGCACGTGCTCCTTGCGCAGGGTGTTCAGGAACGGATCTTGTAGTAATTGTCCTTTATTGCTCATGGGTTATCCCGGAGTCGTATTATTTGAAGTCCTACTGTAAAGGGTTTTGCGGAAAATGCCAATGTACTGCTTACCAAGTTTGCTGGCTCCCCAACACTGATTCTCAGACACGCCTGTCGACGTAAGGGTTCCTGCCGCTGCGAAATTCGATCCGGAGGGGCGTCCCTTCCAGCCGAAACACCCTGCGGAAATCGGACTCGAGATAACGCCGGTAGCTGTCGGGCACGGCGTTGAGCGCGGTCCCGTGCACCACGACGATCGGGGGGTTGCTCCCGCCTTGATGCGCGTAGCGGAGCTTGGGCCGCGAGAGCCCCGCGCGCGGCGGCGCCTGCTTTGCCACGGCAGCGATAAGAGCGCGGGTAAGCCTCGGGGTGGGCAGCTTGGCCATAGCCGCCCGATAGGCCGCGTCCACCGAGTCGATGATCCGCTCGATGCCCCGGCCTTCGCGAGCCGAGATGTAATGAAAACGCGCAAACGAGAGAAATTTCAACTTGCGCGCGATGGCGCGCCTGGTCATGTCGCGTGCGTAGCTGTCCACGCCGTCCCATTTGTTCACCGCCACCACCACGGCCCGCCCGCGCTCCAGGATGAATCCGGCGATGTGCGCGTCCTGATCCGAGATCTCGCCTTGAGCGTCCAGAACGAGGATCGCGACATTGGCCCGATCGATAGCCTGCAATGTCTTTATGACGGAGAACTTCTCGACGCTTTCGAATACCTTCCCGCGGCGTCTCAATCCGGCCGTGTCGACGAGGACATAGCGGCGGCCCTGCACCCTGAGCCCCACGTCGATCGCGTCGCGCGTGGTGCCCGGCTCCTCGAACGTCACGACGCGCTCCTCACCGGCCAGCGCGTTGACGAGCGTGGATTTTCCGGCATTGGGCCGGCCTACGACGGCAATTCGGACTGCGCCGTCGGGTTCGCCGCTGTCTTTTCCAGGGGGAAAATCGGCGAGCGCGGCCTCCACCAGATCGCGCACCCCCTCTCCGTGCTCGGCGGAAATCGCGTACGGCACACCCAGTCCCAGCTCGTGGAATTCGAGCGTGGCGAGCTCGGGACTCATGCCTTCGGCCTTGTTGACCGCGACAAACACGCGCCGGCCGATCCGCCGCAGTTCCTCTCCGATCGCGCGGTCCTGCGCCGTGAGGCCCTCGCGAGTATCGGTGACCAGCATGATGATGTCGGCTTCGGCGATTGCGGTTCTCGCCTGCTTGGCCATCTCGACGAACACGCCTCCCGCTTCCGGCTCGAGCCCGCCGGTATCGACCACGAGGTACGGTCGTTCACCCAGGCGTCCCACCCCGTAGTGGCGGTCTCGCGTCAGACCCGGGACATCGGCGACCAGTGCATCCCGGGTGCGCGTGAGCCGGTTGAACAGCGTGGACTTGCCGACGTTGGGCCTGCCGACGATGACGAGAGTCGGTTTCAATGCTGCGTCCAATCCCGATTACTCAGTGCTCAAGGCGAACAGATTGCCGTCCTGCGTCTGCACTAGGAGCCCGCGCTCGAGCCGCACGAGCAACGATCTGATCGGGCTGCCGTCGGTAGCGACACGGCCGACGAGGGCGCCGCTTTCTCGCGAAAGGAAATGCACGTAGCCCTCGACGTCGCCCACGGCGACCTCTCGCCCCAGGGAAAGAGGCGCTGTAAGGCGCCTCAGGAACAGGCGATCCTGCTTCCAGATCGTCGCGCCGCCGGCACGGTCCAGAGCGTGCACCGCGCCTTTGTCGTCGCTGACAAAGACGTAGCGCGCGTCGATCGCCAGCCCCGCGGTGCTCGAGAGCTCGCGCGACCAGAGTGCGTTGCCGCTGGCGAGGTCGAAGCAGCCGATACGCCCCTGGTAGGCCACGGCGCACACTTCGCGCTCGGCGACGATCGGCAGCCCGACCACGTCGGTGACGCGCTCCAGCTCAGTGGCGCCCCGAGGCAACGCGACGGTCGTTTCCCAGCGCACGCTGCCGTTGGCGAGCGCGATCGACACGAGCTTGCCTCCGGCAAACCCGGTAAGGAGATAACCCCGGTCGGCGACCATGCCTACAGGGGAACGGACCGAGAGAGGCGGACTCGATCGCTGGTACAGCCAGCGCCGCTTGCCGTCCCTCGCGTCGAGCGCGAACAGGCGACCGTCGGCGCTGCGGACGATCACCAGATCCCCGGTCACGACGGGCGCCGAAAGGACCTCGCTCGATACGCGCGCGCGCCATCGCGCCTCGCCCGAACGCCCATCGAGCGCTATGACCTCGCCGTCGAACGTTCCGACCGCTACGAGCGTGCCGTCGGAGCCCACTCCGCCGGAAAGCGTGCGGCCCACATTGACCCGCCATGACTCCCGCCCGGCCGACGCTTCAAAGCGGGCGACGGTACCGTCCTGGGCCGCGGCGTAGACGCCGTCGACCGCCAGCGCAGGAAACAGTATGGCGTCTCCCGCCTCGCCGACGCGCGCCTGCCACAGCGTGCGCACCGGTGTGCTCGCAGGCAATTCCGACAGCTCGGCCATCTTCGGTCCAGCCGAGCCTGAGCATCCGGCGAGCAGCACCACGCCGGCGAGGAAGAGCCGCCGCATCAGCCTTCTCCGAGCGCCTCGAGCTTGAGCCGCAGCGCATCGCGCAGCGGTCCCCCTCCGGCTTTCTCCAGCGCGGCCTTATAGGCGGCTCGCGCTTCGGAACGTCTCTTCTGCGTAGCGAGAATGTCCCCGCGCTGCGAGGCATACAGGGCTTCGAAGCCCGGGTGAGGCTTTGCTTCGAGAATTTTCAGCGCTGCGTCGGGCTCGTTGTCGTCGAGCAATACGCTTGCCAGCCTCAAGGCGGCGGTCGAGCGTATTTCATCGCTCCTCGCGTGCTCGACGACCCATTGAAGTTGCGCGCGCGCGGTCTTCAGGTCTCCCGCTTGAAAATGGACTTTGGCCGAAACCAGCGCTGCGAGCGGCGCGTAAGCGCTGCGCGGAAAGTTCTCCAGAATCGCCCCCGCAGCCTCCCGGGTCGTCTTGAGATCGTTGGCGCGCGCCGCCTTCTGCAGCGTGTCGTACAGCACGGCGGCCTGCGCGGCTTGCGAGCGTTGATACCATGTCCAGGCGTTCCATGCTCCGATAGCCGCGAGCAACAGCGTGGCGCCGAGAATGATCGCGCCGCCGTGGTCCTTCCACCAGGCCTTGAAAGCTTCGAGCTGTTCCTGTTCTTCGAGATCGTATGCCGCCATGACGGTTCCCAGTTCCTGTGACGAGCGCTCAAGCGCTCTGTTGGATGATTCCGGCCACGAGTGCGGGTGCGACCCGCACTTGGGCGTCCGCCGCGCGCAAGGGTTTCAGGCTGACTTCACCGGCAGCCAGTTCTTCAGGGCCGATGATGATAGCAAAGCGCGCGCCGCTCGCGTCGGCCTTCTTCATTTGTGCCTTGAAGTTGCCGCCGCCGGCGTGCATGAGCACGATGAGACCGGCATCGCGCAGGCTCTCGGCGAGGCGCAGCGCCGGCGCACCGGTCCCGTCACCGGCGTGGACAATGTATGCGTCCGCTGGGCGAGCCGGAGCGACGAATTGGTATTCCTTCATCAGCAGCACGATGCGCTCCACGCCCATGGCAAAGCCGCAGGCAGGCGCCGCCTTGCCGCCGAGCTCCTCGATCAGCCCGTCGTAGCGCCCTCCGCCGGCTATCGTTCCCTGCGATCCCAGGCGAGTCGTGATCCACTCGAACACCGTGCGGTTGTAGTAATCGAAGCCGCGCACCAGGCGCGGATCGACCACGAAGCCTGTATCGGCCGCGTCGAGCAGTGCCTGCAGCGCTGTGAAGTGTTCGCGAGCGGCATCGTCGAGATAGTCGGCGAGTTTCGGCGCGGCTTCTACCAGATGCTGGAGACGGGGATTCTTGCTGTCCAGCGTGCGCAGCGGATTGGAGTGCAGGCGGCGGCGGGCGTCTTCGTCTAATTGATCCAGGTGCGCTTCGAAGTACTTCACCAGATCGACCCGGTGCCGCGCCCGCGCTTCGGCGTCGCCTATGGAGTTGATATGCAGTTCCACGTCGGCGATGCCGAGCTGCTTCCACAAACGGGCGAGCATGACGATTTGCTCGGCATCGACATCCGGCCCGGCGAAACCCAGAGCCTCGACGTCGATCTGGTGGAATTGCCGATATCGTCCTTTCTGCGGCCGCTCATAACGGAACATTGGACCGCCGGTCCAAACCTTCTTCGGCCCATCGTAGAGCAAACTATGCTCGATTGCCGCACGCACGATCCCGGCAGTCGCTTCCGGGCGCAGCGTGAGACTGTCGCCGTTGCGGTCGGGAAAGGTGTACATCTCCTTCTCGACGATGTCGGTAGCCTCGCCGATGGAGCGGCTGAACAGCTGGGTCGGCTCGACCACGGGCAGGCGCATATTCCCATAGCCGTAGCCGGCGAACAGACTGGCGACTGCGCTATCGAGAAAAATCCAAAATTTCGCCTCCTCCGGCAGGATATCGTTCATCCCGCGGATGGCCTGAATGTTCTTGTTCATGACGCTTCTTGGCGGCAGCGCCAGCCGCCGTTAAAAGACTTAGTGAGTTGCCCGGATGGGAATGGTCTTGTCGTTGCTGTCCGCTTCGCCATCGCCGCCCTGGCCCTTCTTTGCCGGTGCGGCGAGCCGTGCGCGCGCCGCGCCGTCACCCGCGTAGGTGGCAGCCACGTAATCGTCCACCAGACGCTTGAAGTCTTCGGCGATCGACTCGCCCTTGAGAGTCACTGTCTTCACTCCATCCACGTAGACCGGCGCGACCGGGCGCTCACCGGACCCGGGGAGGCTGATGCCGATGTTGGCGTGCTTGCTTTCGCCGGGCCCGTTGACGACGCAGCCCATGACCGCGACGTGCATGTCTTCGACTCCGGGATAGCGCTCGCGCCACTGGAGCATCTGTTCCCGAAGATAGCGTTGGATCTTTTCAGCGAGTTCCTGGAAATAGGTGCTGGTGGTGCGGCCGCAACCCGGGCAAGCGATCACCATCGGCGAGAACGAGCGCAGGCCCATGGTCTGGAGCAACTCCTGAGCGACGACGACCTCGCGGGTGCGGTCCCCGCCGGGCTCCGGGGTGAGCGAAATACGAATCGTGTCGCCGATACCCTCCTGGAGCAAGACCCCGAGCGCGGCGGTGGAGGCCACGATGCCTTTTGTTCCCATCCCCGCCTCGGTAAGCCCGAGGTGCAGCGGATAGTCGCAGCGGCGGGCAAGCTCGCGGTACACGGCGATCAAATCCTGGACGCCGCTCACCTTGCACGAGAGGACGATGCGGTCACGGGCGAGACCCAGCTGCTCCGCGCGTGCCGCCGATTCGAGCGCCGAAGCGACCAGGGCCTGCCGCGTTACGGTGTCGGAATCGACAGGTTCCGCGGTGCGCGCGTTTTCGTCCATGAGCCGCGCAAGCAGCTCCTGATCGAGGCTGCCCCAGTTGACGCCGATTCTCACGGGCTTGTCGTAGCGGCACGCCATCTCGATCAGGGTCGCGAATTGCTCGTCGCGCTTGGCGCCGCGGCCGACATTGCCCGGGTTGATCCGGTACTTTGCCAGCGCCCGCGCGCAATCGGGGTGCTCGGCGAGCAGCTTGTGCCCGTTGAAATGGAAATCGCCCACCAAGGGCACGTCGCAACCCATCGTGTCGAGGCGCTCGCGGATGCGCGGGACCTGCGCCGCCGCCTCGGCGGTGTTGACCGTGACGCGCACGAGTTCCGAACCGGCGCGGGCAAGCTCGTGGACCTGGGTCGCGGTGCTCTGGAAGTCGGCAGTATCGGTATTCGTCATAGATTGCACTAACACCGGTGCGCCCCCCCCGATCAGCGCGTGTCCGACGCGGACCTGGCGAGTCTTGTGTCTCGGAATATTCGTCATCGGTTGTTCAATCCAGCGTCAGTCGCGCGACTTCGATCTCGATGTAGGGTTTGAGATCGACGGGGCTGTCGTTGTAGGTGAGGCGCACGGCCGCGCCGTTGCCGATCACAAGAGACAAGGGGGGCCGTCCGGCGACGACCCTGCGGCTTCCAGCGGGATTCAGTTGCGACATCAGCGTCCTGCCGTCCCGGTCCCTGATCTCGACCCAGGATTCGCTGTCGAACTCGAGCCGAATCCGTCCTTCGCCTGCGCCGCCTCCTCCAGAGGGCCGCTGCGACTGCGCAGCAGGGGACTCCACCGCGCTGATTGAAGGCGCAGCTGGAACCTCACTTTCTGCAGGCGGCACGGCGGGCCGTGCCGCAGAAGGCGCTTTGACTGGCGGGGGAGGTGTATTCGGCGCGAATCTCGCCCAAGGAAAAGCTCCCGCGCGCCACTCATAGAGTATGCCGGCCACGACGATCAGGACGAGGACCGAAAAAGCCAGGTAGGCGCGGGTGCCGCGTTTGCCGTGCTTCACAAAGGGGATGCCCTTGTCGCGCAGATCGAGGTCGATCTCCCCGGGGACGTAGCGCTGCTCGAGCTCGTCGAGCATGGGCTGCGGATCCGTGTCGAGCAGCTTGGCGTAACCGCGCACCATCCCGCGGACGAACGTCGCTCCGGGCAGCTTGTCGAACTCCTCGGCTTCGAGCGCCTCGATCTGGCGCGCGCCGTATTTGAGTCGTTGCGCGACATCGGCGATCGACAGCTTGCGCTCGGCGCGCAGTTGCGCGAGCATCTGTCCGGGCCCGGCCTTGACGGAAGGTACGTCGGGTTCAACCCTCTGGTTCATTCGAACCGCCCCTTTTGCAGTTCCTGGTATTCCTTCGACCCGGGAAAGCGCCGACGCAGCTGGTTGGCGTAGTTCGTCACTGTGGAAGAATCCCCCAGTCTGCGTTCAATCCGCAACGCAAGCCATAACGATTCCGCGGTCGGCTCGGCAAGCTTGTTGTAACGGCCTGTCAGGCTGCGCGCGGCGTCGAGTTCCCCGCGCCGGTACTTGAGCTGGGCGAGATCGATCAACGCCGGATAGTAGTTCGGATCCAGCTTGAGCGCGCGTTCGAGATAGTCGTGGGCATCGCGCTCGTTGTTCTTGCGCATCGCGCATACCGCCGCCATCGCATAGGACTTTTGCGGCGTAGCGTAGAGGGGATGGCGGACTGCCATCAGGAAATAGCGGATCGATTCTTCTTCGCGCTTGTTTTCGCAAAGAAACCACGCGTAGTTGTGATTGGCATCCGGGTCGTTGGGATTCATCCTGAGGGAACGCTGGAACGCCTCCTCCGCCAGGTCCTTTTCGCGCAAGTCGCCGTACACGAGGCCGAGCACGTTGTAGGCGGGCGCGTAACCCGAGTCGGCCGCGACTGCGGTGCGCGCTTCCGCGAGCGCCACGCCGAGGTTTCCTCTCTGATAGTAGGCGCCGGCCAGCTCGGTGTGAATACGCGCGCGCTCCCGCGCGCCGGCCACCTCCCCGATGATGGCTCCGCCGCCGTTTTCACCGGGCAAGTCGCCTGAGAGCGGCCCTCCGGCGCAGCCGAAAAGCGCCGCGGCACCGGCGAGCACCGTGGCGGCGCGCCGCAATCGATTCAAGAGCCCGTCCCTTCCAGGCGCGCCGGCCTGCGGGTACGGTCATGGATCTTTCCGGCCAGTTGTCCGCACGCTGCATCGATTTCGTCCCCGCGCGTCTTACGCGTGGTCGTGACGATCCCCGATGCGCTGAGCACCTCGCTGAACCGTTCGATCACTCGACGCGGGGAGCGCACAAAACCTGAATTCGGAAACGGATTGAACGGAATCAGGTTGATCTTGCACGGCACCCGCGAAACCAAATCTATGAGCTGGCGTGCGTGCTCCTCGGCGTCATTGACGCCTTCGAGCATGATGTATTCGAAGGTAATGAAGTCGCGCGGGGCACGCTCGAGGTAGCGCCGACACGCGGCCAGCAATTCGGCGAGCGGGTACTTGCGGTTGATGGGCATGAGCGTGTCGCGCAGCGCGTCATTCGGCGCGTGCAACGATACCGCAAGCGCCACCGGGCATTCCGCGCCCAGGCGGTCGATCATCGGCACGATGCCGGAAGTGGAGAGCGTCACACGGCGTCGCGAAAGCCCGTAGGCGTCCTCGTCTACCATCAGCTTCAGCGCCGAGACGGTATTGTTAAAGTTGAGCAGCGGCTCGCCCATGCCCATCAACACGACGTTGCTGATGACGCGCTCGCCGCCCGGGGTCGCGCCGAGCTCGCGGTTGGCAAGCCAGAGCTGTCCGATGATTTCGGACACCGAGAGATTGCGGTTGAATCCCTGCCTGCCGGTCGAGCAGAACTGGCAGGCAAGGGTGCAGCCCGCCTGGGTGGAGATGCACAAAGTACCCCGGTTCGTTTCGGGTATGAATACCGTGTCCACCGCATTGCCTTTGCCGACGTCGAGCAGCCACTTGCGAGTTCCGTCTCGGGCCAAGCTGTCGCTCACGATTTGCGGCGGCGAAACGCACGCGGTCCGCGCGAGCTTTTCACGCAGCGATTTCGCGACGTCGCTCATCCGCGCAAAATCCGATTCGCCGAGACGGTGCATCCAGCGCTTGAGCTGTCGCGCCCGGAACGGCTTCTCTTCGAGGTCTGCGACGAAGGCGGCGAGCCCTTCGCCGTCCAGATCGAGAAGATTGATGCTCATTTACGGGAAAAGATCTCGGAGGCGGGGAAAAAGTATGCGATCTCGGTGCGGGCGGCCTCGGGCCCGTCTGAACCGTGCACCGCGTTCGCATCGATGCTCTCGGCAAAATCGGCGCGGATCGTGCCTTTTTTCGCCTTCTTCGGATCGGTCGCGCCCATCAATTTGCGGTTCCGCGCAATGGCGTCCTCACCCTCCAGCACCTGCACCATGATCGGCCCGGAGATCATGAATCTGACGAGATCGCGGAAAAACGGACGCTCGCGATGCACGGCGTAGAAGCCTTCGGCCTCCCTTTGCGACAGATAGCGCATGCGCGCCGCCACGATATTCAAGCCGGCCTGCTCGAACCTCGAGTAGATCTGTCCGATGGCGTTTTTCGCTACGGCATCCGGTTTGACGATGGACAAGGTTCGCTCTACAGCCATGCAAAATCTCCGGTTGGAATTCTGGAAGCGACACACGAAACTCGTCTAAGGTTTTATTTTATCAGGCTTTTGCCGGAGTGTCGCGCGTCCGGCCGATGCCTTGTCTGGTGGGTCGTCTACCATCATCGAAAGACCGGGCCGGGTAAAAACCGGTTCATCATGTCAGCGTTCTGTAAGTCTAGCATCAGGTTATTGCAAGCCTGACCCGCGTACAGTTTCACGCGTAGTCTCTTTCCTCCTCTGTGGCGTGGGGGCGCGTCGCGCTCCCACGCACTTTTTTTTCCGAGATGTCCGTGCGCCCTGCTCAAGAACCCGGAGCCCGTCCGCGTGCTATCCTGAACTTCGAACCAGTTCAACCACTTGTCATGCGAGTCCTGATCGTCGAAGACGACAATGCGCTGGCGGACGGGCTGATGCGAACGCTCAGGCAATCGGCCTACGCCGTGGATCACGCGGAAACGGGCGAGCTTGCGTTGCGGGCCTGCGCGGAAGAACACTATGACCTTGTCGTGCTCGACATCAGTCTTCCGGGCATCGACGGGTTCGAGGTGTTGCGCCAACTGCGCCGCGACAACCACTCCGGCAGCATCCTGATCCTTACCGCTCACGAAGCCGAGGCGGATCGCGTGCGCGGCCTCGACCTCGGAGCCGACGACTACGTCGCGAAGCCTTTCTCGCTCCCCGAGCTGGAAGCGCGCGTGCGGGCGCTCATCCGCCGCAGCCAAGCGGTAAAGAACCCCAAGCTGCGTTTCGGTCGCTTGAGTGTCGATACGGTAGCGCGACGCGCGAGCATCGGATCGGACCTTCTCGACCTCACCCCGCGCGAGTGGGCGGTGCTCGAATACCTGCTCATGCGTGTCGGCCAGGTGGTCAGCAAGGAGCATATGCTGCAGGCCATGTGCAGCTGGGATGACTCGCTGACGCACAACGCCATTGAAGTGTACATCTCGCGATTGCGCTCAAAGCTCCACGACGCCGGAATCAGGATTCGCACGGTGCGAGGATTCGGCTACATGGTCGAAGACCCGGATGCAGTCTAGCCTTCGCCGACAACTCACCTACTGGCTCATCGGTCCGCTGCTGTTGCTCGTTACCGCGGGAAGCTTCATCTCCTACCGCATCGCGCTCAGCGCTGCGACCAAGGCCTACGACAGTGCGCTTCTGGATCCGGTGCTCGCGATTGCCAGCCATCTTCACGATACCGGCAGCCGGCTCGAGCTCGACCTGCCTTCGATCGCGATCGAAGCGCTGCGCATCGATACCGAGGATCGTGTCTACTATCAGGTGTTGGGGCCCGCTGGCGAACTGATTGCCGGAACGCCGCGGCTGCCGGCGCCGCCGGAGCGCCTGGCTCCGGAGGAACATGTTTTCTACGATGCAAAGCTCGAGGGCGAGCGCATGCGCGTCGCGGCCCGCGCGGTCAAGGCCGACGCGGGAACCGCGATCGTCCAGGTTGCAGAGACGCTGGTGAAACGAGACAAGCTCGTGCTGGAGCTCCTGGTTGCCTCCACGGTGCCCCAGTTGCTGATAGCGTTTGCAGCGGTAGCTCTTTTCCGGCTCGGCATCGGCCAGGGACTCAGGCCCCTGGACCGCCTTCGCGACGAGATCGCGGCACGCTCTCCGCGCGACCTTCGCCCGGTGTCCGAGCAGGACAAGCCGCAGGAGGTCCGCTCGCTCATAGGCGCGCTCAACCGGCTGCTTTTCCGGCTGAACGCGGCGATCGAATCGCAGCGGCGCTTCATCGCCAACGCGGCACACCAGCTGCGGACGCCTCTTGCGGGACTCAAGACTCACGCGGAGCTTGCGCGCCGCCAGCCCTCGACATCGGAACTGAGCTCGCTTCTGGATATGATCGCAGGGGAGACTCAGCGCACGAGCCACCTCGTCAACCAGCTGCTGACTTTGGCGCGCGCGGAGCCGGGAGAAGCAGCGAGCGGCCAGCCCGTCAACCTGCACGAGACCATCAGTCGCGACCTGCGCGACTGGGTGCAACGTGCCGTCGGGAAAAACATCGATCTCGGCTTCGAGCTGGAGGATGCCTGGATTCTGGGTGAACCGCTCCTGCTGCGCGAGCTGGTCGCGAATCTGCTCGACAATGCGCTGGCGTATACCCAGGCGGGCGGCAGCGTCACGGTGCGCACGGGAGTACGCGACGGCGAGTCGGTGCTCGAAGTCGAAGACAACGGGCCGGGCATTCCCGAGACCGAGCGCGAGAAGGTTTTCGAGCGCTTCTACCGCATCGCAGCGACCGGAGGCGAAGGCTGCGGGCTGGGATTGTCCATCGTCTCGGAGATCGCGGAGAGGCACAGCGGCAGGATCGACTTGAGCTCGCCCCCGGCGGGGCGCGGGACTCTGATCCGGGCTGTTTTCCCGCGTCTGGCTGCGCAGGCCGCCCGCATCGTTCCCCCCGTTACTGCTCGAACGGTTCCCACGTCACGATGAGACCCGCCTCGCCCGGCGTCGCCCGAAATTCGCAAGCGTCGCCGATGCCCGGAACGCAGACGAGCTCGTCGCCGCAGAAAATCAAAGGCAGGCAGTCGCGGCGCCACGGCGGAATGCCCCGCTCCTGGAACAAATTCTTCAGCGTGCGCCGCGGCCGCCTGGTGTCCGGCCGCAAACGCTCCCCGCCCTGCCGCAGGCGCACGGTGACGCGCCCCGCGCGCAGTTTCGCGAGACTGAGACCTCGTCCTTCTTCCGGCTTGAACCTCAGCACTCCACCGAGCGAAACCATGGGCAGGGCGTTTCCGCCGTCCCAGGCTTCGCGCAGGTTTCGCTCGACCGCTTCTGAGGCGCGCCGCAGGTACAGCTTTTCCCGGTAGCGGAGAAATGTCCAACCCGGACCCGCGTCGCTGAACCGGGCATCGGCCCGAGACTCCTTGAGTTGGCGCAGCAGCTCGGTCGTCCGCGCCGCCGAAAGCGGCTCGATACCCCGAGTTTCGCACCAATGGCGCAGAACATTTTTCGCGCGAGCTTCGCCCAGCCGATGCAAGACCGGAATATCGACGGCGGCGCCGCCGCCGCAGCGCTCGAGATCGTCTCGTGCCATCTCGTCGAGCAGCTCCCGCGCCTCCGCGAGGTGGGCGGCGGTTCGAGCAATCGTCGCACGCGCCGCAGGAAATTGCCGCTCGAGCATCGGAAACGCCTCGTGCCGCAGAAAATTGCGCCGGCGGAGGGTATCGACGTTACTTTCATCCTCGATCCACTCGAGCCCGCGCAGGCGCGCGTAGGTCTCGATCTCCGCGCGGGACATCGCGAGCAGCGGGCGCAGCAATCGTGCGCGCGTGCCGGGAAGCCCCCTCAAGGGAGACATGGCGGAAAGGCCCCGCAGGCCTGCCCCGCGCAGAAGTCGCAGCAACAAGGTCTCGGCCTGGTCATCGCGGTGCTGCGCGAGGACGATGAAATCGGCGTCCACGCGGGCGAACGCGTCATAGCGGGCCCGCCGTGCGGCACCCTCCAGGCCGAGATTGCGGTAAGGACCGATGTCCACCATCTCCAGCTGGAGCGGAATCCGAAACCCGGCGCACAGCTGGGCGCAAAACTCCGCCCAGCGCGCGGCGTTGGAGCTGATGCCATGATTGATATGCACCGCGCGAAGCGAAAAACGCATGGCGGGCGCCAGCTCGGTCAAGGCGGCCAGCAGCGCTACCGAATCGACGCCGCCCGAGAGACCCAGTGCGAGGTGTGCCCCCGGAGAAATCGCCGGCGCAAGCACCGCCGCTGCCCTTTCGGGCAGTTCACCTGAGCTCGAGTTCCTTGAACTTCCCATAACCCATCAGGCGCTCGAAACGCTCCTCGACGAGTTCCTGGGGACGCTTCTCGGCAAGACCACGCAGCGCATCGGTGAGAGCCTTCTTCAGTCCTTGCGCCATGGCTACCGGATCGCGATGCGCGCCGCCCAGCGGCTCGTTGATGATCTTGTCGATCAGCCCGAGCGTCTTCAGCCGGCTCGCGGTAATGCCGAGCGTTTCCGCCGCCTCGGGCGCCCTGTCGGCGCTTTTCCACAAGATCGAGGCGCAGCCTTCCGGAGAAATCACCGAGTAAGTCGCATATTGAAGCATCATCACGATGTCGCCCACGGCGATGGCAAGCGCCCCGCCTGAACCGCCCTCGCCGATGATGGTGCACACGATCGGCACCCTCAGCTCCGCCATCACATAGAGGTTTCGGCCGATCGCCTCGGCCTGCCCGCGCTCTTCTGCGCCGATCCCCGGATACGCCCCGGGTGTATCGACGAAGCTCAAGACCGGGATGCCGAACCTTTCCGCGAGCCGCATGAGCCGCATGGCTTTGCGGTAGCCTTCCGGCCGGGGCATGCCGAAGTTTCGGAAGATCTTCTCCTTGGTATCGCGTCCCTTCTGATGGCCGATCACGATCACGGACTGGCCGTTGAAACGGGCAAGACCTCCGACGATCGATGGATCGTCGGCGAACGAGCGGTCGCCGTGCAGTTCCTCGAAATCGGAAAACAGCGCCGTGGTGTAATCGAGCGTGTACGGACGTTGCGGATGCCGCGCTACTTGAGCGACCTGCCAAGGCGTGAGCTTTCCATAGATCTCCTTGGTAAGCGCGGCGCTCTTTTTCTGCAGGCGCTGGATTTCCTCGGAGATGTCGGTCGCAGAGTCGTCCTGCGCGAAGCGCAGCTCCTCGATTTTCGCCTCCACCTCGGCGATCGGCTGCTCGAAATCGAGAAACGCCGTTTTCATAGGAGAAAATCCCGGAAAAACGCGCCATTGTACCCGATTCGCGAGGTCGACCGTCGGGTTCAATACTCGACTGGAATGGGATCGAGGCTGCGCCAAAGATACCAGCTTGCGACCGAACGCCAGGGGTCCCAGACGGAGGCGATCTTGCGCATCGTCCGAAGCGACACGGACCGGCCCCGGAAATAGTTCAGACAGATGGCACGCTGCAGCCCCAGATCGTCCAGCGGCAGCACATTGGGGCGCAACAAGCAAAACATCAGGAACATTTCCGCAGTCCAGCGACCGATGCCCCGAACCTGGACGAGCTCGGCGATCACCGCCTCGTCCTCCATCTCGGCCCAAGCCGCGACGTGCAGGCTCCCGTCGACAAATTGGCCGGCGAGCCCGGCGAGATACTCGGCCTTGCGCCTGGACAGGCCGCAAGCGATGAGCCTCGTGTGTCCCGCGTCGATGAGCTGCTCGGGAAGCACTCGCGGCGCGAGCGCAACGACGCGCGCCCAGATGCTGGCGGCGGCTTTGACCGAAATTTGCTGGCCAACGATCGAGCGAGCCAGGGTGAAAAACGGCTCGCCGCGCGGCGCGAGCGCGATGCGCGGATGAGCGCGGATGATCCGCGCGAGCACCGAATCGCGGCGCGCGAGCGCACGTTTGGCGCGGATCCAGTAGGCTGGGGCTGCCGCTCCCATGGAGTCAGGCACGTAAGGCAAGGGGCAGATTGAGGAGCAGATTCTGCGGCTTCATGCGCACCACGTTGTTCTCGTCCATCGACAAGGCCATGTACACGGGCTTGCCCGCTAGGTCGGCGCGCATCGCCGCCGGGTCTTCGAAATCGAGCCGGAACAGAGCGAGCATGCGCCTGAGCGTCCCGGGCTCGATCTCCTCTCCACGCCACAGGCCGTTGAGCATCGCGGTCGACTCCGAGTCCAGGCCGATGTGCCAGGCCCAGCCGTGGTCTTCGACCGAGCGCAGCGGCCCTACATTCACCTTGACGCCAAAGAAATGCCGGATCCATTTTTCCATCACTCGGCAGAATGCCTTGTTGGCGGCCCGCCCGAAGTTCATGCTGATCACGAAATCGTGGCGCTGATCGCGCAGCCAATAGGCCTGGGCGTTTTCCGTGTCGAGCACGTCGAGGTTCACGGTCGCGAGTGGCGCCTGGGATTCGACGATGAGACGGCCCAGGCTGCCGAGGCTGCCGCCCGAGGCGTGCATCTCGACGGTTTCGAGGTCGGCGAGCATCACCGCGCCGTCGTCGGTGCTCGCCTTCTGCTCCCGGAAGAAGAGCTCTCCTGCGCGCGGCTCGAGCGCATCGTCGCAGCCCTCGAGAATGCTGCGCACGATGATCTGCGCGAGCTGGTCGATGAAGAGGGGCGGGACGGAGACCTCGCCGGCCGAGAAAATCCCCAGGTAGCAGGATTCCAGCGACGCCGCGCGCTTCAATCTCCCGAGAAACGCGGACAGAACGCGGTAGTTGTCGCGGGCATCCGCGTCCTCGACGTTCTCCAGCGCCGACGCGCTCGGGTCCCGGCGCGGATCTTCCATGAGCGCCTCGTGCAGCGCGATCTCGTTCGGTCCGGATTCCTCCGCGGGCCGGATCTCCGGGCGCATCAGGTAGGCGCGCAGGAAATCGTCCGTGATGGAAAGCCGTCCCTCGCTGTCGCGCTCGAGCAGGTGAAAACCAGAATTGCGCCAGAAATCTTGAGAAATTGTGAATTGCTCCTGAAGTTCAAGAACTTAACGATTTGCGACTTCTCATCTTGCCAGAGATAACGCCTCCGAGAGCCGCATGGATGCTATATGTATACCGGAATTTTAACGACGGGAGAGATTATCTTGAGCACGCGTCTGCGCCGTTTTCTATTTGTTGCCGGACTGGGACTCTGCATGCATGGGACGTCGAGCGCCGAGGGCCGGACTCCTCCGGGGGCCGCTACGCCGGCAGTTGCGGCGTTACTGAAAGCCATCAATGGCCGTGACTTGCTCAAGCACATCAAGGTGCTGGCCTCGGATGAATTCGAGGGGCGCTCGCCCGGCACCAGGGGAGAAACCTTGACCGTCGCCTACATAAAACTGCAATTCACCCGGCTTGGGCTGGCGAGCGGCAATCCGGACGGCACTTATGTGCAGCAGGTGCCGATGAGAGGCGTGACGTCCACGCCGAAGCTTACATTCAATGCAGGCGGCAAAGCGACGCCGCTCAATTTCCCTCGCGATTTTGTAGCATTCTCGCCGCGCGCCGAGCGCGACATCAGGGTCGATGACTCTGAGGTGGTCTTCGTCGGTTATGGCGTTGTCGCGCCGGAGTTTGGCTGGGACGACTACAAGGCTGCCGATCTGCGCGGCAAGACGCTGGTGATGCTGATCAACGATCCTCCGGTCGCCGACCCGAACAATCCCGCCAGACTCGATCCGGCCATGTTCAAGGGCGAGGGCATGACCTATTACGGGCGCTGGACTTACAAATATGAAACGGCGGCGAAACTCGGCGCGGCGGCCGCCATCATCGTGCATGAAACCAAACCGGCCGCGTATCCGTATGAAGTCGTCATCAACAGCTGGGCGCGCGAAAACTTCATCCTGAAAACCGATGGTCCGAACGCGAGCTTCCCCGCGGTTCCCGCGTGGATACATCTGGACCGCGCCAGGGACTTGTTCCGTGCCGCCGGACTGGACTTCGATACGCTCAAAAAGTCGGCCTTATCGAGGGACTTCAAACCCGTCAGCCTCGGGGTGAAAGCGACATTCCAGGTGCAGAACACGTTGCGTGAAATCGCTTCGAACAACGTCGTGGCGAAAATCGAGGGTTCCGATCCGGAGCTGAAGAACGAGTGTGTTGTTTACACCGCGCACTGGGATCATTTCGGCGTCAACGACAAATTGCAGGGCACGCGGACTCAACGGATATTCCACGGCGCATTGGACAATGCGTCGGGGGTGGCGATGCTGCTCGAGCTGGCCAAGGCGTACAAGGCCTTGCCGGCACCGCCGAAGCGAACCATCGTGTTTATCGCCACGACCGGCGAAGAGCAGGGATTGCTGGGCGCGCAATACTACGTGCACCATCCGCTCTGCCCGCTTTATCGAACTGTGGCCAACATCAATATCGACGGGATCAACACATGGGGACGTACCAAGGATGTGGAAATCATCGGCTTCGGCCAATCGAGCATGGACGATATCGTAAAGAAATTCGCGGCGACGCAGGGACGCACCGTACGCCCCGAAACGCGACCCGAACTCGGCTCCTTCTATAGGGCGGATCATTTTGAATTTGCGAAAGCAGGGGTGCCAGTGGTTTACGTGAAAGGCGGCAGAGACTACATCGGCAGGCCGGAGAGCTACGCCCGCGACAGGGTAGACGAGTACATTGCGCAGCGCTACCACAAAGTGACCGACACCGTTCGCAGTGACTGGAATCTCGCCGGCGCCGTGGAAGATGCGCGACTGCTGCTCATGGTCGGCTACGATGTCGCGCAGGGCTCAGACTTCCCTCGATGGAAAGCAGGGTCCGAGTTCAAGCGAAGCGATATGCGATAGGAAAGCTGCACCAGCGGAATGGGCGGCCACCCGAAAGGCCTGACGACGCTTTTCTTCACCGAGTTCTGGGAGCGATTCAGCTACTACGGAATGCGGGCGATCCTCACGCTGTTCATGGTTGCCAAAGTGGCGGATGGGGGACTCGGGCTCGACGTCGCCACGGCAGCCGCGATCTATGGCTTCTACACCGCCGCGGTTTTCTTCATGGGCATTCCGGGAGGCTGGATCGCCGACCGGCTCCTGGGCCAGCGCAATGCCGTGCTCTACGGCGGAATCCTCATTGCGATGGGACACTACAGCCTGGCCATCGATTCCAGGCCAAGCTTCTACGCCGGACTCGTGTTGATCGTGCTCGGCACGGGCCTTCTCAAACCCAACATCAGTGCGATCGTCGGCCAGTTGTATTCCGCAGACGACAATCGGCGCGATGCGGGTTTTTCGATCTTCTACATGGGGATCAACATGGGCGCCTTCTTCGCGCCCTTGGTCTGTGGAACCCTGGGTGAGCGGGTCGGCTGGCACTGGGGATTTGGAGCGGCGGGAGTGGGGATGACGCTGGGCCTCATCCAATATGTGCTGGGTGGTTCACGTCTCGGAAATGCCGGCGTTCTGAGAGAGAAGCCTAAGGACGCAGGACGCCTTTGGGGCAAGCTCGCGCTCGGGGTGCTTGCGCTTGTCGCAGTGTTTTACTTCCTGTGGGACTATCGGGACTACGTGTTGCTGGCCGGATCTATCGGTGTTTTCTGGTCGTTGCTGCGCCAGGGAAGGGATCCCGTCGAGACGAAGCGTATCTGGGCGATCGTCGCTTTCTTTGTGTTCGCCATGTTGTTCTGGGCAGGTTTCGAGCAGGCGGGGTCGAGTCTCACCTTGTTTGCCAAGGACTTCACCGAGAACTCCGTTTTCGGCTGGCAGTTTCCGGCGAGCTACTACCAATCCGTCAATCCGCTCGGGATTTTCGCCCTGGCCCCGCTGTTTGCCTGGCTATGGGTCCGTTGGGGCAATAGGCAGCCGTCCAGCCCCGCGAAGTTCGCGTTCGGCCTCGCATTCCTGAGCCTGGGGTTCCTCGTAATTACGGGTGCAGCCTTTGTCTCCGCCCAGGGCGGCAACTCACGCGTGAGCCCGATGTGGCTGATTGGCGGCTATGTTCTTCACACCATCGGGGAACTTTGCCTGTCCCCGGTGGGCTTAAGCACCGTCACGAAACTCGCGCCCCAGCGCCTGGTGGGGTCCATGATGGGCGTGTGGTTCCTTGCCAGCTCTCTGGGTAACTTCATCGGCGGACGTATCGCGGGCCTGTTCGAAACATTTCCGCTGCCCCAACTCTTCGGCGCCGTCTGTCTCACGACAGGGGCTTCCGCCATCATTCTGCTTTTTCTGATCAAGCCCATTCGCAATCTGATGGGCGGAGTGCATTGATATGAGGCCCGCGGGGCTTCGAGGCGGGACGAATCGGCCGACCAGCCAGAGTCTGTGGCGCCACGGCGATTTTGTGCGGCTGTGGAGCTCGCTCACCATCACCCACTTCGGCGGGCAAATCACCTTTCTGGCGCTGCCGCTCACCGGCGCCCTGCTGCTCGATGCGACCCCGCTCGAGATGGGCGTCCTTACGGCGCTCGAGGCGCTGCCGTTCGCACTCTTCGGCCTGTTCGCCGGCGTGCTGGTGGACCGCGCGCCCAAGCTCCCGATCATCATCTGGTCGGACATCGCGCGCGCCCTGGCCTTGCTCGCGGTGCCGCTTTGCGCGTGGCTCGGCGTGCTCTCCATGGGGGTGCTCTATGCGGTCGGGTTCCTCGTCGGACTTGGAACCGTTTCCGGCTGGCCAGCTTACCAGGTTTTCATGACCGAACGGGTCGGGCGCAACAATCTCGTCGAAGCGAACGCCAAGATCGGGGTGAGCGACTCCGCCGCGCAACTCGTCGGTCCCGGAATTGCCGGCGCCTTAATCCAGTGGCTCACGGCGCCGTTCGCGATACTGATCGATGCTCTGTCGTTCCTCCTTTCGGCCTGGATTCTGCGCGGCATCCGTTCCGGGCCCAACGACGCACCGAAAATGCGCGCCTCGAGTATCGGTGCGGAGATTCGCGAAGGCTTGTCCGCGATCTGGCGCAACGCCGTGCTGCGTGCGCTCGCCTGGGCGATCTCCGTATGGCAGATTTTCCGGCATGCATCGCTGGCGATCGTGGTGCTGTACGCGGCGCGCGAGCTCGGCTTCAGCGCCGGGCGTGTCGGCGCGCTGTGGATGCTCGCCGGCATCGGCTCGCTCGGCGCCACGGCCGCGATTGAGCGCCTCAACCGGCGCCTTGGCTTTGGCCCCACCATGCTGGCCGGGATGCTGGGGACGGGCGTCGGCTGGCTGCTGCTCGCCACTGCATCGGGAGGCGAGCTCGCCGCCTCGGCGCTGTTCGGCGTCGGGCTGTTCGTGCTCGACTTCAGCGGCATGGTGTTCTTCATCAACTATCTGACGCTGCGCCAGGCAGTGACGCCGGATTCGCTGCTCGGGCGCGTGACGGCGACAATGATTTGCCTCACAGTGGCGACGGCGCCTTTCGGCGGCCTGGCCGGCGGTTGGATCGCCGAGCATGCTGGATTGCGGGCGACGTTGCTAATCGCGGGCCTGGGCGCGATCCTGCTCGTGCCGCTCGTCGCCTGGGCCTCTCCGCTTTTGCGCCTGCGTACGCTCGACGAAGCTCAGGAACCGCGGCAAACCGAAAGCGTCGCCGAGGAGCTGGCCGGATAGCGCCGCGACTAGGCCGCCGCGCCGGCCAGCGTGAGTACGCGACTGTGGGACGAGACGTGCTGGACCAGAAATTCCATCTGGTCCGCGAGAATCTTCCGATTGGTGAGGATCAGGTACTCCGCCTTGTTCGGCACGTACGGTGCGTAGAGAAGCTCCAGCCCGGATTCTTCCGGCACGCGGTTGCGCTTGATTCCGTTGCAGGCCCGGCACGCCGTGACCACGTTCATCCAGGTGTCGGTGCCGCCGCGCGATACCGGCCGGATATGGTCCCGCGTCAGCCGCAGGAAGCTGAATCCCCCTCCGCAGTACGCGCAGATGTGACGGTCGCGGCGAAACAGCTCGCGGTTGTTGAGCGGAGGCACCTGGTTGAAGCCCCTCATCGCCATCGCCTTGCCCTTGATCGCGATGATCGAACGCGCGGTGATGCTGGAGCGCCTGCCCGTCGCCCGGGAGATGCCACCGTGGAAAACGAACTCCCGCTCGCCCAAGGTCCACGCGACCAGGTTCTTCGCATAGTAAAAGCACGCCTGTTGCCAGGTGACCCAGCGGTGGGGCACGCCGTGATTGTCGAGCGTCAGAATCAGCGGAATTTCACCCGCCATACCAAGTTCTCCGTCTGCGGCGGATTGTGCCGGAAAATCCCCAGCGGCGCCACACCCTCGTCCGAAACGCGGGCGATCACGCCGCCTTGGTCGGGAGTTCGGTCAGTTCCGCCCTGTAGGCCTCCTCCATCCGCGGCTTGAGATCGTGCTTGGCGAGCGCCTCGGTAAACAGCTGGCGAATCGCCGGCCGCTCGTCCGCGTAATCGATCTGGTCGCCGCCGAGCCGCCTGCTGATCCAGGCCTTCGGCACCCCCTGCTCGTTGCGAATCGAGGTAGCTTCGTGCTTGAAGGCGAGGTAGCGCGCCGGCGACGTGCCCGTGTTGAAATGCTGGTGGAACCACATGTTCGGCGGCACGATCATCGATCCGACCTGCCAGTCGTAACGGCGCGGCTCGCCGCCTTCGGGCCACATGAGGCTGTAGCCCTCGCCGGAGAGCACGATCACGTGCGCGCCGGGGCCGTGCGCGTGCCCTTTCTTGTACGTGCCTACGGGGAACTGAGAGATATGGCTGTTCATCGATCCACGCGCCATGTTGAAGCGGATGTGCCCCCCGCCGGCTCCGCGCTCCCTCGCCGAGATGAGGGGCAGATTGACTGCGTCGGCGACAAAATTCGTCTCCAGCAGCAGGCCCTTCTGCTCGCCCTTGTTGCTGAAGTAATCCGGCTCGCCGGAAAAACGGTTCTTGAAATCGTATTTCGTGTTGAACACGAATTCGATGTCTTCGTAAAGGTTGATGACCGCGGGCCCGTTGGTCACGGCCACGTAGCGCGCGGGTTCACGGCCCGATCCGTTGAAATGCTGGTGCCAGGTGTTGAGGGGAACGGCGAAAAGCGACCCGGTCTTCCATTCGAACGTGATACGCTGGCCCGCGTCGTTCCAAACGGTGGTCGACCCGCGCCCGCCCAGCACGTAGATCATCTCTTCGAACAGCTGCCGCTGCGGCGCGAGCTTCTGTCCCGCCGGAATTTCGCATACGTAACAGTCGTTCGAGGTCCGGGAGGCGTCGTGGTTGAGGTAGACGCCCGCTCCGCCGCGCCTTGCCCACGGTTTCAGCTCGACCGTATGCAGGTTCGGAACATAGTGCGCACCGATGATTTCCAGGCCCTCGCCCCGCACCCAGCGGGAATAAGGTGTTTCTCTTTCAGTGGCGAATTTTTTTGCAAATTCCTCAGAGACTACGGCGTTTCTGGCCATGTAACGCTCCTGCCCTTAAGCAGGCTCCTTGACTCTTCGCTTCAAGTATTTCTCGACGAGCTCGGCGCTGAGCACGAGCTTGGCATCGTACTCGGGGGCGTCCTCGATCTGCTCAAGGTCGTTCAGCCCGCAGTACTTGTAGATCCGGTTGATCGCCGAG
>Ga0137366_10000231_pt1 | contig 33847 bp, 25 predicted proteins | sample SagtaG_8_FD_104938 | JGI IMG/M metagenome (GOLD analysis project Ga0137366, IMG submission 104938) | Vadose zone soil microbial communities from Sagehorn Ranch, Mendocino, California, USA - Sage1_L_60_16 metaG | ecosystem: Environmental > Terrestrial > Soil > Vadose zone | place: USA...
CTTCCAGCACTTGTTGCAACAACTGATTCAGCATCAAAAGCAGCGGTTCGAGCAGCTCTACGGGATGCTCGAGCTCAATCCCGGCGCTGAGCGGCGCGTCTGCGGACTCCTCTGTTGGGACCAGAAGATGGTCGTATTCACCTCGGGCCTGCGCCTGCATGCGCAAGCCGCTCTGGCCCAGGCGCGCCGCAAGCGAGCGCCTGGGCAGCGCGGCCAACTGCCCCAGCGTGCGAATGCCCCAGGCGTCAAGGGTCTGGGCCTCAACCCCAGGGCGGAGCACCGAAAGCGGCAAAGGCGCGAGCATTTGCGCTTCCCGGCACGATGGAATGATGGTGATGCCCGCATTGCCGCGCGCGGCGAGCACGGCAGCGTAGGCATTAGACGAGATTGCGATGCTCGCCTCGAAGCCGCCTCTGCCGGCGCCAGAACCGGCTGGTCCAAGTTCGCGCTCGATGGCCTTTGCAATCTGCTCCGGCGCTCCCAGCAGTCGCGACGAGTTGGCAATGTCGAGGACAAGCGTTGTCTCGGAGGATTGATCTTGCGGAGCAGCGATCACTTCGATCCGCGGAGAAAATCGCCCGGCACACTCGACCACAGCGGCAAAGGCGCGGTCCTCCAGCGCGCGCCCCCGCGGCCGAATCGCAACTCCCGCAAACGATTCGGCCTGGATGCGGCCCATGCCGCGCTCCACGCCCAGTTCGCGCGCCTGCTGGTTCACCGCGAAGACATATTCGAGCGGCGCCGTGCCGCTCAGAATCGCCATCGGCCTGCGCTGCAGCTCCGGCTGTGCGCATGCCATCGCCTGCGCTGCAAAGTCGCGCAGATGAAGACAGAGATACAGCGCATCAGACATGGTTTCATCCAGGCCGGGTAAAAGTGCTCGTCCACCAGGTCTCCACTCCGCCAACCTTGGCTTGCTGGGGTGAGAACGCGGGATGAGAGGCGGGCGGTTTTGGGGGGACAGCATCCACGCTGCGGTTGCGCGAGAGACTCACGCGATGATGCAACTCCGCCAGCATTGGGGTCCCCGGCAAGCCCGCAGTTGGCTTGCTGGGGTGAAGCATTGGGGTCCCCGGCAAGCCCGCAGTTGGCTTGCTGGGGTGAAGCGCGGGACCGTTCTCCGAAGCGCGCCGCCACTCGGCCTGCGTCTCTTCGCTGTGCAATGAGACCGCCGCGCAACTGTTCGCGCACGCAATGGGCGTGAGCAGCAGCAGTAGCGCGCGCGACTTCTCCGCCTGCAGGCGGAAGCGATACCAGGTGGCCAAAGGGACACGGCGGGCCTGTGCAGGCGCCAGCTCTCCCAGGTCGAGCACCACCGCGGCCCAGCCTCCCGCGTTGAGCAGCAGGTCGGTTGCGCGAAGCGCGCGCTCGAGACATTGATAGGAATCGGAACGCGTTGCAGATCGCTTAGACCCCACATTTGCCAAAGGCGGGCAAATGTGGACCACCCTCGGATTTTTGGTTTTTCTATTTACAAAATTCTGTTCCGGCGAACGAACCCAGAGCAGGCGGCGCAGATCCACTCCAAGAGCGGCAGCCGAGAGCGGATCCAGCGCGTCACAAGCATCGACGTAGGCGCAGCAGTGCCTCCGCCGAGTGAGTCCGGACAGGGTGGAGAGGGCCAGAGTCGTGCGTCCGGAGGAGCCGGCCCCGACGGGGTCCCCAGCAATCCCGGGGCCCCCAACACGCCTGTAGTTGGCTTGCTGGGGTGGAAGCCCGTAGTTGGCTTGCTGGGGCGGGGTGAGCTCGACGATTGCCCCAAGCGGCAGTCCGCCGCCGAGCAGGACATCGACTTCGGCCACGCCGCAGGAGACGAGCTCCGGCGAGCGCAGTGGGCGCGGAGACAGGGCTGCGGGAATGCGTCCGGCGAGCGCCGATTCGATCTGTTTGCGTAGCTCGGCAGCAGTTCCCATATTCGCCTTTTCTTCGCCTAAACAACGTAGTCGTATGAGGGCAGGTTGTCAAGGATCGAGGTTTCACATTTCGCGATTTTCAGGCCAATTCCTGGCAGGACTAAGCAGCAGGATCAAAGGCCTGTGCAAAACAACTTAATCCAGGGCAGCCACAGGGCAAAATCGGATGCCAAGGCAGGCATTCAGGTGTATAGTTCAGTAACGATAAAAACTTAATACTGGATTTTTAGGGCCAAAACCGGATTTTGTGTTTTCCGAGGCCCTCCTTTTGCCGAAGGACGCAGTATAAGTTGCCGGAGTAGGGGCAGATGGACAAGATCATACGCATTCATATGTCGGACCTGAGCAGTACAGTGGAGCCGGCTCCCAGTGCCTGGCTCGGCTTGGGCGGCCGCGCTCTCACCTCCACGATGGTCGCCGCGGAGGTGCCGCCCACCTGCCATCCGCTTGGTCCCAACAACAAGCTGGTGCTGGCCCCGGGACTGCTGACCGGTACCATCGCCTCCAACGCCGGACGGCTTTCGGTAGGCTGCAAGAGCCCGCTGACGGGCACCATCAAGGAGTGCAATTCGGGCGGCAATGTGGCCCGGCAGCTCGCCGTGCTGGGCATTAAGGCGGTTGTCATCGAGGGCCTTCCGAACGATGACAAGTGGTACAGCCTGCACATCGGCAACGATGGCGTGCGCATTCAGGAAGAGACCGAGCTGCTCGGCAAGGGCACCTTCGACACGGTCGCGGCGGTGACCGAGCGCTTCAACAACAAAAAAATCGGCGTGATTTGCATTGGTCCGGTGGGCGAGATGCGCATGAACCTCGCCAACATCTCGGTGAAGGATCCCGAGGGCAAGATTCGCAGCCTGGGCCGTGGTGGGCTGGGCGCAGTGCTCGGCTCCAAGAAGATCAAGTTCATTTCCATCGACGACACCGGCGGGCCGGGAGTGAAGGTCGCCGACCTGGAGCGCTTCAAGGCCGCGGCCAAGAAATTTGCGCAGTCGGTATTGCAGCATCCGGTCAGCGGCCAGGGGCTTCCGACCTATGGCACCTCTGTGCTGGTGAACATCATGCACGAGGCGGGCGCGCTGCCAACACGCAACTTCACGCAGGGCCAGTGCGACGCCCACGAGAACTTCTCCGGCGAGACCATCCACGACACCATCGTGGAGCGCAAGGGCAAGCCCAAGCACGGCTGCCATGCCGGCTGCATCATTCAGTGCTCGCAGGTTTACAACGACAAGGACGGCCAGTATCTGACCTCGGGCTTCGAGTACGAAACAGTCTGGGGACTGGGCGCCGACTGCCTCATCGCCGACCTGGACGACATCGCGACCATCGACAACATCATGGACGACCTCGGCGTGGACAGCATCGAGACCGCGGTGGCGCTCGGCGTTGCGATGGAGGCCGGCGTGCTGCCCTTCGGCGATGGCAAAGGCGTGATCCGGATGCTGCGGGAGGAGATCGCCAAGGGCTCGCCGCTCGGACGCCTGCTTGGCGGCGGCACTACCGTGGTCGGCAAGGCCTATGGCATCTGCCGCGTGCCGGTCGTGAAGGACCAGGCAATCCCGGCCTATGATCCGCGCGGGGTGAAGGGCATCGGCATCACCTACGCAACCAGCACGCAGGGCGCCGATCACACCATGGGCTACACCATCGCCACCAACATTCTCAACGTGGGCGGCTATGTCGATCCGTTGAAGAAGGATGGCCAGGTTGCGCTGTCGCGCGCGCTGCAGATTGCAACGGCGGCGGTGGACTCGACCGGCATGTGCATCTTTATCGCCTTCCCGGCGCTGGACAGCCCCGAGTGCATGCCGAGTCTGCTGGAGATGATCAACGCCAAGTACGACCTGAAGATGACTGGCGACGACTTGACCGAATTGGGCAAGCAGGTGCTGAAGACGGAGCGCCAGTTCAACCTGAATGCCGGCATCGGCAAAGAGCGCGACCGGCTGCCCGAGTTCTTCGAGCTGGAACCGCTGGCCCCGCACAACGTGGTGTGGGACTTCACGGGCGAGGAGATCGACGCGTTCTGGAACTTTTAGAGCTTGATCAGAGTTGCCACGACCAGCGCGCAACTCATAGCGAGTCAACTGCCCCACTCAAGCCAAAGGAAGGCTTGAATGGGCCACCACAGGAAGTAGAACGATGCATATCACGGTCAAACTCTTCGCCCAGTTCCGCAAGGGGCGCTTCGTCGAACAGCAGCGCGAGTGCGCGCCCAACAGCAGCGTTGGCAGCATCGTGCAGGAGCTCGGCATCGAGGAGCCCGAGGTGGGCCTGATCATGGTCAACAACCGCCACGCCGAGCTCACGAGCGAGCTGCAGGAGGGCGCGCGGCTGGCCATCTTCCCTCTGGTTGGCGGAGGCTAACGTGAGTGGGTGGCTTGCCGGGCTGCTGGATTTTCTGCAGACCGGCTCCGAGCATAATCTGCTGCCCTGGCAATGCCAGCTTGAGGCAGCGCGGCAGTTCGACCTGACGCTGCCGCAGGTGGAGGGGCACGCCCTTGCCCTCGGCCTTATGCCCGCGCGCTATGCGCGCAATCAGAACACCTTCACCGTCTATGACCAGCTCAGGCTCTTTCGCAGCCGCGTTGCGGTGATCGGCTGCGGCGGTCTGGGCGGCTACGTCATCGAAGAGCTGGCCCGGCTGGGCGTGGGCACCATCCGCGCCATCGACCCCGACATCTTCCAGGAACACAACCTCAACCGTCAGCTCCTCTCGTCGCCGGCCGCGCTGGGACGCGCCAAGGTCGAGCTCGCCGCCGAGCGTGTGGCGGAGATCAATCCGGCCGTCACGCTGGTCCCGGTGCAGGAACTCTATATGCCGGGGCGCGCGGGACAGTTGCTGGGCAGCGCGCAGGTGGTGGTGGATGCGCTGGACTCTATCCACACGCGCCTTGCGCTGGCCAACAGTTGCGGGGCGCTGGGGATTCCGCTGGTGCATGGCGCCATCGCCGGCTGGTACGGCCATCTGTGTACGCAATTTCCGGGAGACAACAGCATTCAGCATCTTTACGGCAACACGCCGCACCGCCACGGCGTGGAGGCGCGACTGGGCAATCCCGCGTTTACCCCGGCGGTGGTCGCCAGCCTGGAAGCGGCCGAGGTCTGCAAGATCCTGCTGGGCGTCGGCTCGGCGCTGCGAGGCCGCTGGCTGGTCATCAACCTCTTCGACATGACCTTCGACGAGATCGCACTCCCGCGGTAGGCGGTGTATCCTCCAATTCAAATGTCTTTGGTGCGCCAAATGTTTTTGGTGCCCCACTTCTGCCCTCTTTTGGCAGAAGTGGGGTTGTTTGGCTGAGACGGAAGCCCATGCCCTCCTTCGATGAAGCTCGCCGGATTATCCTCGCCAACGTCGCGCCGGTGCGCGTGGAGCGCATGGCGCTGCTCGAGGCCGCCGGTCGTGTGCTGGCCGAGGAGATCGTCGCCGGATGGAACATGCCGTTCTGCGACAACTCGGCGATGGACGGTTTCGCGGTGCGCTCAGCCGACTGCAATGAGCCGGGAGCGAAATTGAAGATCACCGGTTATCTTCCCGCCGGGGCCACGCCGGAGCGCGCGCTGGAGCCCGGCTGCGCCATCAAGATCATGACCGGAGCGCCGGTCCCTCCGGGCTGCGATGCGGTCGTTCCGGTAGAAGAGACGGAGGAGTCAGGGGCCCCCAGCGAGCCCGGGGTCCCCAGCGCGCCTGCTGTTGGCGGGCTGGGGTGGGAGCCTTCCTTTGGCTTGCTGGGCAGGGGCGGAGGGGGGCTGATCAGGCCGGCGGTAAGGCCGCGTCAGCAGATTCGTTTCGCCGGCGAGGACGTTGGCGCCGGCGAGCGGATCCTTGCGCCGGGGGATGTGCTGCATCCGCCGGCGATCAGCGTGCTGGCATCGTTCGGCAGGGCAGAGGTTGCGGTCTACGGCAGGCCGCGAGTGGCGATCCTCTCCACCGGAGATGAGCTGATCGAGTTGGGCGAGCCGATGGCGCTGGGTAAGGTGGTTAAGAGCAACGCCTACTCGCTGGCGGCGCAGGTGCGCGAGACCGGCGCCGATCCGGTGCTCCTGGGCATCGCGCGCGACGACCCGGCGCAGATGCGCGGCAAGCTGATCGAGGGCCTCAGGGCCGATGCGCTGATCACCTCGGCGGGAGTCTCCGCCGGGGACCGCGACTATGTGCGCGACGTGCTCGCCGAACTGGAGGTGCGGCTGCTCTTTCGCGAGGTGAAGGTGAAGCCCGGGGGCCCAACTGCGTTCGGGCTGAAAGACAGTAAGCCGATCTTTGCGCTGCCCGGCAATCCAGTGGCGACCATGCTGATCTTCGAGGAGATGGTGCGCCCCGCGCTGCTGAAAATGATGGGCCACCGGCGCGTGCTGAAAGCGCCGGTCACGGCGATCCTGCAGGAGCCGCTGAAGAAGAAGCCGGGCAAGGTGCAGCTCCTGCGGGTGCGGCTGGAGCGGGCCGGCTGCGGCTATTTGGCGTACAGCGCGGGCGACCAGAATACAGGCATTCTGAAAACCATGCTGCGGGCAGATGGGGTGGCAATCCTCCCCGCCGAAGCGACCTCATTTTCGCCCGGCGACGAGCTGAGCGTGCATCTGCTCTCCGGCGAGCCGGGAATGATGGAGGAGAATACGCTCACCGGAGAGCCATTTTCAGGGCCAAGCTCAGAAAAGCAAAAGTAAGAATATCTCCCGCTCCCAACTGGAGCATCGGCAGCCTGCGCGATGCAATCGAAGATCAAAGAGATGCGAAGAACGGTCCTGCACGGGCCGGCCCGCAGTAAGTGCTTTCCACAAGCCAGGATTCGCTTTGCAGCTTGCCTGTGACACAGCTGGACATTTAGAGTAGATCACCAATGAAAAAACTGCTTCTCATTTCGCTTCTGGTGATGGCCATTTGTAGCATTGCGCTCTCATCGCCCCAGAACCAAGAGGCTCAGGTCCAGTCGCACGCCACGCAGGGACAACAAGCGACATCGGATGATTCGGAATCGGAATCAATGTTTGGTGACACGACTAGCAATCGCCAAAGGCCGATTCTCAAGCCGGGTGAGTTGGTGGCAACCGACCCCAATACGCCTGCTGGCACTACCTGGGTGAACCCCAAGGATGGCCTGACCTACGTCTGGATTCCGCCGGGGAAATTCATGATGGGCTGCTCGCCGGGCGATACTTTCTGCTTCCCGGATGAGACGCCGCACGAGGTCACCATCGATCAGGGCTTCTGGATAGGACAGACCCTGGTGACGCAGGGCGCCTACAAGCGCGTCACGGGAGAAAACCCCAGCTTCTATAAGCACGGTGACCAGTTTCCCGTTGACAGGGTTGATTATATTGACGCGTACGGATACTGTGTCGCGGTCGGTATGCGGCTGCCCAAAGAGGCCGAGTGGGAGTATGCGGCGAGGGCCAACACCACAGGTGCGCGCTACTCGGACGATCTGGATGCGATCGCCTGGTACAAGGACAACAGCTTCGGGCATTCGCACGAAGTGGCGCAGAAACAGCCAAACGCGTTCCACCTCTATGACATGCTAGGAAACATGTGGCAGTGGACGACCAAGCTTACCGGGCGCGGCAACGGGGGAGCGTTCTTGCGCGGAGGCTCCTGGATGGCCAGGGCGTCCACGATTCGCGTTTCGATTCGCGGCCGCGATACAGCGGAAGGCGCGCGCAGATTCAGCAGTTTCCGCTGTGTCTCAGGCAGTTATAAGGATACCCAGCATCATGACGATTACAAGCCTCCGCTGCAAAGTAAGAATCCTTAACCAGCGGTGTGGGCAGGGTTTCGCATAGCTTTTGATACTCCAGGCAGGAGTAGTTGCCGTTGCCAAAGTGAAGCGGGTTCGTGCCTGCAAGAAGGCTGGACTTCGAGCGTGGGCTCGAAAACAAGCTCTACGCGGGGGCTCCTGGATCACCCGGCCGAAGTTGATCCGCGTCTCAATCCGCGCCTTTGACGCCGTGGACGATGGCCGCAGGTTCACCGGCTTCCGTTGCGTGGGCGACGACCTTCAGGATGCGCCTGAGACCTCGGCGAGCAAATAACGCGACCACCACAAGTGTCCCAGCCTAACTTAAGGCGGGGCATTTTCATTTATGCCCTGCTGAAAATTTCGAAGGTGCCCCATTTCTGCCATCTTTTGGCAGAAGTGGGGTAGTTGCTTTTAGCACCTCTCCATCCAAATACCCGGCCCGGGGCTATCGCATCCCCCTTCTGTGCAGCAGAGAATAGTGCCTCCATCTGCGAGGCATATGCGAGCCGATGGAGGCCACGGCTACTGCGGCGAGCAGGATGGGCAGTCGCGCCCGGCCGGCGAAGCCCAGCGCGCAAAGAAGCCCCAACTTGGCCAGCGTCATCAGCCCCCAGCCTTCGAAGACAAAGTCCAGCGGGGTCCCCGGCACGCCTGCTGTTGGCGTGGTGGGGCGGAGCCTGGGATATGCCTCGTAGAAGATCATCGCCACGCCGGTCGCAATCGCCACGTAGAGCCAGGGCAGCAGGCGTGCCGCAGGCGCGCCGAACGCATAGCCGCCGACCAGGACACTCGTGGCCATCAGGTGTGCGGTGCGCAGCCCGATCTTGCATAGCCTCGCGGCGGGCAAAGGGGTCCCCGGCAAGCCCGTTGGCTTGCTGGGGTCGAATGGGGTCCCCGGCAAGCGCGGGTTGAGCGTGCGCCGAGTTTCCTGCTGCGTCTCTTGTTTTTGTGGCTGCACGTTTTCCTGACTTGGCTTCCTAGAACCTGGCCGTCATGCGGATGGAGAAGCTGCGCCCCGGCCCAATGGCGTTGCCGGAGAACAGGCCGCCGAAGTCGATGACGTGCAGCTTGTCGCTTAGATTGACAATGTCGGCCTGCAGACGCAGCTCGCGCCCCTTCTTCTCGTAGAGGTCGGCCCCGATCGAGGCGTTTTCGATCAGCACCGGCTTGATGCGCCCCTTGTTGAAGTTCAGCTCTTCGAGCACCTGCTGCCCGTAGAGTGCGGCGGCCTGCTGCTCGGTGAGCGTGGCCTCAAACGGCAATCCGCTGCCGTAGTCGAGGCCAAAGGCGGCCCATAGCCGGGGAATGATCTGATAGCGGACGCGCGTCCGCATGGTATGGCGCTGGTCCTGGGTGGCAGGGAAGTGTCCCGTCAGCGGCAGGTCCGTTGCGTCCTGTCCCAGGAAGAGGCCGCCCTTCACTGGGAAGAACACCTTGCCGACCATGTAGGAGTAGCTGGCCCAGCCGGAGAGGCGCCACCACTTGGGAACCGTAATCTTGCCTTCAATGCCGTAAATGCTGGCGTGGTCCCAGGCGATGGGGAAGGCGACCGCTGTGCTCAGGAGCTGGTCGTCATCGGCGACGTTGTCCTGCCGCCGCAGGTAATAGTTCGCATCCATACGCAGCTTGTCGCCGAAGCCCTTGGTCACGCCTGCCTCGTAGTAGCCACCATGCGACGGCTCCACCGGCAGGCGCAGCACGCTCGGGTTCAGAGAGACAACCTCGGCAGAGCTGGAGAGAAGGATGTTTTCAAAGTCGGGTGTCTGGAAGATGCGATCGTAGGACGCGTGCAGCAGCACTCCAACGTCCGGAAAGTAGCGCGAGACCGCGACCCGCGGGCTGACGGCATTTTGGTTGACGATGAGCTGGTAGTGGTCCCAGCGCAGGCCGGCGTTGATCGTCCAGTTGCCCAGCCGGATCGTGTCCTGCACGTAGGCCGATTGCTCAAGCTCTGGCCGGCTGCCGCTGAAGGCGAAGGTGAGCGGTGTCGCGGGATCGAAGATCCCCACAGTGTCCGGATTGAGGGGGCACTCCGGTATCGTGACGTCCTTGTTGCCGCCGGCGTCAGTGCAGTCGGGGATCTGGTCGCTGAAGTTTTCGTGCAGGAAGATATTGTCGGACTCGAAGCCGAACTTCCATTCGTGGTGGCGGCGGTGCAGCGAGAGAGTGCCGCTGAAGTAGAACTGCTTGAATTCATTGTGCTGGAAAGCAATGATAGGCCACGACGCCCCGTTCGAGGTCAGGTCCTTCTGCTTCTGGCGCACCATGCCGCGCAGCCAGCCGATAGCGTTCTCCGAGAAGATGTGCTGGTAGATCGCGGTCCCCATCGTCTCCAGGTTATGGGCGTCCTGCCGCTGCCCACCGGGGATGAAGACGGTAGTGTCCGGGTCGGCCAAGGTGGGGACGAAGGCCCCATTCTCCTGCAGCAGCTCATTCGGGATCTGGAAGCGCGAGAGGCCGTGGCGCACCGTCAACGTCAGCCGGTCTTTTGTCGTCAGGTCGCGCTCAAAGCTCCCCGTCCATCCTGCGGTCGTGCCGCTGTTCCTGAAGTTCTGCGGCACCACGGGATTCAGGTAGTGATTGGTGCGTGCGCCGCTGCCGCTCACGCCAATCGTGTTGCCCTTCCAGTTGTACTGCAGCTCGGTGTACGCACTTGCGGTGTCGTAGCTGCCGCCGGAGAGTGTCGTCGAGCCATGGAAGCCGGTCTTGGCTGCGCCCAGCGTGTCCAGTTCGATCACGCCGCCCATCTTGCGCCCGAACTCCGCCGGAATCCCCGCCGTATAGACCTTGATGTCCTCCACGTCGTCGGCGTGGATCTCCGGCGCGTATCCGGGCGAACGGTTATCGGTGAGCGGAATTCCATCCACTACAAACTGGGTCTGATACTCCGAGCCGCGTGGATGCAGCACACCGCTGCCCTCAAAGACCCAACCGGGCTGCGAGGCCACCAGTTCCTGCATGGAGCGCCCCGGCAGCGGCGTGACCCGCTCCTCGATGGTCTCCGTGCCCAGCTCGTTTACGCTTCCGGTCTGGTGCGGGTCCACCAATGTCGGCGCCTCGATGACGGTGACGGAAGTCTCGACCGAGGCCACTTTGAGCTGGAGGGTGAGGTTTTCGGGCACCGGCGAATGGATGTCCACGGTCTGGACGAGCGGCGCGAAGCCCTCCTGCGAAATACGGACCTCGTAGATGCCGTAGGGAAGACGCTGGACATCCACGTGTCCCGCCTCATTGGTGGGAAACACCTGCTGGTACTGGTTCGCCGCGCTTACCAGCTCCACGGTGGTTTTCAACGCCAGGCCTTGTGGATCGGTAACGGTAAGGCGAAGTTCGCCGGTGGCGCTTTGTCCAGGCAGAGGCAAGGCCCACAGCACCATCGCGAATAACGCAAGTAAAGACGCCCGCTTGATCGACATCGGAATTAAGAAGACCCGTTTTGAAGTATGCGAATCGGGCTCCCCGACACGCCTGCAGTTGGCGTGTTGGGGCGAGAAACAGTATATCCGGGCAGAGCTGATTTGACACGGTTTTGGCGCGCCGGCTGCGCGCCACGTTATGGTGCGGATGGGGTCCCAGCACGCGAAAAACGGGCGTGCTGGGGACCCCATCTGGAAGACTCCCGTCGCTAGATCAGTAAATGATCTTCATCCCGAACTGGATCTGCCGCGCCGGGGTGACGGTGTTCGTGATCTGCCCCGCCGTCGGACTGATTGCTCCGCCGGAGAAGACGATCAGGTTGGGCGTACCGAAGTTGGCATGGTTCAGCAGGTTGAAGCACTCCGTGCGGAACTGGAACTTCACTCGTTCGCTGATCTGCGTGTCCTTGAAGAGCGAGAGGTCCACACTCGCCAGCCCAGGTCCGCGCAGACTGCCCCTGCTTACGTTGCCGAACGTTCCCACTGTCGGCATGACGTACGCGTTGGGATCGAACCACTGCGTCGGGCTCTCTTTGGTAATTGAGCCCGTGAAGGCCGGGTTGAACGACGGCCGATCCGGGTTGCGGGTGTCGCCGTTGCCGGAGCGGTTGGTGCCGACCTGCGGCGTGAGCGGGAAGCCGCTTTCCAGCGTAGTGATCATGTTCAGCACCCAGCCGCTGGCGAGTTTGTCGCCTACACCATGCGGGTCGCCGTACCAGCGTTGGCCGCGCCCGAAGGGCAGTTCATAGGTCGCGCTGAAGTGCGCGATGTGGTCGGGATTGAGCGCCGACGGACCCCAGTCGCGCCGCAGATCGAAGCGGTCGAGCACCATCTGCGCCTGGTTGTTGGCCTGCGCACCGGTCGGTGCGGAGTTGATGTCGAAGCTCCGCGACCAGGTGTAGTTGGCGCGGAACTGCAGGTTCCGCGAGGAGCGCTTCGTCACCTCCACCTGCAGCGCGTGGTAGCTGGCGTTGCCGTTGGTTTGCCAGAAGAAGGCGCTGGCGAGGAACGGGTTGGGCCTGCATCCGGTCTTGTCGATCGCATTGCAGGGGCCCGAGACGGCTGAGTTGTTCCACGGAATATAAGTCGTACCTCCGGGGCCGCCGGTGATTGAGACGGGAGCCGTGACGGGCAGTCCACTGGCCTGGACGCCGCCTGCCGTGCAGATTGCACCCTCGGGACAGACCGCCGGCACGACCGTGTTGGGATCGACGTTGATGAGCTGATGATAGGCGAACGATCCCACGTAGCCGACGCGCAACGTCATCGTGTTGCTCAGGCGCTGCTCGATCGAGAGATTCCACTTCTCGACGGTGGGCACCTTGGCGTTCTGCTGCACGCCCTGGGGGGCGTACTTGGTGCAGGCCGGAGGCGCCGGAGCGCCCGGGGTGCCGCACTGCGGCGCAATCGGAGTGGTGGGGTCGAAGGGAGCCAGCGCGGGCAGGCTGCCACTGAGGGAGATCGAACCGTTGAACGGCGGGTTCGAGTTGAGCTGGAAGGCCAGCGCATCGAGCAGCGAATAGTAAATCCCGAAGCCTGCGTGAACGGCGGTGCCGCCAGTGCCGAACGGGTCCCATGCCAGAGCCACCCGAGGTCCGAAGAGTTTTTTGGCGTTGTTGTCGGTGAAGACCGAGCTGCCAACCGTTGGCACGGTCTGCAGCGCGCCGGTGGCGGGGTCGATCAGGAACTGCGAGCCGCGCCCCTGCACCTCGTTCCATCCGTTGTCGAACTCATGGCGCAGGCCAAGCGTCACGGTGAGATTGCGCCGCAGCTTGAGGGTGTCCTGCACGTACCAGGCGCCGAAGAAGCTCCGCCAGCCCAGCTCGGTTGCCGTGGGCACCAACTGGAAGCTGCTTAGCGTTCCCGTCTGGAAGTTCGCCAGGCTGCTGAATGCGGCCACGCCTAACTGGCGCGAGGCCGTGTTCTCGTTGTCCTGCAACCGCTGGAACCAGACGCCGAAGCCGAGCTGGTGACGCCCCTTGCTGACCTGCACGTTGTCGGCAATGGAGAAGAGGTTTCTGCGATTGAAGACGCCGGAGGCATTGTTCGGCCCGGCGGCGGTGATGGCGCTTACTCCAGTGGGGGTCAAGCTGCCGATCGTGATTCCGCCCGGTCCGCGGCCCGCCACCAGGTCCACGCTGGGATCGAATGTGGCATACGGCGCCGCATCATTGGAGAACGAGGCGCGCGAAAATCCAAAGATGAACGAATTGACCACGTGCGGCGAGAAGATGTGCGTCTCCTGCAGGCTGAAGGTGTGGCTGCCAACCGACAGCGCCGAGGCAAACAGCGGGTTGGGCAACGGAAGCAGGGCATCGCCGCGATCGATGGTGTAAGCGCCGGTGAGCGTGTCGCGCGGTCCGATCATGTAGTCGAGACGGGCTGTGCCGAAGTCTTCATTGATCTCAGCCTTCGGGTCCCGGAAGATCTTCTCGATGCCGCCGCCCAGATCGACGTCGCCGGGAAGGAACGTCCTCGGCCACAGGTCCAGATACTTCTGCATTCCCGCGGAGGTGCCGGCCTGGGTTGCGGCATTGGGAACGAAGGCAACGACCGGGCCAATGGGGCCTGCGGCAGTGCAGAGGCCCGAACAGTCCTGGCGCAGTCCTTCGTAGTTGGCGAAGAAGAACAGATGGTTCTTCTTGATCGGCGCGCCTATGGAGCCGCCAAACTGGTTGCGCATAAAGGGCTCGTCGGAGCCTCTGGGGGAAAAGAAGCTCTTCGCATCCAGCGCATTGTGCCGGAAGAACTCATACAGCGTGCCATGCACGGCGTTGCTGCCGGACTGGGTCACCACCGTGACTTGGGCGCCGGCGCGCTTTCCGTATTCGGCGCCGTAGGTGCTGCTGAGCATATTGAACTCGCGCACCGCATCCACGCCCAGCAGATTGCCGCTTACGCCTCCCGGCGAAACCGCAAGCTGGCTCGCGCCGGTGAGCTCTACGCCGTTCAGCAGAATCAGATTGTCGCCGGGTCTCATGCCGTCCACCGAGTACGCAGCGCCGTTGCTGGTGGTGGTGTTCTGGTTGCGAAGCGGGCTGAAGTCGGCTGTTCCGGGATTCAGCGTGATCAGCTTGTCAAAGCCGCGTCCGTTGAGCGGAAGGTCTTTGACCTGCTCTTCGGCGACGAGACCCGTGACCTGCGATGTGGTGGTGTTGACGACGGGCGCCTCGGCGACCGTCGCCGTCACCGTGACCTCCTGCTCGGCCACGCTTATCGCCAGGAAGATGTTCTCCACCTTCTCCTGGCCCACGTTCAATCGGACCCCCGTCCAGAGGGCGTCTTCGAAGCCGGGCTTGTGCACCCGCAGCTCATAGACTCCGACGCCGAGTTCGAGCACGCGGTATCTGCCGGCTTCGTCCGTGGTCACCTCGCGCATGGACTGGGTACCTATGTTTTTGACTGTGACCGTGGCCCCGCTGACGACGGCGCCCGATGTGTCCTTTACCGTTCCCGTAATGGACGCTCCCACCTGCGACCACGCTGCCGGCGCCAATAAAAGTAGAAGGAGCGCGCCGAAGAACAAGCTCCTCACAAAATTTCGGGAGCCCTGAAAAAGAACAAAAGAATTCTGCTGCACAGTAGCATCCTCACCCGAAATGAAATTGGAAATCGATTTCGAACCTGGAAGCAGAAAGCCGAAAGGGGTGAAAAGCTTTCGCTTTCCACCCCTCTCTCTGCATCAGACCGCGGTTGTGTAGCCTTTAATTCCCGGAGACCGGGTCCTAAAGTCTACTTAAGGGTGAAGGCCCAAACCACGCCGCCCTGAGGAGTGTTCTTGTTGAATTTGTCCTTGATTTCGCCGGTCCAGATCGGAATCGCGCCGCCGAAGCCGGAGACCGTGGCCACATACTGCTTGCCGTCGATCTCGTAGGTGATCGGAGCGCCAACCATGCCGGAGTTCGTCCTGAAGCTCCAGAGCAGCTTGCCGGTCTTCGAATCCAGAGCGAAGAAATCGCGGGTGTCGGTGCCGCCGCCGAACAGGACGCCACCAGCAGTGGCGACCAGGCCCTGCCAGTTGGCATCGGTCATCTTGTACTCCCACTTGGTGTTGCCGTTGGTCACGTCGATGGCCTTGATGAAGCCGCCGCCACCCTCGTGACCCTTCATCACGTACATGTGGAACTCGGCATACACGTAGGCCTTGTACGGAGCCCAAGGCTGAATCGGGAGGCCCTTGATGGTCTCGCACCAGTAGTTGCCCGAGATAAAGGCAGTCTTGGTAGCGGCCTCATAGGAAGGCACCAGGTAGTTGGTGCCGCCCAGGAACGACGGGCAGACATCGACCAACTCCGGCGTGGTTGAATCCTTCGCCGGGTCATAGAGGGGGTGCATCTTGTCGTCGAGGTTCCCCTTGGTCCACGTAATACCTTCCATGAAGGGTTTTACGTAGATCGCCGGGACATTCTCCCAGTCTTTGCCGCTGTAGGGACCAAAGTGCTTCGGGTCACGGTCGATCACATAGGTGAAGCCGTCCTTGTGGGTTTCGAAGGTGGCATGCACCTCTTTGCCGTTCTTTACGTAGTCAATCGCGAACGGCTGCGAGATGTTGTCATAGTCCCACATGTCGTGGATAACCGTCTGGTACATGCCTTTGATGGCGCCGGTTTTGCCATCGAAGGCGATCAGCGAGCTGGAGCCGGCATTGGCGCCCGGACGAACATAGGCAGCCCAGGGTCCGGGGTTGCCGGTGGGCCACCAGATGATGTCGTTCTTGTCGTCATAGTAGCCGGTGGTCCAGGTGGTGCCGCCGCCGTGCTTATAGGTATCTTTATCGGCGATTCCCTCGCCGGCACCCCAGGTGTCGTTGCCGGGCTCGCCGGGAGCAGGAATGGTATAGGTGACCCATTCAAGCTTGCCGGTTGCGGCATCGACCGCGATCAGGCGGCCGCGGGCGCCGAATTCGCCGCCGGTCATACCTAAGATGACCTTGTCATGGGCCACCAGCGGAGCGGCGGTGCCGGTGATGCCCTCGGCGTAGTCAGCAATCTTGGTGTCCCACGCCACGGCACCGGTCTTGGCATTCAGCGCGACCGCATGGGCGTCGATGGTTTCATAGATGAAGTTGTCGCCATACAGGACGCCGCCCTTATTGACCACGTCGCAGCAGACGACCGAGAGGGCCTTGTCTGGAATGTCGCGGTCATAGCGCCAGAGGAACTTGCCGCTCCGGGCATCCAGGGCGAATACAACGTTATACGACGCGGTGACGAAGAGAATTCCGTCATGATACACCGGAACCACTTCGTGACCCTTGGTCAAGCCGGTCGAAAACGACCAGATCGGCTGCAGGTTCTTGGCGTTCAGAGGCGTGATCTGCTTCAGCGGGCTGTATCCGTGGCCATCATTGGTACGGCGATACTGCAACCATTCCGAAGCAGGCGGGTTGTTGAACATCTGAGCGGTGACAGTTTTGTACGGCCGGTCCGAAGCATCCTTCAACTGGCCGGAGGCAGGAACGGTCGCGAGTGTCAGCAGGACCAGACTAGATGCTACAGCAGCTAGTAAACCCCTCTTCATTGTGCCCATTACTTCTCCTCGAGTGTTACAGTTTGTGTTCGTACTGCGTTTGTGACAGGTTCAACCTTGGAAGGCCTAACCTCTCTTCACACCGACGTACCCACTGGGCTTGTCGGAAACGGGGATGTGCGGGAGCATCCGCGAAGTGGCCCCACCCGTGTTGGCGCCCTCTTTCAGAGGATCAAACAAAGCGTCGTGGCACGGGCGGAGGAACTGCTTCGTGGCTGCGTCCCAGTTGGAGAGCGAGTTGGAGAGCGTGCAGCCGAGGTGGGTGCACACGGCCGAATAGGCCATGATGCCTTCCACCGTGTCGTCCTTGATCTCGGCTGGAATTTTGTCGGGTGATACGCGATACCAAAGGGCGGCCGCACCCGCCAATGTGCAGGTAGACTTCAACAGGTCGCGCCGCTGCTGATTGAACTGCTGCGGACTCATGAGACCCAGTCCTCCGGGGAATGCACTACAGGGTTCCCAGTAGCATATTCGAAAAACATACTTATTGCACCAAAATCGTCAACTACCTGCAAAAGCTTCGGCCGTCGGCAAAGTTGCCGGGCCGCCGAACGAACTTACCCAGCCGTGGTCGGGTCGATGATGGTTCGTACCTGGGAGATCCGGTTGGCCGGGAAGCCCCCACGCTTGGCATGCTCGCGAATCAGCTCCTCGTTCGGCGCCAGGTACACACAATAGATCTTGTCGTCGGTCACGAAGCTCTCCACCCACTGAATCTGCGGACCGAGCTCCTTCAGCACGCCGCAGGACTTCTGGGAGATCCCCTGCAGCGTATCCGCCGAAAGGCTGCCTGCTCCAGGGAGTTCACGCTCGATCACAAACTTGTGCATCGGTTCCTCCTAGAACTGAGCTTCCGCTTCAGGACTGGGCTTGCGCCTCGAGCCTGGCTGGCCACAAATCGCCGTCATGCTGGAAAGCTCTATTCGTGTACAAATGGGGTCAAAAATCCGGACGGAACGCAAGTATACTATCCCGCCGCCGCCAGGTCGATCATTCTCTGCCGCGGCGAGATTCGATTCGAAAGCGAGACCGGAGCGGACGCCCCAACCAAACTGCATCCAGACTTCAAGGGGTCCCCAGCACGTCCGTTGTTGGCGTGCTGGGGTGGAAGCAGCTCCCGATTTTGCGCCCCATCAAGCCAACTGCGGGCTTGATGTTGGCCCCGATCGTCGTCGAACCCTGACTTCATGGCCCGAACCCTCCGCGAACTGAGACCCAACTTATTTATCAGTGCTGTTCAGCTCGTATGATCAGCGCGCGGATGTTTACTGCCAGGTTCGCTTAATTGTTCAGGCCGATTGAATTCAGTCCTTCAGACGAGAATTGAGGAAGCTCAGCTAGGTTCGTTTCGCAATCTGAACCGGGGAACCGTCCAGCCCGGCGGGGTGCCGGACTGGACAGTTTGTTCCACGGTGTTGATGTTCTCAACTCGTACGAGGACCCGATCTCTCGGGTCCCGGTCCGATTTAGAAGAACACGATGGTGCCAAAGGCGAGCGAGTCCGAAGTACCCTTCACCTGGAACTGGTTCTCTGCGGTCGCATGCGTGTATTCCGCCACCAGGTTGTCCCACTTGGTGACAGCCAGGCGGTACTGGGCCATGTAGGCGGTGTTGTTGCGAATCAATGGGACGCCGGCCACGTTGACAAAGCCGTCGCCAGACAGCTGGGTCAGGTTGCTCTGGCCGTAGCTGAAGCCAAAGGTGTTCTTGCCCGCGGTATAGGTCAGCTGACCATACCAGCCTTGCGACGGACGCGTGTCGATGGAGCCATCGGCGTTGAATCCGATGCCGTCGAAGAGCAGGGCGGTGGTGCCGAGGCCCCAGCCGTTGTAGCCGTAGCCGACGAGGCTCAGGCCGTGGAAGTCCAGCTTGGCACCGTAATCAACACCCCAAGCGCGAGGACCGTCGTTCGCCCCGAATTGGAATGCGCCAGTGGGAGTGGTTTCTTGTTGGGTCATCATGTTGCCCCAGAACTTGGCCTTAACCGGACCGTGGGTCGGAGCGGTGAAGGTCAGCTTGGCCTGGAACATAGGCCCAGTGTGGCCGTTGAATCCATTTGCAAAGCCATCGAAGGGATCGTCAAGCGGCTGAATAACGGAGGCTGCAGCCTGGAGACCCCCCATGGAAGGCGTGGTGTAGGTGATCTGCGGCAGGAAGTCGGTGTAGATATAGCCCACGCCGATGCGGCCGAAGGTGACGTTGTTCGGGAACTGGTTGTTGCCATTGGTGCTTCCAGCGCCCAGCAGGGTCATGTCATTCAGGATGGCTTCCTGTCCCAGAAGGCCCAGGTCGCGGCCGATCTTCAAAGTTCCGAAGCCCGGACGTCCCAAGGTGGCGAAATTCTGACGGAAGTCGATGCCCGGGGTGCCGCCGGCAAGCGTGCCGGGAAGAGCACCTGTCTCGATGCTGGAGATATTGCTGCTCTGGATCGCCGGCCAGATCCCGAAGAAAACGGCAACGTCCCAGCCATGCTCCTGGGTCGAGATCTTCACCGACAGATCGCTCGGCAGCAGACCGCTGCGGATCGATTCGGAGTGCGTTGGCGACTGGTCGATCAGACACAGGTCGCATCCGGCGGCGAAGCCGTTCGCCGCCGCGAAGTTGGCAAGGTTATGGTCGGGACGGCTGTGAACGTAGAAGCCGTTGACTTCGCCGGAGAAGGCGATGTCAAAGCGGCCGGCGTGGAAGCCGACGCCGCTATCCATGGCGGAAACCACGTTCATTGCCTTGCCTTCTTCCGCCTGCATTGCGACGGTGCGCAACTGCGGGGCGGCGGTCTGCTCGGCTTCCGTGGTTACCTTCTGTTTCAGGGTCTCAAATTCTTGGTGGGAAATGACGCCTTTGGATTCGAGAGTTTTGAGAACGTCCACCATCGCACCCGTGTTGGTGGAGCTGGGGGCGCTCTCCGCGTAAATCAGGTTTGCGAAGCACAGAACGAAACAGCCTACTGCCGCAATCCAGACTCTATTTTTCGACATTTACAAGCTCCCAATCGATTGGTCTTGACCACATACAAGTTCATCTGTGAGCCCGGCCCCAAGTCAATGTGCGGCCCAGCATGGACCGCCACCTGGATTTGCTTGTCCATCCAACTGAATGCCTGGTACCGACTCTCAGACTCCCCCGATGATGTAACACTATCACCATCGCTTCCAAAGCTGCACATCAAATTTGTCAGGGATCACAACTTTTTTCGAAAATCAGGTGTAGAGGATGAAGATATTTGACGTTGCAACCTTAATTAATACGGATTGCTGTGAAGCCACTGGCGCAAAGCCGCAGTCGAAATGCGTATTGCGCACACCGGACGGCGCACACGTGGATTGCCAAAGTGTGCGCGACAGTTGATCGCGATGGTTCGGCTCTCTGTACTAATTTGGTTCCAGCCGCTGAAATTTTTTCGCAGGCGAGAGCTTAATTGCGCGTGATCACTTCGGCCACTGCGCCTGTATTGGCCGCGACCAGGCGTATGGTTCCGGCGCGGTCCTGCAAGACCAGCACGCCGGTCATCGTGCCCACCAGCGGTCCCCAGGCCTTCGGCATGTTCACGTAAGTTGTGGCCTGCGTGGCCTGCGCATGCACCACGGGGATGGAGCGATGTCCCATCGGGTAAACGCCGAGCGCATAGCCGATCAGGAGCATCGCCATGGAAAAGACACCGCGCAGAATCCATGATCTCCAATGTTTTGTCATCCAACGCTTCATCATCCAATGCTTCATTTTGTCCTCCACGATTTTTGACCGATAACAGATGCACGACACCCGACATAGTTTTGTAGCGAATGTCATATATGAGACGGAGCGGGCGGCGCAAGTTGCCCGCGAACTCGAGGGTCAGCGGTGGGCTCTCTCTGGTGCCCCACTCAAGCTTCGTTTGCTTGAGTGGGGATGTTGATCTTGCCTTGGCTGCTCAGCGTTTGCAGTCACTGAGCGGAGCAAAGGATCGTTGGTGTCGTGGTGCCGGGAGGGGGACTTGAACCCCCACAGCCCTTTCGAGCCTGCGGATTTTAAGTCCGCTGCGTCTGCCAATTTCGCCATCCCGGCCTGGGGACTTGGAAATAGACTACCGCAGATCCCGCAGCGAAGGCGCGTGCAGTTAGGAATACGTCTTCGAAGTTCAACAGTTCCACTCAAGCAAGCAAAAGAAGCAGCAGATGTTGAGTGGACCACTCGACCAGCAGGGGATAGATGTTTTGCCGCGCGCGGCCGAAGAGCCTTACGAGCAGTCGCAGAGATTTAGGCGGCGCTGGGGTTTTTCGCTTCCGCTCAAAATGACACCTAAAAAACAAAGCCCGCCGGAACTGGCGGGCTTCCATCTGTTTTACTCTATGCGATTCTACTGCCGCGCTTCGGTCCCTTCCTGCGGAGGCGGGATGGCGGGCAGCGGAGTGCCCTCGGGGACAGGCTCGGGCAGCGGTTGTTCGAGTGCGATGGCCAGCACCTCGTCCATCGAGTCGACGAAGTGCAGCTTCATCTCCTTGCGCAGGTTCTCCGGTACCTCGGCCACGTCCTTCTCGTTCTCTGCCGGAAGGATCGCCTCGAGAATTCCGGCGCGGTGCGCTGCGAGCAGCTTCTCCTTAAGTCCGCCGATGGGCAGCACCTTGCCGCGCAGCGTGATCTCGCCGGTCATGCAGATGTCGCGGCGCACGGGGACCTTGCCCAGCGCGCTGGCGATTGCGGTAGCGATGGTGATGCCCGCCGATGGGCCGTCCTTGGGAATCGCCCCTTCGGGGACGTGCACGTGGATGTCGACATTGCGATAGAAGTCGCGCGGAATGCCCAGCCGCTGCCAGCGCGAACGCAGATAACTCATCGCCGCCTGCGCCGACTCCTGCATCACGTCGCCCAGCTTGCCGGTGAGCGTCAGCTTGCCCTTGCCGTCGATGATGGCGACTTCCGTGGTGAGGATCGAACCGCCGACCTCGGTCCAGGCCAGGCCGGTGACCAACCCGATCTCGCTCTTCTCGCTGGCGGCCATGTCGCGGAAGCGCGGCACGCCCAGATAGGTGCTGAGGCTCGCCGCCGTGATCTTGGCAAAGTAGCCTTCGCCTTCGCGCACCACCCCGCGCGCGATCTTGCGGCAGACGTTGCCGATCTCGCGCTCGAGGTTGCGCACGCCGGCCTCGCGCGTGTAGTTGCGGATGATGCCGCGCAGCGCGTCGTCATCAAACTCTATGTTCGTGGGTGTCAGCCCCGCCTGCTCAAGCTGCTTCTTGACGAGGTACTGGCGCGCGATCTCCAGCTTCTCGTGCTCGGTGTAGCCGTGCAGCCGCAGCACCTCCATGCGGTCCTGCAGTGGGCTGGGGATGGTGTGCAGCACGTTGGCCGTGGCGATAAAGAAGACCTGCGAGAGGTCGTACTCCACATCGAGGTAGTGGTCCACGAACATAAAGTTCTGTTCGGGATCGAGGACCTCCAGCAGCGCCGACGAGGGATCGCCGCGGAAGTCGTTCGACATCTTGTCCACCTCGTCGAGCATGAAGACCGGGTTCCGCGTGCCTGCCTTCTTCATCATCTGGATGATCTGCCCGGGAAGCGCGCCGATGTAGGTGCGGCGGTGGCCGCGGATCTCGGCCTCATCCCGCACGCCGCCGAGCGACATGCGCACGAACTTGCGTCCGGTCGCCTTGGCGATGCTCATGCCGAGCGACGTTTTGCCGACGCCGGGAGGTCCGACGAGGCAGAGGATCGACCCCTTGGGATTCTTGACCAACTGGCGCACGGCGAGGAACTCCAGGATGCGCTCCTTGATCTTCTCCAGGCCGTAGTGGTCCCCGTTCAAGGTGTGCTCGGCGAACTCGATGTCGCGGATCTCTTTCGATTTCTTTTTCCAGGGGACCGCCAGCAGCCAGTCGAGGTAGTTGCGCGAGACGGTCGACTCGGCCGACATCGGCGGCATGGCTTCCAGCTTCTTCAACTCCTGGGTGGCCTTCTCCAGCACATCGGGCGGCATGCCGGCGGCGTCGATCTTCTTCTTCAGCTCGTCGAACTCGCTGCGCTCGCCGCGTCCCAGCTCCTTCTGGATGGCCTTGATCTTCTCATTGAGGTAGTACTCTTTCTGGGCGCGCTCCATCTGGCGCTTGACGCGCGACTGGATGGTGCGGTCCATGTTGAGCTTTTCGATCTCGATGTCGAGCACGTCGGAGATGCGGTTGAGCCGCTCGGCGGGATCGAAGATCTCCAGCAGCTCCTGCTTCTCCTCGATGGAAAGCTGAAGGTTGGCGGCGATGGTGTCGCTCAGCCGTCCCATGTCGTCCAGCCGGACCGTGGCCGCGATGGTCTCCTGGTTCAGCGACTGGCAGAGCTTGACGTACTGCTCGAAGAGGGAAGCGACGCGCTGCATGGTGGACTCGACCTGCGGCGTGACCTCCGGGGTGTGGCGGCTCACGCGCACGGAGGAGACGTAGTAGCCCTCGCTCTCGGTGACCTGCAGAATGCGCGCCCGCTCGATGCCCTCCACCAGCACCTTGATATTACCGTCGGGCATCTTGAGGCTCTGCACGATGTTAACGATGCAGCCCACCTGGTAGATCTCGTCCGGCTTGGGTTCGTCTACCCGCGGATCGTGCTGGGTCGCAAGAAAAATGCGCTTGTCTCCCGCCAGGGCCTCTTCCAGCGCGCGCACGCTGGATTCGCGGCCCACCACGAACGGCGTCATCATGAACGGGAAGATGACGACGTCACGGATCGGCATCATGGGGAGCTTGCGGGTTTCGAACTTTTCTTTGATCAGGCTCACTTCGCCTCACTTCTCTGGGGGCCGCCCGGTCGGAGACCAGGGCTGCGGCCGCATGGCCGGGTCCGTGTTCGTTCGAGGGTACTACAAGGTACTAGCGGCGGCAACAAGCTGTTGGCCAATGACTTTACGATTGTTTTTTTCCGGGGCAGTGGCTGAATGGGAATCCTGGTGGCGCCCCCGGGAGGGCCCTTGGATTGGTATCTCATACACCGGCATGAGGTTGCAATGACCGGTCCACACCACTGCAGAATTCCAGCCGGGCGGATGCCTCCGGACCGGTGCGCCCGCGGCCTTCGGCTTCGGGCGAACTTCGGCAACGTGCCGGCAAAAATCGCAATAATAAGGAAGCCCAGCCGGGGAGGCTGGGCTGCTGCGACTTATCCGAATCGGTGTCCTCTTACGAGGCCTGCTTCTCCACCCGCTGAGCGGAGACGTCGCGCCGCTCCACCATCTCGCGGGTAACCTCGAACTCCTTGATCTTCTTCTGCCCGGGGAGCTGGTACATCAGGTCCAGCATGAGCTCCTCCAGGATCATGCGCAGCCCACGGGCGCCCACCTTGCGATTCAGGGCCTCGCGCGCCACGGCCTTCAGGGCGTCGTCGGAGAACTTCAGCTTGACGTTCTCAAATTCGAAGAGCCGCTGATACTGCTTGACGATGGCATTGCGCGGGCGAGTCAGGATCTCGACCAGCGCGGCCTCGTCCAAGTCGCTCAGCACGCCCATGACCGGCAGGCGGCCAATGAACTCGGGGATCAGGCCAAACTTGATCAGGTCCATGGGCTGGGCCATCTGGAGCATCTCGTCGTCGCGGCGATTCGGCTTTACCGTCTCTTCCTTCGCGGCATCTTCTCCCGTCTTGAAGCCCACGGTGCGCTTGCCGATGCGGCGCTCGATCACCTTTTCCAGCCCCACGAAGGCGCCGCCGACGATGAACAGGATATTGGTGGTATCGACCGGGGTGAACTCCTGGTGGGGGTGCTTGCGTCCGCCCTGGGGCGGAACATTGGCCACCGTGCCCTCCAGGATCTTGAGCAGCGCCTGCTGCACGCCCTCGCCGCTGACGTCGCGGGTGATCGACGGGTTCTCGTCCTTGCGCCCGATCTTGTCGATCTCGTCAATATAGATGATGCCGGTCTGCGCGCGGGCCACGTCACCGTCAGCCGCCTGCAGCAGCTTAAGCACGATGTTCTCCACATCCTCGCCCACGTAGCCGGCCTCGGTGAGGGTGGTGGCGTCGACGATGGCGAAGGGCACATCGAGCATTTTGGCCAGGGTCTGCGCCAGCAGGGTCTTGCCGGTTCCGGTGGGGCCGATCAGCAGGATGTTCGACTTGGAGAGCTCGACATCGCTGGTGCGTTGCCGGTTCATGTAGATGCGCTTGTAGTGGTTGTAGACCGCCACCGCCAGCTTCTTCTTGGTCCGCTCCTGGCCGATCACGTACTCGTCGAGGAATGTCTTGACTTCCTGCGGCTTGGGCAGATGGTTGGGATTGGCCGCTGCGGGACTCTCAGAGCGGTCGTCTTCCAGGATGGAATTGCACACCGCCACGCATTCGTCACAGATGTACGCGCGCGGATAATCGGAGGGCGACGAGATCAGTTTCGCCACCGCATCCTGGGACTTGTGGCAGAACGAACAGCGCAATACTTCGTCGGAACCAGACCTGGGTCTCACAAAGAACTCCTGTCGCTTCCCCCGGAACGCCCGGTCATTTTAGGTGCCCTGCATGGTCTCGCGGGTCCCGGCAAGCCCAACTTTAGCTTGCGGGGGCAATTTGTGCTACTTACGCGAGCCCAGATTCGAACTCCCCACCGTGCATTTTCCTCCTAACCCGTCCGCTGGTAAAGAGGTGGATGAGCACGCACGTTACCTCCCGTGCTCCTGCCGGTTACTTATGCTTGTAGATAATATCGTCCACAATGCCGTATTCCTTAGACTGCTGGGCGTTCATGATGAAGTCGCGCTCGGTGTCGCGCTCCACCTTGTCCAGCACCTGCCCGGTGTGCTTGGCCATGAGCTGGTTCATCAGCTCCCTCATGCGCAGGATCTCGCGGGCGTGAATGTCGATATCGGTCGCCTGGCCGGAGATGCCTCCACCCATGATCAGCGGCTGGTGAATCAGGATGCGCGAGGTCGGCAGGGCATAACGCTTGCCGGCGGCGCCGGCGGCCAGCAGCATGGCCCCCATCGAGGCCGCCTGGCCAATGCAGATCGTCACCACATCATTGCGGATGAACTGCATGGTGTCATAGATCGCCATGCCCGCCGTAATCGAGCCGCCCGGCGAATTGATGTAGAGCGAGATGTCCTTTTCCGGGTCTTCGGCGGAAAGGAAGAGCAGCTGGGCGATGATTAGGTTGGCGACATTGTCGTCGATCGGAGTGCCCAGAAAGATGATGTTGTCTCTGAGTAACCGGGAGTAAATGTCGTAGGCACGCTCGCCCCTGCTGGTCTGCTCGATCACCATCGGCACAAGCATCGTCGGTCCGGCTCCTTTTCGTCCGGGGCGTCGCCCCGGTCCGGGAAAAACCGTTCTCCTCCACATTCGATGCGGCTGGAGAGCGGTGGATTTGGGAATCTTTTTACCTGCTGGACGGAGATCGATTACCTCCGCCCTGTTACCCCCATGCTGTGCAGCGCAGCGCCGCAGGCTGCGCGACGCGCGACCTGGGGCACCCCAGCCTCTCCTGTTCGCTCATTCTATTCCGAGTGCCGATAGAGCCACTCCAGCGCCCGGTCGTTGCGCAACTGCGAGCGCACTCCATCCAGCCCGTTGTTCTGCTCAAGCTGCTTACGCACGGCGATCGGGTCCTGCCTGGATTGTTGCGCCGCCGCCGCGATCTCCCGGTCGAGTTCCTCGTCGCTGACCGTGATGCCCTCAGCGTCGGCAATCTTATCCAGCAGCAGGTTGGCCCTCACCTCGCGTAGCGCGCCCTCGCGCTGACCTTCGCGGAGTTTGGCCATGTCCATGCGCTTGATGTCTTCGGCGCGGAGGCCCTGTCCGATCAGCGAGCGCAGGCCGCGCTCCAGCCGCTGGTCGATGGCATTGTCCACCAGCAGCTTAGGAACCGGCACAGGAAACTTCTCGGCGAGCCTGCGCAGCAGTTCGTCCTTGGCGCGGTGCTCGGCCTGGTGCTTCTTCTCGTGCTCCATGCCCTCGCGAATCCGCGTGCGCAGCTCCTCCAGGGTAGTCATTCCCTCCTGGCCCATGTCCTTCACCCAGTCGTCATTGAGCTCGGGGACGGACTTGCTCTTGATCGCCTTGACCTCCACGTCATAGTGCAAGGTCTTTCCGGCCAGGCGCTGGTCGTTGAAGTCCTCCGGATACGTCACGTCGAAGCTGCGGCTCTCGCCGGCCTTGGCGCCGCGCAGGTTTTCGGTAAAGGCCGGCATGGCGTTGGACCCACCGATCTCCACCAGCACGTCGCTCATCTCCACCGGCTCGGCGCCCTCTTCGAGGCCCGTACTCTTGAACGCCACAGAGGCGAAGTCCCCGTCGGCCAGCCCGCGATCTTCGTCCACATTGATATAGGTCGAATGCTGCTCGCGCAGCGCGGCGATGGTCCGGTCAATGTCCTCTTCGCCGACCGTGACCGGTTCGTGCGGGACCTTGATCTCCTGATAACCGGTGACGTCGACGGGAAGCAGCACCTCGAACACAGCCTTGAAGCGCAGCGGCTTGTCCTCTTCGAGCTCGACATCGACAATCCGCGGCGGACCCACCGGCGCAAGGTTCTGTTTCTGTGCCTCTTCGCGCAGGGCGTGCGGAACCAGGTGCTCAAGCACCTCCGAGCGGATCTCGGGAGCAAATTTGCGGCGGATCAGCGAGCCCGGCACCTTTCCATTACGGAAGCCGGGGATGCGGGCATGCTTCTGGAAGCGCGCCAGCACGGTCTCCCAGGTGCGCGCAACTTCATCGGCCGGGACCTCGACCCAAAGTTGGCGCTCGCACGGGTTCGGGGCGGCTTCTTTCGCCGTCTCTGGGACTGGTCCTTGCGCCGCTTCTGGGGCTACGCCTTCGTCTTTGCTTGCTTCGTTTCTGGTGGCTTCGTCTTTAATCACTTCGGTTGCCGATTCACGCGATCTCAGATTGCTGGAAGTCAATGGATAACCTAACTCTACTGAAGATTAAAAAAGACCTGGGAGCGCTTTCGCCCCAGCACGCCAACAACGGGTCGCGCTGGAGACCCTGTCGCGCATGCTCATGCTACGCGCCGCAACTGCCACCGGCGAACGACTCAGTGTATGAGACCGGGCAAGTGCGGGTCAAACGAGGGGCACCTGAAATGTGGCTTAGGAAGCAAACCAGGAGGCAAACCAGGACGGAAACACCAGAGTAGAGTCAGTCAGCAGCTCACAGGGCAAGAGTGAGGCCGAGTTGATAGGGAGTGGGACTGCCGAGATGCGAATGACAAAGCGGGCCAATCGAAGAGTTCCGTTTGGCCCGCTAAACTCACTGCTAGCGCGTGCTGCTTGGTGGTGGTGTCTGGGTAGAGGGCCTCGGAGTCGTGGTCGCCGGGGGCGGTGTGGCCGATGCCGGAGGCGGCGTGGCCGTGCTCGGGCTGCTCATCGCGCCGGGAGTTGTGGCGCTTCCAGGGGTGCTGCTCTCCGGCGGACAATTGGCCTTCGCATTGGCATTCGCAGTCTCGGCGACGGTAGGATTGGCGCTGGAGGTAGCCATAGCCTGGCTCCGTTCGCTGCCTGGGCTGGTGCTCTCTACGCAGGGATTGATCTCCGGTACAGAGCCCGGGGTGGACGAAGGTCCTGGTGTCGCCGTGGGTGCGTTCCCGGGCACGGTGCCGGCAGCGCCGGGAGTTCCGGACTGGGCGGTGTTTGTGCCCAGCCTGCCGGGCTGGCTGCCGGACGGCGAGGCGGCCGGTGAACTGGAGGTCCCCGCCGCTCCGGCCCCGCTGGTTGTCTGGGCCACAGCGAGGCCGGCCAGTACGAAAGTAAAGGTGACGATCAGAAGTAGTTTCCGCATACGGTTTTTTCTCCGTGAAAACTGTTGCTTGCCAGGTCTTCGATCATGATGGGATGGGCTGCGGAAAGGTGGCGTTGGGCCAAAAGAGGCAGGGCGCCTGCAATTCGAAAGCTGCGGAATGGCTTTTCAGGGCCAAGGGCAGGACGGGCCTGAGTCACCCGGGACACAAAAGCGACAGAGGATAGGTATAGAAAAATGGGAGATGGGCGGCTATTCGAGCTGTTGACGCAGCTTGCGAACGAGGTGATCGAGTGCCGCCGCTGCGCGCGGCTGGTCGAATACCGCGAGCGCATCGGCCGCGAGAAGCGCCGCGCTTATCTCGATTGCGACTACTGGGCACGCCCGGTGCCTGGCTTCGGCGATCCGAACGCGCGTGTGCTGGTCCTGGGTCTGGCTCCGGGAGCCCACGGCAGCAACCGCACCGGGCGTCCGTTCACCGGCGACTCCTCAGGAAACTTCATGTATCCGGTGCTGCACCGGCAGGGATTTGCCTCGCAGCCCAACGCGAACGGGCGAGACGACGGCCTGCGGCTGCGCGATCTTTGGATCACCGCCGCCGTGCGCTGCGCGCCTCCGGACAACAAGCCGCTGCCGTCGGAGCTGGCCAACTGCGCCGCATTCACGGACCGCGAACTGGCCGCGCTGGCAAACGTGAAAGTTGTGGTGGCGCTGGGAAAGTTCGCGTTCGATGCCTACCTCGACGCGCTCTGCCGCAACGGCGTGATTGCGCGTAAATCGGCGTACCGCTTCGCGCACGGCGCGGAGTTTTCATTGCCGAACGGAGTCACGCTGCTGGCGTCGTATCATCCGTCGAACCAGAACACCGCCACGGGCAAGCTCACCATTCCAATGTTCGAAGCAATTTTTGTACGCGCGCGGGAGCTCGCGACAAAACCTGATCGGCAAAAACCCAAATGAGTCCCGCCCTCATCGGCAATCGATCTGAGTTTACGAGGCCTTGCGAATCTTGTCCTCGCGCTGCTCGATCTCCTTGCGCAAACGCTCCTCCTGCTCGCGCAGCTCGGGGGTGAACTGTTCGCCGAGCTCCTCGGCCTCGGCGATGGCACGGATCTCGATCTCCTCACCGCCGCCGAAGGGAGCGCGCTTGATCCAGTCGATCGCCTCCTCGATCGAACGCACACGCCACAGCCAGAAGCCCGCGACCAGCTCTTCGGGGCCCCCGGTCTGCCCGCTTTTGGCAGATTGGGGCGAGGTTGCGCCGAACGGCCCCTGGATCACCTCCGGCCCGCCCTCGGTGAAGCGCACGCGAACGCCTCTGGAACTCGGGTGCAGGCCTTCGCCGGCCATCATGATTCCTGCTTTGGTCAGCTCTTCGTTAAACTTCCCCATCTCGGCCAGCAGCTCCGTGCTCGGCAGCACGCCCGCCTCAGAGTCTTTGTTCGCCTTCACCAGGACCATCACTCGCATCGCTTCTCTCCGTTCGCTGTTGTGGGTGAGCTCTTGATTAGACGCGTTCCGCCCAATGCGGAAGAAGAATTCTTCTGCTTAGTTCCGAAAAACCAGCGCGCTGCGATGGACAGCAGTTCGGCGCTGAATTAGAGTGTCTCTCCACGCCGCGCAGTCTGGCGTCCGGTTCCCGAGGAGAAACGCATGCGCTTGACCCGAGTTTCGCTTGCCCTCATCTGTTGCGTCTTTGCATTGGCGGTCGTTGCCGAAGCCCAAGGCCGCCGGCCCGGCCTCTATGAGACCGTCTCTGAGATGACCTGGCAGCAGTCGCCCTTGCCGCCGGGCATGACTCTGCCTCCTGGCATGAGTTCGCCGTTCGGTGGCGGCAAGCACACGAGCATGACCTGCCTGACAGCGGGCGATCTGGAACACTACGGCACGGTGCCGCCGGAGAACCAGCGCAATTGCCGGATGACGAGCGTGACCAAGCACGCCAAAGGCATGACCGCCGAGATGGAATGCACGGGCGAAATGACGGGCAAGGCGACCGTGGAAGCCGCCTGGCTGGAAGACGGCAGAAGCAAAGGGAAGGTCCACTTCCTCGGGTCCATGCAGGCCGGGGCTGACTCGCTGCCGGTCGAATGGACCACCGAGTACATCTCGTCCTACAAAGGCCCCGACTGCGGCAGCGTGAAGCCCGCGGCCACCCACTCGCATTGAGGAGAAACCCGCGGATTCAGCGTGCTGGGGTGGGTGGGCGCACCAGCTGCGCATTCCGCACTTTGTTGAGCTCGATGAGTGCGATCCACTCGCCGGGCGCCGACTCCTGCCAGACAATCTGGCCCTGCAGCAAACGCGCGATCGTTGCCGGCGGCAGGTCCTGGTGAAAGTCGAAGTAACGCGTCTGCGCCCGCGTCCAGCCGGCAATGTAAGGAACGCGGGACATCCAGGCGCGGCGCGCTTCAAACTTCGTGGAGAAGGCCACCACCACGTCGAAGTTCTCTTCCTGATCGCGGGCGCGCAGCATCTCCTCGGCGGTGAAGTTCTCCACGCTTACGACCGTGAGCGGCCGCTGCACGTATCCCAGAAAGGGGCGGTTTAGTTCGTCCGAGGCCGGCCACGCGGTCAGGATGCGGTCGCCGGCATAGCGCTGCTCGGCGTAGCGCGCCGCGCGCTGGTGCAGCCGGACGAAGTGCGTCCAGGTCAGGTTGTCCTCCGGCGCGATGTACCACGGCGGGTTCAATAAGAGCGCTGCAAGGAACGCTGCGGCAGAGGCGGCGATCCACCACTGCCAGCGCGGAGCATATCGGCGCAGCACGTCCACCGAGATCAGAATCACCAGCGGAAGCGCGGGAATCATGTAGCGCGCCAGCAGTGCGCCGCCTACAATGGAGAACTCCGCAACCTGCGCCAGAATAATGAACGCGAAGAGGAACTGGATCTGGCGGGGGATTCCACCGGCGATCCCACTTCTGCCAGAGGAAGGCAGAAGTGGGGCACCCTCATGCGATGATTTGCTCGCAGCCATGCCTCGCGCACTCCACCAGAAGAGCAGCGCCGTTGCGGTGAGCACAAACAGGTTCATGTACCCGGCCGCGTGCCACAGCCGCATGCAGAAGGCGATCAGGATTCGCCATGGCGTCACCGTGGCGCCCACGTTGTAGCGGAGGTAATCGGGGTTGCCCAGCACGTGTCCGGTGCGGTGGAAGTGGTAGGCATACCAGCCCACGAGGGGCAGCAGCGCGAGCAGCCAGGCCATTGGCCTGAAGCGGGTGCCCCGTTCAACCTTATTTTGGTTGAGTGGGGCTGTTGTTGTTCCGAAGCACCACTGCGACGCCCAGTCCGGCCGCAATTGCCAAGCAATACATCCCAGCACCTCGTAGGCAAACAGCGCCAGCGTCACAGCGACAGTGGTCTCTTTGGCGACCGCAGCCAGGGCGGCAAAGCCGATCGCCAGCCATCGCCTGCCGCAGAGGTACGCGTAGAGGGTCCAGAGCACCAGAGCGAAGGCGGCGATGTCCAGGTGCGCCATCGCCGACTGCACGAACACAGTTGGCGAGAGCGCGGTGAGCAGCACTGTGGCGAGTGCGACAGCGCGGCCCGCTACTCGTCGCGCCAGCAGCCAGAGCGCGGTGAAGCCGAAGGTCGCGACCAGCAGCATCGCGGTGCGGGTGATGAGCGGCGAATAGCCGGCGAGCTTCCAGCAGAGCGCCAGCCAGATCATCACCAGCGGCGGGTGAGCGTTGGAGAGCGTGGTGTGCGGGATCAGGTCGCCGGTGAGCAGCAGGTCGCGCGCGGCGGGAATGAAGTAGCCGGCTTCGTCCCAGAAATATGGCAGCCGAAGCAGCGGGAGGTGCAACAGCCAGAGCGCGCCGAAGAGGATGGCGAAACTCCCCCACTTCTGCTGGCGTAATTCGGAAACCAGGGCAGAAATGGGGCACCACACAGCGGACTTCATCCAGCCCTGGGCCGGGGACGCCGGAGCTGCCGCGTTCACCCCGCGAGCAGACGCTGATTTAGTGGACAGGGCCGTTCTGCGCAAACTGCGGATCCAGCTTGATCTCGCCGAAGGTCTGTTCGTAGTTGGCCAGGTTCTGCTTCAGCATCAGGGCCAGCGCCTTGGCCTGCTGCGGGCTGAGATAGATCCCCTGGAAGTTCAGCAGCTCGATATCGGAGCCGCTGCCGGGCACGGCGGTCCCAAAATTGAGGAAGAAGTCCCAGACGCTCATGCGCACCTGCACGCTGTTGGCATAGCTTTCGCGATAGTCTTCGCGGTTGCGGATGCGGATCTCGGGTTGTTGATTGATGCTCGACATGGCTGGTCTCCCGAATAGCCTGATAGCAATAAATAAAGAAAAGCTGCCTGCGAAAGCTGCGCCGGAAGCAGCGTGAAATTGAGATGGAGTTGACCAGAGATCAGCCTAACAACTTTTGCGCCGGATGGCACGCCCCACCGCAGCACGCCAACAGCAGACGGGCCGCCCAATTTTGTGTACCGGAAGCGACGCTTATCCAAGCAGCCCAGATTGTGCATCTCGACCCCGGCTTTCTGCATCCCCAGCATTGGGTAGGTGGCCGATGCGCATCGAGCACGGAGACCTTCATAGCGGAGAGCCCGAGCACGGCGGACGATGGCTCCAGACAACACCGGAGTGGTGCTCGGAGTTGATTGACGCCAAGCCCTATCTGATCGAACAGGACTACTCCAAATACACAGACGACCAGCAGGCGGAGTGGGGCGAGTTGGTGGAACGCCGCATGAGCCAACTGCGGCGGTGGGCCTGCCACGAGTACCTCGAGGGCTGGGAAGCGCTGAATTTGAGCGGCGCGCAAATTCCTTTTTATCCCGAGATCAGCGAGCGCATGCACCAGCGCACCGGATGGCGAGCGCAGCCCGTCTCCGGCTTCATGCCTGAGCGGGCCTTCTTTGAGATGCTAAAGAACCGGCTGTTTCCTGTAACCACCTGGCTGCGCGGCCGCGACTCGATGGACTACATTCCGGAACCCGACATGCTGCACGACGCGCTGGGACACCTGCCGATGTTCGGCGACCAGAGATTTGCCGATGCCATGGCGGAGTACGGGCGCGTCTGCCATGCGATGGAGGAAGAGAAGCTGGAGGTCATGGGGCGGCTCTACTGGTACACCTTCGAGTTCGGCCTCATTCGGCAGCAGGGTGAGGTGCGCGTCTACGGCTCGGGCGTGGCCTCCTCGCACAAGGAGTGCACCAACGTGCTCTCGGGAGGGTGCGAGATCGTGGACTTCAGCGTGGAGCGCGTGCTGAACACAAGCGTCAAGGTTGATCAGATCCATAAGCGCCTTTTTGCCATCAACTCCTTCGATCAGATCCTCCCCGCGGTGGGCGAAGCGTGGACGATGCTCCATCGCCAGTGACCAACCCTACAAGCAAGATCGGTAATGCGCCCGCACGTTTCTCACATTTGCCAACAGAGGGCAAATGTGGGCCACCACCCACGCGGCGATAAACTTACATCCATGGACACTGGTCACAGCTATCGCGGCCGCATTGCGCCTTCGCCGACCGGGTATCTGCATCTGGGCCACGCAGCCACGTTCTGGACGGCCTTCGAGCGAGCGCGCGAGCGTGGCGGCACGCTCA
>Ga0137366_10000240_pt1 | contig 33153 bp, 20 predicted proteins | sample SagtaG_8_FD_104938 | JGI IMG/M metagenome (GOLD analysis project Ga0137366, IMG submission 104938) | Vadose zone soil microbial communities from Sagehorn Ranch, Mendocino, California, USA - Sage1_L_60_16 metaG | ecosystem: Environmental > Terrestrial > Soil > Vadose zone | place: USA...
GCCCAGCTTGTAGGCGGGCCGCGTCAGGTCGACGAGCGCGGTGGGACGCGTGTCCCGCTCCACCGGGACCTCGTCCACCAGCCCGAGCCAGTACCCGATGCGGTAGAACAGGCGCTTGAGCCAGGCGTAGGGTCCCGGCGCTTCCGGATCGATACGCCCGCGCACGGCCAGCGCCGATACGAACACGTTGGGACCGTAAGTCCCGATGATGGGCACTTCGATCACCGGCGATTTGCCGTCGAGCGCGACCACCCGCTGCGACAGCACGCCCTCGCGCTCGACGGTCACCAGCACGGTGGCCTCGCGGAACGGCATGCGCACCTGGAACCGGGCGGTCTCGCCCGGCTCGTAGCGCTTCTTCTCCGGGATCAGGTCGATGCGATCGTGGTTGGCGGGCTCAAACCACCATTCGCCTTCGCCGCGCACCCACACGCTGGAGCTCGAATAGGCCTCTCGGCCGCCATCGTCTTTCGCGCTCGCCAGCAAAATCAGCTCCCCCGACGAGCCGGGCTTCACCGTACAGAACAGCAGGCCCCGCGCATCGGTCGCGCCCGAGCAGCCGGAACCTGTGCGCTTCGTTTCGGTCGTCGAATCGTAGGCGTAGAAGCCGCCTAGCAGGCGCCGCCGGTGCGAATAAATCTTGCGCTCGTAAACCTCCACGCTGACAGCCCGGCCGACAAGCGGCTTGCCGAGCGGATCGAGCGCGACCACCTGCATGCGCACGTTGCTCTTGCTTGCCGCCCAGCCCTCGGGTTTTACGCCCAGGTACAGGCCGGCGGGATGCAACGCGACTCGCGTCGAAGTCGTTAGAAGCTCGCCGTTGGGGTCGTTGTATTCCATCTCGACCACCAAGCTTGCCGGACGCTCGACCGGCGGGAGCCTTTCGACGGCAACCGTCGCGGTGCCGGCCGCGTCGAGCACGAGCGTCCGCGTGGCAGTCGGACCGGCACGCTCGGCCGCCGGAGCCTGCTCGCCGTCGTCGTCGTCCGGATCGAACGTCGCCCAGTAGTCGGCAAGCGCACCGGTCTGCACGCCCTCCTTCACCGGCTCGCCACCGAAGCGAAAATCGGCATAGTCCGCGAAGGAAACGCCGCGCGCCTCCACACGGTGGCGGACCTTCACCGGCAAGCCGCTGGCGGGACCGCCGGAAAGGTAGCTCACTGCGGCGTCAAGCTTCACGGTCTCGGGTCTGACCATCGGCTCTTTCGGCGCGCCCAGCATGGCGCGCATCAACGGTACGCGGTACGCCTCGACGCGGAACTGGGCGTTCGACTGGACCGCACGGCCGGGCCATGACACTTTGTAGAAACCGAGCTTGGCTTCGGCCGGTATCTTCCATACGCTCTCGGCAACGCCTCCAAGGTCGAACTGGGCGCCGAGCTTGTACTTCTGGCCGCTGCCAACGTGCTCGATTTCGGCCGCCACGGGGAATTCTTTTTCACCGGGAATCCTAAATCCGGTTCCGGTCGGCACCCGCGCCAGGTGCTTCATGCTGACCGTCTCGCCGGCGCGAAACAGCATGCGGTCGAACACGGTGTGTATCGAGTAGTCGCGGCGGCGGTAGGTTTGCGTCCGCAAGTTGAAATTCCAGGGCTGTATGCCCTCGTTCCAGCCGGAATACGTGAAGGACAGGTCTTCGCCAAGGCGGGCGAAAGCGACCAGCTCCCTCCGGTACCTGTTCTTGCACACCGGGACCTCGGACGGCGCGGGCAGCTTGTCGTCAGCGCTCGCAATGCCGTTGGCGTCGGTATCGCCCTCGAACCACGGCTTGCCGTTGCAATCGCGCACCGTGACGTGCGCGCCGGCAACGGGCTTGCCGCGGTCGAGTGAAGTGACCCAGACGAGCGAGCTTTCTCGGCCGTGCTTGAGATGCACCGCGAGGTTGGTGACCAGCACGCTGGTGGCGACGTAATACGGCTTGCTCTCTCCGCGCAGCGCTGCGCCGAGCCGTGGGCTCGCCAGCTCGACGATGTAAAAACCCGGCTTGCGCAGAGGAATGCCGATCACCTCCAGCGGCTTCTCGCCGCCAGCGCGCGGCAGCTCGAACGGCGTCGCTTTGTCGCTATCGCGTATGAGGGGCAATTCGCCCTCGCGCGCGAAGGAGCCCGGCTTCCGCAGGTCGCTCTCGTTGTCCATGAAAGCGCGGAAACGCTCGATGATCCTCGCTTCGTCGTCCGCGATGCGCAGCGAACGGCCGGGCACAGGCTGGTCGCCGGCCGCGGGCAACTCGGCCCTGCGTCCCGACAGCGCCGCCTCGACGCCGCGCACCGTCACCGGCAGCATCGGATCGGCATTGAGCTCGAGGATGCCGAAGCGACCGGGAAACTTCACGAGCGGCGGGCTCTCATCCGTGGCGGTTTCGAGCGGAAAGGACGACTTGTTTTCGGCGTCGCGCCCGGCATCGTCGCGAAAATCCGGCGGCAGATCGACCGTAAAGCGCGCTTTCTCGGGGAACGGGCCCTTGAACGTAACCGAGTCCACCGTCTTGACGTTGGGCTCGATCGCCGGCTCGTACGTGCCGCCGCCCTCGCCCTTGAGACGGATACGCTCGGCGGTCTCGCGAGGCACCGGGGCGTTGAACTCCAGCACCATGGGCGCGACCGGCAGGCAGGCGGCGTCGCGATTGACGCGTTCGCAGGTGAATTTCACGGAGAACGCGGGCCGCACCCTGAAGGCCAGGCGCTGCGGCACCCGGCGCGCCAGGCCGGTTTTCGACTTGACGTTCGCGCCGAGCACCAGCCCGATCTGCGCGCCGGCCGGAAACCGTCGCGCGCACTGCACGCCGATAATGGGCAAACCGCGAAAGCGCTTGTCCTCGATCTTGAAAGCGGCGATCGGCGGCCTGCGCCGGCCCTTCACGTAGACGTAAAACAGGTTGTAAACCTGGCTGCGGTTGGCCGCAAGCGTATCGCCCGTATCCTTGTCGGACAGCAGCTTGAGCGGGATCCGCTCGTTGATTCCTTCCGCCTCGCACCAAGCGTCGGACAAGCTGGCAGGGTCCACCGGGGCATCGAGCGACAGCAGGAATACCTGCTCCTCGTCTATGCGCCTATCGCCTTCCCTAGGCAGGGAAGCGAGCACCGCCGGGCCGCCGGTGTCGAAATTGAATTCGCGCTGGCCCTCGATCGCCTGCCCGCTAGCCGACTTGAAGTCGGGCCTGACGGTGAACCGGCAGCGCTGGCCGGCGGGCAGATCGACTTCGAAATCGTAGCCCCAGTTCTTCTGGTCGGCCCAGCGCCCCCGCCCCTTCAGCCGTTCGGCATCGCCCTCGCAGCGCACGGTGAAGGGTTCCGGCAGCCGCGGATCGCCGAACGCAACCATGGGCTCAGTAAAGCGGACGGCCACTTGACGCACGTCTTTCGCCTGACCCTGCGGCGTGAAAACCTCGACCTGTGGGCCCGCCCAGACCGTACTCGCCCAGAGCGCGAACACAAAAGCTCCCAGCACGCCGACCGGCCCGTACCGTCCCACGGCGCCGCGCAAGCGGCTGCTTCCTTCAGACGCGTTCAGAAACCGCACCTCGGTCGCCATCGTGCCAACCTCCTTGCGAGTAACTAGGATCCTTGGTCCATTGTATCTTGACCCTCGCACGCTTCGAATTCGGTCATTGGCCGCGGATTGAGCGATACGAATGCGGATGCTCGGAACCCGGAATTCTCCGCGGGTCAAAGTAGAATACCGGTATGCTGCAACGCCGCTCCGACCCCGCGATCGTCATCCGCGGCGCCCGCCAGAACAACCTCAAGAACCTCTCGCTAGAGATACCGACGAGGGAGCTCGTCGTCGTCACCGGCGTTTCGGGATCGGGAAAATCCTCGCTCGTTTTCGACACGCTCTACGCCGAGGGGCAGCGGCGCTACGTCGAAACTTTCAGCCCTTACGCGCGGCAATTCCTCGACCGCATGGACAAGCCTCAAGTCGATGCGATCGAGGGGATTCCCCCAGCGATCGCCATCGACCAGACCAACCCCGTGCGCACGTCCCGCTCGACGGTCGGCACGATGACCGAGCTGAACGACCACCTGAAGCTTCTTTTCGCACGCGCCGGACAGCTTTTTTGCCGCGGTTGCGGTCGGCCCGTGCGCCGCGATACACCGGCCTCTGTATACGAGCAGCTCGCTGCACGGGCCGAAGCCGCGGGCGATCCGCGCCTGATCGTCAGCTTTCCGGTGGCGGTGCCGAAAAACTTCAAAGAAGAAGAAGTCCAGGCGCTGCTGAAAGCGCAGGGCTACGACCGCATCCACGCGCGCTCGGGCGCACTGCTCGAGGTCGTCCAGGACCGTGTGAAGATGTCCTCGGCGGAGAAGGCGCGCGTGATCGAAGGTATCGAGGCCGCGCTCAAGATCGGCCAGGGCAAGATCAACGTCTATCCGCTGGATGCCGAGGGCAATCCGGAGTCGCCCTGGCGCTTCTCCTCGGACCTTCACTGTCCCGACTGCGACATCCACTATTCAGAGCCGCTGCCGAGCCTTTTCTCGTTCAACTCGCCGCTCGGCGCCTGCGAGACCTGCCGCGGCTTTGGGCGCGTGATCGGCATCGACTCCGGACTTGTCGTCCCGGACGAAACGAAGACGCTGCGCGAAGGCGCTATCCGGCCCTGGCAATCCCCCAGCTTTCACGAGTGCCAGGACGACATCGAGAGGTACGCGAAGAAGCGCGGCGTTCCGCTCGACGTTCCTTTTCGCGATCTGAGCGCGAAGGAGCGCGAATGGGTGCTCGAGGGCGAGCCCGAATGGGTGAGCTGGAGAAAATCCTGGCCGGGCACCTGGTACGGCGTCGCGCGCTTCTTCCGGTGGCTGGAGACCAAGGCCTACAAGATGCACGTGCGCGTGCTCTTGTCCCGCTACCGCGCCTACACGCCTTGTGCTGTATGTAACGGCGCGCGCCTGAAGCCCGAGGCGCTGCTTTGGCGGGTGGGCACGAAAGAGGACGCGGATCGCGTGCTCGATCCCGCGCGGCGTTTCCTGCCGCGAGGCGCCAAGTTCGGCCAGGAGAAACTGCGCATACTCCCCGGCCTCACGGTGCACGACCTGATGCTGCTGCCCGCCGAGCGCACGCGGGCGTTCTTCGAAGGCCTTCACTTACCCGCACCGCTCGACGAGGCCACCGACCTGCTTCTCACCGAAATCCGCGCGCGCTTGCGCTACTTGCACGAGGTCGGGCTCGGTTACCTGACCCTCGACCGCCAGTCGCGCACGCTCTCCGGCGGCGAGGTGCAGCGCATCAACCTCACTACCGCGCTCGGCACTTCGCTCGTCAATACGCTGTTCGTGCTGGACGAGCCTTCGATAGGCCTGCACCCGCGCGACATGGGCCGCGTGATCGGCGTGATGCAGCGCCTGAGGGATGCCGGAAATTCGCTGGTGGTGGTCGAGCACGATCCGCAGATCATGCTGCAGGCCGACCGCATCATGGACATGGGCCCGGGGCCGGGCGAGCGCGGCGGCGAGATCGTGTTCTTCGGCACGCCCGACGAGCTGAAGCAGTCGAAAACGCTCACGGCCGAATATCTGTCGGGCAGGAAGAGGACAGACCATGGTTTTACGGGAAACCGTGGTCTGTCCCCGGTTTTGGAGCTGCTCGGCGCGGCCGAGCACAACCTGAAGAACATCGACGTCGGAATCCCGCTGCAACGCCTGGTGTGCATCACCGGCGTCTCTGGATCGGGGAAATCCACGCTGGTGCAGGACGTGCTCTACGCCGCGCTTCGAAAGGCGAAAGGCAAACCGATCGAGGCGCCGGGCGCGTTCCGCGAGCTGCGCGGCCACGCGCTCATCGATGACGTGGTCATGGTCGACCAGACGCCGATCGGGCGCACCACGCGCTCGAATCCCGCGAGCTACGTCGGCGCCTGGGACGCGATCCGCAACATCTACGCAAGAGAGCGGCTCGCGAAAGAGCGCAAGTACACCGCCGGCACCTTCAGCTTCAACTCCGGCAACGGGCGCTGCCCGACCTGCGGCGGCAACGGCTTCGAGCACGTCGAGATGCAATTCCTGTCGGACGTGTACCTGCGCTGCCCGGACTGCAACGGCAAGCGCTTTCGCGACGAGGTGCTCGAAATCGTGGTGGAAGGGAAATCGATCGCCGACGTGCTCGAGCTGACCGTTTCCGAGGCGCTGGCTTTCTTCCAAGACTCTCCCGAAGTCCAGCGCGCCTTGAAACCGCTCGCGGACGTCGGGCTCGAGTACCTGCGCGTCGGCCAGCCGGTGCCGACGCTCTCCGGCGGCGAGGCGCAGCGGCTGAAGCTCGCCGGGCATCTGGTCGAGGCGAATTCCGTCGCCCCCGCGAAAGCGGGGGCCCAGCAACGCGGGAATGACGGCACCAAGGGGAAACTCTTTCTCTTCGACGAACCCACGACAGGTCTGCATTTCGACGATGTCGCGAAACTGCTCTCTGCCTTCCGCCGATTGATCGCCGCGGGACATTCGCTCGCCGTGATCGAGCACAACCTCGACGTCATCCGCGCTTCCGACTGGCTCGTCGACCTCGGCCCCGAAGGCGGCGACGCCGGCGGCGCGATCGTCTGCAGCGGGACCCCGGCGCAGGTCGCGAAGCACCCCAGCTCGCACACCGGCAAAGCCTTGCGTGATTACGAAGCTGCTCTATCGCAGCCCGCCGCCTTTCGCGCGGCCGAGTCTGGGGTGCCGCTGCAGGCCCGCATCAGCGAGTCGATCAGGATTCACAACGCCCGCGAGCACAACCTGAAATCCATCGACGTCGAGATCCCGCGCAACGAATTCACCGTCGTCACCGGCGTCTCGGGTTCTGGAAAATCGACGCTCGCTTTCGACATCCTGTTCGCTGAGGGCCAGAGGCGCTATCTCGAGTCGCTCAACGCCTACGCGCGCCAGTTCGTCCAGGGCGCGGCGCGGCCCGACGTGGACGCGATCTTCGGCATCCCGCCCACGGTCGCGATCGAGCAGCGCACCAGCCGTGGCGGAAGCAAGAGCACCGTCGCCACGCTCACCGAGATCTATCACTTCCTCCGCTTGCTCTACGTCAAGCTCGGCACCCAATACTGCCCCGACTGCAGGGTACCGATCGAGCCGCAGAGCGAGGACGCGATCGCGGCGCGCGTTTTGCGCGAATACAAGGGGCAACGCGTCGGCCTGCTCGCCCCGCTCGTCGTCAACAGGAAGGGGTATTACACCGACCTCGCCAAGTGGGCTGCTGGCCGCGGATACGCATTCCTGCGCGTCGACGGCGAGTTCCTGCCGACCGACAAGTGGCCGCGCCTGTCGCGCTTCCAGGAGCACACGCTCGAGCTGCCGGTCGCCGACCTGCGCATTGCCGCGGACAATGAAGCGGAAATTCGCCCGGCGCTCGCCCGCGCCCTGGAATTCGGCAAGGGTGTCGTGCACGTCATCGCCGGACTCGACCGCCTGGCCGAGGCCGCGGCGAAATCCCGATCGGCGCGCGTGGAAATGGACCTTCCGCAGCGCGTCTTCTCCACGAAACGCGCCTGCCCTTCGTGCGGGCGCAGCTTCGCCGAGCTCGACCCGCGGCTTTTCTCGTTCAACTCCAAGCACGGCTGGTGCCCGGAGTGCTACGGCACCGGCCTCGCGCTCGACCGCGTGGAATGGGACGAGGAGCGCGAGAAGACCGGCACCGAGGACCGCGTGCTCGACTCGTGGATCGAATGGCTGGAAGTGGACGAGGTCTGCCCGGGCTGCGACGGCAAGCGTCTCAACCGCGAGGCGCTCGCGGTGCGCTACCAGGAGCGCTCGATCTCGGAGCTCGCCGCGTTTCCAGTGGGCAAGCTCCAGGCGCTGTTCCGCGGCCTGGAGCTCTCCGGCCGCGAAGCCGAGATCGCGCGCGACATCGTCGCGGAACTGCGCTCGCGCCTCTCGTTCCTCGCCCAGGTGGGCCTCTCCTACCTTTCGCTCGACCGCTCGGCGCCGACGCTCTCCGGCGGCGAAGCGCAGCGCATCCGCCTCGCCTCGCAGCTCGGCTCGAATCTGCGCGGCGTGTGCTACATCCTGGACGAACCGACCATCGGACTGCATCCGCGCGACAACCGGATCCTGCTCGACACGCTGGAAAAGCTGCAAGCCAAGGGCAACACGCTCGTCGTGGTCGAGCACGACGAGGACACCATCCGGCGCGCCTCGCACGTGATCGATCTCGGTCCCGGCGCGGGGAAGCGCGGCGGCCGCGTGATCGCCGAAGGCTCGGCCGATGACCTGACGCGAAACGCCGATTCGGTGACGGGGAAATTCCTCAAGAATCCGCTCATGCATCCGCTGCATCCGCCGCGTCCGGTGACGCGAAGCACGCCCGCGCTCGAGATCGCGGGCGCGTCGCTGCACAACCTGAAAAACATCGACCTGCGCGTGCCTCTCGCAAGGCTCAGCGTGATCACCGGCGTCTCGGGCTCGGGCAAATCGACGCTTGCGCGCGATGTGCTCTACACGAACCTTTCAAGGATGGTGGGCGAGCGCAGAAAGGAAAAGAACGCGCCGCTATCGGGTTGCCGCGCGATTCACGGGGTGCAAGACGTCGGCCGCGTGCTGGAAGTCGATCAGACGCCGATCGGCAAGACACCGCGCTCGTGCCCGGCGACCTACGTCGGCTTCTGGGACGCGATCCGGCGCCTGTTCGCCGAGGCGAACGAATCGCGCATGCGCGGCTGGAGCGCCAGCCGCTTTTCGTTCAACACCAAGGGCGGGCGCTGCGAGGAGTGCGAAGGCCAGGGAATCAAGAAAATCGAGATGAGCTTCCTGCCGGACGTAAAGGTGACCTGCGAAGTCTGCGGCGGATTGCGCTTCGGCCGCGAGACGCTCACGGTGCGCTGGAAGGGAAAATCGATCGGCGAAGTGCTGGCGATGAGCGTGGACGAAGCGGCCGAATTTTTCGCCGCGCACCCTTCGACCCATCACGCGCTGCGATTGCTGCAGGACGTGGGCTTGGGCTATCTGACGCTCGGCCAGCAGAGCCCCACGCTCTCCGGCGGCGAGGCGCAGCGCATCAAGTTGGTAACCGAGCTCGCGAAGACAAAACCGGGGACAGACCCCGGGCGGGAAGGGTCCGTCCCCACGCTCTACGTCCTGGACGAACCCACCGTCGGCCTGCACATGGCCGACGTGGAAAGACTCCTTCGCGTGCTGCACCGCCTGGTGGACGCGGGCAACACGGTGGTGGTGATCGAGCACAATCTGGATGTGATTGCGGAAGCGGACTGGATCATCGATCTCGGGCCCGAAGGCGGCGAAGCAGGCGGACGAGTCGTCGTGCAGGGACCGCTGGAAGGATTGACCGGGTCGCGGCAAACCGGCCACACCGCGAAGGTGCTGAATGATTTTCTGAAGGACCGGCGCTCGCCCGCGCTCGTCTAGCCGCGCGCGATCCGGCTCAAGCCGATCGCCCGGCTTTTTTCGACTGCAGGTACTTCTGCAGGTTGCTCGTGGTCTCCATTTTCTTGCGCTCGGTGATGTCCCGCCCGGTGATGAACATCCCCTCTTCCCCGCGCGCCGGCCGGCGCTCCCACTCGAAGCACCGGTACGAGCCGTCGTTGCACCGCAGCGTGAATTCGAGCGGCCCGGCTTCGGCGGCAAGGCGCGCATTGACGAGCATCAGCACCTGGGCTTGCTCGCCCTGATCGACGAGCCGGGTGAGCGGTTTTCCCAGCAACATTGCGCGCGGGTAGCCGAGGAGCTTTTCCCAGGTTCCATTCAGATTCTTGAGCCTCAGATCGGGCGCGATGATTCCCAGCAGCAACGGCGACTCCTCGATGACCCAGTCCTCTCTCCTGCGCCCGAAATCTTCCATCGGTTTCTCTGGCTTTGAAAAATCTTCCACGGGGCTCCTCGGCCGAATCTATAATTCTGACGGTTTTTCGATTCGCGTGCCTCTGCGACTCGAGACTAAACGGGCGGGCGCCGTCCATCGGGTAATCCCGACACCTGATGTCAGGAAACCACGATAATTGAGACGAATCAAAGAATTATTCTCGATCGAACGCCCCGGTTGAACCCCTTACTTCTTAGAATCCTGCGATTGGTGGCGGTGCCGGCCGTGATCCTGCTGGTGGCGGCGCTCGCGGTCGCGGCGACCCACGCGCTCCCGCTCTCGCTGTCAGGCCTGACCGTGGTCGGGCCCTACATCGTGCTGCTGCTCGGAGCGGGCATCAGCGCGTGGTTCAACCGCAGCCGCGCGCTCATCGTGCTGGCGTCGCTTCTGGCCGCCTACGCCGGTTTCAGCCTGGCCTCGGAGCTGGGTCCGAAGAGTTTCGCCCTGCGGGCGGTGTCGACCGCGTTCGCCGTGCTCGTGCCCTTCAACGTGCTGCTGGCGCTCGTTTTTCCGGAGCGCGGGGTGCGTCAGTACCGAAATTATCGCTGGCTTCTGCTCGGCCTGGCTGAAATCCTGATCGTGATCTGGATCGCGAATGCCGGCCGCTCGAGCCTCTCGGGCACGGCGTGGCACGATGTGCTCGAGCATTGGCTGCTGCGCTCTCCGCCGACGCCGCTCATGGCGCGCATCATGCTCGTCGCGGCGTTCGCAGCAGCCTTGGCGAAGACGTGGCGCCGCCGCGGGCCCAAGGAACTGCGCAAGGAGCCGCGGCCGCTCGACATCGGCATCGCAGCGGCGCTCGTCGCATTCTTCATCGGCTGCGAATGGATAACGGTGCCGGGCGCGTTCGGGGCGTTCATGTCGGCCGCGGGAGTGATCCTGCTCGCGGCCGTGCTGCAGGAATCGCACCGCCTCGCCTTCCGCGACGAATTGACGAACCTGCCCAGCCGCCGCGCGCTCGAGGAGCGCCTCACGGGCCTGGGCCCGATCTACGCCATCGGGATGATCGACGTGGACCATTTCAAGCAGTTCAACGACGCCCACGGCCACCATATCGGCGACCAGGTGCTGAAGCTCGTCGCCGCCCGCCTCGCTGCGATCGAGGGCGGGGGTACGTCGTACCGATACGGCGGCGAGGAGTTCTGCGTTGTGTTCTCCGACCGCACTCTCGAGCAGGCGTTGCCGCACCTGGAGCACCTGCGCAAGGACATCGAGGACTATAGAATGGTGGTGCGCGGCGGGAACCGGCCGAGGGAGAGAGGGACCGGATCGCGCCTCCGCGCAACGCGCGCTCCGGAAAAGACGCTGTCGGTGACGGTGAGCATCGGCGCGGCCGAGCGCGACGACACGCTCATCAGGCCGGCGCTGGTCATCCGCGCCGCGGACGAAGCCCTTTATCGCGCCAAGCGCGCCGGGCGAAACCGGGTCGTGCGGTAGCACGGGGCTGTACGGCCGGTCTACAATGCCCCACGCATGAGACAGTCCGCCAGCCCCAGACACAAAAGCAACGACCGGACCCCTTCGAAGCAGGCCAGCGAAGGGCCGGGCGAGAACGAAGCGCGCTTTCGCGCCATCGCCGAGCTGTCGGGCGACTGGTACTGGGAACAGGACACCGGTTACCGCTTTACCTGGGCCTTCGTGCGCGGCGGGTCCGTCGAAGAGATCTCCTCGCTGATCGGAAAGACGCGCTGGGAGCTCGGCGAGCAGCCTCTCGAAGGAACGTGGGAGGAACACCGCAGACTGCTCGACGCCCGCCAGCCCTTCAGCGATTTCCACGTGCGAATGGTCGACAAGACCGGCGCGGAGCATTTCTTCTCGACGACCGGCGTTCCGACATTCGACACCGCGGGAATTTTCACGGGATACCGCGGCGTCGCCCGCCGGATTACCCAGCGCAACATCCGCGAGCGCATCGCCCAGGAGGAGGCGCTCCGCAAGAGCAACGAGCGCTTCGACATGGCGGTGCGGGCCACCAACGACGTGATCTGGGACTGGGACCTGGTCACCGACGAAATCTGGTGGAACGAGAACTTCACCAAAGTATTCGGCCATCCGCGCGAAGCGGCGGACCGCAGCGTCAAATCCTGGTACGAGGGCATTCATCCCGACGATCAGGGGCGGGTCATCGCCGGGGTGCATCGCGTGATCGGCGCGGGCGGGGAGAACTGGAGCGACGAGTACCGGTTCCGGCGGCACGACGGCAGTTTCCTCCACGTGCTCGACCGCGGACAGGTGATCCGCGACGGCGCGGGGCGGGCGGTGCGCATGATCGGGGCGATGGCCGACATCAGCTCGCGCAAGCAAGCCGAGGAGAGAATCCACAATCAGGCGCTGCGGCAGCGCCTCATCGCCGAGTTCGGCCAGCAGGCGTTCGCGAGCTCCGACGTCGAGGACGTGCTCGCCCGCGCCGTGGAGCTCGTCACGGTGGCGCTCAAGTCCGATTATTGCAACGTGCTCGAGCTCGATGAAAGCGCCAAACAACTCCTGATCAAGGCGGCGTCGGGCTGGCCAAGCGAGATGATGACGCGCCGGACGGTGCCGATCCGCCCGGGGGGCCGCCTCGAATTCGTGTTGTCGCGCCGCGAGCCTCTCATCACCGAGGATCTGGCGAAGGACGAGCGATTCTCAGACTCCCCTCTCGTGCGGTTGGGCGTGCGCAGCGGCATCCAGGTCCCCATATTCGGGACGGCCGGAACGTTCGGAATACTCAGCGTGCACGCGCGCGCCGATCGCCAATTCGGCGTGGACGACGCGAGTTTCCTGCAGAGCGTGGCGAACATACTGGCGGTCGCGATCGAGCGCAGGAGCGCGGAGGAGCGCCTCGAGCGCCTCGCGCAATTCGACTCTCTCACCGGGCTCCCCAACCGGCACCTGTTTCACGACCGCCTGCTGAAAACCGTGGCGCACGCACGGCGCAGCGGGGAACCCATGGCGGTGCTGTTCATCGACCTGGACCGCTTCAAGCTGGTGAACGACACCCGCGGGCACAGCGCCGGGGACAGGCTGCTCAGGGAAGCGGGGGCCCGTCTTTCGCAGTGCGTGCGCAGCGGCGACACGGTGGGCCGGTTCGGCGGGGACGAGTTCGGCGCCATCGTGTCGGAGCTTTCGAAACCGGGGGACGCGGGCGTCGTTGCACAAAAATTCCTGGATGCTCTCGCCCAGCCGTTCAAGCTCGATGCGCACGACACCTACGTCAGCGCGAGCATCGGCATCACGCTGTTCCCGGCCGACGGCGACAATCCCGAAGCGCTGGTCATGAATGCCGACACCGCCATGTATCGCGCCAAGGAACAGGGCCGCAATACCTACCAGTACTTCACCCGCGAGATGAACGAGCGGGCGCTCGCGCGCGGGCAGATGGAGGCGTCGCTGCGGCGGGCCATCGATAACAAGGAGTTCCTCCTCCACTACCAGCCCAAGGTGAACCTGCAGAGCCGTCTCATCTGCGGTTTCGAGGCGCTGCTGCGCTGGCGGCATCCCGAGAAGGGCCTGGTCCTGCCGGGGGAATTCGTTTCGGTCCTGGAGGACACGGGTCTGATCGTGCCGGTGGGCGAATGGGTGTTGCGCGAAGTGTGCGAGCAGGTTCAGGCATGGCAGCGGGACGGGCTCGCGGTCAAGCCCGTGACGGTAAACCTCTCCGCGCGCCAGTTCCAGCAGAAGGATTTCGAATCCATCGTGAGGCACATCCTGCGGGAAGGAGGGCTCGACCCTTCGCTCGTCCAGTTCGAGCTCACCGAGTCCCTGCTGATGAGCGATCCGGAGGGCGCTGCGCGCACGCTGCGCGGGCTGAAAGACTCGGGCGCGAAGATCTCGGTGGACGATTTCGGCACGGGCTATTCGAGCCTCGCCTACCTGAAGCGTTTCCCGATCGACGCGCTCAAGATCGACCACTCCTTCATTCGCGACATCACCACCGACCCGGAGGACGCGATGATCACGCTCGCGATCATCGGCCTCGCGCACAGCCTCAAACTCAAGGTCGTGGCCGAGGGCGTGGAAACGCGGCAGCAGCTCGAGCTGCTCGCCGCGAACGCCTGCGACGAGATCCAGGGCTACTACTTCTCGGTTCCGACGACGGCCGAGGAGTGCGCGAAAATGATGAGGGAAAACCGCAGCCTCGTCTGAAGCAAGCGCGCTGCGGTGCCGGGAGGCGTATCATCCCCGCTTCGTTCGCGGCCCCTCATGAGCGCAAGCGCCCTTTTCCTGCTCGAATCCCACACCCGCGACCTCGGCGGATTTTCTGTGCGGAGAGTGCTCCCCGGGATGCCGCATCGGATGGTCGGCCCGTTCATCTTTTTCGATCACATGGGTCCGGCGGATTTCGCGCCGGGCGCCGGCATCGACGTGCGCCCGCACCCGCACATAGGCCTCGCGACGGTCACCTATCTGTTCGAGGGCGAAATCCTGCACCGTGACAGCCTCGGCACCGTGCAGGCGATCGCGCCGGGCGACGTCAACTGGATGACCGCGGGGCACGGCATCGTTCATTCGGAGCGCACTGCGCCGGACCTGCGCCGCACGGGCGCGCGCCTGCAGGGCCTGCAGACCTGGGTCGCGCTCCCGAAAAAGAACGAGCTCGCCGATCCCGCGTTCAGCCATCACCCCAAGGCGACACTGCCGCGGATTTCCGCCCCGGGTGTGGAGCTGCGTGTCGTCGCGGGCAGCGCATTCGGCAAGCGCTCCCCCGCACCCGTGTTCACCCAGACGCTCTTCGTCGGCGTCGAGATCGACGCGGGCCGCGCCTTCGAGCTCGACGCCGAGCACGAAGAGCGGGCCCTCTACGCGCTCGAGGGAGACGTGACCGTGGCCGGGACACCTCTCCCGCAGCAGCACATGGCGGTCATCGCACATCGCGAGCCGGTGGAAGTGAAAGCGCTGACGCGCGCCCGCCTGATGCTGATCGGCGGGGAAAAAATGGACGGCGGGCGCCTGATCTGGTGGAACTTCGTCGCGAGCTCGCGCGAGCTCCTGGAGGAGGCGAAGCTTCGCTGGCGCGAGCAGCGCTTCCCGCGGGTTCCGGGGGACGACGAGTTCATCCCGCTTCCGGAGGCATGAAAGCAGCACCGATGCGTGATCCAGCTCCCGTTCCAATTCGCCTCAGGGACTACGCGCCGCCCGCTTTCCTGATCGAGACCGTCGATCTCGACATCGAGTTGTTCGAGGATCACGCGCGCGTTCGCTCCCGTCTCGCTGTATCGCGCAATCCGAAGTCGAACGATTCGAACGCGCCGCTCGTGCTCGACGCCAATGAGCTCGAATTCGTGTCGGCGGCGCTGGACGGCAAGAAGCTTGCCGCGGGTGAGTACGTACTGGGAGACGCGCATCTCACTATCGCGAAGCCGCCGGCGCGCTTCGTGCTGGAAACCGCGTGCAAGATCTACCCGCGCAAGAACACCCAGCTCATGGGGCTCTATGCGGCCGAGAACGGTTTCTTCACCCAGTGCGAGGCGGAAGGTTTCCGGCGCATCACCTACTTCATCGACCGGCCGGACGTGATGGCAAAGTACACGGTGACGATCCACGCCGACCGCGAGAGGTATCCGGTGCTCCTATCGAACGGCAACCTTGTCGCAGGCGGCGATGAAGCGGGTGCCCGCCAATGGGCCAAGTGGCAGGACCCCTTTCCCAAGCCCTGCTACCTTTTCGCCATGGTCGCGGCGAAGCTGGACAAGCTCGAGGACCAATTCGCCACGCGCTCGGGCCGGCGCATGCACCTCGCAATCTACGTCGATCCGGGCAAGCTCGACCAGTGCGGCTTCGCCATGCAGGCGCTGAAGAAATCCATGAAGTGGGACGAGGACAGCTTCGGCCTCGAAGTCGACCTCGACAATTACTCGATCGTCGCCGTGGGCGACTTCAACATGGGGGCGATGGAAAACAAGGGCCTCAACGTCTTCAACACCAAGTACGTGCTCGCGCGGCCGGACACCGCCACCGACGGCGACTACCTCGGCATCGACCGCGTGATCGCGCACGAGTATTTTCACAACTGGACCGGCAACCGCGTCACCTGCCGGGACTGGTTCCAGTTGTCGCTCAAGGAAGGGCTCACCGTGTTCCGCGACCAGGAGTTCGGCGCGGACATGTACTCGCGGGCGGTCGAGCGCATCCGCGAGGTGCGCGGCCTGCGCGGCGGGCAGTTCGCCGAGGACGCGGGGCCGATGGCGCATCCGGTGCGGCCGGCCTCCTACGTGGAGATCAACAATTTCTACACGAGCACCGTCTACGAGAAGGGCGCGGAAGTCGTGCGCATGATCCGCACGCTGATCGGCGCTCGGAATTTCCGCAAGGGCATGGACCTGTATTTTGCGCGGCACGACGGGCAGGCGGTGACCTGCGACGATTTCGTGCGGGCGATGGCCGATGCCGCGGGCGCCGACCTCTCGCAGTTCATGCGCTGGTACGACCAGGCGGGCACGCCCATCCTTGAAATCAAGGGCGAGCACGACGCAGCGGCGCGGCGCTATGCGTTGTCCGTGAAGCAATCCTGCCCGCCTACGCCGGGACAGGAAACGAAGCTGCCCTTCCACATCCCGTTCGCGGTCGGTTTGGTCGGGCCGGACGGCCGCGATCTTCTCGCCGAAGGCACGCGCGTGCTGTCGGTGAAGCAGCCGGAGGAGCGCTTCGTATTCGAAAATGTCCGGGCGAAACCGGTGCCTTCCCTGCTGCGCGATTTTTCCGCTCCGGTGATCGTAAGACACGATTACACGGAGGCCGAGCTCACGCATCTCATGGCGCACGATTCCGACGCCTTCAACCGCTGGGAGGCCGGCCAGCGGCTTGCGCTCGGCATCATGCTGCGCGGGATCGCCGCGGCGCAGGGCGGCCGCGCGCTCGAAGTGCCGCGCGCTTTCCCCGACGCGGCCGCGCGCGTGGTGGCGGATTCATCGAGGGATCCCGCGTTCGCGACCGAAATGCTCGCTCTGCCTTCGGAAAGCTACGTCGCCGAGCAGATGCCGGTCGTCGATCCGGACGCGATCCACGCGGTGCGCGAGGAGTTGAGGCGGCGCCTCGCCGCCGCGCTCAGGGAGGAATTGCTCGCGGTCTACCGCGCGCACCGGGTCGCGGGTCCCTACTCGCCCGATGCAGTCTCCGCCGGCAGGCGTGCGCTCAAGAACTCCGCGCTCGGGATTCTCATGGAGCTCGACGATGCCGGCATGCGCGTGCTATGCATGAAGCAGTTCGAGACCGCGGACAACATGACCGATGCGCTCGCGGCGCTTTCCATGCTCGCCAATTGCGACCGTCCCGAGCGGGCGCGGGCGCTGGAGGCCTTCTATGCGAAGTGGAAAGGCGAGCCGCTGGTGGTGGACAAGTGGCTCGCGGTGCAATCGACGACCCGCTTGCCCTCGGCGCTCGCCGACGTGAAGCGCCTGATGACGCACCCGGCGTTCAACATCAGGAATCCCAACAAGGTCTACGCGTTGATCGGTGGATTCGGCAGCAACCAGGTGCGCTTTCACGCAGCCGATGGCTCGGGCTACGCGTTCCTCGCCGAGCAGGTGATCGCGCTCGACGCGATCAACCCGCAGGTCGCCGCGCGCATGGCGCGCGGCTTCGACCGCTGGAGAAAGTTCGACGCCGGGCGCCAGGCGCACGCCCGGGCGGCGCTCGAGCGCATCCGCGAGGCGAAGGGCATCTCGAAAGGCGTGCTCGAGATCGTAAACCGCGCGCTCGCCTGACTACCGCGCGCGTTCACGCACCATCGCGACCTTGTCCTGCACGCGCACGTCGAATCGTGCCACGTTGACGACCATGCGCTCGTGGGTGCCGTCGCCGATCGGTTCTTTTTCGTCGTTCACTGCCACGCGGAAGGTGACCGTGCGGCCTTCCACCTTGACGACCTCGACCTCCGCGCGCACGCGCATGCCCACCGGCGTCGCGGCGAAGTGGCGGATATCGAGGCGCGTGCCGAGCGACTGATGCCCCGCGGGGAGCAGGCGCTCGATCGCGACGAGCGCCGCCGCCTCGATCATGTTGATCATGACGGGCGTCGCCAGCACGTGCACGCGTCCGCTGCCCACGCGCGGCGCGGTGTGCTCCTCGCCCACGACCAGCTCCGCGGTGCCTTTCAGACCGGGCTCCAGGTTGTCTGTCGAGCTCATCGGGTTCTCCAGCGGGCATAATAACGCCGGAAGGAATTAGCGATGAAACCTACTTTGAAGCCGGGCCTTGCCGCCACGAAAAAACTCACCGTTGACGAGCCTCGCGTCATCAATTTCATGGGCGAGGACTGCCGCGTCTACGCCACTCCGCGCATCATCAACGACGTCGAGTACACGTGCAGGGACTTCCTGCTCGGACACCTCGACCCGGGCGAGGACTCAGTCGGAACCAAAGTGAACTGGGAGCACGTGGGCCCTGCACTGCTCGGCGCCGAAATCACGATCTCCATCAAGCTCACGAATGTCGATGGCAGGCGCGTGAGCTTCGAGGCGACAGTCAACGACGGCCCTGACGCGGTCGCGCGCGGCACGCACGAGCGTTTCGTCGTCGACGTGCAGAAGGTGCGCGAGCGGCTGCTGAAAAAGATGGCGCGACGGAGCTGACGTGCGCGTCGACGGCGGCAACTGAGCCGTTTCGATCCCGGCCGGTCACGACGCGCGCTTCTTCATCGCTTCGAGCAGCGGCGTGATCAGATCCATCGGCACCGGGAACACGATCGTCGAGGTCTTGTCGCCGGCGATGTTGCTCAAGGTCTGCAGGTAGCGCAGCTGCATCGCCTCGGCCTGCTTCGAGAGCATCTGCGCCGCCTGCAGGAGTTTTTCCGAGGCCTGCAGCTCGCCCTCGGCGTGGATCACCTTGGCGCGCCGTTCGCGCTCGGCTTCCGCCTGGCGCGCGATCGCGCGCACCATCGTCTCGTTCAGGTCCACGTCCTTGATCTCGACGTTAGAGACTTTGATACCCCAGGTCTCGGTCTGCGCGTCGAGCGTCTTCTGGATGTCGAGGTTAAGCTGCTCGCGCTCGGCCAGCAGCGCGTCGAGCTCGTGCTTGCCCAGCACCGCGCGCAGCGTCGTCTGCGCCAGCAGGTTTGTGGCGGTGAGGAAGTCCGCCACCTGGATCACCGCTTTCTGCGGATCAATGACGCGGAAATACACCACCGCGTTCACCTTCACCGAAACGTTGTCGCGCGTGATCACGTCCTGCGGCGGCACGTCGAGCACCACGGTGCGCAGGTCCATTTTCACCATCTGCTGGATCACGGGGATGAGAATGAACCATCCCGGCCCCTTCACCGCCCAGTAGCGCCCGAGGTTGAACACGACGCCGCGCTCGTACTCGCGCAGGATCCTGAAAGCCCACACCAGCAGGATGACGAGGACCAGCAGCGCGCCGAAACCGAAACTGAACATGATTGACCCTCCGTTCATGGAAGCCGTATCAGGGCTCGGGCACGACCTCGAGAAGCGAGCCGTGCATTGCGACGACGCGCACGCGCTGGCCCGTCTTGAGTGGCGCGGCGCTGCGGATGCGCCAGGTCTCGCCGTGGATGCGCGCCCAGCCTTCCTGCTCGAAGTCCTCGAGCGCCTCACCGGTGCTGCCGAGGAGCTCTTCGCGCCCGCTCACGACCGGACGCCGATGCGATTTCACGGCCATGCCGACGACCAGGAACAGGAACGCGGCGCTCCCGGCGGCGAGGCCGAGCACGAGCGAGAAGGGAACGCCGAACCCGGGAACGTCGGTATCGATGAGGATCACCGAGCCGACCACGAAGGCGATCGCCCCGCCGATTCCGAGCGATCCGTACGCGGGGAAAAACAGTTCCCCCACCATGAAGGCGATGCCCACGAGCATGAGCGCGAGTCCGGCGTAGTTCACCGGCAGCAGGTGAAACGCGTAGAGCGCGATCAGCACGCAGATCGCGCCGACGACGCCGGGAAACACGAGGCCGGGGTTGGAAAACTCGAATACCAGAGCGTAGATCCCCAGCAGGATGAGGACATAGGCGATGCTCGGATCGGTGATGACCGACAGGAACCGCGTGCGCCAGTCGGGCTCCACCGCGGTCGCGACAACCTCCGCGGTCCGCAGCACGCGCTCCGTATCCGACACCTTCAGCTTGCGGCCGTCCAGCCGCCTGAGCAGGTCGGGCACATCCTCGGCGACGAGGTCGATGACTTTCATCTTGAGCGCCTCGGACGCAGACAGGCTCACGGCCTCCCGCACGGCGCGCTCGGCCCATTCGGCGTTGCGGCCACGCATCTGCGCGAGGCTCCGGATGTACGCCGAAGCGTCGTTCACCTGCTTGCGGGTCATCGTGCTCGAGGTGCCGCCGCCTTCGCCTTTTCCGGTCTTGCCGGCTTTTCCGTCGGCCTTGCCGTTCTCGTCCTGGGCGCCCCCGCCGGGGGCCCCGATGGCAACGGGGGTTGCCGCGCCGAGGTTGGTCGCCGGCGCCATCGCCGCGATATGGCTCGCGTAAAGAATGTAGGTGCCGGCGCTCGCCGCGCGCGCCCCGCCCGGCGCGACGAAGGCGGCCACCGGCACGGAAGAGGCGAGGAGATCCTTGATGATGGCGCGCATCGAAGTGTCCAGGCCGCCCGGCGTGTCCATCTGCAGCACCACCAGCTGCGCGCCCTGCTTCCCGGCTTGCTCGACTCCGCGGTGGACGTAATCGGCGATCGCCGGCCCGATGGCGCCGTTGATCGTGAGCAGGACAACCGGGGGCCCCGGCGCCCACGCCAGGACGGGCGACAGCGCCCACAGTGCGAGCAAGACCCTAAGCCAGCGCAAGATTTTCCCGATCGACTCGTTTTGCCGTGCAATGAGCGGCGCTCTAAGTGTAGTCCATACGGGGTTCTGTAGCGCCGCTCCGTCGTGCGGAGGCAAGGCGCACGTGGACCTTGCGCGTTGCAGCATGGAGCCACGCTGATGACGACTGGACTTCCGCCGTGCTTCGCAGTAACTTGCGCGGGATCACAAAAAGCAACTCCCCCCATCGAGAGGAACCATGTCAAAAAAATCCCTTCTGTACCTGCTGACCGCTGTGTTGTGCTCCTCGCTTCCCGCCTGGGCCCAGAAGAGTTCGGCCGAGGACAAGGGCAAGGCAATGGTCGACGCCCATTGCAACAGCTGCCACGCGCTCACCGCGCGCGTCGGGTCCGGATATGACGCCAAGGGCTGGCGCACGGTCATGCGCATGATGACCAATCATGGCGTGGCGCTCTCGAAGGATGAGATTGCGCCGATGACGGCTTACTTGATCAAGACCTATCCGGAAAAAAAAGATAAGGCCGCCGCCGTGGTCGTCAAGGGGCCGCTCAAGGTCTCGATGAAGATCTGGGAGGCGACCACGCCCGGGTCGCGGCCGCACGACCCGCTCGCGGCGCGGGACGGATCGCTCTGGTACACCGGGCAGATGGCCAATGTCCTCGGCCGCGTGGATCCGAAGACAAGCAAGGTCAAGGAATATCCGCTCAAGACCGCTAACTCCGGACCGCATGGGCTCGTCGAGGACAAGGACGGCAACATCTGGTACACCGGCAATACCGGAGCCTTGATCGGCAGGCTCGATCCGAGGACGGGCGCGGTGACCGAGTATCCGATGCCGGACCCGCAGGCGAAAGACCCGCATACGCTGATCTTCGACCAGGCCGGCATCCTGTGGTTTACGGTCCAGAACGCCAACCGCATCGGGCGGCTCGACCCGAAGTCGGGCGAGATCAAGCTGCTCACGCCGCCCACGCCGAAATCGCGCCCCTACGGCATGGCCGTGAATTCCAAGGGGACGGTGTTCGTCGTGCAATTCGGCGTCAACAGCATGGCCGCGGTGGATCCGGCGACGCTCGCGATCCGCGAGTACAAGCTGCCGGACCCGGGCGCGCGCCCGCGGCGCATCGCGATCACCAGCGACGACATGATCTGGTACTCCGACTATGCGCGCGGCTACCTCGGGCGCCTCGACCCCGCGACCGGCAAGGTGAGCGAATGGCCATCGCCGAGCGGGCCGAAGTCCGCGCCCTACGGCATCTCGGCGATCCACGACGTCCTCTGGTACAGCGAGTCCGAAGCCAAGCCGAACACCGTGGTGCGCTTCGATCCCAAGACCGAGAAATTCCAGAGCTGGACGATCCCGGGCGGCGGCAACATCGTGCGCAATACTTCGGTCACGCCCGACAGCAACTTCGTGCTGGCGAACAGCCTGGTCAATACCGTCACGCTGGTGACGATTCCGAAGTAGGACGCCTCAATAGTGCATGACCAGCGCAAGCCGCGCGGTGCGCGGCTCGGCCGGGTGGAAGTGGATGTCTTTCTCCGGCGTACAGGTCGGGCACCGCTGCGACAGATAGTAGTACTCGATGTCGTTCGACTTGCGGTTGAAGAGATTGAAGACGTCGAAATTGACGCTGGTCTTCGCGTCGGCTCTGTAGGAGGCGCGCGCGGAAAAAATGACCGAGGACTGCGAGCGGTAGATGTTGCCTTCGTCGAGCGGCCGCGGGCCGAAGTAGCGCGCATGCACGGTCCCGGACCAGGGGCCAAGGTCTTTCACAGTCACACCCAGCGACGCCACCCGGTCGATCGCGCCCGGAATGTAATTGCCGGCCGCCAGCGGGTCGGTGCCCGTGAATCGCGCGCGCGATACTGAAAGATCGAAGTCGACGAGCAGCCAGTCGTGCGGAATGTAGCGGTTCGACCACTCGATGCCGCGGCGCAGGCTCGGGCGGCCCGCCTCCGTCGTGCCGGCATCGCCTTTGAAGACCAGCTCGGAGTCCAGAGTGAGCCGCCACAGCGAGAGCGAGGATTGCAGGTGCGGGACCATCTGGGTGCGCATCCCGATCTCCTCACCTCGCGTCTTGACCAGCGCCGGTACCTTCGTCGCTGCCGTGATCGTCGTTCCGCGCGCGTCGTTGCTGTGGAAGCCCTGCCCGTAGTTCAGGAAATACTCCGTCTTGTCGAACGGACCGAAGATGAAGTTGAGCTTGGGCGAGGTGATGTGCGCGCTCGTCGTCCCGGAATTCGCAGGATTGTCGCTGTCCACGCGGGCGTTATAGAAATCCTCACGCACGCCCGCGATGGTGCGGAAGGTGTTGGTCCATTGCAGCGTGTTCTCGTAGTACAGCCCCACCCCGGTCTGCGCGACCTTGTCCGAGCGCACCGTCTTGAACCGGTCGCGCGCTGTCGTGCCGTACAGGGCCACGTCGATGTCGTCGCGACGCGCGTCAACACCGAGTTTATGGGTTATCTGACGCTCGTCCCATTTCCCGTTGAAGACCCAGCTCGGCGTCAGGCCGACGATGGTGCGGTTGTCCGCCTGCTCGAACTGATCCCCGACAGGAAAAGGATTGTCGAGAAAGAACGTGAAGTTGGAAAACAGATTCAGCCGGTACTTGATCGCGTACACGTCCATGTGGAACACCGCGCCGTTCTCGAGGGTCTTGTGCCGATCGAGCGACAGGCTGTAGCGCGAGGTCCGGCCGCCGTCGGTCGGGTCGATCGCTCCGAAGCGTGAAATCGTCCCGTCGTCCACCGCGCGCTGCGGAATCTGGTCGGTCGCGTTCCATTTGCCGTGGTAGCCCATGAGGGACACCGTGTAACCGTCGGCGTTGGTGCCCTGGCTGAAGCGCAGCACGCCGTTCAGCTTGCGGTAGTCCTCGGGATTGTCCCAGGGGCCGTCGTTGTGGAACAGTTCGACGCCGTAGAGCAGATGGCCCGGGCCGGAATCGAAGGAATTGGCCGCCATCGCGCGCCGGTAGCCGTTGCTGCCGAGCGCGAGCGTAGCGACCCCGCGCGGCATCTGGGTGTAGTAGTCGATGTCGGCGGCGCCGGCCGAGGAAAAGTCGCCTTCGTCGGCGAAATACGGCCCCTTCTTGTAGGCGACCCGCGACACCAATTCCGGGATGAGGAAGTTGAGATCGGAGTAGCCCTGACCATGCGCGTGCGTCGGCATGTTGACCGGCATGTGCTCTATCGTGGTGAGGAAGTCGGTGCCGTGATCGAGATTGAAGCCGCGCAGGAAATACTGGTTCGCCTTGCCGTCTCCGCTGTGCTGGGTGATGATCACGCCGGGCACGTACTCGAGCACTTCGCCCGGACGCAGTATCGGCCGAGCCTCGATCAGCTGCGGGGTGATGGTGCCCTGGCTCGCCGCGTCGGAGGTGCCGACCGCGTTTTCGTAATGTCCGATGATGCGGACCTGTGGGGGTGTTTCATTCTCCTGTGCGGGACTGTGCTGCACGCAAAACGCGGAAAAAAAAGCAAGCGCAACTTTCGTCTTCTTCAAGATTGCTCCCATCGGATGGAGAGCGAATCATACCGGGCGCCATGGAGCGTTGTTGAGCCTTGGCTCTCATGGTAGGGTGCGGCATGTCTGCCCGCCCGAACGTAGCGCCGTGAAATCCGCGGCAGCCCTCACCGCCTCGCAACGCCTGCCTGCGGCTCACCTCGAGCGTTTCGCCGTCGATGCCCTGCTCGCAGTCGGGCTGCCCGACGAAGACGCTGCCACCTGCGCCGAGCTGATGGTGCGCGCCGACCTCCAGGGCGCCGACGGTCACGGAATTTTCCGACTGCCGCAGTACGTGCGCCGCATCAAGGGGGGCGCGGTCAACGTGAAGCCGAAGGTGAAGGTCGCGCGCGAAGCGGCGGGCATGGCGCTCGTCGACGGCGACAACGGCATGGGGCACGTGGTGATGAGCTTCGCCGCGAAGACCGCGATCGAGAAAGCGAAGACAGCGGGCGCCGCCTGGATCGGCGTCACCCGCAGCAACCACGCGGGCCCAGCGTCGCTGTACGCGGCGATGCCGCTCGCGCACGACATGATCGGCCTGTATCTCGCCGTCGGAAACGCCAACCACATGGCGCCCTGGGGCGGGATCGACCTGCTGCTTTCGACCAATCCGATCGCGGTGGCGGCGCCTGGAAACGAAGCGCCCATCATCCTCGACATGGCGACCACGGTCGCGGCCTACGGAAAAGTGAAAACCGCGGTCCAGCGCGGGGAAGCCCTGCCCGAGGGCTGGATGATCGATCATCAGGGCAGGCCGCTCACCGATCCGAGGCGCGCCGATCAAGGCCTGCTCGTACCGATCGGCGGCTACAAGGGCTACGGGCTTGCGCTCGTGTTCGGGCTGCTCGCGGGAACGCTGAACGGCGCGGCGATGGGAAGCGAAACCGTCGACTTCAACGCCGACGATGTGACGCCCACCAACACCGGCCACGCGATCGTCGCCATCTCGATCGCCGCCTTCGGCGAGGTGGACGAGTTCAAGCGCCGCGTGGACAAGCTCGCGCGCGAGATACGCAGGTCCAGGCACATGCCGGGCGTGGCGCGCATCTGGCTGCCCGGGGAGCAGAGCCGCGCGAAGTTCGAGGAGCGCTCCAAGCTCGGCATCCCGATCCCGGAGCCCCTGCGCGCGAGCCTGGACAAGCTCGCCCGGGAGTTGAAGATCAAGGCTCTGGAGTTCTAAGGGGCGCGATCAGTCGTAGCCCGCGACGACGATGCTGCCGTCGGGCTGCACCAGGACGGCGTTGCCCGAGGCGACGGTGCTGGGCCCCGTCGCTTGAGTGGTCACCAGGCCGTCCGTATCAAAGGTGGTATCGAGCGTACCGGTCGCGTTGAAACGCAGCACGGCGACGCGGATGGCGGAACTGGCTGAACTGGTGTTTCCCGAAACGACGATTTTCAAATCCGGCTGCAGGGCAACCGAGAACGCGTTGTCGAACCCGCCGAGGCTGGTGACGACCTTCCCGTTCTGCCCCGTTTCGCCGAAGGTCGTTTCGAGCGCGCCGGCCGCGCTGTACCGCAAGAGAGCGACGTCGGAGGTGTCGAGCAAAAAATTCACGTTGGCATGCCCGGCGACGACGATATTGCCGTCGGGCTGGAGGACGATCGAGTTGGCGAAATTGTTGCCGGAGCCGATGTCGGTGATGACGATGCCGTTGACCCCGAAGGTGGTGGTATCCAGGGTGCCGTCCGTGTTGTAGCGCAGCAGGACCGAATCCATGGAGGAGTTGCTGAAGTTTCCGACCGATCCGGCTGCGACGATCTTGCCGTCCGCGGGCTGCACCTGGATTGCGAGAGCCGCTGCGTCGGAGGAGAGGGCAGTGGTGACGAGTCCGGTGCCTCCGAAAGTCAGATCCGGTGTTCCGTCCAGGTTGTACCTGAGCAGGACGATATCCGTCTTCGTGTTGGTCAGGGCGTGCCCCGCCACAATGATTTTCACGTCCGTCGGCACCACCGCCGGCTGCAATGCGAGCGCCGCGGCGGCCGTATCGGAGCCCGTTCCGATCGCCTTAGTCACGATGCCGGTGCCGCCGAAGCTCGTGTCGAGCGTCCCGTCGGCGTTGTAGCGCAGAAGGACGATGCCCTTGCCTGAGGCGTCCGCGGCGAGAAGGGTCCCGGCCACGACAATCTTGCCGTCGGCTTGCACGGCGACCGCGACGGCTTCGGCGCCGTCGGAGCCGACGGGGGTGCGGACGATTCCACCGCTTCCGAAGCTTCCCGGTGCGGAGTCCAGCGAGCCATCCGCGTTGTATCGCACCAAGGCGATCGCGCCCTGCCCCGCCAGGACCGAATGCCCGGCCGCGATGATTTTCCCGTCCGCGGGCTGCCGCGCGACCGCCAGCGCGTACTCGAACCCCGAGGGGTCGATCTTGGTGGCGACGGCGCCGCCGCTGAAGCTCGCGTCGAGCGCGCCGCCCGCCAAGTAGCGCTTGACGGCGATCGCCGTGGGCGGGATCGTCGTCGTCGTCTTCCCCCCGCAGTCGGTCAGACCGATGCACGCGAGAACGAGCGGAAACGCCATTCCCAGACGCCATGAGGTTTTACGGTTCATTTCGACTCCTTCCGGAAACGAAGCTTAGTGCAAACCCGGAACTTGCGTGCATTACAATCACCTGAATGATGCGGGGGTCCGTCAACCCATCTCATGACCAAACCTCGACTCGCGGAGCGTCGACATGGGTACACCGATTCAGACTGTGCTGATCTACGGCTACGGCGTCATGGGCCGCGGCGTCGCGAGGACCTTCGCCGACGCAGGATTCGCCACTCTCGTGAAGAGCGGCCGCGCGGGGAAGCTCGAAGGGCTTCCGGCGAAGACGAGCGTCGTCGAACAGCTGCCGAAGGAGGCCCCGGATCTCGTCATCGAGTTCGTGCCCGAGGACGTGCGCGTCAAGCAGGCCGTCTACGCCGAGATCGAAGCGGCCTATCCGGGCGACGCGCCGCTGATCGCGACGGGGACCTCGGGACTCGATCTGGTCGAGCTGGCGCGCGGGATGAAGCGCCCCGAGCGCTTTCTCGGCGTTCATTACTTCATGCCGGCCGATACCGCGCCGGTCGTCGAAGTGATGGCGGGGCTCGCGACCCCCCGCGCCGAAGTGGACCGCGTGGCCGACGCGCTCAGGCGCACCGGCAAGGAGCCGGTGGTGCTCTACAAGCCCATCGTCGGCTTCCTCGTCAACCGCCTCCAGCACGCGATCCTGCACGAAGCCTATTACCTGATCGAGGCGGGTGTCGCCTCCGCCGAGGACATCGACCACGCCGCGCGGCGGATGCTCGCGCCGCGCATGTGCCTGAACGGGCTCATCCAGCAGAAGGACATCAGCGGACTCAAGATCCACGCCGACGCGCAGGAGTCGATCGTGCCGAAGCTGTTCCACAACGCGACCCCCAATCCGATGCTCCAGACCATGGTCGCCCTCGGCCGCACCGGGCTCTCCGCGGGCAAAGGCTTCTACGACTGGAGCGGCTGCGACGTGGAAGGCGTGCGCAGACAGGCTTCGAGCCAGCTCGCCAAGCTGCTCGAATTCCTGCGGAACGGGATCGGCGCGCCGGCGCCGGGGACGCGGCCGAAGGCGGTTTCGAAGTAGCAGATCAAACCCCGCGGGATCGCAGTAACGCCGTGATCTCCTTGGCCGTCTGCGGCTCGAGCGTGCCCTTGGCAAGCGCGAGCGGAATGGTGCGCAGGCTCAGGATGCGATAGAGCTCGAGCGAATCGGGCGCTTCCCTTGCGAGTACGCCGAGGTGTTTGCGCAGCGTGCCGACGTCGCCGCGCGCGATCGCGCTGCCCAGGCCGCCTGCTGCGCCCAGTTTCTCGGCGTTGTCCGCGGTGCCGCGCAGAAGGGGAAGGAGCGCGGCGAGCGCGTCGGTCTCCGCGATGCCGAGCTTGCCCCACAGCGCAATCGTTTCCTGGATGAGCGCGATGACGAAGGCGCCGGAGAAATTGGCCGCGGCGTGGTACAGCGCGCGCCCGCCTTCGGGCAGGCGCAGCGGGTTTGCGTCCAGAGCGCGCGCGAGCCGCTCGAGCTTTTCCACGAGCGCATCGGGACCGGCGAGCGCGATCGCGCAGCCTGCGAGCGCGCCGGGGGACTCTCCCGCGTCTCCGAACATGTGAAGCGGATGAAAACCTCCCGCGAGCGCGCCGTCGGCAACGGCTTTCTCCAGCGCATCGAGTTCGGCGGCGCCGCTGCAGTGCACGCAGGCCGAGCCCGCGCGCCACTTGATCCGAGAGGCGACGGCTTCGATCGCATCGTCGGGCACGGTTAGAAAAACGATGTCCGCGCGGTCCGCGACTTCCTGCGGCGCGCAGACGCGCGCGCCCGGAACGCGCTTCACGAGCGTTTGCGCGGAAGCGATGCTCCGGCTCGCGACGGCGATCACGTCCACGCCCGCGTGAGAAAAGCCTGCTGCGAGCCCGGTGCCCACGCGGCCGGCGCCGATGAAGCCGAGCTTGAGTTTTTCCGTCTGCATTTGTTACCAATTGTACGAGGGCTGTCGCTCGCAGGCGACAAGCAAGATCATTTGGAGCCGCGGGTCAACGCCGGCGGCATCCTCGCGTTTATCGGGTACGTGTCCGCAGCAATGGACATCAACTCTTAGCGAGGTTCCAAATGAAAAAGCTGATCGCAGTCCTGATGCTCGCCGCGTTCGCGGGCACGACTCTCAACGTCGCAGCGCAGGCGCCCGCCACGCCGGCGACACCCGCGCAATCCGCGACCCCGGCGACGCCCGCCAAGGCGGAGAGCAGGAAGACCGCCAAGTCGGAAGGCAAGAAAAGGGCCAAGGCCAAAAGCAAGAAGGCCGAATCCAAGAGTTAAAGCCGCACCGGCCCTAGCGGCCGCGCAAGACCAAAAAGGCGGGACCTCCCGCCTTTTTGCTTCTGGGGCACGCCCTTGCGCCTTCCGCCCGAAGGGATACAATCGCGGGCCTAATCCGACGCGGCACACGCTTGAATTCCCGAGCCGCGACCCCACCTTGCCGATAGCTTTCGACGCGGAGACCGAGAACATGAAACGCATCTTCCTCTTCCTCGCCACCAACTTGGCCGTGGTGCTGCTGCTCTCGGTCGTTGCGAGCGCTCTCGGGGTGGACCGGTTCCTCACACAGAACGGCCTCGATCTCGAGACGCTGCTCTGGTTTTCTCTGCTGATGGGTTTTGGCGGCTCGTTCATATCGCTCCTTATTTCCAAGCAAATAGCGCTGTGGTCCACGGGCGCGCACATCATCAAGTCGCCTGAAGGCGCGCACGAGCAGTGGCTCGTGGCCACGGTACGGCGCCTCGCCGACAAGGCGAACATCGGCATGCCGGAGGTCGCCGTGTACGAAGGCGCGCCGAACGCCTTTGCGACGGGCGCCTTCAAGAACTCGGCGCTGGTCGCGGTCTCGACCGGACTGCTGGAATCCATGAACCGGGAAGAAATCGAAGCGGTGCTCGGTCACGAGATCACCCACGTTTCCAACGGCGATATGGTCACGCTGACGCTCATCCAGGGCGTGCTCAATACCTTCGTGTTTTTCCTGTCTCGCGTCGTGGGCTTCATCGTGGACAAGGCCGTGTTCCGCACCGAGCGCGGCATCGGGCCGGGCTTCTACATCACGGTGATCGTGAGTCAGATCCTGTTCGGGATCCTCGCCTCGATGATCGTCATGTGGTTTTCGCGCCAGCGCGAGTTCCGCGCCGACGCGGGCTCGGCGCGGCTGCTCGGCACGCCGCAGCCGATGATCGGCGCGCTCACGCGCCTGGGTGCCCTGCAGCCGGGCGCGCTGCCGCAATCGATGGCCGCCTCGGGCATCAGCGGCACGCCGGGATGGGCGGCGCTCTTCTCCAGCCATCCGCCGATCGAAGAGCGCATCGCCGCTCTGCAGAGGCAGGCCTGAGAGACCGGGCTACAGCGGGTTGTTTTCCGTGACGGCGTAAAAGTCGTGCACGTCGCCCTGGGTGCGGGGACTGCGCACCCGGCAGAGCGAGAATACGACATAGGATCTTTGCGGGGCGGTCACCGCCGCCTCGCGCCCTGCCACCTCGACCGCGGCGAGATCGAGCCGGCTTGCGAGCGCCGTGATCGCCACGTTCGCCTCGATGCGCCCGCCCGTCATCACGATGGTGGAGCTGTACGCATGCAGCCCGGTCTCGCCGCCGCCGATGTCACTGTCGTCTATCGTGACGGTGGAATCGAGAACGTGCAGCTCCCGCACCCGCGCGTTGCGGATCTGGACACCCCGGCAGCCGTCGAGCGTCAACCTGTCGTACTCGCCCTCGAACACCCGATTGCGTTCGTTCCGGCATGTTCCTTCGCCGCGCTTCGTCAAGGCGGCGGCGCGCGCCGGCGCGGGCGGCAAACCCCGCTCCAGGAACGGCTCGAGCACTGCGCGAAAGCGCTCGGGCGCTTCCAGCATTGGCTCGTGCCCGGCGCGCTCGATCACCGCGAGCCGCGCGCTCGGCAATTTCAGCGCGAGCACCTTGCCGGTGCGAAGCGGCGCGAGCGTGTCCCGTGCGCCCCACACGATGAGCGTCTCGGCGCGGACCTTGGGCAACTCTCGAAGCAGGTCTTCGCTCACCACCGCGAGCCCGGCGATCTTCGCGGGATCGGCGCCGAGCAGGCTCTGGCGCAGTTGCGGGCTCGACAGGATGATTTGCGGGTCGAGGTGCAGCCGCTCGAGCGGCGCGAGGAGCTTGCGCGCGAGGTTGGTAAGCCAATCGCGCGGGTCGGCGGCAGGCGGTATGAATTCCATGCCGAGGTACGCGAGATACTGGCTCGTCCCCGAGTATTGATGCAGTACGCCCGGCGCATCGATCACCACGAGCCGCAGCACATCGTCCGGGTACATCGCCGCGTAGCGCAACGCCACCACTGCGCCCATGGAATGCCCGACCAGCACGAACGGGCCGCGCAGAAAGCGACCGGCGACGTGCTTGAGGACGCGCGAGTAGTTGCCGGGCGAATAGAGGGCATTCGCCTTGTCGGAAGCCCCGAATCCGGGCAGATCCACCGCGACGACGTGAAAAGACCGCTGCAGCCAGGCGACGTGATCGCGGTAGTCGCGCGCTGCCTCCTGGCCGATGCCGTGCACCAGCACGATCTCGCGCGCATTGCCGCGGCCGGCCTCATAGACGACCATCTGACCGCCGAACACGGGCTCGTCGATGCGGCGGGCCGCCATTCCCGGCACGCGCTCCTCCGGCTCGGCGGCGGCGTGCGCCCCCGCCATCGAAGCGAGGAATGCCACGACGAGATAAGCACCCCACGTTTTCGGGAGAAAAAATTGAGGCGGCACTAGATCGGTCTCAACGCGTAGCGGCCGTCCTTCTCTCTTGCGAGGCGCCCGGCCTCCCGCAGCGCTTCGAGCGCGAGCACCACTTCGCGCCCGTCGCGGCTCGCGAGCGCCGCCATCAGCGCTTCGAAGGTCTTGGGTCCGTCGGAGAGCGCGGCTTCGACCGAAGCGAAGCGGCCGCCCTCGAATCGCGGCGGCTCGGGGATCACGGATTCGATTCCGCGCGCTTCGCCGACCGGCACGGTGAGATCGAATCCCGCCTTGGCGCCGGTTCGCGCACCACGCAGCGACGGATCGAGCGGCAGCGTGCGGAACCCCGACTGCACCACGAGGTCGCGGTCGGCCTGGAAGCGCGTCGCGAGCGCCCAGTCCATCTGCTCGTCGGAAAAAATATCGATGTCGGGATCGACCACGAACACGTGTTTCACGTTGGCGAGGCAGCCGAACGCGGCGGCGATGGCGTTGCGCGCTTCGCCGGGCACGCGCTGGCGCAGGGCGATGCGCAAGTTGTACATCCCGCCACTGGCAGGCGTCGCGTACACGGCTTTTGTCTCGCGAACCGCCGTCTCCAGAGCGCGCCACACCATCACCTCGGTGCGCAGCGCGTTCAGCTGCGCCGTATCGGTGCGGCCCAGATTCCGGCCGCCGATGGTAGCGGTCTGGAACAGCGCGTCGCGGCGCCGCGTGACCGCGGTGAGATGGAACACGGGATTCTGCTTCACGCCCCCGTAGTAGCCGAGGAACTCGCCGTAGGGACCCTCGGTCTCGACGTGGCCGCGCTCGTCGAGATAACCCTCCAGCACCCACTCCGCGTCCGCCGGCACGCGAATGTCGCAGCTGACGCACTTCACCACCGCGAGCGGCGCATCGCGCAGGCTCGCGACCAGGCCCAGCTCGTCCACCGGCAGGCGCATCACCGCGGCGACGTAGTCGGCGGGGTGCGCGCCGACCACGAAAGCGACCGGAAGACGTCGCCCTTGCTTCACCGCCGCCTCGTAGAGCGCGCGCAGGTCGGAGGGCGAGTTGAGATCGACGCCGGCCTCGCGCCGGCCGCGCAGCATCAGGCGGCGCACGCCGACGTTGGTCCAGCCGTTCGAGGGATCGACGACGAAATCGATCGAGGCCGAGATGTACGGACCTCCGTCCATGCCGTGCTGCAGGTTGACCGGCAACGCAGTCAGGTCCACCTCGTCGCCGGTGAGCACGACCTCCTGGGCCGGTGCCGCCTCCCGCGGCACCTCGACCACTTGCGGCGTTGCGCGCAGGCGGCGAAGCACTTCGGCGAGCAGCTTGTCGGGCGCCGTGCCGAAGGCGCGCGCCAGGCGCGCACGGCCGCCCATGACGTTGCCGACGAGCTGCGCGCCTTCGCGGCCGACGCGCTCGAAGAACACCGCCTTGGCGTTGCCCTCGAGCGCCGGTGCAACCTCCGCGAGATCGGCGGCTGCGGCCCGGACTTCGAGCTCGCCTGTCTGTCGCAATTCCTCTACAAAGCGGCGCAGCCTGAAGCGCTCGAGGTCGATCCCCGTTTCGCGGGCGCTCGCTTTCACCGCTCCAACTCCTCCTCGCCAAATCAACGGCGTATCGTACCACCGCGGCGAGCGCCGTCTTCGCGTTGCGCCGGCATTGCCGCGGGTCTACACTTTCACAAAAATCGACCGACCCGATTCCCGCTCGGCCGCACACCCAAAGGAGGCTCCATGGCACGCATCAAATTCGTCGTCGACGGCAGGGCGGTGACGGTCAACGCCGATCCGAACATGCCGCTCCTCTACGCCCTGCGCAACGATCTCAAGATGACCAACCCGCATTTCGGCTGCGGGCTCGCGCAATGCGGCGCCTGCACCGTGCACCTGGACGGCGAGCCGGTGCGCTCC
>Ga0137366_10000241_pt1 | contig 33096 bp, 33 predicted proteins | sample SagtaG_8_FD_104938 | JGI IMG/M metagenome (GOLD analysis project Ga0137366, IMG submission 104938) | Vadose zone soil microbial communities from Sagehorn Ranch, Mendocino, California, USA - Sage1_L_60_16 metaG | ecosystem: Environmental > Terrestrial > Soil > Vadose zone | place: USA...
ACATTGCGCAGATATTGCGGAATGGTAAGACCGACTTCGCGCGAAAAAATTCGGCTGAGATAAAACGGACTGCAGCCCACTTCCTGCCCCAGCATTTCCAGCGTCGGAGGATTGGCCAGATCGCGTGCCAGCAATTCTTTGGTTCGTTCGACGCGTTCGCGCGCGACGCGTTTTTGCCGCATACAGAAAAATTCCGGGTCCTTGGGCGCAAAAAGAAAATGCGCCATGAGTTCGAGTGCCTTGCTTTGATACCAAAGAATCTGGGCCGCTTTCGCCACTGGCGGTTCAGCCAGGCTTGCGACTACGCCACGCTGTTCAACGGTCATCGGACGCACCGGAGCGATCACGCTCTCCTGCCTGCCCGCAAAGACCACCCGGCGAATTTGCGGTTCCAGGTCCGCTTCGTTCTGCACAAATTGCTTCTGCAAATGTTCGCGAGAAAATTCGAGCGTCACGAATTGATGATGATCATGCGCTCGCCGCGACGCCGCGAGCGGTTCGTCGCCGATCGCGTAATAGCCGCAATTTCCCGGCGAATAATCGCTGCACATCTTTTCACCGACTCCGATCTCGCCATGACCGTTCAGATTCAAACAAAATTCAAGGCTGCGCGGATGGAACGTGCGTCCCCAGTCAAACGAACGCTCCGTACGAAAGTCGTGCCACTCAACCGCGACGCCCATTTGATCGACATCGCCGTAAAGCGGGCGCCATCCGTCTTTCACCTCACGCCAAGCGTGCTGTTCGGCCGCGCAACCGGGATTCATGTCGCCTAATTACGAATGTTGCTGCGCCGAATGCAAGGAAGGTTTGACTTCTTCCAGCGCAGTGCGGTCCCATCCGCCAAGCTTTGAAGCGGCGTCGTAAGCGCTTTGCGCAAAATCGAGAAGGACTTCATCGGGTGATTCGGCAGTCCGCATCGCGTCATAAGGAAGGATGAACTCGCGCAGTTGTGGCTGGTATAAGGCTGCCTCTGGCTGAATTTTCGCATTGGCGAATCCTTGCGGCTCGGGATAGGCATAGGAATAAAAGATCGGCGTCGGCGCGGAAGCGTTCCCCGGCCAGAAACCAAGGCTACTCACTTCCTGTGAGTAAGCTTCGCGCGTAATCTCGTCCGGCAGATGGGGTATCCCGCCCGGATGCCTGGGCGCTGGGCGCCCTGAGAAACGCGTGACAGCGAGATCAAAACTGCCCCAGAAAAAATGGACCGGGCTGCACTTGCCGCAGAAGCGTGACCGAAATTCCTTGAACACGCGGTCGCTTTGCGCCAACACGTGCCAGAAACGGTTGGCGTATTCTGGATCGTAGGATCGATGTTTGTCGTCCTGTTCGAATGGAATCGCGGGCTCAACCTCGTTCGGCGTAGTGTTAATCTTCGTGTCGATCTTAAGCTCGCTCAGCCCGGCCATAATCTCGCGATAAAATGCCGCAACCGATTTTGGGCACAGCTCGATCACCCGCATCGCTCCGTCGCTTTTTAGAATGCGCAATTCGTGATCGATGAAATCGAAACGAATTTCGAAAATTCCAGCGCGATGCGGAACTGGAGAAGTTGTGAGGCCGCGCGCTGTTAAATAAAGCGTGACGTGCCAGGAATGATTCGTCCACGGCGCGAGCGAGAGCCGAATCTTGCCGACGACTTGCGTCCACATGTGCAGTGTTGCGCATGTCTCCTTCCATTCCTCGAATGGCAACGCCGGCCAAATTTCACTGTGCGTCTCGCGAGCAGCCATGACTTGTCAATTATCGATCTTGTCGCTACTCGCGATGTATAAAGTCGTCAAACGAGCGCTTCACTCTCTCGAACATGTCTCGTGCCTCTTCCTGGGTTCGATGGAAACGCTCTTTGATTCGGGCTTTCACGCCACTGAAGGGGCCCTTTTCGTCTTCCGTGGCGGACTCGGGTTCCGTATCGGAGTCGGTTTCCACGTCTTCCATGGTCGCGCCGGCAAACATTCCTTCCGTACGCCTGACCGTGCCGCGGGTCGCGCCGATGTGTATTGTGCCGACCGGACGCGACGATTTACTTAAGAGAGTGACGATCCAGAGGGGCTCACCGCGTTCATCGGTGCGCAGCGCGTAATCGACGGTTGCAAAATTCGCATGCGACAGTTCTGCTGTGTGGCTCGCCACTGCGTAGGCGCCGCTCGAATCAAGGTTCAAGTGTGCAGTGGCGATCGTTGCTCTTTCAGCGGAACCGGCGGCCCGATGGCCCGCCGGTCGATCGGAAACAATCCGGTCATTAGCCACCTGAAGTTCCCGCATACCACCGCGCGCATCTGGATCCTCCAGAACAATTTTCCACTTCTCCGGCTGTGGGTCGCCTTCGACACCAGTCAGCGACACGATATGATTGAGGGCGCCGCGGCCTAATTGAGTGCTAACCACGCGCAATGCTTCGTAGGCAGTTGCGTTCTCTTGCGCCAACGCCGGCGTGATCGTAAGCAAAAATGCAGGGAACAATCTCCACATCATGCGAAATTGAACAGCGGTTTCAGCAAGTGTCCATCGCGTTTTCACGCGTGTGCACTTGAACGAACGCCGGAATCTGTTCAGCTTACAGGTGCCGTCGATGAAGAAAAAAACCATTGAATTCAGCAGCCATACGGGAAACCTTGCCCTGATGCGCGGCTGGGTCCGCGATTTTCTCAATGGTTACCCATTCTCCGAGACGGAACGGTTGCTGATGGTGCTTGGGGTGGATGAAGCCTGCACAAACATCATCCGCTACGCTTACCGGTTGCGGGACGATCAACTGATCGCATTGTCGATGGAAGGATTACGCAAATGCGTGCGCATGCGTTTGCGCGACTACGGTGAACAGGTTGTGCCGCACGCAATGAAAGGTCGCCCCCATGATATAATTAAACCGGGTGGGCTCGGCTTATATCTCATTCGTCGGGCCTTTGATGATGTCGATTACTTGCACAAACGTCGCGGCACGGAGCTGGTGCTGACGAAAAATTTGGATGGAAATGCGCGCAACTGAACACCTTCTGGGTAGCGCGCGCGTCTCGCGTGCTGGTTTCGGTGTCTCGCCGAAACAATCTTTTCTATAAGCAGTAACGGCTGGATGCAGTGACGCGTTCGAGAAAAGTTCGCACCCGCGAGGACGCGTTTGCCAGCACGCGAGACGCGCGCGCTACCCAGGCATTTTCAATTCGCGCTGTGCAGAAGATCGCTTCCAATGGTATGAAAACGCACAGTCTCTCATGAAACCGCCCGAACCAGATGCCGCCTTCGAAATTTCGCTCCGGCCGCCAGCGTTCAGCGAGTTCACGGGCCAGGTAAAAGTGCGCGAGCGGCTCGAATTAATGGTGGAAGCGGCAAAAAAACGCGGTGACGTACTCGAACATATTCTCTTGAGCGGACCGTCCGGTCTCGGAAAAACCACACTCGCCTACATCATTGCGAACGCGATGAGCGTGAACATCAAAAACACGAGCGGACCGGTCATCGAAAGAGCCGGTGAACTGGCGGGACTTCTCACCAGCCTGGAGAAAGGCGACGTGCTTTTCATCGACGAAATCCACCGGCTGCAACCGACGATTGAGGAATATCTTTACCCAGCGATGGAGGATTACCGGCTTGATATCATTATCGATCAGGGACCGCAGGCACGCAGTCTTCGTCTCAATCTGCCAAAGTTCACCTTAATCGGGGCGACCACGCGCGCTGGAATGGTCAGCGCGCCGCTCCGATCACGTTTTGGGATGACCGCGAGACTCGACTATTACCATGCCGAGGAGATGCAGAAGATCATTCTACGCAGCGCGCGCTTGCTTGGGGTCGAAATTGATTCGGCAGGCGCGGCCGAGATCGCCACGCGCACACGCGGCACGCCGCGCACAGCGAATAATCTCCTGCGTTGGGTGCGGGACTATGTTCAGGTGAAGGCCGAAGGGAAAATCACCGCTGAACTTGCGGACCGCGCGCTCACCATGCTGGAGATTGATCGCGACGGCTTCGATCAATGGGACAAGCGCATCATCGAAACGTTGATTCACAAATTCAATGGTGGTCCTGTCGGTTTGAATTCGCTCGCCGTCGCGGTCGGCGAAGAAGCCGGCACACTCGAAGAGGTGAACGAGCCGTATTTAATCATGGAAGGCTACATTAAACGCACCACGCAAGGCCGCGTCGCGACCGCGAATGCGTATCGTAAGCTCGGACTCAAACCGCCTGCCGGCGCGCAAAGCGAATTATTTGGACAATGATCCGTGCGTCGATTCCGGGTAGCGCACGCGTCTCGCGTGCTGGCGATGGCGTCCTCGCCATCGCGAACTTTCACTACGTTACCGTCCACAGGAAAAGATTGTTTCGGCGCGCCGAAAGTCCGAGCCGGACTGGCGTTAGCACGCGAGACGCGTGCGCTACCCAGATGTAGCAACGGGCGATGCAGCTAACCAGCGATCTCTTCCCGCAAACTTCGAAGGTCTTCACCGTCGCCGAGTTGACCCGCGCGATTCGGGGAACGCTCGAGACCAAATTCGGCGCGGTTTGGGTGCAGGGCGAAATCTCAAATTACAAGCTGCATCCCTCGGGCCACCAATATTTCACACTCAAAGATACCCGGGCGCAGATCGCTTGCGTGATTTTTCGCAACACAATGCCGCCATTGCGGACACCGCTCGCCGACGGCGCGCAGTTACAGGTTTACGGAAACGTCTCGGTTTTCGAAGCGCGCGGACAATACCAGCTGAGCGTGCAAATCTTGCAGCCCCGCGGACTCGGTTTGCTCCAGGCAAAATTCGAAGCGCTCAAGCGCAAATTGGAGGCGGAAGGACTTTTCGACGCGGCGCGGAAACGCGCTCTACCGAAATTCCCGAGGCGCATCGGGATCGTCACCTCGCCGAGCGGCGCGGCTATTCGCGATATTCTCAACATTTTGAAACGGCGCGGACCGTGGTTGCAAATCTTGATCAACCCAGTTCGCGTGCAGGGAGTGGGCGCCGCCCAGGAAATCGCCGTTGCGATTCGTGAATTGGCGATGCCGAACAAGAATTGGTCGTCTGCCGATGTGATCGTCGTGACTCGCGGCGGCGGCAGCATTGAAGACTTGTGGGAGTTCAATGAGGAAATTGTGGCGCGCGCAATTTTTAATTCTTCTGTCCCGGTTGTCTCAGCCGTTGGCCACGAAATCGATTTCACCATCTGCGATTTCGTGGCCGACTTGCGCGCGCCAACCCCGAGCGCAGCGGCGGAACTCATTGTCCCGGACATTATCGATCTTCGCCGGCACATGGATAACTGCACGCGTGCAATCGGGCGCGAGTTGTTCAACCGGGTGCGCGACGCGCAACAGCGGCTTGATCATGCGCGCGAGACTTTGCGTCGTTGTCTCGGCCACAAGATCGACGGTTACAAGCGCGGTCTTCTGCACATTGCAGCGGCGCTGCAAGCGCGCAGTCCCACGCGCGAACTCATCATGCGCCGCAACCGTCTTGTCGATCTCAATCGTCGTTTGCTTACCTCACCGCCGCGAGTGGTCGAAAACGCAAAGCAACGTTTCCGGCGTATCGAAGGGATCTTACGCGTGCTCGGCCCCGACGCCACGTTGCGCCGTGGCTACAGCATCACGACGAACGATCACGGAGAAGTTATTCGGACCGTCGCGGCGATCCGTCCTCGCATGAAAATTCGCACCCGCGTGAGCGACGGCGAATTTGGTTCGGAGATTCTGTAGGTAGGGCGCGATCGCCGGGCGCACCGCTGGAGCAGATTGAAAATGCCGAAGGTGATGAATCACCTTTCCAGTGAAGTAATTTGCTTTATGTCAAGGTTAAGCCAAAAGCGTTTGCTAGCGATGATAGCAATGCTATCAACCTGATATGCCTCAGATTCTTATTTGACGACTGGATCAACACGTGGTGCGTGGCCAATGGCAATATGATTCAGATCGAGTTAATCAAGCTCGCTACCGGGGCGCGGCTGCTGCGACTTACAGAGCCAACGTCGGGGCTCGCTCTTGAACGAACGCTCGATCCGAAGGTGCCAGTCAGCGCTCAGAAAGAGGCGCTCGCGAAAGTCTTTCAAGCGGCCCTTGATCAGGCGCAGCTAGCATTTGCCTGAGCAGAAAAGCATCGCGAATCGCACGGGCAAACGGAATCGCGCTCGATAGCGAGTTACCTTTCTAACTTGAATGCCACGGTTGCGAGCGGCGGCAGATGGATCAGGATCGAATGCTGGCGGCCCATCCACTCTCGATCTTCGCTCTGGACGCCGCCGTAATTGCCAACGTTGCTGCCGCCGTAGGTTTCGGCGTCAGTGTTGATGATTTCGCGATAAAAGCCGGATTCGGGCACACCTAACCGATAGTTGTAGCGCACGACAGGCGTTGCGTTCACTACGAACGCGACAATCTCGCCGGCGCGCGATTTTCGCAGAAACGAAACTACGCTGTTTTCAGCGTCATGGAAATCGATCCAATCGAATCCTTCGTAAGTGTCGTCGAGTTGCCACAACGCCGGTTCGCTTTTGTAAACGTAATTCAAATGTTGGACGAGCCTGCGCAGGCCATTGTGTCGCGGCAACTGCAACAGTTGCCAGTCCAGGCTCGTGTCGTGGTTCCATTCGTTGCGCTGGCCAAATTCGCCACCCATGAAGAGCAGTTTTTTGCCGGGCTGCCCGTACATCCACGCCAGAAACATCCGGAGATTGGCAAACTTTTGCCATTCGTCGCCTGGCATCTTGGATAACAACGAGCGCTTGCCGTACACCACTTCGTCGTGGCTGAGTACCAGAATGAAGTTTTCGTGAAAGGCGTACATAACAAAGAAGGTGATGTTGCCGTGATGGTACTTTCGGTAAATCGGGTCGATGCTCACGTAGTGCAGGAAATCGTGCATCCAGCCCATGTTCCATTTGAACCCGAACCCGAGGCCGCCGAGATAAGTCGGACGCGTTACGCCAGGCCAGTCGGTTGATTCCTCGGCGATTGTGATGATGCCGGGGAACCGCTCGTAACACACCTCGTTGAAGCGTTTGAGAAAATAGATGGCGTCGAGATTCTCGCGGCCGCCGTAAACGTTCGGAATCCATTGCCCGGGTTTTCTCGAATAATCGAGGTAAAGCATCGAGGCGACGGCGTCCACGCGGAGGCCGTCGATATGATACTTGTCGAGCCAGAAAAGCGCATTGCCGATCAGAAAATTGCGCACCTCGCTGCGGCCATAATTGAAAATGAGCGTCCCCCAATCCTGGTGCTCCCCCTGGCGCGGGTCCATGTGCTCGTAGAGATCGGTGCCGTCGAATTCGGCAAGCGCGTGCGCGTCTTTCGGGAAATGCGCCGGCACCCAATCCATGATGACGCCGATGCCCGCCCCGTGACATGCGTCGATGAAATGACGGAACTCATCGGGCGTGCCAAACCGGCTGGTGGGCGCGTAATAATTTGTGACCTGATAGCCCCACGATCCTTCGAACGGATGCTCGGCGACGGGCAGCAACTCGATGTGAGTGTAACCCATCTCCACTACGTACGGGACCAAAGTCTCCGCCAGTTCGAGATAGCTAAGATGGCGATTTCCCCCGCCCGCAGCAGCTTCGCGCAGCGACGCGGACGTGGCTTCGTCAGTCCGGCGGCGCCACGAGCCGAGGTGCACTTCGTAAATGCTGACCGGGCTCTTCGGCCAATCCCGTCTCCGCCGCGATTCCATCCACTCGGCATCGCTCCATTGATAACGGTCAAGATTGTAAACGAGAGAACTGGTCGATAGTCCGTGCTGATTAAAAAAGGCAAATGGATCGCTCTTGAGCAAGACCGCGCCGGTATAGGTGCGGATTTCGAATTTATAATGCGCGCCTTCAGCCGCGCCGGGCAAAAATAATTCCCAGACGCCGCTGCCAACGAGTTTGCGCATCGGATTCACGCGGCCATCCCAGCCGTTGAAATCGCCTGTTACGCTGACCCGTTGCGCATTGGGCGCCCAAACTGAGAAGTAAACGCCGGCGGCGTCGCCTATCGTGCGCAGATGCGCGCCGAACTTTTCGTAAATTTGCCAGTGCTTTCCCTCGCCGAAGAGATGCAGATCGACTTCACCCATGATCGGCCCGTACTGATAGGGATCGCGCATCAGGAACTCCGATCCGTTCAACGTTGTGACGCGCAGATGGTAATCGAGATCGCGCGTTGCGCCCGGCACAGTTGCGCAAAAAAAACCATCGTCCTGAATTTTTTTTGCTACGATGGGTTCAGCTGCTTTCTCATTTAAGACTAAATCGATCTTGCGCGCATCGGGGCGGAAAACGCGGATCTCCAAATCATCACCGACTCGGTGCGGTCCCAGAACACGGAACGGATCGGAATGCGTTCCTGCGAGAAAGGTGTTCAATTCGTCGGATGGCAAGCCGGCGATTTGGAAAGGTTTCATTTGTCCCTCAAAGTGTTTGCGTAATTATTTCACCACGAATAGACACGAATAACCACGAACTTAGGCACAAGCGTTTGGCAGACAACGATCTTATTTGTGTCCATTCGTGTTCATTCGTGGTTAATCCTTAATCGTTTGCGAAACGCGCAGTTCGCGCGTCATCCGCGATAAATAAAGGAAGGAGAATTACTAACCATGGCCAAAATTGTAAAAATCATCGAAATTATGTCAGAATCGCCGAAGAGTTGGGAGGAAGCGGCTAAGAATGTCGTCACGGAAGCGTCGAAGACGCTGCGGAACATCCGCTCGGTCTACATCAAAGAATTCACCGCGGCGGTCGACAATGACAAGGTCGCCAGTTATCGCGTGAACGCGAAAGTCACGTTCGAGATGGAGCGTTAGCGATACAAATAGGGACCATTGTACGGCGTCTGTGTCAGACGCTGAGCCCAAGCGTCTCGCCTTTGTGTTTAGCGCCAAAGGCGCAGCATTCAACCGTGAGCCTGGGGCAAGCCCCCACGGTTTTGTCGAAAAACCAGATGCCAGCGCTGAAAGCGCGATTCACCTTCGGCATTTTGCTGAATGGGAACATCCGCCGGATTGGAACGCGCTTTCAGCGCTCCTAGTTAATTGGATAATCGGATTCCTGGGGCGATGCCCCAGGCTGCAATGAGACAGCGCCTTTGGCGCTCAACAGGTATCGTTTCCGAAAATGCCCGACAAAATCATACGAGATTCTTATTTCTTCGGCCGCAGTAACGGGAACAAAATGACGTCGCGGATCGATTCGGCGCCAGTGAGCAGCATGGTGAGCCGGTCGATGCCGATGCCAAAGCCGCCGGCAGGAGGCATGCCGTGCTCAAGCGCGAGCAAAAATTCTTCGTCGATCCTTTGTGTCTCTTCGCCGGCTTGTTCGAGCAGACGCTGACGTTGCAGAAGCGGATCGTTTAACTCGCTGTAGCCCGGCGCGATTTCTGCCCCATTAATGATGAGCTCGAAAACGTCAACGAGCGAACTGTCCTCGCTGTTTTGCTTCGCCAGCGGCACCAGTTCTTTCGGGCAATGCGTAACGAAGACTGGATCGATCGTTTGTTCTTCGATCACCTTTTCGAAGACATGCTGGGTTACCTCGAAATCAGCCAGTTGTGGCAAAATTTCCACCTTCAGGTCTCGCGTGGCACGCTCGCGTCGTTGCTCGCTCTGTAGCTCGAACCAGTCTTTCCCCGCAACTTCGCGCACCAAATCGTGGTACCGCGCGCGTCGCCACGGCCGTTTTAAATTGATCACCCGCGTGATTTTGCCATCACCATCTTGATGCTCGATGTAGCCACGCTCCTGTGGGGCGTTTTCTCCAGGACCGGCCACAGGCCGGTGGCTACAGACGACTTCGGCCAGGTGACAGATTAGTTCCTCGACGAGATTCGCCATTTTCTCAAAATCGGCATACGCCCAGTAGGCCTCCAGCATCGTAAATTCCGGATTGTGCTTTCGCGAAATGCCTTCGTTGCGGAAGTTACGGCTGACCTCGAAAACCTTGTTGAACCCGCCCACGAGCAGCCGTTTTAGATAAAGCTCCGGAGCGATGCGCAGATAAAGGTCCAGGCCGAGCGCCTTGTGATGCGTGCTGAATGGTTCAGCCGCGGCGCCTCCGGCGATGGTTTGCAAAATCGGCGTCTCCACCTCCAGAAAACCGTGCTCCTCAAAGAAGCGCCGAGTTTCACGGACGATCGCTATGCGTTTTTCAAATACGACACGGGAACGTTCGTTGGTAAGAAGATCGAGATAACGCTGGCGGTAACGCGCCTCAATGTCTTGCAATCCGTGCCATTTTTCGGGGAGCGGCCGCAGCGCTTTCGCCAGGAGCCGGAAGGCGCGCACTTTGAGTGTCGGTTCCCCGCTTTTGGTGAGGAAACATGTTCCCTCGACGCCAATGAGGTCGCCCATATCGAGCAGGCGAAAGAGATCGACCAACTCCGGGCCAACTTCTTGAACATAAATTTGAATGCGTCCGGTGGCATCGCGCAGATCGAGAAAGTGGCTCTTGCCCATGTCACGATGGGCGGTGATCCGGCCAGCGGCCCGAAGAGTTTCGCCTTCTTTGAATTTCTCGCGCACTTCCGCGATGGATCCGCTCGGCTCGAAAGCGGAGCCGAACGGCTCGATCCCTTTCGCGCGGAGCTCGTCGAGTTTTTTGCGCCGCAGCGCGATTAGCTCGTTCTCTTCCTCCATCTTGGCGAGCGAATGTAAAGCGAGGCGCGGAAATGAACAGTCTGAAAGAAGGAGCAAGCGTTGAAGCGTTAAAGCGTTAAAGCGTTAAAGCGTTTAAACGGAAGCGCAAAGCGCTTTTCAACTCTTTAACCCTTCAACGCTTCAACGGATCAACGAATACATTGCGTTTGCCAACGAAAGATCGACCGTGAGATATTCGTCGGTGCGCGACGCCGATTTCTTCCCCGGCGCTGTGCTACTCACATGACTGTCGACCTACCGGAAACAACTTCGAAGATGGAAGGACCGCTGGTGAAGCAGTTTTCTGTTTTCCTGCCAAACAAGGTGGGAGCAATGTTGGATCTTGTAAAACTGCTCAATACCCAAGAAACTCACGTGGTGGCCCTCAGCGTCTCCGAATCCACCGATTCAGCCATCGCGCGGATTATCGTGAGTGATCCAAGTCGGGTGGAGAAATTGTTCGGGGAAAAGACCGTCGCTTTTGGCGTTTGCGAAGTCGTGATAGTGGAATTGCGGGAAGTCGCCACGCAACTGGCCAAACTCCTCGCCGCGTTAGTGATGGCCGAGGTCAATGTCCATTTCGCTTATCCGCTGCTCATCCGACCGCGCGGTTTTGCCGCGATCGCCTTGCATGTGGACGATACCGAATGCGCTTCCTCAGTGCTGATGGGCGAAGGCTTCAAGATTCTGAGTCAGAACGATATTTCGCGGTAAAAATCCATGTGATTCGTTAAAAAGGTTACATCGTTACAATGGCGACATCTCTCTACGCGTTGTAACGTTTGCAACATTTTTAACTTTTTTAACGGTTCAGTTGGCTCAGCCTGTTGACAGCTTTAGGGAAGCCCGTTTACAGAAATGCGTCCACCGGGTCATGCGAAATCTTTTCTCACGCGCTATACAGACCGACACAAGTTTTAGCGTTGGGCTTGGCTTAATCGCCATTCTGGGGGTGGCGGAGATTTTCGCAGCAACGTCCTATAATGTTGGTAGAGCTCGCACTACCCGAGCATCGGCCCAGGCAGTCGCAGCAACTCTCGTTCGCCCAGCGGCGCCTGCCGTTTCCACAACGCCGGCGGTGGCACCGGCGCAGACAGGCAAACCGCCAGAGGCAGCGGCGCCAACTCCTCTTCCGTCACTAGTTGATCAGCTGCTGCGGGAAGGCATTGAGTTGCGCGAGCGTGGAGATACAACGACTGCACTCGCCCGTTTGCAGGAAGCATCCGAAAGCGATCCAACAAACGCCGTAGTGCTCGAGGAAACCGCCAAGACCTACGAAGCGATGCAGCTCTTCGATCGCTCGAATGAAATGTGGCGCAAACTTCAAGAAATGGGTCCGTCGGCCGGCGAGGCGTATGAATTGGCGGATCAGCGTTTAAAACTCGGAGTCCCGACGCCGGCGACAGCGGGGACTGGGATCGCAAGCACGTCGCTCGATGCAGCGGCCCCCCAGAAAGATGTCGGTGGTGGCATCGCAGAGGGTTCCACGTTCGCTATCACTGAAGTCAAGACGACGGAGACTCCCGATCCGGACGCCGAGACGAATCTGACGCTGCGAATCGGCATTAAAAAACAGCCGGATGCCACAATCGATCACACCAAAGTGAAGATTCAGGTGTTCTTTTACGACATGGTGGATGACAGAGATGTTAAGCTAACCGACGCCGACGTGAATTATGAATGGCTTACGCCGAAGCACGATTGGACGGAGGCAAACCCGGAGATGCTCTCGGTAAGTTACGTGCGCCCGAGAACAAGAGTCGTCTCGTCGGAGGCAGCGCTGTCTGAGGCAGCGGCATCGGTCAGGCCAAGACAAAAAGGTCGACCAGCCAGGAGTTCCAGCGCGGCCGGTGAACGAAAGTATTTGGGCTACAAGATTTTGGTTTATTACGATGATAAATTGCAAGCCATTCAGGCGGAACCGGCACGACTATTGCAACTTTTTCCTCCTTCGGAGACAATCTCGCCACCGTAACGCATCTTCTTGGGGTTGTGCCGCGCCTGCGAACTGAGCGGCGTCAACCGGCGTAATGCGCAAGGGGTTCCAAAAATGACGAAGCACGAAGGTCGAAGGACGAAGGAATGACAAGAGGCATGTGTAATTCGTTGAATCGCTACACCGTTACATTGGATTTGCGATTCCGTGGTTTAAGGATTCGATCTTTAACGTGGCGAAGCCATTCGCCAGTCGGATTTCATCATTAAAGAATGTGACCAGATCTATTTTTCCCGCTGTATGTGTTTTCCTTTTTGCCGTCGAAGCAGAAGGGCAAATTCAGGTGGACCTGAAATTCAAGCGATTGCAGTACATCGCCTATGAACCGGTGATGGCGACACTGGCGATCACCAACCTGGCCGGGCGCGATGTCGAGCTTCACGATGCCGATGGGCAGGCCTGGTTTGGATTTGAGGTAACTGGAAGTGAAGGCCAGCCGATTGCGCCAACCGCCACAGATAGCACGCAAGCGCCATTGAAAATTGAAGCAGGGCAAACAGTCACGCAGCGCATCGATCTTGCTCCGCTCTATCCTGTGCACGATTTCGGCACTTACCACGTTCGTGCCCATATTTATTTCGTGGATCTGGGGAAGTTCTTTTATTCCGCCTCGAGAGTTTTCGAGGTAACCGATGCGCGGCCAATCTGGCAGCAAACAGTCGGAATTCCCGACGGTGTTGCTGCCCCCGGGGACGCCCGCACCTACTCGCTGCTGAGTAACCGGTTTCCCGACCATACCTCCTTGTACGTGCGCGTGCAGGACCGGGACACGGGAATCGTCTATGCGACTTATTCGTTAGGCCGGACGATTGCCTTCGAGCAACCGCAGGCGGAAATCGATCGCGCGAATCAATTACATGTCCTGCATTGCGCGGCTCCCCGAGCCTGGACCTATTCGCGCGTTGGTCTGAACGGTGAACTGCTTGGGCACTCTTCGTTCATGGAAACCAAAACGCGCCCGCGCCTGGTCCGCTCTGCTAATGGCGAAGTGGCGGTGCAGGGCGGCGTGATCGAGGCACCCGCCGCAAAAACAAAAACAGCGCGCGATACGGCGCCAAAACTCTCGGACCGCCCGCCCGGACCGCCGGGGGATAATCGGTGATGCCAGGAAACTTTTGCCGACTTGGTCTACTCGTTGTCGTTTTATCGATGGCAGGTCTGTTGTGCGCCACTTCCGCTTGGGCAGCCTCGGACTCGTCCACGACCATCGTAATTGATGCAGGCCATGGCGGTTTCGATCGTGGCGGCATCCCTGGACAGAGGATCGCGGAAAAGGAGATGACGCTCGAAGTCGCGCAACGCCTCAAAAGCGTACTCACCGCGGGTGGCTATCGCGTCGTCATGACCCGCGAGAACGATGTCTTTGTCCCCTTGGGGACGCGGGTGGCAATCGCCAACTCATATCGCAACGCAATCTTCGTGTGTATCCATTTCAACTCAGCAGGACGCGTCGGCGCTGATGGCATCGAAACGTATTTTTATGGCCGCGACAGTTTGCAGCTCGCATCCGCCGTCCATCATTTTGTCGCAGGCGGCGCGCCCTCACCGAATCGCGGAGTGCGGCGTCGCGGTTACTATGTCCTGCGAAAAGCAAGGGTGCCGGCGGTCCTGGTGGAATGCGGCTTCCTGACGAATCCAACTGAAGCGGCCTACATCCAAAATTCGTCCTACCGCCAAAAACTCGCTGAAGAGATTGCGGCTGGAATCCGCGAGCGCTTCAACGTCAGAAGTTCCACAAGCTCAACGGCAGTTGCAACCATTCCGCTCCAGCCGTACATCGACCAAACCAAGGTGAGTAGTTCCAAACGCTCTAGGAAAAGAAGCTCCAAGTCTTCGAAGAAGAAGAAGAAGAAATCAACCAAGTCGGCTGGGGCCGAAGCAAACGCAACGTCAGCGAAGCAGGAGGGCTGATTGGAATCGCCGGTTTTGACTTCGACGCAAATGCGAAGCGCAGAAAAGGCGGCTTTCGCGCGAGGAGTGCGAGTCGAAGCGTTGATGGATCAGGCAGGCGCCGGCATCGCAAGAGCAGTCAGTAAATTTTTCCCGAGTCCCGGAACATGCATCGTTTTTGCCGGAAAGGGTCATAACGCCGGCGATGCGCTGGTGGCCGCGCAATGTTTGCGCCGCGCAGGATGGAGAATCGAAATCCGGCTCGCATACAAAGAGAACGATTGCAGCGAGCTCATGCGCAAAAAACTTGATGCTTTGGGGGGCACGGCTGCTGCCAAAACGCCGAATTGGACGGACCAAGTAGATAATGATCCCGGCGTTACAATCCTCGAACTTTCCGCGTACTTAACTGATTCTCTAACAGCTTCTCAGGACCCGGGCCTCGCGAAAACCTATCCGGGTAGCGTTTCGTCTATCGTCGTTCTCGACGGCTTGCTGGGGGTGGGCGCGAAACCGCCGCTGCGCGAACCCGTGCGCGCAGCCTGTCGCCAGATTAATCAACTGCGCCAGAAAAGGAACGCTTACGTTTTCGCGGTTGATCTTCCCACCGGTCTCGATAGCGATTCCGGCAAAGCCGATCGCGATTGCGTGGTCGCCGATTTCACCGTCACAATCGGCTTCGCAAAGTCAGGTCTGGTTGCAGACGGCGCGTTGGACTTTGTCGGCCGGCTGGAAGTGGTTCCTCTTCCCGATCTTTCGGCGGAAGGCCGTTCGAAGGAGCTGATCGCCGCCTCTTATTCGCTGGCCCCGATCTTGCCGAGGCGCAGATTTAGCGCGTATAAAAATCAATTTGGCCGGATCGGCGTCGTTGCTGGCTCAAGAGGATTCATCGGCGCCGCCCGCATGACCAGCGAGGGAGCGTTGCGCGCTGGCGCGGGGTTGGTGGAAGTTTTCGTTCCGGAAGAAATCTACGCGATCGTTGCCTCAGCTGCTCCAATGGAAGCGATGGTGAAACCGGTTGAATCCTATCGCGACTTGCTCAAGGAAAAAATCGATGTCTGGGCGGTGGGACCCGGGCTGGGAAAATCGCGCGCCGCCGAGATTCTCGAGCTCATTGAAAAAATCAAGCAACCTATGGTGATTGACGCCGACGGGCTCAACATATTGGCGGACAAAATTTCGACACTCAAGCGTTGCAAAGGTAAACGTTTGCTCACCCCGCATCCGGGCGAGATGAACCGGCTTATTGCCAACAAAAAGGAATCGCGCATGAAAACAGCGACGAAATTCTGCAATCGGTTTCCGGTGACGCTTTTGTTGAAAGGCAGTCGGACGATTGTTGGCGAACGTAATCGTGCATTGAGCTATAACACAACGGGCAATCCGGGAATGGCCAGTGGCGGAATGGGCGACGTTCTCACCGGCGTCTGCGCTGGATTAGCCGGCCGGGGGTTATCTCTTTACGATGCCGCCCGCCTCGGCGCGTGGGTGTGCGGACGCGCTGCGGAAATCGCGATTTTCCGTGGAGGCGCCAGCGAAGAGTCGCTGCTTGCGCGCGATGTGCTCGATCATCTCGGTAAAGCGTTTAACGAACTGCGGAATGCCGCGTGATTCGTTAAATCGTTGAATCGTTACAACGGACGGCTTCCACGCTTCAACCCTTCCACGCCTCAACGCTTTAACCCGGCGACGTCAGCGCTATTTCTTTCTGGCCATCCAATGCAGAGCCAGAGCTGGCACGAGAAACAAAAATACCACCACGAGTCGCACATTCGTGAAAAATGTGAGCACGATTCGTCCGAATTCTTTCTCGTCCACTTTGTAGAATTGAGCCACCCATTGTGTCGCGGTGTCCCAAAAAACGTAGGTCGCGATGATATAGAACAGCGCGAATACGACGCCGGTGATGAACGCACAGAAGAAGAAATTCCGGAGGAAAATGATTTTGTCGCGTTCCATTATCGGTGGTCCCCCGGGGTCATGATCTATTTTAACGAAGCCAGGTCAATCACAAAGCGGTGCCGACGTCTCCCTGTACCATCCAGGAGTTATATCGCGCGGCTGGGCCAAACCCTCTTGTTAATCCAAAAAATGAATCAAACAGTTGCTGCCACTCCAGCGCGATGCACACCGGACTGAAGGCCGGTGTTAACGAGAACTTGTTCAGCCGTTGTAAAGCCGCCGCTGTTGCAGAAGACTAGCGAATCATGCGGCCTAGCGATCTCATCGCGCGACTTGTCACTAAACGCCGCGCCTATCTCTGGCTCGGCATGATCGCGGGCGCAATCGCTTGCCTCATTATTTTCGTTTCACGGATTTCACTCGATAGCGAAGTGCTCAACATGCTTCCGGGCGAATTCAGCTCGGTGCAGGGATTGAAAATTTACGATCGCGCTTTTGAGCAGACACGCGAGCTCACGTTCGCGCTGCATTCTCAGCCAGATGACATCGATAAACTGGAGGAGTTTGCGCCGATTTTCGCGGAACATTTGCGCAAACAACCATGGTGCGAACGGGTTCTCGCGGGTTCGCCGATGCAGACGCCAGATGGTATTCGCGATCTGCAATCAATCGCCGTTCCCCTGCTGTTGAATCTCGAACCACCGGCATTCGAAGAAGCGATATCGATGTTGCAACCGGATAAACTTCGCGAACGATTACACCGGTTTCGTGAACAAATCGAAGCAGGCTCACCGCGAGCACAGTTCGCCCTCGAGTTCGACCCGCTGGGATTAATCGGACCTGCGCTCAAACCTTTCGCCGAGAGCAATCAGATCGAGGAGACGCAGCCGCTTGCTTCATCCGATCGGAGGATGCGCGTTTTTCTCGTCGTCACGAACCAGCCCTCGATCAGCGCGTTTGAGTGCCAGCGTTTGATGCGCCAGGTAAACGCGTTTCGTGCCCATGCACAAGATGGTTGGGAGGGCGGACCGCTGGATGTGCTTGTCACCGGGCGCTCGGCATACGTCGCCGAAATCTCGTTGAGCATGCGCCATGACATTATCGCCACCGTGATCGGGTCCGTCGTGCTGGTCGGCATCATTTTCTTCGCCGGTTTTGGCCGCTGGATGCCGCTGCTCGGAATGGGATTTTCGCTTTTGTTGTCGTGTCTCGCCGCGCTCGCGCTTGGGCTCTTGATTTTCGGGAGGCTGAACATGGTGACGGTGGGTTTTTGCGCCATCCTCGTCGGGCTCGGAGTCGATTTCGCAATTTTGATCTTTGGCCGCTACCAGCAGGCGCGCACGGACGGCGAGTCCCATCCTCAGGCAATCTCAACGGCTATTCAAAAGCTGGGGCGCGCCGTTTTCTTCGGCGCGCTCACTACAGCAGTCGGTTTTCTCGCCTTGATTCTGAGCGGCTCGATCGGCTTCTCTCAACTCGGCGTGCTTATCGCCATTGGCATTCTCTTTGCCGGTTTGTTTATGTGCACGATTCTGTTTTTGTTCGTGCGCGAACGGCAGGCGCCAGTTCGCCATGATTGGATCTTCGAAGCGGTGAAAAAATATGTGGCCTGGAGCGTGCGACGTCCCGCACCCATCTTGATTCTGGCGACGATAATCTTATCGGGCTTGGCGGTGGTTGGTTTCTCGCCGAAACCGCCGCTTCCTTTTGAGGCGAGCACGCGTTCGCTCCAACCGAAAAAGAGCCGCGCAGCTGACGCGCTGGCCGCGATTATGAGCAATATGCCGGTGCGATGGGAACCGGTGCTGGTCATCGTACACGGCGCAGATGCTCAGCAGCTCCACGATGATTGGAAAAAAATCTCGGCGCATTGGAGCGAGCTGCAAACGGCGGGCAGGATCAAAAGCTTTTCCACGCCTGCGGCGCTGGCGCCCTCGCCAAAGTCGATCCAACACAATCGGGAACGATTGCGCGCGATCGACTTCCAGAGTGTGCGGGGAACATTGCAAGAAACAGTCGATGCCGAAGGATTCACCTCCGATTCGTTTTCCAGCGCATATAAGTTGCTCGACGATCTACAGTCGATTGCGGACCTAAACGCGCCGTTACCGAACTGGCGGGACAAACTTCCCAAATCGTCGAGCTGGTGGTTTTTGATCGATCGCTACTTCGCGCAAGATCCCCTGCTCACCGTCGGTTTTGTTACGAGTAACCAACCAATCAAAAGAGACGCGCAGTACGTTGCGCTCAGCCGCGAATTGCCGGCGACGGATGCGCCCATGACCCTGTCGGGATGGAGCTATACGCTCGCGGATTTGCTTCCCTGGGCGCAGCGCCAGTTGCTCATCGTTACTGGCGCAATGGCCGTGTTTGAGGGGCTGCTGCTGGCGGTTTTGTATCGCGATTGGCGGCTTTGGGCGATTCAGGAGATCACGCTCGTCTTTGGCATTGGCGCGATGCTCGCGACGATGAAACTGTTCAATCTGCCTTTGAACTTGTTAAATGTTCTGGCCTTCCGGCTGGTGATCGCGATCGGTGTCGATTACGGCATTTACGTCCTATTCGCGTGGCAAAAGGCGCGCGCGATTGAGCATGATATTGCCGGCGTCGTGAAGTCAGTCTCGCTCGCCGGTCTAACCGCGCTTGCCGGGTTCGGATCGTTGGTGCTCGCCAAAAATCCTTCGCTCAGCGGCCTCGGCGTCGCCTGTGCAATCGGCATCTTCTGGAACTTGGTGGCGACAATTTTCTTTACCCTTCCCGCAGCGGCGGCCGCCAGACCAAAGACTTGGCGCGAAGAGCAATCGAGATAAGATCGGTAATCAGAATGAATTCGATCAGCCAAGAGGCAGGGCGCGATCTCGCCGGGGCAAGAGCGCGGCGGCAAATTTGTTTAACTGCGCTTTTCTTTCTCCTAATCGCGCCGATGGCTAACGCGGAGGCGCTCTCAGAAGCTGATGTCAAAAATCTCCTAACTCAAATTCGTGAGAACCGGATTACGCAGGCCGATTTTCAGGAGCAAAGGATTATGCGTCTGATGAAGAAACCGATCGTGAGTTCAGGGAAAGCCTGGTTCCAGCCACCGAACAAATTCCGGCGCGAAGTCAGAGGCAGTTCGCCCAGCATCACGGTGAGCGACGGCCAGCAGCTTTGGATTTACTATCCCAGTTTCAAATCGGCTGAACGTTATTCGTTAGGAACACGCTCCCCGCTCGATTCAATCATTGCCTCAATCAATGCCGCATTGAACCTGGAAAATATCGAAAACACTTTCCATATCACTGCAACGCGAACGGGCCCGCCTCAGGCGGGCTACGAGCTGGAACTGACACCGCGAACAGCTGCGATGAAACGGTCGTTTCAAAAACTGGATCTGCGAATCAATGGCAACCTGCAGGTGGAACGCACGGACATGCTGCAGCCGAACGGCGATCGGATTGTAACCATCTATGCGAACCAGAAACGTGCGGCGGTTCCTCCATCAACGTTCGAATTCACACCACCGCCTGGGACTGACATCGCGACGCCACTAGGACGGTAAATTGGTAGGGCGCCACCGCCGGGGCGCCGTGCTTTACTGAGAATTGAAAAAACGCTGGCGTTCCAAATTCGATCAAGCCAGGCAGAAACTCCTTCTCACTTCCACAGAGAAACGAGTGGTCGTTTTCATTCTCGCCGCATTCGCGCTCGGGCTAGGCACAAAATGTTACCGGGACGCCCATCCGTCGGTTCCTAAAACAGCCGTGCGTCACGAAAAAACTGGAACATAGACTTGTAGTCTGTGCGCCCAGCGGGTTTGAACCCCGCATTTGTGTTTAGCGTAGCACCTCGTTTCACGCTCATTGCGCCAAAGGCGCTCTCTCAAATCTAGCCTGGGGCAGCGCCCCAGGATTTCGATCATATGCGTCCATCAGCGCTGAAAGCGCGATTCACCTAAGGACGTTTTTCGATCATTATTCCGCCATGCCGCAATCGCTGAGCAAAGTCATCATTCACATCGTGTTTAGTACCAAGAATCGCGAGCCATGGCTGGACCGCGACGTGCGACCGCGCATGCATGCTTATCTGGCCACAATCTGCCGCGAGTTCGGCGCCGAACTCGTGCGGGTCGGTGGTACGGCGGATCACGTTCACATTGTCACGACGCTGCCGCGAACTGTTACCCAGGCTGAGCTCGGTGAACCAATAAAGAAAGCATCTTCGAAATGGATCAAATCGCTTGATGCTCGATATCGCGGCTTTTTCTGGCAGCGCGGTATAGCGCGTTTTCGGTGAGCCCGAGCCAGCTCGATGCCGTGCTGCAATACGTCGAGGCGCAACAAGAGCACCATCGCAAGCGGACGTTTCAGGAGGAATACCGCGAGTTGTTGCGCAAGCACGGCGTGAAATTTGACGAGCGCTATGTCTGGGATTGAGGCGAGTCGCCGCAAATTGATTCGCACTTTCAGCGCTTGTTTTTTTTGGAAACCGATTTTCCTGGGGCGTTGCCCCAGGCTTGAAATGAACCCGCGTCCTTGGCGCTAGACACATTGCAAACCCGCTGGATCGAAGACAGCGGAGAACATCTCCGCTGGGCGCACAGGCAACATGCCTATGTTCCGCGCCCGCGAAAGCGAACACCAGAAACTACGCCGCCTTAAATTCGCTCACGATCTCTTGCAGCGTCTTCTTCGCGTCGCCGAAGATCATGGTCGTGTTGTCCTTGAAAAAGAGCGGATTCTCGATGCCGGCAAAACCGGATGCCATCGAGCGCTTGAGTACGAAAACTGTGTGCGCCTGATCGACGTTAATGATTGGCATGCCGTAGATCGGGCTGGATTTGTCTTCGCGCGCCGCCGGATTGACCACGTCATTTGCGCCAATCACCAGCGCCGCGTCGATTGTCGGCATCAGAGGATTGATCGTATCCATCTCAACCAGTTGATCGTAAGGAACGTCCGCTTCGGCGAGCAATACGTTCATGTGCCCCGGCATTCGGCCGGCGACCGGGTGGATCGCGTATTTTACTTCGGTGCCGTTTGCTTCGAGATGATTGGCCAGTTCCTTGACCACATGCTGCGCCTGGGCCACCGCCATTCCGTAGCCGGGCACAAACACAACCGAATTTGCGGCCTCGAGCACAAAATAGGCATCATGCGGCGAGATGGATTTAGCTTCGCCCTTTGCGCCCACGCCTGCGGCGATTCCAGCAGCTGCTCCAAATCCGCTGAAAAGGACATTTGCCAGCGAGCGGTTCATCGCTTTGCACATGATTTGGGTAAGGATGATCCCGCTCGTGCCCACGAGCGACCCGGCCACGATAAGCATGTCGTTAGCCAGGACAAAACCAGCAGCCGCGCCGGCGAGACCCGAATAACTGTTTAGCAAACAAATCACGACCGGCATATCCGCGCCACCGATCGGGAGGACAGCGAAAATGCCAATGACCAGCGCGAGGACGACTCCAAGGATCAAAATCACGTAGCTCGACTGGGGCGCGAGCGTGAAAATGATTCCGAACAAAACGGCCGCCGCGAGCAGCAGTCCGTTGACGATATGTTGGCCGCGAAATGTCACCGGCCTTCCTGTAACCACCAACTCAGAGAGCTTGGCGAACGCCAAAACACTTCCTGTGAACGTGACGCCGCCAATTAGAACTGTGAGATAAATCGAGACGATCGTAAATGTCGGCGCGTCACGATGCATGTGGTATTCTGCCCAGCCGACCAGCATACTCGCCAGACCGCCAAAGCCGTTGAAGATCGCCACCATTTCCGGCATCTGAGTCATCTTCACTCGATAAGCCCAGACCGCGCCGATCGCGGAGCCGAGCACAATCCCCATTGCGATCCAGGTAAAACTCAGCCCACCGTTCAACAGCGTCGCGACAATCGCGAGCAGCATTCCCACGGCTGACACGACATTGCCGCGCCGAGCTGTCTCGGGCGAGCTGAGCATTTTCAGCCCGACGACAAAAAGCGACGCCGCAATGATGTAGAGCCACTCCATGCCGCGTTACTTTTTCTTTTTCTTGAACATCGCCAGCATCCGGTCCGTTACCAGATAGCCACCGACCACGTTGATCATCGCGAAAATCACCGCCAGAAATCCAAGTGCCGTGGCAAACTCGCCGCTAGCCGCACCCGCCACGACGATCGCTCCGACAATGGTGATACCGGAGATCGCGTTTGATCCAGACATCAGTGGGGTGTGCAGCTGGGAAGGGACCTTTGAGATCAACTCAAATCCAAGAAAGGCGGAAATGATAAAAATGAAGACGAGAACGGCGATCATAGGTTGTGATGTTTCTTGATGTTTTCGTTCACGACGCTCCCCCCATGCGTAATAAGACATCCACGGAGCAATTCATCCGCCGGATCGATCACCATCCCGTTGCGCTCTCTGTTCCAAAGATGCTCGACCAGGCTGCCGATGTTGTTTGAATACATTTCGCTCGCCGGTATCGCCGCGCGCGAAGGCATGTTGGCATAGCCAAACACGCGTACGCCGTTAACATCAACAACTTTGCCCGGCTCCATGCACTCCACATTGCCGCCGGTCTCGGCGGCAAGATCGATAACGATGCTGCCCGGCTTCATGTGCCGCACCATTTCCGTTGTGACAATGATGGGCGCTTTCTTGCCGAACAGCTGCGCCGTTGTAATTACGACGTCCGCCATGGCACAATGTTTTGCCATCGCTTCCCGCTGGACCGCGAGTTGCTCGTCGGTTAGCGCCTTGGCGTAGCCCTGATCCGTCTCCCCTGTTCTTCCAAGATCGATTTTCACAAACCGCGCGCCAAGCGAGCGCACCTGTTCTTCCACTGCCGGGCGCGTATCAAACGCGTCCACTCGCGCGCCCAGCCGCTTTGCAGTTGCGATCGCCTGCAAACCAGCCACGCCGACACCGATGACAAAAACGCGCGCGGGCTGAATCGTTCCCGCGGGCGTCATCATCATCGGGAAAATCCGGTCCAGCTCATCGGCCGCCAGGATCACCGCGTGATAACCAGTAAGACTCGACTGCGAACTAAGCGCGTCCATCTTCTGCGCGATCGTTGAGCGCGGAATCATTTCCATGCAGATCGCGCTTACTTTCGCCGCGGCCAAACGCTCCACGAGATCGCGCTCGTTGAACGGATCGAGAAAACTGATGTGAACGGAATTGGCGCGCAGTCGCCCAATCTCATCCGCCGGCGGTTTTTGCAAACGCAGAACGGCATCAGCCTCGCGTAACCCGGCAGTACGATCGACAATCACATGCGCTCCGGCACTTTCGTATTCCGCATCGCTGCAATAGATGAAAAAGCCAAGCCCGCTCTCGATCCTCACTTCGGCGCCGAGTTCTACAAATCGCTTCGCCGTCGCCGGGACAATCGCAGCGCGCCGTTCGCCAGGTGTCGTTTCTTTTGGAACAAAAATGCGCATCGCCCACTTCTTGGCAATGCGCGAAGACAAAAGCAAGCAACAGATGCGCGGACAATATCTTTCCACAGAGTGAGGCAGATTTTAGAGATTGCCTGTAGCTGGGATCGCTGATCCCGGCCCCGGCCCGCAGGACCACAGTCGGGCTAACGAATCCGGCAAACACCGTATTATGCTGGAAGGCTACGGTTACAGATGGTACCGGGTCGGCGGACTCGACTATCTACTGCGTCGGACCGACATCGATCAGAGTGATACCGACGCAGATTGACGCGAATGCAACCCACAATCTGCCGTTCCGCGCCCTCCGAATCCTAATTCGTAATTCTTACTTCTTACTTTCTAATGCCGCTTCGCGCTTTCATCTTCGACATCGACGGCACTCTGGTCGATTCCAACGATCTGCACGTGCAATCGTGGAACCGGGCGTTTCGTCATTTCGGCAAAACATTTCCGATCGAAGCGTTGCGCGATCAGATTGGCAAAGGCTCGGACCAATACATTCCGCAATTTTTGACTGCGGACGAGATCAAATCCTTTGGGAAACAGCTCGACGATTACCGCTCCGAAATTTTCCGGAAAGAATATCTGCCGAAGGTGCGACCGTTCCCGAAGGTGCGCGAGTTGTTCGGGCGGATCAAAGACGATCGCAAACGGATCGTGCTGGCGAGCTCCGGAAAACAGAAAGACACCGAGTATTACGTCGACCTGCTCAAGATCGACCACTTGATCGAGGGCTACGTCTCGGGCGACGAAGCCGATCGCTCAAAACCGGCGCCCGACATCTTCACTGCGTGCTTGGACAAATTTAAGCTCGCGCGCAACGAATCGGTCGTGATCGGCGACACGCGCTTCGACGTCGAAGCCGCAGCCCGAGCTGGTTTACGATCGATCGGCGTGACCTGCGGCGGCACCGACGCAAACATTCTCCGCGCCGCCGGCGCCGCTGCCGTCTACAAAGACCCCGCAGATATTCTCGCCCATTATTCTGACCTAGCCCCGCTGGCGTAATTCTTAGTTCATCCTTCTTCTTTCGTCCTTCTGGCTTGCGCCTTCGGAGCTTTCCCCTTCTCATTATAAAAAGCTTTGGCCAGGATCTCGCCTGACAAATTGCCGACCGGAGGCTATATTTCGCCGTGAGCGCGTCTGAAATCATCAAGGAGCTGCCAAAACTCAGTGACGCCGAGCGTCGCGCTGTGTTTGATAAGCTGTGTGAGCTCGCAGAAGGCGATCAGCGTTGGGAACAAATTATCGAGGACGAACGTCCGCGCCCTAAACTTGAGGCTTTCGTCGAGAAAGCGAGGGCCGAAGGCAGTGAGCCTTTCGACCTCAAAAAGTTCTGATTTCGCGAGCATTTGGCGAAAAATTCAAAGTGGGCCGCGAACTCATCGCAAATCATGATGAGTTCAGTCGGTACTTGCTGAACTGAACATTGCACCAATGGCTGAAACCGATCTCGCGCTCACTGAACAGCGGATTTATTCAATTCGCGGTGTCCGCGTGGTCCTTGATTCGGATCTCGCGACCCTGTATGGCGTGCCGACAAAAAGATTGAACGAACAATATCGCCGTAACCGGAAACGCTTTCCCGAGGACTTTGCGTTCCAGCTTACCACGGAAGAAGTTGAGTCTTTGAGGTCGCAAATTGCGACCTCAAGTTCACACGGTGGTCGCCGATATCGACCATACGCTTTCACTGAGTACGGCGCTGCAAGCCGCCAACATTCTGAACAGCGCGCGGGCGGTTCAGATGAGCATTTTTGTTGTTCGCGCCTTCGCGAAAATGCGGGAGGCGCTCCGTGGCACGCCCGAGCTGGCGCGGAAACTTGCTGAACTTGAGAAAAAGCTCACTGCCCGATTGGATGTGCATGAAGCAGCGATCGTCCAGGTTCTGCGAGAGGTCATGCAAGTCTTGAATCCACCAACCGATCCGGAACCGCCACGGCGTCGAATTGGTTTCCACCAGTCCTGAATCACGCGGTTGGTATTGGCGAAGGCGGAATCAGCTCTCAACAATCAACTCGACTCTCAGCTTTGTCCCCCCACTCCTGGTATTGTGAACCCGATCGCTTTGAGTTCCGCGGCGAGCGTCTTTGCCTGCTCGGGTGTGAGTTCGACCAGCGGCGGCCGCACCGTCCGCCATGCCGGATCGTCCGTGTAGATCGCAATGGCCTGTTTCAACGCAGCGATCATGGACGGAAACTTCCTGCTACTAAACACTTCACGCACGACGTTCAATTTTGATTGCTGTTGATCCGCGTCATCCGCGGTGTTCCACTGTTTGTAAAGCCTGTGAATGGCGGCCGGGTTAACGTTGGCGGTCGCCGAAATCGTACCAACACCGCCGTTCCGCATGTTGGCGAGCAAGAACGCTTCGCTGCCAACAAAAACATCGAAGCTAGTTTCGTTATCGATATCGCCACCGCGGCGAGCACCAAACGTCCCCTCATCTTTTGGATGTTGGATCTTGGAGCTTCCCTGAGATTTGGAGCTTGGAGTTTGGGATTTCGAGCTCGCCTCGTAGCGAGCTCGGACAGCGAATGCGTCGAGAAAAGTCTTGGTGTTATTCCAACCGCCCGAGCTGTCTTTCATCCCGGCGATTGCATTTGGATAAGCCGCAAGGAGGCGCTCGACCAATCCCGTGGTGATGCCAACCACCGCGACCGGCGGAATGTGGTAGAGATGAATTTTCAGTCGCGCATCACCGACCCGCTGCACAACTTCGCTGAAATAGCGGTAGAGCCCTTCTTCGTTGACATCTTTGTAATAAAAAGGCGGCAGCATCAGCACGCCCGCGCACCCGTTTCCGACAGCCTGTTTAGTGAGCTTGACCGTTTCCATGATCGAGCAGCAACCGGTTCCCGGCATCATGCGCGCCGGATCGACCCCGGCCGCGACCAGCTCGTCGAGCAGCATCGCGCGCTCTTCCATCGACAGCGAATTCGCCTCGCTGTTCGTGCCGAAGACAGCAAGTCCGCAGTTCTGTGACCTCAGCCACTTACAATGCGCGATGAAGCGTTGCGGATCAGGCGCGAGATCCGCCTTGAACGGGGTAACGACGGGTGCGAGCACACCGCAGATGCGTTGGCTCGCGGCAAGACCGTTAATTGCAGCGTTGTTCGACACTTCCTAATTCTTCCTTCATCCTTCTAACTTTTCGAGCGCCAGCACGCCGCGTATACGCGCGCTTTGAATCATGGCTTCTCTGGAATCAATGAATATCGCAGAAACAGGAACATCAAATCCCCCGACGGACGGATTCGCCGTGGCGGACATCTGACATCAAACATCCTGATTCTTAATTCTTCCTTTTTCCTTCTTACCTGCGCGCTCAGCGCGCTTCCTCCTTCTTCCTTCTTCCTTCTGACTTGCGTGATTCTTCCTTCATTTTCCTCCCTTGGCTCGCCGACTCGTCACGTCGTAGGTCGCCTCGGCGACGGAAGATGGAAGCGATCGAAGGCGGACTTGCTCCGACTAGCGAAACTTCGTTACGGTAAGTTTCTCGAAGTATGAAGCGGAAACGTGTGTCGAAGGCAATTGTGCACCAGCCTGGTGCACAATTGTATGAACGCTTTGTCGAAGCCATTAAAGAGCGCATCCGGACCGCGCAGATCAAAGCCGCCCTTGCGGCCAACGTCGAGTTGATCTTGCACTATTGGGACATCGGCAACGAGATCCTCGTCAGTCAGAAACGAGAAGGCTGGGGCGCGAAGGTCATCGACCGACTTGCCGCCGATCTTCAGCGGGAATTCCCGAAGCTCGCTGGCTACTCGGCGCGCAACCTGAAGTACATGCGCGCCTTCGCCCAAGCTTGGCCGGAACGTGAAATTGTGCACCAGCTTGGTGCACAAATTCCATGGAAACACAATTGCGTCCTCCTCGATCGCGTGAAGGACGCTGCCACGCGGGAATTTTACATCCGCAAAACCGTCGAGCACGGTTGGTCGCGCAGCGTCCTAACTCATCAGCTCGATACGAAGCTGCATGAACGGCAGGGCAAGGCGCCATCAAACTCCCCTCTCACCTTGCCGCGCCCGCAGTCCGATCTCGCGCGCGAGATTCTCGAGGATCCGTACATCTTCAAACCGGCGCCGCTCGATGAATCTGCGAGCGAACGCGCTCTCGAAAGCGCGCTGCTCGCCCGCCTCAAGGATTTCCTTATCGAGATGGGCTCGGGCTTCGCCTTCGTCGGGAACCAATATCGGCTCGAAGTCGATAATGACGAATTCTTTCTCGATTTGCTCTTCTATCACACCCGGCTCCACTGCTACATCGTCATTGACCTGAAAGTCGTCGATTTCGAGCCGGAGTTCGCGGGGAAGATGAGTTTTTATCAAGCGGCGGTGGACAATCTTATCAAGACTCCGCAAGACGCAGCGACCATCGGGATCATTCTTTGCCGGGGAAAGAATAAGACTGTGGTGGAATACACTCTCCGCGATGCGAAAAGCCCGATGGGCGTAGCTGAATACCGGTTATTGCCGCCCAAGCTTAAGGCAAAACTACCGCCCGTCAGCCAACTCAAAGACGCGGTCACGGGAGTCGACGTCTCTGAGGCGTAACACGACCTGCGCTTTGCGGACTAGTTCTGATTTCTGTCTTCTGGCTCCACACGGCGAAAGAAGACGGCATCACGATCCCCGAGCCCAAAGGTCGCCTTGTCGTGACATAGTGGTTGGCCACCAGACCTCCTCTCCTGCCGGCTACGAATCACCGATCACGGATCACGTTCCCCGTGTAGCGCCCTGTTCACCTCTCACCTCTCACCGATCAGGCTGCAAGCTGCGCGGATTCGCCGTGGCGAATCACCGACTTCCGCCTCCGACAACTGCTCACCAATCACTGACCTGTCCCGCCGTAGCCTCGCGCGTAGGCGGATCACTCCGTTTCCCCATTTTTACTTCAACCTTCTCCCGTTTTCTGCTATCTTCCGCGCTTTCATGTCGTCCCCGGAAGAACTCGCGCGCCAGAATATTGACGCGCTGCTGATTAAGTGCGGCTGGGATGTTCAAGGTCGCAAATCAATCAATCTCGACGCCGCGCGTGGCGTTGCCATCAGAGAGGCGCTTTGAAAGGCGGCGACGAAGCCGACTATCTCCTGTTCGTCGATCGGAAGGCCATCGGTACAGTCGAGGCCAAGCCCGAAGGTCACACGTTAACGGGCGCAGAGGAACAATCTGACAAGTACGGTAAGGGTTTGCTCGACATCTACCCAAAATGGCGGGAGCCACTGCCATTCGCGTACGAATCAACGGGTGTTGAGACTCAATTTACAAACCAGCTCGATCCTTCACCCAAGAGCCGAAATGTCTTCGCGTTCCACAGACCCGAGACTCTCCTCGAGTGGCTGGAACCCGACAAGCAACTCAACACGCGCATGGCCAATCTCCCAACCCTCGATCAGATGCCCACGGCGAACCTCTGGTCCGCGCAGATCGAAGCCATTCGCAACCTCGAAAAATCCCTCGGCGCCAACAAACGCCGCGCCCTCATCCAGATGGCCACCGGCAGCGGCAAGACCTACACCGCCGCTTATGATAGATGGGGAGGGGCGGAAAATCGGAGAGGAGGATTGGGGTCGCGTCTAAAGGGCGTGTTGCTCAAAGCTGTTTGCGGTTTCTGTTCAGAGAGCGATTTGTTAGGCGGATTTCAGTAATGGACGGTCGCACGCTGAAAAAGACAACTGGCCAATAGGCAAAGTGAGTCTGCGATCTATTTACCCGCCTCAGGCGAGCTGGTAACATCAGCGCGACCGCAGCGCTCTGCCTAGGGTTTTGGTGTGCGAGTAGGATCCGCACATTCTGGATGGCTGCGATTAAGTAATCCTGTATTTGCTGTCGCCAGAGTCGCCGCCAACGTGCGCGTTTAAAGTGATGGTTGTTGGCGGCATCGGCAAAACTGGCTTCCATCAGGTGTTGGCGCCGTTTGCGATTACGGCGCGCGGCGAAGCTGTGAGCCTGAGCGCGCGCTACATTTAGTGCCTCTTGGTTCTCATGCCTTTGCACCGTGCGTCCATGGTGCGACCGGGTGCATTGAGGGCGCATGGCACAGGCGGCACACACTCTAGCGGGAGCCTTGTATTCGAGCGTGCGACGAACAGGATGGACTCGGCGTGGCTTAAGGATCTGCCCGGCTGGACAGCGATAGATGTTTTGCACCGGATCAAAGGTAAAAGCTTCATCGCCAAAGATGCCTTCTTTGCGTCCCGTGTTAGCTGTGTTGCGGGTCGCTTCTCCCATGTGCGTCGTGATCCCGCGCAGCTGACACGCCACGTAGTTTTCGTTGGTGCCATACTTGTGATCGGCCACCACGGTCCGCACAGTGCAGCGCGTGTTCTTCTGGTGCTGGTCGATCAACCCCATGAGTTTCTTGTTTTCTGCGATGCTCCCTGGCGTGGTCTCTACCGCGGTAACCACTCCTTTCTGATCATCAATCACGCGATGGTTTTGATAGCGCGGACGCGACTCTCCGCTGCCTTTGCGCACGCAGGCCGCATCCGGATCGCTCTCGCTCATCATCCGATCATTAACCGCTTGATAAGTCCTCGGTGTGCTCGTCTCCTCCAACTTGCTTTCAGTGGCGCAATAGGCGCGCTTGAGTGCGGAGATCAATGCCGGCGCTCCTTTGATAACCGATTCCTTCGCCGCATTGGCGTCGATGAGACTGGCATCCACATGCAGCTTGCTCCCATCCACCAGCCCCGCTTCCACGCACTGGGCTACTGTGCGCACAAACAAACTCTCAAAGACTTCCTTGCCCCAGCGCGCCCGCGCTTTCGAGAGCACGCTGTGATCGGGAATCTTCTCATCCAGCCCATAATCCAAAAACCAGAGATAATCGAGCCGCTCGCCGATCACCTCCATCAGTTCCCGCTCGCTTTTGATGTCGTCGAAGAAGAGCAAAAACATCATTTTCAAAATCACTTCCGGCGGCACCGATTCGTTGCCGTTGCGCCCATAGCAGTGCGCCACCTCCTCGCGCACAACGCTAAAATCGATAGCTGCCTTTACTTGCCGCAGCGGATGATTGGCGCGCACCCGCTTCTCCAAATTGACCGCGTAATTAAAGAGCTGCGGCTCGCTCTTGTGCTCTCCCATCATGATGGGAACACTCCTTTAATAGATCGCCTTACACTTGGGTACTATTTTCTTTCGCAAAGAAGCGATTTGGGCAACACGCCCTTTACATCCGACCCTGTTTTGAATTCGATTTTTACAATTTTAGCGCTTCGTCCGTCGTCGAGTTTAATCCAGTTGCCCATGTCCGCGGCCAGCAGCGCCTTGGCGAGAGCAGAAATCCAACTGACGGCGTCTCGTTCGAAATTGAGTTCGTCGACGCCGACGATAGTTAACGTTTCGGTCGCGCCTTTTTTATCCTTCACAGTCACCGTTGCGCCGAACGTGACGCTGTTAGCCGGCGCGTCTGGAGGATCGACAACATGGACCGATGCCAGAATTTGTTCGAGTTCGGTGACACGCTCGCTGACGGCGTTTGCTGCGCGAAGTTTTTGCACTTCGTCGCGCAAACGCTTCGCTCCGCGCGCGGTGATGTAATTGGTCGCTCCCGGCGGCAGTCCTGACGCCGATCGCTTCCGTCCGCTGCGCTCCGGAAGATCCACATCTTCTTTAGTAAACGCCCTGCTCATTCTTCGACCGTTTCCTACTTCTTAATTCTTCCTTTTTACTTTTGGCCTCATCCAGAAAAGTATCGCACCGGCCGTATCGGACGTCCTTTGGAAAACAGGGTGCTTAAGGTCATGGAAAAATGTTCCTGCGTTCCTGCTTTGAAACTCCATCGCTGCTACCGTCACAGCTTTGCCTTCTATCTCGGAAATCCCATTCCTCGATTGAAACTCGGTCGGCTCCCGCCTTTGCTCGCTAAATGTGCTTGTCTGATATAAATCCAATCCCCAGCGATGACGCGGCAATCGAAAACGACAAAGTTATCTTCATTATTGTCGGAACTGCATGTCCCGCTCCTGATTTTAGCCGCATTCCTTCTGGGTGCTGGCGGCATGTGGCTGATCATGCGTTCGTCCTCGCCCGGTCGCCCGGGAAAACCCCCAGTGGAACGTCTTTCTCCGTCGCCGGCAACGGAGCCGCCCGATGTTTCACAGCTCGCGCCTGTCGATGCCGCGAGAATACTCGGGGACTGGAACTATGACCGGCATAACTGGGCACACGCAATCGAGCATTATCAGGAGGCAATCGCGGACGGCGACGACAATCCGGATGTGCGCACCGATCTTGGCAATTGCTTTCGGTTCATTGGCGAACCACAGAAAGCGCTTGAGCAATATCAGATTGCCCAGACCGAGAACCCGATGCACGAGAACAGCTTGTTCAATCAAGCGGGACTTTATGCCGAAGTGTTACACGATGATCAACGCGCTTTGGCAACTGCACACGAATTTCTGAAGCGCTTCCCACAAAGCGACCGCGCGGCAGCGGCCAGACAATTGATTTCGAAGCTGGAAAGGGACCAACCGGCCGGTAAACCGTGAGGCAAACCGGCGACCCGCGCTGCGAGGCACGACCGCGGTCTAGTGGAGTTCAGGAGAGAGTTGAGCGTTTGGCGTCGGCGTGGAAAATCAGGGCATGAGTGACACTCTCCTTTCACGCTTCCTGCGCTACGTCCAGATCGATACGCAGTCGGACGAGACCAGTAAAACTTTTCCGAGCACGCCGGGTCAATTGGTGCTGCTGGAGATGCTGAAGCAGGAGCTGAGTGAACTCGGCGCAACGGACGTACAGATGAGCAGGCACGGTTATGTGGTGGCCAGCATCCCCGCCAATACGCGCAAAGCTCGCGTGCCGACAGTGGCCTTTCTCGCCCATGTGGACACGGCGCCGGACTGCTCCGGTAAAAACGTGAAACCGATCGTTTATCGCAAGTACGATGGCCGCGTCATCAAGTTCTCGGACAAACCAGGCCTGACTCTTGATCCCGCGACGTCGCCGGAGTTACGAACGGCCATTGGAAAAGACATCGTGACCGCCAGCGGCACGACGTTGCTCGGCTCCGACGACAAATCGGGCGTCGCGGTGATCATGACTTTGGTCGAGCGGTTGCTCCGGGAGACAAAACGGAAACACGGACTGATTCGAGTTTGCTTCACGTCCGATGAAGAGATCGGCCGTGGTGTGGACAAACTCGATCTGCGCATGCTCGGAGCCGATGTTGCTTACACGCTGGACGGCGGTCCGCCAGGGGAGATTTGCTGGGAAACCTTTTCTGGCGATGCGGCCGAAGTCATCATCGATGGCATCACCACGCATACGATGGAGGCAAAGGCCAAAGGGATGGT
>Ga0137366_10000245_pt1 | contig 33017 bp, 30 predicted proteins | sample SagtaG_8_FD_104938 | JGI IMG/M metagenome (GOLD analysis project Ga0137366, IMG submission 104938) | Vadose zone soil microbial communities from Sagehorn Ranch, Mendocino, California, USA - Sage1_L_60_16 metaG | ecosystem: Environmental > Terrestrial > Soil > Vadose zone | place: USA...
GAAAGTCGCGATGAATTGTTTGTCTCCACGCGGTGGACGATGGTCCTCAAAGCGGGCGATTCGGCGGCGACTTCCGTTCAGGCACTCAGTGCGCTATCGGAACTGTGCCAGATTTATTGGCGCAATCCTTTTTTCATGCCACGCGCGCGTGTAGAGTTTCGAGAAAGTCCCCGGTGGCGCGCCTGTTTCTCCTTCGCGCGCGCGCGTAAGGTTATTCGGAAAGCACCCTCTGGTTTGACCGGTGTTCTCCCTTGGTAATTACTGAAGGCGCGGCGCTTTGCACAGCCGCCGCAGGTTGTCGTCGCTTTGATTTGATTCTCAACTCACGGAGTTTTGGCGCTGCTCTTGGTACCCGAAGCGATTTCCTAAGTTCTTGCATGTCCCGCCCTATCTTGCCAAGGGCTGCTTCCAGTCTGTTCATCTGATCACGCAGCACGCTTAACTCGTCAGACTTTTCAGACAGTTTGTTCATCTGATCATGCAGCACGCTTAACTCGTCAGACTTTTCAGACAGTTTATTCATCTGATCATGCAGCACGCTTAACTCGTCAGACTTTTCAGACAGTTTATTCATCTGATCACGCAGCACGCTTAACTCGTCAGACATTTCAGACAGGCCGCCGTATAGGTTGTATTTTTCAGGATCGGAGAGCCCAAGAATGTTCTGCTCGAAGAATTTGCTCGCGTCCCCCATAGAATGTCACAACTCTTTCCTCTCCAGGATCCTGATTCATTTGAAGCAGTTTCGCAAGTAAATTAGCTGACCAAGTTTCACTGGTAGAAACGCTTAACGCAAAAAACGCCACGATACGAGCAGCGGGAGTTGTGCTAGGTAGTGGACTTCCTTTTTGGAACAGCAAAAGCAAATCGAAGCTCTCAATGCGGGTCTCCAAAAAGTGAGCGACCGGGTTGAAGTAAGCAAAACTGTGCCGCAAGTGGTCAATAGCAGCCGTGGAAGATTATTGCGTAGTGGATGGCTCACCATCACGAACAAACGATTGGTGTTCGTCGGCGGTAGCGAAGATCGAACGATTCCACTGAATAAAGTGGTTTTCGTTTATTCCAACATTACTGGAATTGTGCTCTCCGTTGAACGTCGCCAAAAGGCGATCGCTTTGGAAGCAGCCAACTCCCTGATTGCATCGCTTATTATTCGGCTTTGTTGTCAGGTGAGTGACCCTTTGAATCTTTCAGGTGATAACATCAACATCGATTTCAAAGAATGGATCGAGGGCGTTGGCGAAATTCAAGACCTTGTAGAATCGCAGATCGCCGATTCTAGCTCCCAAAACGCAGTCAACTGTTCATCGGCGCGCACACCGAAACGTTTTTCGGTGGCCGCGATGCGCGTCAGCAATCCAGATTGTTCGTCCCTCGAAATCCACAGTTACGACACAACCCCAACTCCATCCGGCTTTGCTCAGTTTTTCAGCGATGATTTCCCAGTATCGTTTCACGCAACCGGGATTCTGGCTCTTTTACTCTCCAAACGGCATAAAGAACCAAACGGCGACTGAGTTCCGAAGTTTATATAGAGGCGATTGCCCGCATTTTTCCTAATCCACTTGCTCCCGGATTTACAGCGCGGGTGACAATTGGAGAAGGGCATGAAGTGGTTAATTACAGCAGTCGGGTTCGTGTTGCTTTTGGTGTCGCCAATGTTCGCTGGCGAGCATTCAGCTCTCGCTCGCGTGACGGTTTACTGGCATGGCGAAGGTTCAGGCGCGAATGCGGCTTGGAACGGCGCACGGCTGCGCGATGGGCACTGCGCAGTTGATCCAAAGAAAATTCCCTATGGTAGCAAAGTTGTCTTTCATGATGCGGAGTGTGTGGCGGTAGACAGTGGACCGAACGTAGTGAATCGCAAAGCTGCGCGGTCGTCCGGGCGAAGTGCGGCTGAGCGCAACGCCATCGTCATTGATCGTTTTTTCGATACGAGACAAAAGGCGCTTGCTTGGGCAAAAGTGAATCCACATTTTATGGTAGTGCAAGTTCGCACACCTGACACCGAGGCTGCGTACTAAAGCTCGTGCGATTGACCGTTTCGAGACCCGCTCATGTTCGCGTGAATATTTAGGCTTATTTTTTTCTGGAAGAAAACGCAAAGGCTTTGACATGACTATCATCAAAATCAGACCGCACCGGTACAAAGCAGCAGTGGTGTACGTCCCGGAAAAGAGATGTCCGACGTGCGTACTCGGGAGAGACACGCGGCGTTTATTCGTTATCGAGAACTTCCCTCCATCGTTACCGTAGAACCCGATGAACAGTAGTGTGTAAAAACGGTTCCTCCAATCCAGCTGAAAAATTGCCTTCAGTCGATATTGTCCGCCGCTGAGGTAAGATGGCTCGCTTGATTCTGAATCGCGACGGAGTTGATCTCGTAACGCATGAGTTGGTTCGCGACATTGTCATGATTGGCCGTGCTCCATTGAACCACATAGTCATTGATCATCCGACGGTATCAGCGCAGCACGTCTTACTTCTGAGAGTCGGCGACTCCTATTGCCTGAAGGATTTGAACTCAACGAACGGGACACGGATCAATGGTGTCCTTGTCACTGACGCTGAGCTGAAGGATGGCGACAAAATCTGATTTGGTTCCGTCGTAGCCGTTTTTACAGGAAGTTGCCGCAAACGGTGGGCAAACTGCGGGCTTAGAAAATTCTGGACGAGTATTTCGGTCTAACCCCAGATGCGAACCCTCGCCTGTGGGTGCCCATAATTCATTATGGCTTTTAACATCGGGCTTGCGCGCTGGCCGCGCTCCGACGACTAGCTCACAACACGTTTACGAAATCCGCCGGGTAAAGATCATCGCGGCGTCAATCTGATTTCCGCCCTGCCGTTCGGTCGCCTGTGGTATGGCGGGCCCAACGCAGGCACTAATGCAATGAACTACGCCAAGTTTTCAGACGTTTCCATGATGCAGTGATTTAGAACCCGGCAAGCGGTCTCATTTTGCTGTAGCGGCGCCGCTATAAGCGCCGGATCTTTGCAAATGCCTTCAGGGCGCGAAGCTGCGATAACACGAAGTGTCATCGACGTGTCTCATTGGGAATACCCGATCGATTTCAATAAAGTGGCCGCTGACCGCATTGTTGCAGTAATCGCCAAAGCGACACAAGGCGCACGCGGCATAGATGCGACTTACGCGAGCTATAAGGAAGCCGCCGCACCATACAAACTTCTTTGGGGTTCGTATCACTTCGGTACCGGCAGCGAGGTGGACGTGCAGGTCGAGCACTACCTGAGCACTACCAAGCCTAACGATTTCGAACTGGTCTGCCTGGATTTCCAGCCAAATCCAAACGGCCCGACCATGACGCTCGATCAAGCGCGCGACTTTGTTGTGTTGTTGCAGGATCGAACCGGCCGATATCCGGTGTTGTATGGAGGCTACTGGCTGAAAGAAAGTCTCGACGGCCGAGTCGACGATCTCCTTACCAAATGTCCGCTTTGGCTTGCGCAATACGGACCAAAACCCGTTCTGCCAGTCGGCTGGAAGAAATACACCCTCTGGCAATACACCGACGGCCACGAAGGTTCCCCGCCCCACACCGTTTCCGGTATCGGCCCCTGCGATCGAAGCCAATTCCGCGGCACCATCGCTCAACTGCGCAAGCAGTGGCCGTTTACTTAATTAGTTACTTGTGTGGATTGTTTGGCTGAATCCCTCTTCATCGCAGCATGAAGACCTTCGTAATCTCTCCATTTTGGCTCGCCATAGAGTTGCACTCGAGCAGTTAATCTCGGCATTTAGATTTACCTCCTCTCAGTAATCTTTAAACGCCGCCGGTTATGGCTGGCTAGGGGAACAGTTGACAAATAGTTTCCGATCATGTTTGGGATTTCGAGCAAGGCAAAAGCCGCCACGCCGCTGAGGCATGACGGCTCATTGCGAGAATAGGGCTGCTGTTTATGCTCGGCAGCTTTTACTGATTGTTCAGGACGGTTCGCGGTGCAGGTTTGATCATTTCGAGCTGCGCTCTGACTTTCTGGATTTGCGACACCTGCTCTTCGTTCTCGTGGAATCATTGCGTTACGTGTAGTCCGTCGCCGATCATCCCGTTGACGAGGTCCGCGAGGTAGTGGTGTTCGACGACCAGCGCAGGACCAAAACCACTGAGAATCATTCTTGGACGTGTTGGCTAATCCATCACTCGCCCTCTGGGTGAGCGGTCTAACCAGGGTAAGCGTTCCCTGTGGCAGAATCCAGATGTCGGTTTTGCAGGCGGGGCGGTTCATCCGTTTCGATAACGGGAAACTCCGGCTTTCCTTGGCTTTTTCTTTGCGGAAATTGGCGTCCTGTTGAATCGACGCCCATGGCCCACTGGCCGTTTTTCGGAACATGTTCAGGAACTTTGTGCTGCGATCTCCGGAGAAGAATGATGAAAGCAACCGCGGTGAAGTCTGTAACAGTGTTTCTGGTCGTTTCTTTTGCGTGCTTATCGCACACATTCGCGGTTTTACGACCGCTTTTTCCGATCAAGCCAGAGCCGCCATTGCAAGAACGAAAGCTAAGCATCTCTTTTTAAACACATGCGATATGCATTAAGCGCGTTATAGTAACAGCGCGCGGAATTGCCACTGCGGACCTGATGAAACCTCTAACGTCCACTTCCTCAGTTCTCTTTGCTGGTTTGTGGGGTGCGGTTCTTCCAATAACCGCGCAGGTTAACGTTACACAGGAACACAACCATCTATCACGCGATGGCCTTTACATTGATTCGAGGTTCACGCGATCTGCCGCTGCTAACGTGAGGCGGGACTTGAACTTCAATGGAACTATTTCGGGGAACGTTTACGCGCAGCCGCTTTACATCGAAGGCGGTCCAAGCGGTAGGGCGAGGGTTATCGTGGTGACCGAATCAAATAACGTCTATGCCCTCGACGCTGTCACTGGCACGGTGATTTGGCAGCGGCACGTCGGCGCACCGGTCACTTCAGGTCTCCCCTGCGGCAACATTACTCCGCTAGGCATCACTGGTACGCCTGTTGTCCATCTTGCCTCTCGATCACTATTCTTCGATGCAATGATCAATGGCCCGACGACCAAGAGGCATTTCATCTATTCATTGAACGTCGACACTGGCGCAATCAATCCCGGCTGGCCAGTGAACGTAAATGCCACGGCAAGGTACAACGGCATGACCTTTACTTCATTAATCCAGAACCAACGCGCTGCATTCGGACTGGTCAATGGCGTGGTTTACGTGCCGTATTCCAGCCACCGCGGCGATTGCGGCACATTTCACGGCTGGGTAGTCGGTGTGCCAGTCAATAATCCAGCCAGTGTGAGAGCCTGGGCGACCACAGCTATCGGTGGGGGAATTTGGGGCCACGGCGGCGTTGCAAGTGATGGCACAAACATGTTCGTGATCACCGGGAACACGTTCAACACTGGAGGAAACTGGGGCGGTGGCGAAGCAATTATTCGTTTGCGAACCGGGCCGATCTTTAGCGGCAACCCTACAGACTACTGGGCACCCACTAACTGGCTCTCGCTCGATAATGGCGACACCGATCTCGGCGGTTGCGGCGCGGTGCTCATCAATGTCCCTGGCGCCACGCCTTCGCAGTTGGTCCTTGCCTTGGGAAAAGACGGCAAGGCTTATTTGCTTAACCGCAACAATCTCGGCGGTATCACCGCGCCGGTGGCGTTCGCAAACGTTGCCAATTCTGTGAGAGGTCAATCGGCAGCCACTTACCGGACAAGCCAGGGTACATATTTTGTTTTTCGTAACGGTAGCAGCGCTGTTTCGGCTTATAGAATTACTGCCACAACTCCGCCCAGGATCATTCCTGCTTGGACCAAGAGCCAGAACGGTCAGGGCTCGCCGTGGGTTACAACTACTGATGGGACAAATAATGCGATTGTGTGGGTGGTCGGCGCCGAGGGCGACCAGCGTTTGCACGGCTACAATGGCGACACTGGCGCAGTCGTTTACGCAGGCGGTGGCCCGAATGAGCTAATGACCAACACGCGCAGATGGAACACTGGCATTGTCGCTCGCGGCCGGATCTACTTCGCCGCTAGCAACAAAGTCTATGCTTTTGCCGTGCCGTGAGGGATTCCTACGCCCAAACGCAACGGCAAGACGACGAACGCCAGAATCGAGGCTGCGGATGCGATCTGAGAAGACTGAAACGGCGCGAGCGGTCTGGACTTTGGTTGCGCAGGTGAAATAGTGCGGTTGATGGCAGCGATGGACGAGCAGAGCGACAGAGAAATCGCTGGTAAGAAGCAGCGCGATCAAATGCTGAAAATAGTCGCGAAAGGCTTTTACAACGAACTCACAAACTACGGCGTGCGCAAGCACGAGATCATCCAGGTGGCTTCGCACCTGCTTGACAATCTCTTGGCCAAAGGAAACAAACCCGCCCAAGGGGTGGAATATTACAATGGAATCTTTACGCTACGTTCTGTGCAAGATGAATGGGCGACCCGGAGACAACTTGCGGTCGATCACGTGACGCTTCGTCCGTTACAAGTGCCAGACGCTAACAAGGTCATTGTGTGGCTAAAGGTCCCGGCGGTCCGCGAAAGCTTCGTGCCGCGGTTTCCGGAAAACGAAGGCGAGCTGCGGAAGTATTTCACGCATCCGAGACGTGAATACTTTGGCATCTACTACAATGAGCAGCTGGTAGGAATCGTCGGCGGTGAGAACATCGACGAGGCGGCAGGCAAACTCGAGATGAAAAAGCTGGTGGGGGAGTCCGGGTTGCAAGGCAAAGGTATCGGGAAACGCGCGACGTTCGGCTTCCTTTATTATGCTTTCATCATCCGGAACTTAAACAAAGTTTACATCCACTCGCGCGACATCAACATGCGCAATATCAATCTCAACAGTCGGTTTGGATTCGAGCTCGAAGGAGTTTTTCTTGACGACATCACTGTCGGTGACAAACACCAGGATGTCGTGCGCATGGCTTTGTTCAAGTCGCTCTGGCTGCAAATCTTTTCCCGCGTCGTCAACATTCAGCCTTCGGACTCGATCTGTGAAAGCACTGAAGCTTAGTAAAGCTCCTATCATCATTTTCCGGGCACAGCCCTTTTCGACATCACGCACGCTCCCAAAACTCAATCGAACCGCAGAAAGAATCTTCCCGATTACGCTGCATGGGAAATTCACCCGGCGATGAAGCTAGAGTTAAGTGCGTAAGCGCGAACCAGCATCTGGCCCCAGATCATCAAACTCGTCGTCAGACAACTCGCCTTCTGGTTCGGGAGCGAGAGACGATTTCGCGTAAAGTTTCGCAAGTTGTCGATTTCTTCTTCACAGTAGCGCTGGCGCGGCACCGCATTTTTCCGAAAGAAATGCACAAAAGATTGACGTTCTCCGATCATTTCGCTCTGATTTGAGAACAGACACAAACTCCCTATGAAAATTCACTTTGTTTCGAGTAATCGTCGTTCTTCCATCACATTTCTCGCGGCTCTTGTTTTGCTTCCAGGATGCTTGCTTTTGGCACAAGCAACACCCCCTCTAGCACAACCGGGAAAGTACCGATTGAAAAGAAAAGCGTCATGGTCCTTTGAAATCACCCGCGTGCTCGTGCGTTTCGATCACGTTGCCGGCTGCCTGACGCAGTGAACAACCGGGATGCGCTTTTCGATACGCCTTCAACGCGCGCAGTTTCGGAGAATACGGCGTCGCTCGCACTCGTGTGGCACGACGTTGTCGCGGCTTGGCGTCGATTCGCCCTAGCTCGCGTGCGACCATCTCATCGCACACGGCCAATGCTGCGTTGATCCGGGCTTGTAATTCCGCGCTTCTCATTATTTAAAAGGAATGTCGTCATCCTTGATCACGCGATAAAAACGTTTTGGGCCTGATGGTGCGGCGCAAGTAAACCTTTCATCGCCTCGATTCGCTGACTTTCTCGCTTCTTCGGGAGTAGCGTATCCATCGGTGACGATTCGCGATCTCCCCACCTTCGTCGTGACCGCCCGATACGGTTTTTCGGGATTCTTGGAATCGTAATAGATTTGGACTTTCATTGTAACCGATCTTTCGTGAACGCCGTTCGCATCGACGAACGCAGCGAACGCAGAAAAATTACGCTGAGATACAGTGCGAGAACCAACGGCCAGAGAAACGGATTCCGATTCCAAGGCTCTCGATAATGGAACAGGTCATCGAACAGGTCACCGGGGTTCTTGTTCTTTCGTTTGCTCTTCATCGAGCGTCTCACAGAGACGCGGCTAAAGCGGCAGTACGAAAGTCTCGCCAATTTCGCGGAGCGCGATGCGTTCAGGAGTGTTCCTAAGGATGGCTTGGAAGCGTTCTATCGACTCGCGCAACGGCTCGAAACTCAGCCGAAACGTTTGGTGATGCACTGGCATGATAAATTGCGCGCCAGCAGCGGTTGCCATCCCCACTGCCTGCTCGGGCGTGCAGTGCGAATGAATCCAGGGATTGTACGCACCGATTGACATGATCGCGAGATCGATCTCTCCATGTTGTCGAAGCTTTGCGAAGCTGTCCGTTATGGCGGTGTCGCCCCCGAAAAGAATGCGCCGTCTCCCGCGACTGCGGGACTCGATTAAATAGCCATTGTAACCGCGATGGGTGTCGCGCTGCGTTCGCGCGCCCCAGTGTTTCACTTGAAAGGCGCTGATCGCGATGGTGCCTTTCGCTTGGCTGCCGATGTTGAGCACTTTCGTTTCACCCCAGCGAAGCTCTGTGATGTCTCGGAGACGTGTCCATCTTAGCAAGTCTGCCGTGTTCGAAGCAGTGATCACGCTGGTGTCTTCATTAAAGCGGTGCAGCGTTCGCAAATCGAAATGATCGAAGTGCGCGTGGGATAGAAGGATAAGGTCAATCCGAGGCAGTTCGTGGAATTGAAGCGCAGGCGCGATCAATCGCTTCGGACCGATGGTAAGTCCCGGCAGCCGAATCCCGATACGCGGAAAGAGCACAGGGTCGGTGAGAATCTTGATGCCGAAGAAATTGATGAGCACCGTGGCATGACCGATCCAGGCCGCCGTTACTTGGGCGTCGTTCCACTTCAAAGGCTCGGGTTTGGCGAAAGCGGAAGCGACCGGGCGCCAGCTTTCGATTGTCCATTCACGCCAAAGATGTCCAAACCAACGCCGCACTCGCCCGCTGCGCCGAGTTGGTTGTTCTGGCGTGTCCGTGCTCTGACTCATGCTCATGCTCTTGCTCCTTCTCTTCGGCGGAGAATCTCGAGCATGAGCAGGAGCATGAGTATGATTAAGAATACGAGAAGACAGCGAACACAAGGCGACGTTGTTTGGCCGTCCTTAGTGCACGCTAAATAGTCCTTTGATGGCGTTCCAGAGAGTTCTGGTTGCTTTTGGTTTGCCGGCGCGCGCCACGAGTACGGGGCAATTTGCGCGGTTTAAAATACTGCGGGTCAGATCGCCCATGATATAATGACCAAGCAGGCCGCGGGCCTGCGAGGTGCCGGTCACGATCAAATCGTAATCGCCGGCGCGTACTTCTTCGAAAACTTGGTCGATTACGATGCCGTGCCGAAGGCGCACTTCGACCGGGACAGCAAGGCGTTCGAGCTCTCTTTTTTCCCGGAGCAAATTTGTCCCGAGCTCCGATTTGGATTCCAGAAGCTGATCAACGTTCTCCTCTAACTGTACTAGATTGACGTAAATAGCAGGTGGCTCGGCCATTACATGCAGAAGCGTGACCGATGCACCTAGAGCAGCGGCAATCTCGCCGGTGAATCGCACCGCTTCTTCGATGAATTCTTTTCCGCCTGTGCAAAGGAGAAAACGTTTCAACTGTTTGCATTCGCCGATTGCTACCAGCACTGGCGGCTCAATCGCTTTGATCACCTCGTATGTTCTTTCCGACCGCCAGTAATGCCCGGTTGTTCCAGTCCATCGCGCGCCGACGAGAACCAGATCGTAGCTGGCGTTTGATGTTTGATCGAGAATCTGGCGTACCGGTTCACCTGCTCGCACAACGATATGCGGTTGCGCATTTTGTGTCCGGAGGGATTGCGCTTGTTTTTCAAGCGCTTCACGCAGTGGGCGTTCATCGCTCGACTTTTCAACAATGCCGAGGAGCGTGATTTCAGCTTTTAACGGGGCAGCTAATAATGCTGCCAGTTGAATTGCAGTTTCAGACGCCGGCATTCCATCGCTGCAAACCAAAATCTTCATTACAGTTACAATTTGTGGCCGCTGATCATAGTGTAGATGACAATGGCTGCGCCGATCAGCGGCAACGGAACGAAGGCAAGCCGAATTTTGGGCCCGGCAAAGTATTGGGTAGAGATGGCGCCGATCTGCGCGCCGATGGCGGCGCCAGTGTGCATAACCAGCGCGATCAAAATGTCCACGTTGCCTTTAACCGCGTGGCTGAATGTTCCGTAACTAGCCGAGATGATGATCTCGAAAAGATCAGTGCCCACTGCGAGATGAGTGGGAATTCCCAGCACATAGACCATGGACGGCATCCGAATGTAACCTGCGCCGCCGCCGAGAAAGCCGCTGAATAATCCCCCTACGAATGCCACCAAAAGAATCATCCAGAGCGAAATCGCTCGTATCCCCGACGCCGGCAGGGAAATCATCGGCCAAATTTTCAGGCGTTGAATCGTCCGCGTGACAGGACCGAACGCGGAATGGTCTTTTTTTGCCTTAGCTCCTTTTACGGCGCCCCGTCGCGAACGTCCTTTTGGCGACAACAATGTCTTTCGGCTTTCCCACATCATGAAAGTCGAAATGCTTAGATAGACGACGATCGAGACGATGCTTACAACAAGATTTACGTTGCCCGCGCGCTTCAACATTTGGATCGCCTGTGCGCCGACTTCCGCGCCGCCGATCGTTCCCACGGCCATGATCAATCCGAGACGAAGATCCACATTTCCCAACGCTCGGTGCCGTTTCACGGCCACCACCGACTTCCCGACAATGTGCGCCAGATCCGTGCCCACTGCGAAATTCCAGTCCAAACCGGCGAGGCGCAGGGCAGGACCCGCGATAAAGCTTCCGCCCACTCCGAAAAATCCCCCAAGAACACCGATGAGAAATCCAACCGTCGCTAGATAGATGGGACTGATGTGCGCCCCTGAGATTGGGAAAAACATGGCCTTACTCAGAGCGCCCTCGAATGAGGCGGATCAAAAAAGTGGTGAGACTTTCAAGGAGAACAGCTTGTCCAATGATCAGCAGAATCGCAAGCGCTGCATATGTATAGCGGCGATGAATTTCGAGCTCGTACAGCCATTGCCCGAGCAAATGCAGCACTAGAAAAAAATAAGCCACGACAAGAACCGCGTAGATCACCAGCTCAATTGCAAATGCGCGCAACGTCCTAGCGGTTTCTTTTTTCATAAGGCCAGATTGTTAGTGCGTCGTAGGGTTGCGTTGTCATGTTGCTAGATCAGTCGATCGTTGTTCAACGGTGATAGGTTTTCAGCTTCAACGCTTTAACGATTTAACGTGCCGTGAGCATCTGCCGGTTGCGTCCGATCGTGTTAAGACGCAAATTACTTTGCACAGGGAACGTTTCTTCCTAACGTTCCACTTCATTTTTAGGGAAAAAGTCATGGCTGACGTCGCGAACAAATACGCCGAAAACGTGCCGGGCAAATTCTATGTCGATGATCAATGTATCGATTGCGATTTGTGCCGCGAAACCGCCCCTGCGAATTTCAAACGGAACGATGACGGCGGCCATTCCTACGTCTATAAACAACCTGAGACGCCAGAAGAAGAAGGACTTTGCAAAGAAGCGATGGAAGGCTGTCCGGTCGAAGCGATAGGCAACGACGGAACGTAAATGGTAGGGCGCGAGGAGACCGGTCCGGCTCGGACCCGGGCGCGCCGCAAACGCGCCACTTCGAAGAAAAACATCCAGCGCCGGATCCAAACAGTTCCGGTTGCACTGAGCATCGCAGGTTCCGACAGCAGCGCGGGCGCCGGTATCCAGGCTGACCTCAAAACATTTTCCGCACTCGGTCTCTATGGATTGACCGCTGTCACCTGCATTGTCGCGGAGATTCCCGGAAAAGTTTCACGGATTGAGCCGGCCAGCGCGAGAATTGTTCGCGAGCAGATTAAAGTGCTCGCGAAGAATTTTCAGATTGCCGCAATCAAGACTGGCCTGCTTTGCTCGGCGGAAATCGTTTCCGCTGTCGCAAAGGCACTAAGACACATAGCGAGAACGGTTGCGGCACAGATTCCGCTCGTTATCGATCCGATCATCGTCGCTACGAGCGGTGATCCTCTCCTCGAACCAGCGGCCATTGAGGCTTACGCCAAGGAATTGTTCCCGCTCGCGAGCTTGATTACACCAAATCTCGGCGAAGCCGAGCAGCTACTTGGAACAAGGATTAGAGATGAGCAATCGATGCATCGTGCCGGGAAAAAGTTAGAGAAGAAATTCGAAACTGCGATCCTTCTCAAAGGCGGTCATCTGGGAGGCGACTACGCTGTCGATCTTCTGTTCGCCAATGGGAAAGTTGTCGAGTTTTCGGCGCCATTCGTGCGCGGCGTCGCGACTCATGGCACGGGCTGCACATATTCGGCAGCGATCACGGCCGGTCTTGCCAAAGGGATGTATCTCGAAGAGGCGATCACAAAGGCCAAGAAATTTGTGGCCCAATCAATCGCGCGACATTTTCGATGGATGTCGCACTCCGGCAAAACTCTCGACGCCCTGAAGCACTTCCCGTAACAAGCATCCTGATGCTTCTGCCTGGGATGAAGAAGCTGATAGGTAGCTTGATACTTGTACCCTGTGCGGGTTTGCATCCGCTAGCGCACTTCATCCGAGCAGTTTCTTTTATCGTACGTCGCCAGCAGGCCCCCCCATTGAAGATAGAGGCGGTGTACTACGCGGCGCGACCAGCGTACCCATCAGAAGCGCAGCAAAATGATTGGGAGGGCGAAGGTCTATTTGAACTTCGCATCGATGCCGCCGGCCGAGTTCGATCCGTTAGCGTGTTAAGGAGCATTGGACACCAAATCTTGGATAAAGCTGCAAGCGATGCACTCCGCGACTGGCGCTTCCGACCCAACAGTATTGATCTGGTCCGAGTGCCGTTGGAATACAAAATAACGGCCTCAGTCCGCCGGACAGGGCACCCACATGGCTACGGCTTAGAAGCGAGGGGAGATTGCGAGAAAGGAATTATCGTCGCTCACCCGCGGCGCTAAAGTCTTCGGCTTGCGGAGGCACGGAACAATGGCTCATCGAACCCTTCATGAGTTATCGATTCTAGGTGCCCGGCTTGTTCTCCCAACGCTTTAGCCGCATTGCTTCGAGTGCAGCCACAGTTTCCGCCTGCTTTTTGCTGCGGCCGCTGCCCTGGCCAAGGACAATTCCCTCCCAAACAACCTGTGAGACAAACATCTTTTCATGCTCAGGCCCACTTTGCGAAACCAATTCATACACCGGACTGCGCGGCGAGATGCTTTGCAACAACTCCTGAAGCTGACCCTTGGGATTGATGTCCACTGGTGTTTCCGCCAGTTGCTCGAGATCACTGCGCGTCTGCGTCAAAATAAACTCTTTCGCCGCTTCGAGACCGCCGTCGAGATAGATGGCACCGATGAGCGATTCAAACGCGTCCGCCAATGTGGACGTGCGTTCGCGGCCGCCACTGCTTTCTTCGCCGCGCCCCATCAAAATGTAACGCCCCAAGTCGAGCGTGGCAGCATGCGCCCGCAACGCTTCACGCGAGACCAGCCGTGAACGCAGTTTCGTTAGTTGACCTTCGGCTTCGGCTCGAAAATGGCGAAACAGATACTCGGTGATAACAAGCTGGAGAACTGCGTCGCCCAGAAATTCCAAACGTTGATAATCAAAATGATAACGTTGCGCCTCATGACCAAGGCTCGGGTGCGTGAGTGCCTCCGCCAGCAAAAGTGAATTCCGAAATTTGTAGCCGATGCGTTCTTCGAGCGGTGTCACTTTTTGCCATTCTGAGCGAAATCGAAGAATCTCTCAACTAACTATAACGATTACAGTTCGCCCGGGCGGGAATACGGCTCGGCAGTCATAACAAAAACCAACGGACAACCAGGTCGTCGAAGGTGCAGTCCGCTTATCGCTTTTGATAAACCTCGAGCGAAGTGACCACATCCAATGCGCGCTGTAACACTGGATCGTACGCTGGCGGCTTCTCCGGCGCGCGGCCGCGACGTTGCTGCGCCGCCTCCGCTGCTTCAACCTCGGGATTGGTCCCGGCTAACAGCGCTGCCTCGTTCATGTGCGGTCGGCCACCGTCGTAAACAAACGGCCCCATTCCTTTTTCGCCGCTCAATTGGAAAATCTGCCGTTTGTCTGCTATCGACATTTCAACAGGCAAATCGGGTTTGATTCCCTCCGGAAACAGTGGACGACCGTCGGGGGAAACCATTTCCGCGACAGCGACGCGTAGAATTTTGCCGCTCGGCAGTAACAAATCGGAGTATTCGGCTGCGCGACCGGCAGTCGTTTGTCCGATGACCAGGGCCTTGTTGTAAAATCTCAGTGCAGCAGCGATTGCCTCAGCCGCACCAACCGTATCGCCGTCGGTGAGTACCATGACCAGGCCGCGAAACGCCGGATCACGATCCGAACTGAAGACGCGGTCTTGACGTCCCGTCGGCTTGCGCAAGGTAAGAAGCGTTTTGCCTTTGGGACAAAACCGCTTTGCAAATTCGGTGGCCAGCTGCAAATCAGTGGTTACCTGGCTGGCGCGAAGGTCCACAATGATCTCGTTCACGTTTTTCGCGGCGAAGTTGCTCAGGCTCTTGTCCAACGCCTGAAGATTAGCTGCGTTTAATGAACCGACGCGCAAGTACCCGATGTGCCCTCCAATAACCTCACTGTAAAAGACGCTCGGCGCTTCCGTCGGCGCGTTCTCCTTGGCGGGCAAAAGCATTACGCCGCGCGGTAGCCGCATTATGAGGCCCTCAACAGTCGCCCGATTCAACTCGGTATCGGTAATTGCATTCGGATTTGTGAAATTAGCTTTCAATAGCGTGACGACTGCCTGCAGGTCAGCCGGGTTTAATGAATTAACCAGATCTTCTGTTGTTGGGCTGGACGACGGCGAAGGCGATGAGAGCGCGGATGGTCTTGCCGAGGCGGCGGGCCTGCTTGGAGACATTACAGTCGGCGGCGGAGTTTGCGCCAGCGCAGTTATCGCCATGAAGAAGCTAATGAAGGACAACGACGTGAATTGAGACATTTGAAACAGATGCCGATCTATAACGCATTTTCTAACTGGGCGAAAATTCGAAATCCGAATATCGAATTCGGCGTTCTCTCAGTTGGTCACACCGAGGCCAATGTCGCGCCGGTAGTGGCAGTTCTCGAAATGAATGCGGGAGACAGCCTCATACGCGCGTGTGCGTGCGGCTTCGAGCGTTGATCCAAGCGCTGTTACCGTGAGAACGCGACCGCCAGCGGTTTTAACTTCGCTGTCGGCATGCTTGGTTCCGGCGTGAAAAATCTGAACATCTTCGACCTTTGCCGCGTCGTCGAGACCTGAAATCGTTTTTCCAGTTTCGTATTTACCAGGGTAACCACCAGAGGCGAGCACGACCGTGACGGCAGCACGCGTATCCCATTCAAGCGCACACTTGCTGAGATTTCCATCAATCGTCGCTTCCAACAACGGTAGCAGATCGGATTTCATCCGGGGCAAAAGCGTCTGTGTCTCCGGGTCGCCGAAACGGCAATTGAACTCCAGCACACACGCGCCATCGGTTGTGATTATCAAGCCTGGATAAAGAAGTCCGCGAAACGTGATTCCCTCTTGCAGGAGACCGCGTAGCAGCGGTTGCATAATTTCCGTCTCGAATTTCGATTCCAGCTTGTTGTTCCAGTTGTTGGCCGGGCTGAACGCGCCCATCCCACCAGTGTTCGGACCCTGATCGCCGTCCAGCGCGCGCTTGTGATCGCGCGCCGATTCCAGCAGACGATAACTGCTTCCATCCACCAGGGCGTGCAGCGAACATTCTGTCCCGCGCAAGAAATCCTCGATCACGATGCGCCGACCTGCGTCGCCAAAGCGGCCCTGGTTCATCATCTCGTCAATGGCAGATCTTGCCGTGGCAGCATCAGGAGCAACGATCACCCCTTTTCCCAGAGCAAGGCCGTCTGCTTTGATGACAACGGGAAATTTTAGTCGCTCGCAGTGATGCAGCGCTTCGCTACTGTCGGAGAACGTCCTCGCCTCGGCTGTGGGGATTTTCTGCGCGCGCATCAGCTCTTTTGCGAAAATTTTGGAGGCCTCTATGCGTGCTGCCGATTTCGTCGGACCAAACGCGCGCAATTTTTCAGCAGCAAAAAGATCGACAATCCCCCCGGCGAGAGGATCGTCCGGACCGACCACCGTCAGATCGATACGATTTTCCTTGGCGAACTGAACGAGTGCCCCCAAGTCACCGGCGGAAATGGAAACATTTTCAGCAATCTCCGCAGTGCCGGCGTTTCCCGGGGCGCAGAAAATACGCTCGGCATCTGGAGATCGCCCTAATTTCCACGCAAGCGCATGTTCACGGCCGCCGCTACCAACAACCAGAATTTTCATGGCGAACTGCTTTGACTGTAGAGGTAGCTGAGTCGGCTGCAACGCTTTCGAAAATTGCGGGTAACAACTCTGTTACCATAATGCACCCTGATCCCTGTGATTCAGCGCCTTGCTATCCTCGAATGCTTCGGCGTATTCTTTGTCCTGTGAAAGGGATTCCTGGCACACTCCAGGAGGGCGGTGCAGCTTTCGCCACTACGCACTGGAGCGTCGTCGAAGCTTGCGCCGACGACGAGATGGCGGACAGCGCGCTGGCTCGGCTTTGCCAGGATTATTGGCCGCCTCTCTATACCTTCGCACGCCGGCGCGGCAACAGTTCAGCCGATGCGCAAGATCTCGTTCAGGGGTTCTTCGCCTACCTGTTGCAGAGCAAGGGTTACGCGCAGACGGACCGGAGGAAAGGAAAGTTCCGTTCGTTCTTGCTGGCGTCGTTCAAGAACTACATGACGGACGCCTGGGATAAGACGCGAGCGATAAAACGTGGCGGCGAACATGAGTTCGTGCTCCTGGATGACGAAGTCGAGGCAGCGGAGGCCCTTTACAGGCGCGTACCGCCTGCCATGAAATTAGACGACGAGCAGCAGTACGAACAGGCTTGGGCCGCTGCCCTGGCTACCCGGGCACTGAAGCGAACCCAGAATGAATTCGACCATTCCGCCAAGGCGCGTTTGTTCCATGAACTGAAACCGTTTCTTACCGGTGGCGTAGGCTTGCCCGGTCACGAAGAAGTTGCCAGGCGGCTCGATATCTCCATCGATACGTTTCGCAGCCACCTTTCCCGACTACGAGCGCGGTATCGCGAGTTGCTGCGCGAAGAAGTCGCCCGCACCATTGGGATGGCTGAAGACGTCGACGACGAGCTGCGTCATCTCTGCAGGATACTTACGGCCGAGCATTAGCGCTAAGGGAAGCTTTCGATGCCACTCGCTGATGAAGAAATTTTGCGCTGCGAACAATGTGGTGCGCCGCTCGCGGGTGCCGGGACTCCGGATGCTATTTCCGGTTGCTTAAACTGCCTGCTGCTTGGCGGTTTAAATGAAACTGAAAGCACAAGCCGGCGCTTCCAGCATTATGAAGTTTCGGTGTCTTCGGACGGAGTCACTCCCTGGGAACTCGGCCGCGGCGCGATGGGAACAACGTATCACGCAATCGATACCAACTTGGGTTCACCCGTCGCACTTAAGGTCATAAGCGGTCGCTATTCGACCGATCCTGAGAGGCGGGAACGTTTCCGGCGCGAAGCGCAGGCTGCCGCTCAACTGCGACACCCGAACGTCGCGACCGTTTTTCACTTTGGCGAGACTCCGGCCGGCCACTGTTTTTACGCAATGGAGCTAGTGGAAGGCGAAACGCTGGAAGCCCGCGTGCGTCGCGATGGACCATTGCCGATCTCGGCTGCGTTGGACGTTGCCGAACAGGTTGCGCGTGCCTTAGCCGCCGCGGAAAAACATGGATTAGTGCATCGTGACTTGAAACCGAGCAACATCATGGTTGTCACGAACAATGCGGATACTGGCGACGGAGTGACCGTTAAAGTGATCGACTTCGGCCTCGCCAAATCAGTTGTCGCGGTGCAGGTCGCCTCGGATCAGTCCGCCTTAGGGGGATTCTCCGGCACACCGGGGTTCGCAAGTCCTGAGCAACTTGCCGAGGGCAGCGTGTCGTCCGACGCGCGCTCGGACATTTACTCGTTAGGCGCAACACTCTGGTATCTTCTTTGGGGTAAGCCGCCTTTCGCCGGGCGAACGCGGAGAGAACTTCGCGAAGAACAATTTCAGCGCTTGCCGGTCGAATCCCGACTCGTCGGGACAGCAAAAGTGCCAGCGTCGCTTGTGGCGCTTCTTCGCTCAATGCTGGCGGCGGACCCGGCTAAACGGCCGCAGTCAGCGAAAGAGTTGCTGGTCGAGCTGCGGCAGTGTCGCGAAGCGATAGAGACAAGGCCCCGCCGACGCAGGCTCCTTCAACTCGCAACGCTTGTGTTTTTAATCATTAGCGGTCTTGGCCTAACGAGTTACTTCTGGTACCGGCAGCATTTCCGGGAACGAATGTCGTCGACGTCCGTAATGACGCCGGAAAAAAGCATCGCCGTGCTGCCGTTTGAAAACCTCAGTGACGATAAGGAGAACGCATTTTTCGTCGATGGCGTTCAAGACGACATTTTGACCAAGCTGGCGAAAATTCGCGACCTGAAGGTGATCAGCCGCACCAGCGTGATGCAATACCGCGGGAAGCGAAATATGCGCGAGATTGGCGCCGCGCTTGGAGTATCTCACGCGCTGGAAGGCAGTGTTCGCAAAAGCGGAACCCAGCTTCACTTGAACGCGCAATTAATCGATACGCGCAGCGATACCCATGTTTGGGCGGAACAATACGACTGCGATTTAAACGGTATCTTTGCAGCGCAGAGTCAGATCGCGCTAAAGATTGCAGACCAGCTTCATGCCAAAATGTCCACGGCTGAGAGACTGGACATGGTGCGCCCCCCAACGGCCAATCTTGCCGCTTTCGAGCTTTATACTCGCGCCAAGAACCTTCTTTTAACGACGAGCTTTACCACTAACACCAAAACAAACTTGCTCCAGGCGGCTGATCTGCTGAATCAGGCGATCGCGAATGACTCATCTTTTTTCCAAGCGTACTGCCAGCTCTCGCACACCCATGACCTCCTTTACTTCTTTGGCTTCGATCGCACGCCCGAGCGGCTGGCATTAGCTGAATCAGCCATCCAGGCGGCATTTCGCCTCCGACCCGATTCGGGTGAAGCGCACCTCGCGCGTGCCGAAAATCTTTATCGAGGATACCTTGATTATCATGGCGCCCTGGCTGAACTGGAACTGGCCCGGCGGACTCTACCCAATGATCCTTTGGTGTTTGAGCTGAAGGGCTACATTGAAAGACGCCGAGGTAAGCAACAGGAGGCGCTGCAGAGCCTCGAGCGCGCGGTTGATCTCGATCCGCGCAACTTTTTAACCCTGCAGCAGATTGCGGCGAGTTACGACCTACTCCGGCGCTATGCTGACGAAACAATCATGTTGGAGCGCGCGCTCGCCATCAAACCGGGCGATGTCGATACGAAGATCGCACGCGCGTTGGTACAAATAGATTGGAAAGCCGATACCCGCCCCCTCCATCAATTGATTGACACAATTCGAACCACAAATTCCGCAGAGCTTTCTCAATTCGCCGATGCCTGGCTGACATGCGCGCTCGCGGAGCGGGACGCTACTGCAGCAAGAGCCGCGTTAAGCGCATCAGGCGAAAACCCCTTAAGCGACGACGTTATTCAGTTCAATCGTCCCTTTGTAGAAGGGGTTATTGCTCGCATGACAAATGACAGTGACAAAGCGCGGGTTACTTTCTCCGCGGCGCGCGCAGAGCACGAGAAGGTGCTGCAGGCTCAGCCAAATTACGGTCCACCGCTGTGCGTGCTTGGTTTGATTGATGCTGCTCTGGGACGGAGAGAGGAGGCCTTGCGCGAAGGACGGCGCGCAGTCGAACTTCTTCCGGTGGAAAAAGATGCAATCAATGGCGTGCGCATGATCTGTTATTTGGCGATGATCGCAGCATGGGCCGGCGAGAAAGATCTAGCCTGCGAACAGCTTGAGATCGCCGTTAAGCCGCCAGCTCCCATTACCTACGGCCAACTGAAGTTGCTTCCCTTTTGGGACTCGCTACGGGGCGACCCGCGTTTCGAAAGAATCGTCGCCTCCCTCGCGCCCAAGTGAACCTTTTGAACAGAAGATAACGAAGAGAACAAAGGTTGTGTCGCCGGGACCAGACCTTTCTTCCTTACCTTCTGAAAAAGGATCCAACCGGTTCTAGGGAGAATCTTGGTTTCCTTCGCCACCTTTTTGAATCTCGAAACGGGGCGGCTCGCCGAAACATCCTCCTCCACAGAAGGCAACAAAGACACCAAAGGCTGTCTTTCGTCGCAACAAATGCATTCTTCGATGCCTTCGTTTCCTTCTGTAAAAATCCAAACTTTTCTGCAATGCCGCATAGTTTTTTCCTTTGGAAGGGTGTGACGAGCCGCAAATTCAAAACCGCAGAAAGGAAATCACTTTATGTTCAGGATTAAAGAAGTCAGAGAAAACAACAGAGCCGGATTGCTTATTTCATCGTTCGTGGCGGATATCGCTGCGATGGCGCTAGTCCTCATCATGGTTCTCGGTCCGTCCACCGCCTCGGCAAGGCGGCCACCGATGCCCGCGAACTTTCGCGTGACGGCGACAAGCGCTTACACGGTCACTCTCGCCTGGGATCCGGCTCCCGCTAACTCCGGCGACTTCAACTACTACCTCTGGGGCGCTTACAATGTCGGCCCCACCGTCATTCTGCCGAAGACCGCCACCAGCTACACCTTTACCGCCCTCTTTCCTGGGAACACCTACACCTTCGGCATCTTCGCCAAGAACGCCGCGGGCCAAACCTCTACCCAAGTCACCGTTAACGGCATTCGCCTCCCGAACGACACGAGCCCGCCGACGACCGCCCCTATCGTCAGCATCGACGAAGTCGGAGCCAATTACGCCAACATCTCCTGGATACCCGCGCAGGACGACGGCCCGCACCTCTCCACCCAAATCTATTTGAACGGCGTTTTTTACTACGGCGTCGGCCGCGGCATCACGGACGCCACCCTCCGTTTCCTGCAGCCCGGCACCACATACAGTCTTACCGCCCGCGCTGTCGATTTCGGCAATAACGCCGGCCCATTCAGCGATCCCATCGCCCTGGTTACTCCGCCGGCCAATCCCAATGACACGATGCCACCGACCACGCCCGCCAACCTATATGCGAGCGGCACCGGCGACGGCAGCACCGAGACCCACATCAGTTGGACCCAATCCACCGACGACTTCGACGCGCAATCCAACATCCGCTACGACGTTTACGTGAACGGTGTATTGTCCGACGTCCTCTTTGGTTCCGGCGGCGAGAGCATCGTTTACGCGGAGTTCGGCAATAACACGATCGGAGTCATCGCCTCGGATACGGCCGGCAATGAATCGCCTCCGGCAACCGTTACTATATTTTTTTAAGCAACTGAGTCTGCCCGAGGCGGGTCAAGGCGAAAAATAGACGAAAGTCACTGCTCGTTTTCCTCCGGTTTTGTCGTTGCCTTAGTCCCCGACATCCCCTACCTGCCCGCATAGCCTCGCGCGAGGGTGGGCGATCCGGCCGTCGGAGGAAAATTCCAGCATTTTGCAATGCCGGACAGTTTTTTCCTTTGAAAGGGGTGAGCAACCTATTGCAGTGCGTTAGTGCCGATCCGAGAAAGAAAGCACTTCGCAAGGCGATGAAAGGAAATTCGATTTATGAAGAATTCAAAAGAAACAGTTCACAGGCCAATAAGCTTTCCGGCAATGAAACAAAAAATTTCGCCGCATCCTTTCCGCGGACGAGCGAACACAATCCCACGTGCATATGCGTTAGTATGCGTGGCGGTGGCGGTGACGGCGTCGATGGCCAGAGGAGACTGGACACAGTACCGCTTCGATCCAGCTCACCACGGAGTTAATCCCAACGAAACAATCCTCTCCCCCGCAAACGTTGGGAACCTCACGGTTAAGTGGCGCGCCAGCATCGGCGGCGGCGGCCTCGCCTCTCCGACCACGGCCGGCGATAAGGTCTATGTGGTCAGGAATGCCGCGAACGACCCAGGGGGCAAGCTCTATGCGCTGGATAGGGACACCGGCCAGGAGTTGTGGAACTTCCCACCCGACGCTCTCACTGGCGACTTTTCGTCTACGACGCCGGCGGTGGCGAACGGCATTGTCTATTTCGGCGTCAACCGTGGCGGTCCGGTAGTGTACGCCGTCAACGCCGCCACTGGGGTGCGGATCTGGTCGCACGGCGGCCCGATAGCCCAGATCATCTCTTCCCCTACCGTGATCGACGGCCGCGTGTATGTGGCGTTCACCGACGGCACGATCAGGGCACTGGACGCCGCAACCGGACAGATCATCTGGAGCGTCACGCAGGACCAAGGGGCGAATTCGTCCCCAGCTGTCGCCAACGGGCGCCTGTATATCGCCATCCATAATCGCGGGCTCCTCGCTCTTGACGCCGCCACCGGCGCTTCCTTATGGCTTTCGCACATTCCCGGCCCGCAATGGTCCTCGCCTGCTGTAGACAACGGACGGGTTTTTGTGGGCTCCCGGGATGACCACAAAGTCTACGCCTTTGATGCCGTCACTGGACAGACGCTCTGGACCGCCACCACCAGCGACTGGGTGCATTCGTCGCCAGCCGTGGCAAACGGCGTCGTTTACATCGGTAACGAGGCAGGCGATCTCCACGCTTTCAATGCCGCAACCGGCGGCCTCATCTGGCGAAGAGGACTCTCGCACGCCGGTATCTTCAACGGACCGACGGTGGCGACCGGCGTCGTTTACGCGGCCGCGGAAGATGGGAAGCTCTACGCGGTCGATGCCGCCACCGGCAGGGTGCTGTTCCGTGGCGCGATCGGCCAGGGCGGCGGGGCGCAGGCCTTAGCTTCACCGACCGTTGATGGGGGCAACGTGTACATCTCCAATTATGATCAATCCGCGGTGACCGCGTTTGCGCTGAAGGGCAGATAATGCTGAGCGGCGGAGGACTTATACGGATGAGTTCACAAGGAATAAATCCGGCCTCGACGCTCATATTTCTTTAAACGGGGCTGAGGCTGCCCGCAAACGAACCACTCTGTGAGGCGAACGCTTATGAAAACGACAATTGCATCCACAACTTACATTCACTGTTTGTCCAGGCGGTTTGCCTTGATTTTAGTTTCACTCCTGATTGTCTGCTTTGGATTTTCGCCAATGGCAGGCGGCAGCTGGAACATCGTCCCAAGCCCTAACACCGGTTCACCGAACAACTACCTCTTTGGCGTGGCAGCTATCGCCTCTAACGACGTGTGGGCAGTCGGCGCCTACGGTGTCCTTGGCATTTCGGCTAAGCAAGTCATTGAGCACTGGGATGGCACGAATTGGAGGCGTGTAGCCAGCCCATCCCTCGCCAATCCCAACGAACTCCTGGCGGTCAGCGCCGTCGCCGCTAATGACGTGTGGGCGGTCGGCGGATACAACACTGGCGGCCAAGCCCTCATCCAACACTGGAACGGCTCGACCTGGCAGGTCGTGCCGAACCCGAACCCCGGCACGTTCAATCGTTTCTTTGGCGTTGCCGCGATTTCAAGTAATGACGTCTGGGCGGTGGGATGGTTCGGCAATGGTGGGCTAAACCAGACGCTCGTGGAGCACTGGAACGGGGCGAGTTGGCAGGTCATCCCGAGCCCAAACGTCCCCAACCAGCATAACAAGCTTAATGCCGTGACCGGCTTTCCCGGCTCGCCTAACGAGCTCTGGGCGGTCGGCACGGCCGGCACGTCCGCGTTGATCCTGCATTGGAATGGTACGCAATGGAGTACCGTCCCCAGCCCGCAGGTAGGCATCAACCCCGCCTTAACTAGCGTGGTGGCGATTTCCGCCAACGACGTTTGGGCAGTCGGATACACTTTCGTCAACTCACGTCAGGTCACACTCACCGAGCATTGGAACGGATCGACTTGGAGCGTGGTCTCCAGCCCGAGTCCCAGCACCACTTACAATTACTTGTTGGGAGTCACCGCCCTCGCCACGAACAACGTCTGGGCAGTGGGGAATTTCAATGCCACGGGTGGCAACCAGCAGACGTTGATATTGAAGTGGAATGGCACGGCCTGGGTGCAGGTGGCCGGCGACAACACCGGTCCCATTGGCGCGCAATTCACGTTGAATGCGGTGAGCGCGATCAGCGGGAGTGATATTTGGGCTGTCGGTGACAACAGCCATACGCTTGCCGAGCATTGGAACGGCTCTAGCTGGAGCATCGTCTCCACTCCGAACGAGGGCATCGGCGATAATATACTCAATGGCGTGACTGGAAGCGGCTCAAACGATGTCTGGGAGGTAGGCTATTATGCCTTCGGCACATGGAAGCAAACGCTGATCGAGCATTGGAACGGCATAGAGTGGAGTATTGTCCCCAGTCCCAATTCGAAGAAGCGGATCAATGAACTCAACGGCGTGGCCGCCATTTCCCCATCGAACGCATGGGCCGTGGGGAGTGCGCACAGCGGCAATGCTCTTGACCAGACGACGTTGGTTCTGCGCTGGGATGGCACAGCTTGGAGTATCATCCCTAGTCCTAGCCCCGGCACGCTTGGGCTCAATGTACTGTACGCAGTGGCCACCAGCTCGGCGAACGACGTTTGGGCTGTCGGCAGCTTTACGAACAGTGGCGAGTTCGCACAAACACTCGTCGAACACTGGGATGGGACGACTTGGAGTGTGATTCCTAGTGCAAATGTGCCAGGAACGAACAACGAGCTCTACGGCGTCGTGGCGCTCGGCCCGAACAACGTTTGGGCGGTGGGGTACTGGGGCAATGCTGCGTCTGGATTTTCTACACTGATCGAGCATTGGAACGGCTCCAGTTGGAGCATCGTGTCCAGCCCCAATCCCCAAGGCGACAACTTCCTGAGTGCTGTCTCCGCTACGGGCGCGAACGACATCTGGGCGGTGGGGAGGTCGCGGAACCCGTTTACATTCCAAGCGAGCACGTTAATCGAGCACTGGGATGGGAACAGTTGGAGCCAGGTCTTTGGCTTCGGTGTTGAGCCCAACAGCGCAGCGTATGGAGTCGCGGCGGTGTCGCATGGGGACGCCTGGGCGGTGGGTGATGGGGGCGGTTTGACTTTGATCGGGCACTGGGACGGCGGCAGTTGGAGTGTGTTCCCCGGTCCGAACGTTACGGGCAGGCTTCTCGCGACGACAGCGATCGCAGCCTGTGATGTGTGGGCAGTCGGGCAGCGCTACGTGGCGAACGTAGGCATCCTGACGTTGAACGAACACTTTACTTCGCAAAGCTGCGGAACCCCGTCTCCAACACCCACTGGAACTCCAACGACTACACCGACGCCAACACCAACGCCCACTGCGACCCCGAGTGTAACACCTAGCCCGAGTCCGACCGCAACATCTACAGCTACACCTACTCCAACCCCGCGACCCCATCCGACGCCGCGACGACGGCCTAATACCCAATTGACTGGAATCGAAGGGACTCTTCTCTAGTAAAAACCTGCTGCAATGCAATTATAAGAGTGCTGGGTGGTCCCCAGTCAGTCGTCCGTAGTTACTGCCCCGATTGCAGTGTAACTTTTTTTGGAACTATGGTCTGCCGGTTCCGTAGTATCAGTGCTCCGTAGTCACTGCCCCGACCGCGTAACAGCCGATATGGTCGCCTTTGTATCAGCCTGTTTTCCCAGGACGATTAAGATTCCAGCCCGTCTTCGGAACCGGCCATTGGAAGCATTGTCCGCCAGCAGCGTGATCGATGCGCGACTAGCCCACGTGTTGAGCAGGTCGGGCGTCCGCTTGCTCGGCGATCTTCACGGGCGGCGGGTGGGTGATTTTGCGTGGGAGAGAAACTGCGGGTTAAAAACATTGGAGGAGTTGGATTCGCTTGCAGCCGCCTTCGCCAACCAGCTTTCGTCGCGCAATCGCGCGGCGAGGGCGAGTCGAAAGGCTATGGCAGGCGGAACGACTTTTGCCGTTCCAAAATCGGTTCGTGGGTTGCGGTTCGACGAATTGCCAATCACAAAGCGTTTGGCAACTGTGGTCTGCTCTAGCAGGCTCCGGACCTTAGGCGACCTACATGGGCGCACTCGTTTTGAATTGCTTCAATACACGGCTTGTGGCTGGCGCACTCTTGCCGAGATTCACCAACTCATTGAGCACGCAATCTCCGGCGAATTTGATGTGGCGCGCATCGACCAATCTAGAGCAACGGCGGAATTACTGAGTTTACTTGAACAAGGGATGACGAAGCTACCGCCTCGTGACAGGCAGTTTCTCCTTGCCCGAATCGGAGGCCTGAGCTACGCGGAAATTGGCCGGCGATGCGGGCTGACGCGGGCCCGCGTTCATCGGGTCGTCACCAAGGCGCTTGATACGCTCAAGAGGGCTTATGGTCCACGAATACCACGACTTCTCGCAGTGGTGTAGCGGCGTTATTTTTCGATCCCGAATGCCTCGAGACTGACTCCGGCGTTGCTGGAGCAATAGGTAGGCCCTGCCCGCCGTAGCCTCGCGCAAAGGCGGGTGATTTCGTTCGAAGAAAAATTCCGGCATTTTTTTGCAATGCCGCTCCGTTTTTTCCTTTGGAAGGAGTGGAACAACTAGCGCAGTGCGTTAGTGCAGGCCCGACAGGTCTGCTTACGACCAAAGAAAGCGCTTCGCAAAGGAACGAAAGGAAATTCGATTATGAATAATTCAAAAGAAACAGTTCACAGGCTAATGAGTCTTCCGGCTATGAAACAGAAAATTTCGCCGCATCCTTTTCGGAGACGGGCGAATACAATCCAACGTGCATATGCGTTGGTCTGTGTGGCGGTGGCGGTAACGGGGTCGATGGCCAGAGGGGATTGGACACACTTTCGATTTGACCCCGCGCACCACGGAGTAAATCCCAATGAGACAATCCTCTCCCCCGCAAACGTGGGCGGACTCACAGTAAAATGGAGGATCACGATCCGCGGCACCAACGGCACTAATTTCGCCTCGGTGAGCGTGCTGGACGACAAGGTGTATGTAGTCAGTGTCTATACGAGCAAAGTCCATGCGCTAAACAAGGACACAGGTCAGGAGCTGTGGAGCTTTCCGTCCGATGCCATTGAAGGTGCCGACAACGCATGGACGTCGCCGGCGATCGCGAACAACATCGTCTATCACGGTGTGAACCGCCCCACTCCGGTGGTGTACGCCATCAACGCCATCACCGGGACGGAGATTTGGCGGCACAATGGTCCCTTCGCCAACATCGTCTCCTCGCCTACTCTGGAAAACGGCCGCGTGCATGTGGCGTACACTGACGGCACCATCGAGGCATTGGACGCTACAAATGGGCAGCCCATCTGGAGCGTCATCCATCCAGGCGGTGCTTTTTCCTCGCCAGCTGTCGCCGGCGGGCGACTTTTTATCGCGATCCATAACAGCGGTCTGCTTGCTCTGGACGCCAACACCGGCTCCCAACTCTGGCTAACTCCGATGCCTGGGCCGCAATGGTCCTCGCCGGCTGTAGAGAACGGGCGAGTTTTTGTCGGCTCCCGCGATGATCACAAACTGTATGCCTTCGATGCAGTGACTGGGAATACAGTCTGGACTGCCACTACCAGCGACTGGGTGCAGAGTTCACCGGCACTGGCCAATGGCATCGTTTATATTTGGAACAATTCAGGTAACCTCTACGCTTTTAACGCCGAGAACGGCGGCCTTATCTGGCAGAGTGCCGTCGCGCCCGGTTTCGGCAGCCTGAGCTCGCCGACGGTAGCGAATGGCGTTGTGTACGTCGCTTCGGGAATAAACGACTCGGCGACAAACGGCGAGGGGAAACTGTACGCTGTCGATGCCGCCACCGGGCAGGTGCTATTCAGCGACTTCGTCAGCGACGGCCAGGGCCTACAAAGATGGGTCGAAGCTTCGCCGACAGTTGACAACGGCGTCGTTTACATCCCCAACTACGGTGACGGGACGGTGGCTGCGTTTGGGCTAAATACGCCTACGCCGACTCCGACGCCTACCCCTACAGCAACACCTACTGCGACGCCAACACCCACGCCTACTCCGACTCCGGGGCAGATCACGCTCAGTGCGCGCGGCTACAAGGTGCAGGGGCAGCAGGCGGTAGACCTCTCTTGGAATAGAGCTACCTCGAACAACATCGACATTTATCGTAACGGCGCGTTGATTGCCACTGTGTCGAACATCCCCGGTTTCTACACCGATCACATCGGGGCGCGTGGCAAGGGCACCTACACCTACAAGGTATGCGAAGCAGGCACTCAGAACTGCTCTAATGAAGTCACGGTGAGGTTTGGCGGGGGATAGCGGCAGCCATCAGTGATCGGTGACAGTGATTAGCGACCGGTTTGTAGCTGGAATCGCGAGAGTCTGCCCCGGTGTCGAGTAGACAGGGGAGGACGAGATGGGTCCAAGCCTCGCCGACAATTGACAACGGGGTCGTGTACATCCCAACGACAGTGATGGGACGGTGGCCGCGTTTGGGCTTAAAATACGCCTACGCCCACTTGCTGCACCTACTTCGACGCCAACAGCCACTCCGACGCCGACACCAAGCGCTACGCCGACTGCTACATCAAGACATACACCGAGGCTCACCGACTGCGCAGCCTCGCTCCAGACCGCTGCGTTGACACTAAACACTACAGAGGAGCAACCCAGGCAGTGACGGCGCACTGTGCTGTCTCTACCTCGCTCGACCTAGGCGCCTGCTCGCGAAAGCTCGCCAGGGGTTGAATCCCCCTCCGATGGCCGACCTTCGGGGTATCTGTTGCAAAGTGTCCGAAATCATAGGCCGCACCCCTACGTCCCGAAAGCGTCACTTCGATCGCGATTCAGCTGGTAAGACCGTTAACTCTAATTTCTCGGTGTGGCGAATAACTGTGAGCCTGGCGCTCACGCCAATTTGTTCGCCGACCAAAATCTTGTGCAAATGGTGCACACTCCCGATGGGCTGATCGTTGAACGCAACAATCAGGTCCCCGTCGAGCAATCCAGCGCGCTCCGCGGGACTATTCCTCTCGACCGAAACAACGAGGACACCCGTCTCAAGGGGCAAGCCATAAAATCGGACAACCCGTCGGTGAATCGGCACGTTCTGCCCGGCTACGCCGATATAACCATGGCGGATACGTCCATCGCGGATCAGCCATCCTGCAACTAATTTGGCGGTGTTGCTGCCGATCGCGAAACAGATGCCTTGCGCCGGTCGAATCATTGCGGTGTTTACACCCACTACTTCGCCGGCTGAATTAACCAGTGGTCCGCCGGAGTTCCCCGGATTTAGCGCGGCATCGGTTTGAATAATATTGTCAATCAATCGGCCAGATTGCGCGTGCATTGAGCGGCCAAGTGCGCTGATCACGCCAGCAGTGACGCTCGCTTGAAAGCCGAGCGGATTTCCAATGGCGATCACGAGTTGACCCACGCGCAAGTTCTCCGAGTCGGCCAGACGCACATACGTGAGCCGTGGTGCATCGATTCGAATCACCGCGAGATCGGTGTCCGGATCGTCGCCCGCCACTTGCGCCGGATATTCGCGTCCATCCGGCAGATTTACAGTGATAGAATTCGCCGCATGAACGACGTGGCTATTAGTCAGAATGAATCCATCGGGCGTGATGATGAAACCCGAGCCGTTGCCGTTGAGCTCCCGCGTTCCGCGCCGAACGTTGACACGCTGTTTGACGTCGATGTTCACAACGGCCGGGGCGACGCGTTGGACTGCACTCACCACTGTGCGCGAATACGCATCCAGCAAGGCGGAATCGTCCTGGCCAGCTACGGTTGCGTCGGCCTCTTTGCTGGCCAGCCGTGCGCCAGTTCCGGAGTCTGCCTCGTTTAAGAGAAAATCCATTGGCATGCCGTTTTCCTTTGGAAGAGCTGCAATTGTCATAGACTAAATTTCCGACAACCGAACCGACAGTCAACTACATATGGCTCGAGTCTATACAGATCTTATCGAGTGTTACTCTCCCCTTGCACGTCAAAGGGAACTGCTTTACACAGAAGCGTGCGAAAACCGGCCTCTAGCCCTTCTGTTTTGGACGCGCAGTGTCCCTCGCGGCTCGTGCTGGACCGAATTGCCGATAAATGGACTGCTCTGATCATCCAGATTCTCGCGCGCGGGACGATGCGGTACGCCATGCTGCAGCGGGAGATTGGGGGGATTTCCCAAAAAATGCTGACACAAACCTTGCGCAGCCTCGAGCGCGACGGCTTGGTGCAGCGCACCGTCCATCCGGTCGTGCCTCCTAAGGTGGAATATTCGCTCACCAGATTGGGTCGAACCTTGATTGAGCCGTTGCACACGCTATGTCGTTGGTCGGAAAAACATCTGGCTGAACTTCAGGCCAATCGCGCTCGGGCAAAGGCTGTGGCTGCGGTCGCTGAGCGCGGCTGATTGAGGTATCGTCCGCGCGGGCTGGTGTTAACCACCTGGCTACAGCAATTAGCGATCCGATCATGCATCAAGCGGAAATCATTGTGCTGGTGTTCGCTGCCGTAGCGGTCCTCGCTGTGGTTGCGTGCAAACTAGCACTGCCGTACCCCATCGTGCTCGTGATTAGCGGACTCGCCTTGAGCTTTGTGCCGCGATTGCCGGAAGTGAGACTCAATCCTGAGATCGTATTCTACTTTTTTCTCCCGGCGCTCATTTATCCTGCGGCGTTGTTTACGTCGTGGCGTGATTTTCGGCGAAATCTGCGGCCGATACTCCTGCTTGCAATCGGGCTGGTGCTGGCGACAACGGTGGTGGTTGCTTGGATCGCGCAGGCCATTGTGCCGACACTTCCCTGGGCGGCTGCGTTTGCGCTTGGCGCGATTGTCTCGCCGCCAGACGCGATCGCGGCGACGGCGATCATTCGTCGGCTTGGTGTTCCCCATCGCATACAGGCGATCCTCGAGGGCGAGAGCCTGGTGAATGATGCCACTGCGCTGGTCGCCCTACAGTTCGCGGTTGGCGCGCTCGTTACCGGGACTTTCTCGCCCAGTTACGCGGCGGCCCGCTTTGTTTGGGCAGCGGCCGGTGGCATCGGATTCGGGTTGCTAGTTGGCGTTGCAATGCGCTGGGTCCAAAGCCATCTGGATGATCCGCCGATCCAGATCACAATCTCTCTGCTCACTCCTTTTGTCGCGTACCTACCGGCCGAACGCCTGCATGCCTCGGGTGTCCTGGCGACGGTGGCCGCCGGGATTTTTCTTGGCTGGCATTCGCCGCTGATGATCAGCGCCCGAACCCGGCTGCAGGCTTATGCGTTTTGGGAAACGATCGTGTTCCTTCTCAACGGCTTTGTTTTTATCGTGATTGGCCTGCAACTTCCGGGAATTCTGCGCGTGCTGAATCGCGAATCGCTTACCGGCGCGGTCATTAGTGCAATTATTATCTGCGCTGCCGTGATTCTAGTCCGTTTTGCGTGGGTGACGCTTGCGGCCTATCTCCCACGTCTGCTCAGCAGCAAACTTCGGGCGCGCGATCCAATTCCCGCGTGGCAACATATTGCAGTAGTCAGCTGGGCGGGTATGCGCGGCGTTGTTTCGCTGGCGGCGGCGTTTGCGTTGCCGCTGGCGTTAACTGATGGCAGCCCATTCCCAGGACGTGATTACATTTTGTTCTTCGCGTTCTCAGTGATCTTCACCACGCTTGTCCTTCAAGGTCTGACGCTGCCGCGTTTGATCAGGAAACTCGGAATCACACATGACGGAGAAGCTGATGAAGAGGAACGCCGGGCGCGCCTCGAAGCGAACAAGGCAGCAATTGAATTGGTCGGAAAACTGCGCGCCAGCGGCGAGTTTTCGCACGACACAGTGGACCGGTTGCGTGCCGAGTACGACGAACGCGTAGAGCAATTGCAACTTTGCGCTGAGAACCCTGACGATTGCCGCGGTGAAATTGCCACGCCGCAGTATCAGCGTTTGCAACGCGAAGCGCTCCGCGTTGAAAGGCAAACCATCATCCGTTTGCGAAACGAGCGCGTGATTAACGACGACGCGTTGCGGCGTATTCAGCGTGACCTCGATCTGGCAGAAGCGCGACTAACGGGAGGGTGAAGCTTTAAGTTTTAAGTGCCGGCGCCGATTTCTAATATTTAAAACTCAAGGCTAAGGACACTAAAAACCATATCGTGCCGGCCAATCTCTGGCTGGCCCGCCGAGCCTCGCGGCACAGGTCTTCAGTTCGTTCTTGAAGAACTTGGCCAGATGCGATCGTACCTTGTTTGTGAGCGGAAGCTTTTCCATTCTGGTCCAGCTGTTGTGATTCGCCGTCAATCGGCTGCTTGGTTTGTCTGGGTCAGCCCCCAAGAAACAAAGGATAGAGCGCCGCAGTTCAGCGGGATTGCTTTGCAGGTCATCAAAGAAATAAACACGAAACTGCTCTGGATGGACATAGCGTTTCCATCGCGCTACGACGGCGCTCGGATACGAACGCAAGAGCATCCCTCGGCGGAGCAAATTCCGATTGACTTCATCGATGTTGGTTACGTCAAACGGCTCAATCTGGCGGTAATGCACTTCCATGCACAAGTGCGACCACACTCGCTCAACTGGGTCACGCGCCAGAAAGAGCACCTTTAGGTTTTGGAAATATCCAACAACCTGCCGAATGACTTTGTTGCTCAGCGTCGAATAATTTGGCGAAATATCACCTGAACGGAGCGACGCCTTGGGTTCAAATAGTCGCCCATAGTTTTCGAGATCGATGCCGGGTTCAGCGCTAAGGCTTCTGAGCCGCTCCAGAAATCGAAGATCGCGTTCGTCTGTGCAGCGCGGACGAGCTGCGCGTTGAACCCTGCTCAATTGATCAAAGTAATGCAGCTCCTTTACAGGAGGCATCCAGAAATCGGGATGCGAATCGAGTTGCTGATAAAGCCAGGTGCTTCCGGC